>OJKW01000018.1_pt1 | contig 163061 bp, 140 predicted proteins | sample 1596591 | NCBI WGS metagenome assembly OJKW01 (sample SAMEA4350166, study PRJEB24818) | metagenome | biome: human; feature: gut; material: faeces | place: Denmark | collected 2013-09 | reverse complement strand
CAAAGCGTTTGGAGATGAACGAAATGGAGCTTGATAACCTCAAAAAGCAGTTTGAAACTGCGAAGGTCGATGTGGAAAGACCGTTCCCGCAGGAGGAAGAATTGAAAGCCAAGACCGACCGGCTGAACGAACTCAACGCCCTGCTCAATGTGGATAAGCGTGAGAATGAGATAGTTGGCGGTGAACCCGATGAGGGTGAAGAACTGCCCGAAAAGAAACCGAGGGACTTGGAAAGATAGCCGAACCTCTTGACAATCGTTATCATATATGATAACATTGTAATGGATCGGAAGGGAGGGTTTTGTATGACCGAAAAGGAACTGCTGGCGGCAAGGCAAAGCATTGTGCAGAAGCTGACGCAGGCAAGACTGGAAAAAGGATTGTCGCAGGAGCAGCTTGCAAAGCGTATCGGAACCCAGCGTTCCAACATCTGCCGCATCGAAAAAGGAACGCAAAACCTCTCCCTTGACCTGATGCTCAAGATCGCAGAAGCGCTTGACAAGGATGTGTCCGTAATGCTTGAGGAAAGGAGCAGTACAATGGAAAAAGTATATAGTCTGCGCCTTTATGATGAAACACTGCTGACCTTCACGCTGGAGGAAAGAGGCTTGGAGGGCTTGCAGGCAACAATTCTTCACACCGAAACGGCAAAGCAAAAGCTGTTTCCCCTCGACTTGGAGCTGACAAACGAGGGCGTTGTGAAGTGGCTGGAACGACGGGTGATCCCGAAGAACCGGCAGTTTGTAGATGAAATCTTAAAGACGCTGGGGCTGAGCGTAAACAACACGAAGGGTATCATTGATGTCTGTATGGGGCTGTCTCTCAACGATAGCTATTGGGTCGTCCCCGCTGACTTTGACGGCAAGTATGCCGATTATAACCTCTATGAAAACCGCTTCTCCGAAGCGCTGTCGCTGGTGGCTTATACCGGCGTGGGCGGCAGCCGGGAGGCGTTCTCCACCTCGCCGGAGCTGACCACCAACGGTATGCTGCGGAAGGCTTGGAGGTTCGTGGAGGGTGACGGCATCTATCTGTATAAGGGCGGCACGGAGGGCGCTGCGAACACCGGAAACGAGCCGTACAGCGAGTATTATGCCTGTCAGATCGCAGACAAGATGGGCATCGGCTGCGTACAGTACGACTTGGAAAACTGGAAAGGTATTCTTGCTTCCAAGTGCCGGCTGTTCACGGATATTGATACCTCTTTTGTCCCTATCGGGCGTATTCTCCGCAAGACGACGCTGAAAGCCTGCCTTGATTATTACAAGACCTTGGGCGACGAGTTCTACGAGCAGCTTTGCAGTATGCTGGTTTTCGATGCCCTGATTTACAATGAGGACAGACACTTCGGCAACTTCGGCTTGCTGCGGAACAATCACACGGGCGAAATTATCGCCCCTGCCCCCATCTTCGATAACGGCTTGTCGCTGTTCAACTATGCGATGCCGGACGATTTCAAGAACCTGCGTGCGTATGCAAAAACCCGTTCCAATCCCTATCGCATTTCCTATGAGGATGTGTGTAAAGAGGTAATGGGTGCAAAGCAGAAAGCGCAGCTGCGGCGAATGGTGGACTTCAAGTTCACCCGTCATCCGTCCCTCAATTTGCCGGAGCAGCGGCTGACAGCCATTGAAAAGCAGCTTGGAGAGCGTACAAGAGAGCTGCTCTCCATTCCGGTTCAGAGAAGTACAAAGCGCAAAAATGAGCCGGAAAGATGATCCGTCTGCGGTATGGGAGGACCCCCATACCGCAGATACTTATCAGCCGCCCATACAGACCGGTATGAGATTCCCGTAAAAATTACCACCTATGTTCCCAAAACAACCACCTATCGAGAATCGGTAGAAATCAGTTCTTGATTTTCCTATACTGTAACCGTAGCGAGGAGGTGAACCGATGCAAATTGAAATCAAGATAGACGAAAATTGCAAAGAGCCAAAAATCATCGTGATGACGGACAAAATGACCGATGAAGTCAATGCAATCATAAATAGATTGTCAGACGAGCAACCGCAGGTCATTGCCGGTTTCAGGGACGATGTGGTCGAGGTTCTGGAACCGTCTGAAATCTACCGTGTTTTTGCCGAATCAGGTAAGGTGTTTGCCGAGACAAATCACGGCGAGTATGCGCTCCGTCTGAGGCTATACGAGGCGGAGCAACGGCTTGACAGCAAGACTTTTATCCGAATATCAAACTCGGATATTATCAATCTGAGAAAGGTCAAGAGCTTTGATTTGAGCTTTGTCGGGACAATTTGCATTACGCTTTCAAACGGTACGGTTACTTATGTTTCACGGCGATCCGTCGCCAAAATCAAACAACTGTTAGGAATGTGAGGTGGCAGAAATGAAGAAAAAACTCATTGGACGAGGACTAATTGGTTTCCCTGTTGGCATTGCAATCGGATATGTCATTACGGTGATTATCTCAATCTGCATTGGGGATGGCTTCTTTCATCCGGTCACTCCGGAGCTTGTGAATAAAATGGGGAACGAATTAAATGCGGTTCTCATTCAAACCGCTCTGAGCGGAATAATGGGCACAGGCTTTGCAATGGCTTCGGTTATTTGGGAGATTGATTCGTGGAGTCTTGCAAAGCAAAGCGGGGTTTATTTTGCAATTGCTTGCGTGATTATGTTCCCCATCTCTTATTTTGCCAACTGGATGCCCCATTCGACAGCTGGAATTCTGTCTTATGTAGGCATATTCGTAGCGATTTTCCTCGCTGCTTGGGTAACTCAGTATTCTGTGTGGAAAAGGAAGATTAAGAAAATGAACGAAGGCATTAAAGATAATAACGATATGAATTGATCCCGCCGATCTGCACCCTGCGCCTTGTTTTAACAGCAGAATAAACCACATACATAGCCGCTTGGTTTTCAAAAGAAATCAGGCGGCTATTTCTATTTTGAAGGAGGTGTTCGCTATGAGCGAAACAGATTACAACGCTCGCCTTTATGAGAAAATGAAAGCCGAGCAGGACAAATACCGGGGCTGGCTACTGCATCAGGAGCCGTCCGAAATCCTCGATCATACCTACGAATACACGATGCGGGAGGACATCGTAATGTGTATGGAGGAATTGGAGCTTCAGCCGGAAAAGGCAAGGGCTTTGCTTCGTTCCCCTTGTCCTCTCAGTGATGTGTATAAGGAGTTCCGGGACAGAGAAACCGAGCATATGGATACCATTCGGGACTCCATCGAAACGGAAGCGGACAAGAGCCTGCAACGGCAGGAGAAGAAACAGCAACGGGAAAGCAGGTGATTTTATGCCATATATTCCACCGGAGGTGGTGGAACAGGCACGGCAAATCGACCTGTTGACCTATCTGCAAAGCTGTGAGCCGCAGGAGCTTGTCCGCATTTCCGGCAACAATTATACCACCCGCACCCACGATAGCTTGAAGATTTCTAACGGCAAGTGGATGTGGTGGTCACAGCGCATCGGTGGCTACAATGCCCTTGACTATCTTGTAAAAGTCAAGGGCTGTTCTTTTGCAGAGGCAGTTGAAACACTGATGGGAAAGGCGGCGGTGATGCCGTCAGTGGCGATCAAGTCAAAGCAGAAAGCGGAACCGAAGGTCTTACTTCTGCCGGATAAAAGTGCTACCACAGATAAAATTACAGAGTATCTTTTCGGCAGAGGAATCGACTATACCATCATCCAATACTGCATTGACAAGGGGCTGATTTTCGAGAGCCTGCCGTATCACAACCTTGTGTGCGTGGGCTTTGATGAGAAAAATTCCCCTCGTTATGCGTCCTTCCGAGCGACCAATGACCGCCGAGTTTTGGGTGACTGCTCCGGCAGCGATAAGCACTATTCTTTTCGGGTCGCAGACAGCGACAGCAGCACGGTGCATCTTTTTGAGTGTGCCATTGACCTGCTTTCCTTTGCAACACTTGAAAGGATGGCAGGCAGGGATTGGCGTACAGACAACCTTGTTTCCCTCGCCGGGGTGTATCTGCCCAAGGAGAAAATCGAGGACAGCACTACCCCTGCGGCTCTTGTGAAGTACCTCGATGAGAAGCCGCAAATCAAGAAAATTTTCCTGCACTTCGATAACGATAATGCCGGGAGAAAAGCCAGCCTTGCGCTGAAAACCATATTGCCGAGCAAGTATGAAGTCATTGACAGTCCTCCGCCCTGCGGCAAGGACTACAATGACTTTCTTTGTTTTCAGCTCGGTATCCACCGCAACAAAACCAAAGAAAGGACGAATGAACGATGACTGAGTTCAGCATTTATCAGATCAATATGGATCGGGATTCCGCCAATGTGTGCTTCATCGGAATGGAATCCCTCGAAAAAATCAAAGGCACTAAGAAAGTCAACGCAGCCGCTTACGATAGAGTTTATGACGGCAAAATGGACTGCATCTCCCTCGAAAACATCTATCAGAAGTTCAATGTTGACCATCCTGCCGACTACACGGGACGCTCTCTTTCCGTATCGGATGTGGTCGAGATCAGGGAGAGCGATACGCTCAAACCCGGCTTTTATTTCGTGGACAGCATCGGCTTTAAGAAGATTTCTTTCGACAAATCGCTCTGCAAGGAGCCGACGCAAGCGCACGAAAACAGGATTTCTGTCCTGCTCGTGGAGCCGGACAGGTATCCGAGAATGATCGAGATCGACGACACGCTGGAGGCGATGCAGGCGGTGGTCGGCGGCAACATCGAGGAATATATGCCCTTTGAGGATGAGGTCGCCATCGTTTGCCACGAGGAGGGCAAGCTAATCGGGCTGCCGCCCAACCGTGCCATTTATGCAGAGCCGGAAACGGTGGAGCTGACCTATTCCGAGCTGGCTGACCGCTTCCGAAACGCAGAGAGCGAGGGTAAAAAGCACCTGACCGGCTATATTGTTTTCTCTCAGGAGAGCTTCAACAAGCCCTACGATGAGAAGTCGAGAACCTATGCGGTAAGTTCCGACAACAAGGCATTCAAAGCCGGACTGGGCGGCTATTCCATCTACGGCTCCTGCCTTGACGGGTCAGACCCCTGCGTCCGGCTGGACGGCTATATGCGTGGCGAGAACGCTTGGAAAATTGAAAAGTGCTATCTGAAAGAGGCTTCCCGTGAGATGCTTGACATCATCTGCGGGAAGTTTTTTATCTGCCACGCACCGTATGAAGCGGAGAGATTTCAGAGCCTTCCGCCCGACCTTGCGGAGAAATACCGGGAAAAGTTCCAGTATCCCGAACGCTTTGCAAGGATCAATGATAAGATTGTAGCCGTACCGTTTAAGCCCGCAAAAGCGGACAGAGAACGGTAACTTTGGGGAGAACGGGGTTCCCCCAAGCGACCTGCATTATCTTAACGAGCAGTGCCTTTTTACTCCGTTTTTTCAAAACGCCGCAAAAAGTCCTCGTTAGGGGAACCCCTAATACCCCCTGCAAGAAAGGATGAACCTATGCACGAATTACTTTTCTTTATGATCGGCTTTATGCTCGGCGGCATCATCGCGCTCCTTGCGATGTGCCTTGTGCAGATGAGCCGCAGCAATGACACTCACACCAGCAGAAGGGATGGTGATGACAAATGAAGCGGACGGTCAAAAAGCAGTTTTGGCTTTCCCGTGACGAAGCGCAGGAGTTGCAGAAGAAAGCCAAGCGCACCTGCCTGTCCGAGGCGGCGCTGTTCCGCCTTTTGGTGCGCGACTTTGAGCCGAAGGAAAAGCCGGACGACCGGTTCTACGACGTGATGCGGCAGCTCTCCGCCATCGGCAACAACCTGCACCAGATCACGGTCAAGGCGAACGCCCTCGGCTTCCTCGATATGCAGAAGCTGAACGCCGAAGCGGAGCGCTGGCACAGCTTTCAGGCAGATGTGGAACGGCAGTTCCTCCGTCCCGAAAAGAGCGACCTCAAATGGCAGTAAGCAAGCTCTGGCCGGTCACGGTTCGCCTTGCGACCGTGCTCGACTATGCCGCTAACCCGGAGAAAACCACCAAAGCAAAATCCAAGTACAGCAACGCCGACTATCAGGCGCTGCGGGATGTGGTCAACTATGTGAAGGACGGCAAAAAAACCGAGCAGGAGCTGTTCTGTCAGGGCATCAACTGCAACCCGTCAACCGCCCGTGAGCAGTTCGTTACGGTCAAGGAGCAGTTCGACAAGCCGGACGGCATCCAAGCCTACCACGGCTATCTCAGCTTCAAGGAAACCGACATCACGCCGGAGCTGGCGCAGCATATCGGGATGGAGTTTGCCAATTCCGTTTGGGGCAAACGGCATCAGGTGCTTGTCACGACCCACTTGAACACCGAGCATCTGCACTGCCACTTCGTCATCAACTCCGTGTCCTTTGTGGACGGTAAACGCTGCCGGGAAACCTCGTGGTTCAAGTTCTACAAGGAAGCCGACCGTATCTGCGAGAAGTACGGGATCAGCACCATCAAGGAGCCGGAGCGTTATCACGATGCAAAGCACCTGACGATGAAGGACAAGGCCGGTATGCCTACAAGATATAATCTCGCCCGTTCCGCTCTTGATGAAGCCATAGCGATGAGCCACAACCTCAAGCAGCTTGAATACCGCCTGTCCGAGATGGGCTATGCCTTCGGTTGCAACCCGAAGCGGAAATACTGGACGATCAAGGGCAAGGGCGACGAGCGTCCCATCCGGCTCTACCGCCTCGGCGATGAGTATACCAAGGATCGAATTACCCAGCGGCTCATTGAGAACCGGGACAGCATCGACTTCGTGCCGTTCCAGCCCAAGAGCTGCCGACCGAAGCAATACCGGCTCACAAACCGGAGCGACAAAATTGCCAAGGTGGGCGGTCTGTACGGGCTGTACCTCTACTACTGCTACCGGCTCGGCTATCTGCCGAAGTACAAGGCAGGACAACAGAATTACGCAAGAGTTCACTACCTTTTCAAAGAGGATTTGATGAAGATAGACGAACTCACCAAACAGGTCACGCTGCTCGGAAAGCACCACATCGGCACAAGCGAGCAGCTTTTCTCATACAAGCGCTCGGTGGAGGAACAGATCAAGACCCTGACTGCCGACAGAACGCATCTCCGAAATGAAATACGAAAAGTGAACAGAACAGATGCAGAGCTGTCACAGGCAAGGGCGAGCATCTCGGCTCTCTCCGAGAAGCTGAAAGAACTCCGCAGGGAGGTCAAACTCTGCGAGGACATTGCCGTCCGCTCCAAGGTCATCGAGGAAAAGGTCGGCGCAGTCCGTGCAGAGGAAGAAAAATCAAAACGAAAGGAGAACCGCAACTATGAACAACGGCGGTGATGCGGCGGAACAGATCGTCAGGCTTTCGCTTGAAGGCTTTGAGATCGCCGCAAAACTCACAGGCTCGGCGGCAAAGAATGTCGCCCTGCTGCTGGTGTCCGTGCTGAAGCAGGAACAGCAGACCAAAGGTAAGGCACGGCTCACCAATATGATCCGGTCGGGAAAGGAACTCAAGGTCTTTTCTCTGCCGCAGAAGGACATTCAGAAGTTTACCGAGCAGGCAAAACGCTACGGCGTACTGTATTGCCTGCTGCGGGACAAAAACACAAGGGCGGGCGACGCACCGGTGGATATTATCGCCCGTGCCGAGGACGCTTCCAAAATCCAGCGGATCTGTGACCGCTTTGAACTCGGCAAGATCGACAAGGCGGGGGTCGTTTCCCAAGCGGAAAAGGACAAGGCAGACCGGGACGCCGTGGCGAAGGAAGTCCCTACCAAGACAAGGGGCGAGATCATCGTGGAGCAGGCAATGGGTGATCCCATGCAGAAAGAAGGGCAGTCCCACCAAAACCCTACGGTCGCAAAGACGGAAAAAAGCCCTCCGTCCGAGCGAAGCTCAACGATTGGAGGTTCAAATGCTGACCGGGGTACAGCAAAGCAGGCAGACAAAAAGCCTTCCGTGCGGGAAAAGCTGGAACGCTACAAGGCTGCTGTAAAGGCTGATAAGGAAGCAGACCGCACCGAGCCTTCGATTGCCAAAGAAAGACCGAAAGCACCCGAACCGTCCCGACAGACGGTTCACCGTCAACCGAAAAGAACCAAAAAACCGAAAGAGAGGTAATCAACTGTGACCAACAATTTCAATCCCAAGAAGTCCGGCGCTGCGGAAAGACCGCAGCTTTCTCCGGAGGAATACGTTGCCAAGAAAAAGGCGGAGAAGGACGCCGTGTATCAGATGATCGACGATGCGGCGACCGAGATCGTCAATGCCCCTGAAAAGTTCCGGGGCTATCTGGACACACAGGCGCGTATGGATCGCTATTCTGCCGCCAACGCTCTGCTCATTTATAAGCAGCAGCCACAGGCGACTCAGCTCAAGGATTTTCGTGACTGGCAGGAGGACGGCGTGAAGGTCAACAAGGGTGCTAAGAGTCTGTCCATCCTCGAACCCGTGGAGTACACCAAGAACGATGGCTCTACCGGTATTGCCTACAATGTTAAGAAGGTGTTCGATGTGGCACAGACCAGCGGCAAGAAGCCTGCTGCACCCACCCTTGACCGTGACCCCCGAAAACTTGTGGCGATTATGCTTGATACGGCTCCCATTGATGTGAGCACCGTGGAGGAGCTGCCTTCTCCCAATATGGGAGCGTTCTATAAGAACGAGGATCAGACCCTTTATATCAAGCGGGACATTGGGGACAGCGTTGCACTCTGCCAGTGCGTGGCACAGGAGCTTGGACACGCTCAGCTTGCAATGAACTGCGAAGCATACAGCCGCAGAGATATGGGCTTCTCTGCCGTTTGCGTCGGTTATATGCTCTGCCGCAAGTTCGGAGTGGATGTGAAGAACTTCGCCATTGACCGCATCCCGGAAGAACTGGCGGGCAAGTCCCCCAAGGAAATTCGTGCGGAGCTTTCCAAGACCCGTTCTGCGATGAGCGAGATCGGCTCCCGTGTGTCAGAGGAAATCTACCGCCGCCGTGCAGAGAGAAGCAAGGAACAGGAAAGATGAGGTGCATCAGATGAAAGAGGAACGCTATCACGTCGCCTTGGACGATTACGAACACGGGATTATCATCCGCTCCCTGAACGACACCAAGACCGAGCTGAAAAACAGAGGCAAGACCACCGACGCAGTGGACGACCTCATCATCAAGTTCGGCTATGCCCCAAAGAAAAAGTTCAAGGTGGTTGAGAGAAAGGACTGCTCCTGCCGTGAATCAAGGTAACGACCGGCGGGCGGCGGTCATCCTCTCCCTTATCGGTATCATTCCCGTGGTATGGCTCGGACTTCTCATCGCTCCGTCCGTCAAGGGCGGGTTGCCGGAGATATTGACGAGCCTGATGAACGCGATGAACGACCCGTTCCATATCGAGCTTTGCGAGGACAGCGTAAAAGCTGTCCTCGTTTTGCTTCTCTGCTACGGAATGGGCGTCGGCATCTACTTCTCCACACGCAGGAACTACCGCAGGCGGGAGGAACACGGCTCGGCAAAATGGGGCAGCGCCAGTGCCGTGAACAAAAAGTACGCACAGCAGCCCAAGAGCGAAAACAAGCTGCTGACGCAGAATGTGGCAATCGGGCTGAACGCCAAGAAACACCGCCGAAACCTCAACACGCTGGTAATCGGCGGTTCAGGTGCCGGCAAGACGAGGTTTTTCTGCAAGCCGAATCTGATGCAGTGCTGCCGCAATTCCTATTTCGTGCTTGACCCCAAAGGGGAGATCGTTCGAGATGTGGGCGAGCTGCTGTCACAGAAAGGTTATGAAGTCCGGGTGCTTGACCTGATCTCTATGGAAAAGAGCCATTGCTACAATCCCTTCGTCTATCTGCAAAGCGATAACGACATCCAACGGCTTGTCACCAATCTGTTCAAGGCGACCACGCCGAAGGGCAGTCAATCCAATGATCCCTTTTGGGACACCTCGGCTTCCATGCTGCTGTCGGCGCTGGTTTACTACCTTCACTATGAAGCGCCGGAGGACGAGCAGAACTTTGCAATGGTCATGGAGATGCTCCGTGCCGGCGCAATCGAAAACGAGGAGGATTCCAGACCAACGCCGCTGGATTACCTGTTTGCCGACTTGGAGATGGACAGGCCCGACCATATTGCCTTGAAGTATTATCGCTCCTATCACGCAGGCTCGGCTAAGACACTCAAGAGTATTCAGATCACCCTTGCCGCAAGGCTTGAAAAGTTCAACTTGGAGAGTTTGGCGGCACTGACCTGTACCGACGAGCTTGACCTTGCTTCTATGGGCGAAAAGAAAGTGGCACTGTTCGCTATTATCCCGGACAACGATTCGAGCTTCAATTTCTTGGTCAGCATCCTTTATACCCAGCTATTTCAGCAGCTTTTCTTTTCCGCTGACCATATTCACGGCGGCGCATTGCCGATTCCCGTTCACTTTCTGATGGATGAGTTTGCCAATGTCAGTCTGCCGGATGACTTTGACAAGATACTGTCCGTTATGCGCTCCCGTGGCGTGTCGGTCAGTATCATCTTGCAGAACTTGGCGCAGTTAAAAGCCCTGTTTGAAAAGCAATGGGAGTCCATCGTCGGCAACTGCGACGAGTTTCTGTATCTCGGCGGCAATGAGCAAAGTACCCACAAGTATGTGTCGGAGCTGCTGGGCAAATCGACCATCGACACCAACACCTACGGCAAAAGCTCAGGACGCAGCGGCAATTACAGCACTAACTACCAAATCAGCGGCAGAGAGCTTCTCATGCCCGACGAGGTGCGTATGCTGGACAACCAATACGCCATCCTTTTTATCCGTGGCGAGCGTCCGGTGCTTGATTTCAAGTACGACATCCTGAAGCATCCGAATGTGGCGTTGACCGCAGACGGGAAAGCCGGCGTTTATCAGCACGGTGCTGTCAGGAGCGACATTGCGACCATCGAGGTCACATACCTCGATCCCAAAACCCTGCCCGACACGGAAGTGCCGGAAACCGATTATGTGTTACTGTCCGATGAGGACTTTGACGAAAACCAATCTTCAAAATAACGGAGGAAACGAATATGAACATCTTTAAGAAAGACACCGAAAAGCATACCAACAAGCTCCCTATGACCGGCAAGGTCAGAAAGGGCTTCCGCATCTACTGCACCGCCATTATGGGCGCTGCGCTCATTCTCGGCACCTCGGTCACGGCATTCGCTGCCGGCGACCCCATCACCGTCGTCAACAACCTGTCCAGCTTCATCTTCGGGCTGATTCGAGCCATCGGTCTTATCCTGCTGGGCTTCGGCGTGGTGCAGGTCGGCTTGTCCCTCAAGTCCCACGACCCGTCCCAGCGAGCCAACGGCTTTCTGACCCTTGCGGGCGGCGTCATCATTACCTTTGCCAAGGAGATCCTCGACCTGATCGTCGGCTGAGCAAACCCTACCGTGGGGCGTTCCCGGACTTTCGGGGACGCCCCGATTCTTTGAAAGGAGGTGCTTTTCGTGAGCGACAACTGGGTCGTACAGAACCTTGAAAACGCATTGGAAACCTGGAATGAAAAATTAGCCGAGATCTGGCAGCTCATCACGACAACGCCGCAGGACTTCAAGGGCGGCGGGATTTGGGGCGTGATCGTCAATATCAATGGTGCGGTGCAGGCAATCGGGCTTGCCCTGCTTGTGCTGTTCTTCGTTGTGGGCGTGGTAAAGACCTGCGGATCGTTTACGGAGGTCAAGAAGCCGGAACACGCCCTGAAGCTCTTTATACGCTTTGCCATTGCCAAAGGAGCCATCACCTACGGTATGGAACTGATGCTCGCCCTGTTCAACATCGTGCAGGGGACGATCTCTACCATTATGAGTTCGGCGGGCTTTTCTTCGCCGCAACAGACAACGCTGCCGGCTGAAATGATCACCACCATCGAGGACTGCGGCTTCTTTGAATCAATCCCACTATGGGCGGTGACGCTCATCGGTGGGCTGTTTATCACCGTGATGTCCTTCATCCTCATTATGACCGTGTACGGGCGCTTCTTTAAGCTGTATATGTATACGGCGCTTGCGCCCATCCCCCTGTCTACCTTTGCCGGTGAGCCTTCGCAGAATGTGGGCAAGTCCTTCATCAAAAGCTACTGTGCTGTTTGCTTGGAGGGCGCAGTCATTGTGTTGTCCTGCATCATCTTCTCCCTGTTTGCATCCTCGCCGCCCGTGGTCAATCCCGATGCAGCGGCGGTCACGCAGGTGTGGAGCTATGTGGGAGAGCTGCTCTTTAATATGCTCGTCCTCGTAGGCGCAGTCAAGATGAGCGACCGCATTATCCGTGAGATGATGGGGCTGTAAGGAGTGTGCAATGAAACGAAACACAAAAATCTATTCACCCTTCAAGGGATACACCCTTGAGGACTGCGATTGCAGATACTGTCTTTACTACGGCGGCAAACGCAGGCGGAGGGTTCTCTGCCTTGCCGATGTGTGCGTCTGCAAAAGCGAAATTGAGGAAGCACGCCGCCGGGAAAGGAAAAGACGATGAACCAAGACGAATTACAAAACACCGTCCTGTGCGGCGATGCGCTGGAGATGCTGAAAAGGCTTCCTGACGAGTACGTACAGATGTGCGTCACCAGCCCTCCCTACTACGGGCTTCGTGACTACGGTGCCGAGGGACAGATCGGCTGTGAACAAACGCCGCTTGAATATATAGACCGCCTGACCGAAATCTTCCGTGAGGTGCGCCGTGTGCTGAAAAGCAACGGGACACTTTGGCTGAACATTGCCGACAGCTACGCCGGAAGCGGCAAGGGCGTTTGGAGCAAAAGCCTTGCCGAACGCCCCAAAAGCAAACAGACCTACCACAGCCTCAATACCGATGAGAACGCCGCACTCCCAAAGAAATGGGACGGCATTAAGGAAAAGGATATGATCGGCATCCCATGGCAGCTTGCCTTTGCACTTCGTGCGGACGGCTGGTATCTGCGGAGCGATATTATCTGGCAGAAGCCTAACTGCCTGCCGGAGGCTGTGAAAGACAGGCCGACCAAATCCTATGAGCATATCTTCCTGCTCTCCAAATCGCCCCACTACTACTACGATACTGCGGCGATCTCCGAGCCGGTCGCACCGGTCACGGTGGAGTGCAACAAGCGGGCGGTCAGCGATAGGACGAAATACGCAAAGGGTGTCGGCGGCGCAAAGCCGCAGGCGCTCTTTCTTCCCCGTTCCCACAGCGATATGCCAACAAAGCGCAACAAGCGGGATGTGTGGAGCGTCAGCACCAATTCCCACAGGGGTTACGGACACTTCGCCATGTACCCCGAACGGCTGATCGAGCCGTGCATTTTGGCAGGCTCGCCGGAGCAGGGGCTTGTCCTTGACCCGTTCTTCGGCAGCGGCACGACGGGAGCCGTGTGCAAGCGTCTCTCCCGCCGCTATCTCGGCATCGAGCTGAACCCCGAATACTGCGAGACAGCAAAAACAAGAATCCAACAGACGAAGGAGGAACTGTATCTTGGAAGTAAAAATCAACCGTGAAATACGCAACTACACGGAAGCGATGTTCTTTGGACTGTCCCTCAGACAGTTCATTTTTTCTGTCCTTGCCTGCGGCGTTGCGGTGGGCGTGTATTTCCTGCTCAAGCCCCATTTCGGCACGGAAACGGTATCGTGGATGTGCATTTTAGCCGCCGCACCCTTTGCGGCGCTGGGTTTTATTAAGTACAACGGAATGACCGCAGAGAAGTTTGTGTGGGCGTGGATCAAATCGGAGTTTCTGCTGCCGAAGAAGCTCGTATTCCGCTCCACCAACACCTATTTTGAGCTGATGAGGCCCGGTATGGAACTCAAAAAGAAGGAGGTATTGAAAGCCAATGATTAAAACACTGAGTATCCTGCTCAAGCAGGACAAGGAACGCTTCGTCGTACCCAAGGGCGTACAGGATGTCATTCCCGTCAAAGCGATTTACGATGATGGCATCTTTCAGGTGGGCAGGGACAAGTTCACCAGATCCTTCAAGTTCACCGACATCAACTATGCCGTCGCCAGCCGTGAGGACAAGGAGGCGATGTTCCTCGAATACTCCGAGCTGCTGAATTCCTTTGACAGCGGGGCGACCACCAAGATCACCATCAACAACCGCCGCCTGAACCGGCTGGACTTTGAGAAGACCATCCTTATGCCCCTCAAGGGCGACGCCCTCGACGAGTACCGGGAGGAATACAACAAAATGCTCCTTGAGAGAGCGACGGGCGCAAACGCCTACACACAGGAGAAGTATATCACCATCTCCGTGAACAAGAAGAATGTGGAGGAAGCAAGAAGCTATTTTGCCCGTGTGGGCGCAGACCTGATCGCCCACTTCGGCAGGCTTGGCAGCAAGTGCGTGGAGATGGAAACCGACGAACGCCTCCGCATTTTCCATGACTTCTACCGTGCGGGCGAGGAAACCAGCTTCCGCTTTGATATGAAGGAAACCCGCAAAAAGGGACACGACTTCAAGGACTTCATCTGCCCCGACTCGATGGAGTTTGAAAAGGACTATTTCAAGATCGGGGAACGCTACGGCAGGGTGCTGTTCCTGCGTGAGTATGCGTCGTATATCAAGGACGCTATGGTGGCGGAGCTGACCGACCTCAACCGCAACCTGATGCTGTCTATTGATGTAGTTCCCGTCCCCACCGACGAAGCCGTCCGGGAAGCGGAAAACCGTTTGCTGGGCGTGGAAACCAATGTGACCAACTGGCAGCGCAGGCAGAACTCCAACAACAACTTCTCCGCACAGGTTCCCTATGACCTTGAACAGCAGCGCAAGGAAATGAAGGAATTTCTCGATGACCTGACCACCCGTGACCAGCGTATGATGTTCGCCGTCCTTACGATGGTACACACGGCGGACAGCAAGGAGCAGCTCGACAGCGACACCGAAGCCCTGCTGACCACCGCAAGAAAGCACCTTTGCCAGTTCGGGGTGCTGAAGTTCCAGCAGCTTGACGGACTGAATACGGTGATGCCCTTCGGTACTCGGAAGATCGACACCTTCCGCACCCTCACCACCGAGAGCCTTGCGGTGTTTATCCCATTCCGGGTGCAGGACATCTACCACGAGAACGGCATTTACTATGGGCAGAATGTCATTTCCAAAAATATGATCATTGCCGACCGCAGGCAGCTTCTCAACGGCAACGAGTTTATCCTCGGCGTGTCGGGCGGCGGCAAGTCCTTTGCCGCAAAGGGCGAGATCATCAATCAGATGCTCTCCGGCAATGCGGATATTATCATCATCGACCCCGAACGGGAGTATTCACAGCTTGTAAAGGCAATGGGCGGCGAGATCATCAACATCTCCGCCACCTCTCCCACCCACATCAATGCGATGGATATGAACCGGGAGTACGGCGACGGCGCAAACCCCGTCATCCTGAAATCCGAGTTCATTATGTCCCTGTGTGAGCAGCTCATCGGCGGCAACAACCTTGGTGCAGTGCAGAAATCCATCATCGACCGCTGCACGGCAAGCGTTTACCGCACCTATCAGCAGAACGACTACAAGGGCGAGGTCCCCACCTTGCAGGACTTCCGGGCGGAGCTGCTCAAACAATCCGAGCCGGAGGCACAGGAGATCGCCCTTGCCATCGAGCTGTTTACCAACGGCTCTTTGAACACCTTTGCCAAGCACACCAATGTGGACACCGACAACCGGCTCATCTGCTACGACATCCTTGACCTCGGCAAGCAGCTTATGCCCATCGGGATGCTGGTGGTATTGGATTCCATCCTCAACCGCATTACACAGAATCGTGCAAAGGGCAAAAATACCTTCATCTTCATTGACGAAATCTATCTCCTGTTCCAGCACGAATACAGTGCCAACTTCCTATTCACGCTTTGGAAGCGAGTGCGCAAGTACGGTGCTTATGCGTCCGGCATTACGCAGAATGTGGACGACCTCTTGCAGAGCCATACGGCGAGAACGATGCTTGCAAACTCCGAGTTCATCATTATGCTCAATCAGGCGTCCACCGACCGCATTGAGCTGGCAAAGCTCATGAACATCTCGGACACCCAGCTTTCGTATATCACCAATGTGGACGCAGGACACGGACTCATCAAGGTCGGCTCCAGCCTTGTGCCGTTTGCCAACAAGTTCCCCAAAAACACAAAGCTCTACAAGCTGATGACCACCAAATTATCCGACATTGCGAATTGACAAAGCGGGCAACAAAGAAAGGAAATTTAATGAAAAAGACAATTTCAATCATTCTCATTGCGGCGTTTGCTGCCGTCCTCGGCACAAGCACCTATTTTATTGTCCGTCACAACAAGGAGGCGGACAAGCAGGCAGAATTATATCACAACCTTGCCTCCGTGGTGGAGGCCGCAGCGCAGACGGGTTCCGAAACGGAAACCGCCGAGCCGATCCCGTATTCCGAGGAAAAGACGCTGCTGCCGGAGCTTGCCGAGCTGTTCGGACAGAACGGCGATTTGGTGAGCTGGATCAGCATTGCGGATACCAACATCAACTATCCCGTGATGCAGTCTGTAAACGAGCCGAACTTCTACCTGAAGCACGGCTTTGACAAGGAATACTCCGAGTACGGCTGTCCCTATGTGCAGGAGGACTGCGATGTGCAAAAGCCCTCTGACAACCTTGTTATCTACGGGCATCACATGAAAAACGGCTCTATGTTCGCCCATCTCGACAAATTCAAGAGCGAGAGCTTTTGGAGCGAGCATAAGACCATTGCTTTTAACACGCTGACGGACAGGCAGAAGTATGAGATCGTTGCCGTGTTCCGCACGGTGGTCTACACCGACAGCCCCGACACTTTCAAGTATTACCGCTTCGTGGATGCGGGAAATGCCAACGAGTTTGACAGCTTCATTGCCAAGTGCAAGGAGCTGTCCTTCTACGATACCGGCGTGACCGCCGCATACGGTGACAAGCTCATTACCCTGTCCACCTGCGAGTACAGCCGCAACAACAGCCGCCTTGTGGTGGTGGCAAAGCGCATAGTAGAGGGCGGTGATGCGGATGCTGCCCAGACTTACGCCGAAGCAGCGGCAGAGAGCCAACGCCCTGATTAAAAGGCTGTGCGCCAATTATGAGGGCGGCAACTGCCTTGCGCTGGATGACGGCGAGCCTTGCGTCTGTGTGCAGAGCATTTCCTATTCGCTGCTCTGCAAGTATTTCCGCAACGCCGTATTGCCGGCAGAGCCGATGCTGGAGGCTAATATTCTTGGCACACGCTTTGAAAGGTGTGTGTCCTGCGGTGCGCCTATCCTCAAGAAAGGCAACCGCAAGAAATACTGCGGCAGGTGCGCCGTAAGAGCCTACAAAAAGCAGCAGGCAGCGTACGCCCGCAGGAAACGGGCAGAGTCGAAAAATAGGGGCTGAGAAAGCCAGTCACAGCAAGGCTTTTCAGCTCCCGCACTTTGAGGGGCAAGGGGTTGATACCTTTGTCCCTCTTTTTCAATTCAGGGGCGTTTTGGTGCGCCCCGGAAAGGAGGGAAAATGCCTAAAATCAAAACAAGAGATGTGGTGAAAGGCACGATCAAGAAGATAGACAAGGCGGCGATTGCCGCCGACCGTATGCGCTCCGCCTATGTGCAGACCAAGGAGAAGGTGGAACACGCCGCCCATCCCGAAGAACACAGCGCAGAGGAATACGCCTCCGACCGCATCGAGGGCGGCGTAGACCGCATAACCCACGAAGCGGTGCATCAGTTCGATAAGCAGGGACGCAAGGGGCTGGCGGAAACCAAGCGGAATGTATCCAAGGCAAAGGACGGCATCAGGCAGTTCAAAGAAAAGCGGGCGGCGGAATCGCTGAAAAGGCAGTCTGTCCGTGCTTCCGGTAATAAGACCATTAAGACGGTGGAGCAAACGGAAAAGACCGTCAAGCAATCCGCCCGTTCTGCCGGGAAGAAAACCGTCAAGACAGTAGGCAAAGGCACGACGAAAGCGGCGCAGAAATCGGTCAAGACCACAAAGACCGCCATTAAAACCACCCGGCAGGCGGCAAAGACGGCGCAGAAAACCGCACAGGCGACGGTTAAGGCTTCACAGAAAGCGGCGCAGGCCGCCAAAGCCGCAGCCAAAGCGACCGCAGCCGGTGTGAAAGCCGCCGTCAAAGCAACCGTTGCGGCGGTCAAGGCGATCATAGCGGCAGCAAAAGCATTGGTAGCGGCCATTGCCGCAGGTGGCTGGGTCGCCGTTGTGGTTATCATTGTCATCTGCCTGATTGCCTTGATTTGCGGTTCTGTGTTTGGGGTATTCTTCTCCGGCGAGGATTCTGGCACGGGACAGTCCATGCGGACAGCCGTGCAGGAGATCAACACGGATTACGACAACCGGCTGTTGGAGACACGAAACGGCACTTCCTATGACACACTGGAAATGTCGGGAAGCCGTGCCGTGTGGAAGGAAGTCCTTGCGGTTTACTCGGTCAAGGTCAATACCGATCCCGACGAGCCGATGGAGGTTGCCACGATGGACGACACCAAAAAGCAGCTTCTCAAGGATATATTTTGGGAGATGAACAGCATATCGTCACGGACAGAAAGCAATTCTGAAACGGTCATCACCGAAACCGATGACGGTAACGGAAATATCGTGCAGACCGAAACCACCGAAACGAGAACGACACTGTATATAACGGTGTCGCATAAGACGGTGGAGGAAATGGCTGACCAATACGGCTTCAATGAAGAACAGCGAGAGTATCTTGCGGAGCTGCTGGAGGACAAGAACAACTCCCTTTGGGCGGCTGTCCTCTACGGCATCCATTACAGCGATGATCAGATCGTGACCGTTGCCTTGTCGCAGGTGGGCAATGTGGGCGGTGAGCCTTACTGGTCTTGGTACGGCTTCGGGAGCCGTGTGGAGTGGTGTGCCTGCTTCGTGAGCTGGTGCGCCAACGAGTGCGGCTATATTGAAACCGGCGTAATTCCGAAATTTGCAGGCTGCGTCAACGGCGTTCAATGGTTCAAAGACCGTGGACAGTGGATCGACGGCTCTGCTGAGCCTGTTTCCGGAATGATTATCTTCTTTGACTGGGACAACAAGGGCAGCTCCGGTCCGCAAGACGGGCAGTCCGACCATGTAGGCATTGTGCAGAAGGTTGAAAACGGCATCGTCTATACCGTGGAGGGTAACTCAGGCGATAGCTGCCGTGTCAATCAGTACAGCGTAGGGCATTATGAGGTGCTTGGGTACGGAGTGCCTCAGTATTAGCCTGCACGGTATTGCACGAAAAGAGGGAAATGGCTGCCTGCGAGGGCAGCCAATACATACCCTGATGTGAGGAAAATGCGACAATTCGTTAAAACCAATGTCCGTGTGGGCTTGCTTTTATTCGGATATTCGTATATAATGTATCGTGTTGAGTATTATCCATGCGGAGGTGCGGTATGAACGGGATCAAGGGCTATATCTCCATTCGGGAGGCGTCCTACCGTTGGGGCGTGTCGGAGCGTCGGGTCAATCAGTATTGCGCCGAGGGGCGGATCCCCGGCGCGTCCCGGTTCGGGCGTTCATGGGCGATCCCGGAAAACGCGGAAAAGCCGTCCGACCCGCGCTTTCAAGGACAGCACCGTGATCCGGCAGGACAAGCACCTGACGGATCCCCCTCTGCATTGGAAGCATCCGCAAAAAGGAAGTGAACGTTATGACCTGCGACGAGAGCTTATACCGCCAATATCTTAGCGGCGATGACGCGGGGCTGGAGGCCCTGATGAAAAAATACGGCGACCCCCTGACCCTGTATATCGATGGCTATCTGCACGACGTTCACGAGGCGGAGGAGCTGATGCTGGACGTTTTTGCATATCTGTTCACCAAAAAGCCCCGCATCCGGGACGGCGGCTTCAAGGCGTATCTCTATAAGGCGGCGCGGCACATGGCGCTGCGCCGCAAGAGCAAGCGGAGACGCCTGTTCAGTCTGGACGAGCTGGCGGAGGAGCCGGAGGGTCGGTTGCTGGCGGAGGAGGTCATACGGACGGAGGAGCGCAACCGCGTCCTGCATTTCTGCATGGGCGAAATGAACCCGGACTATCGGGAAGTCCTGTATCTCATCTATTTTGAGGACATGAGCTACGCGCAGGCGGCGGAGGTCACGGGAAAAACGGTGAAGCAGATCACCAACATGGTGTATCGCGGAAAAGAGAGCCTGCGAAGGCTCTTAGAACGGGAGGGGATCACAAATGCGCAGTCATGAGGAACGGGTCGTGGAGACCAAGCGGCGCATTGCTGCAATGGAAAGGAAAAAACGGCTGCGGCGCAATACGGTCACTATGGCTTCCACCGTGGCGGCGTGCCTTGTGCTGCTCATCGGCGCGTCCCTCGCCATGCCCGGCATTGCCGAAAGCATCCAAACAGGCGATTATTCCGGATTTGAAACGGCGGCAAGCATCTTTCACGGCGGCGCGGCCTTGGGATACATCGTCATCGGACTTCTGGCGTTTTTACTCGGCGTATGCGTGACCGTTTTGTGCTTCCGGCTGCGGCAGATGAGCCGTGAGGACGGGCAGGACAAGGAAAGCGAGGATGCGCATGGAGCTGATTGAGAACCTGCTGCAACTGCTGGTCACGTTCGTCGGCGCGCTGCTCTCGGGTGTCGCCTACCGGAAAAGCGGGCGGCAGGCGTATTTTCTGCTGCTGTGCTTCTACGGCTGCTTTGCCCTTGGTTCGCTCTACTGGACGCTGTATCTGCTGCTGTTCGATACCACGCCCCGGGTCTTTTATGTCTCGGAGTTCGGCTGGGTGGCGAGCGTAATTTTCCTGCGCATTTTGCAGGCCACTCTGGCGGGAGCAGATGAGCGTAGCTTCCGCTGCCGCAGGGCGTGGCTTGCGCCTGCGTTCGGCGTGCCGCTGCTGGCGTTCTACTGCACCTTTGGGGACACCCTCTCCAACCTGATCTGGTGCGGCATGATGATTTGGCTCTCCTTCTGCTCCATTCGTGGACTGGTCTACGCCAATGGGCAGACAGGCGCGACGCGGAATATGCGCTGCTTCCACATCGGCGTGCTGTGCTTTGCGTTCGCGGAGTATCTGCTCTGGACGGCGGGCTGCTTCTGGCCGAACACCTCTCCGGAAAGCCCCACCTTCTGGTGCGATATGCTGCTGACCCTTGCGATTCTGGGACTGCTGCCCGCCACGAGAAAGGCGGTGGACGCATGACCTACATCGAAAACATCTTCATCTGCATGGTATCTCCCCTGCTGGTTGCCGCCCTGTGCATGGGTAGACGGCAGCTCCGCTTCTTCCTGTTCTGTATCGCCGGGATGGGGGTGTGTCTGCTTTCGGCTTACATCAACACCTTCCTCGCGGCGGTGTGTCAGGCGGACGCCCTTGCCGCCACGGCGGAGATCGCGCCGGTGGTGGAGGAAATGATGAAGCTGCTGCCGCTGGTGTTCTATCTGTTGGTGTTTGAGCCGGAGGGCGAGAAGATCAAGCCCGCCGCCATCACGATTGCCCTCGCCTTCGCCACCTTTGAAAATGTGTGCTATCTGATCCAGAACGGCGCGGACCGCTTCTCCTTCATCTTCTTCCGTGGCTTCGGCACAGGAGCCATGCACGTCCTCTGCGGTCTGATCGTGGGCGGCGGGCTTGCGTACACGTGGCAGCGGACGTGGCTGAAAATCGCAGGCACCTGCGGGCTGCTGGGCGCGGCCATCACCCTCCACGCCATCTATAATCTGCTCATCGCCTACGGCGGCGCGGCGCAGTATGTGGCCTACGCCCTGCCGGTGCTGCTGGTGGCAGCGGGAAAGCTGTCCGCTTTTCGCCTCGGGCAGAGGAAATAACCGAATAATCACTCCTTGAGAGCTGCTTTTTGGCGGCTCTCAAATTTTTTTGAAAAATTTTGCGTTTTGGGTGAGAGTTTTTTCGATTTTTTGTACCTATATAAGTGAAAGGGTTTTTAGGCCACAGTTTCAGACACACCGGAAAGGGGGTTCAAACGATATGTACGATACCGCAAGGCGGGTCACACTCGTCAAGCAGCGGGTGCGGGAAAACACCCGCCGGAGGCAGCGGCGCGGCATATATGGACTGAGCGCTATGTGTATGCTGCTGTTCGCGGTGCTGATGCAGGCGGTGGGCACGGTCGCCGGGCCGGGGCAACCGGAAGCATGGGGAGTGTTCGGCGCGATGCTGCTGCGGGAGGATGCGGGCGGCTATGTGCTGGTAGCCGTCGTCTCCTTTGCAGCGGCGGCAGCGATCACCGCGCTGTGCTTCCGGCTCAGAAACAGAGAAAACCAGAAAAAGGGCGGGGCGGACAAACCGAACCGGCACGAACAGGAGGAGAAAAGCCAATGAAGAAACGAATCCTCAGCATCCTGCTGCTATGCTGCATGGTGCTGACGCTGCTGCCGACAGCGGCCTTTGCTGCGGGAAAAATTTGGGTAGGCACAGAGGAGGAGCTACTTGCCGCGCTGGCAGACAATACAATCGATGAAATCACCTTGACGGCGGATATTACCGTCAGCCAAACGTTGGTAATCGACAGACAGGTCGTGCTTGTCCTGGACCATAGTCTCAAGGTTGATTGGGAACAGAGCAGCAGCGGCACACTGTTCCATATAACCAAAAGCGGCTATCTGGACACCGACGCTGGAAGCATTACCGATAACGTGCTCAATGAGGGCAGATTCTACCCCCTCCAAATTTCAGGCGAGGTGATAAACGAGGGCGAAATCATCCGCGGCTCGTTTTCCGGCAAGGTGAAGAATCGAGGCTCCATCAACAACGGCTCTTTTCGGGGTGAAGTGGAAAACGACCGTAGCGGGAAAATCACCGACGGCGAGTTTTATGGTGAAGTGACAAACCATGGCGAAATCTCCGGCAGGGAGTTTTACGGCAAGGTTACGAATGAAGCAGATGGCATTATCTCCTACGGCAAGTTTTATGGCGACGTGGTAAACAATGGCACAATCACCGGCGGCAGCTTCTTTGGTACGCTGACAGGCAACGAAATCCAAGGAGACTTGTATAGGACGGTTACCTTTGATTCCGATGGAGGCAGCGCGGTCACTCCACAACAGGTTTTGCAGGGACAAAAGGTGCAAAGACCCGCTGACCCTATCAAGGACGGTCATACCTTTATCGGCTGGTATAACAAAGACGACCTGCAATACGTCAATATGCCGGAGTGGAATTTCGATTACCCTGTGTTCGAAAACCTGGAGCTGGTGGCGCAGTGGATGGAGGCAATGCCGATCTCCACCGATCCGGTCGCCTATCTGGATGAAAACGGTCAAACGAAATACTGCACCAAATACTCCGTGCTGACGAGCGAAACCAAGGAAAGCATTCTCGACTATGACGACAAATGGTACGATCTGCCCGCCGGCTGGTATGTGGTGGAGGGCAACGTGACCATCACGCCCCGCGTGGACACCCACGGCGCGGTCAATCTGATCCTAACGAACGGCAGCCACCTCACGGCGGAGTGGGGCATCGATGTAAAGGTGGGCGACACCTTCACCGTCTACGCTCAAAGCACCGATGAGGGCACCATGGGCAGGCTGACGGCGTGCCTCCCGGCGGATTTCAACCTCGACAGGATAGTCCATTACTCTGTATGGCCGGATAGCGGAATGGCCGGCATCGGCAGCAGTGCGCGCTGGAGAGCAGGCAACGATGGTATCCGCGAAAGCGAGGGCACGATCGTCATCAACGGCGGCAATATCCGCGCCAAGGGGCAGGATAATGCCTCCGCCATCGGTGGGACACGTGCAAGCGACATTGAGTTTCGCTCCACCGACAGCGGTGAGGTCTACAACCGCAGGCAGGGCGGCGGCATCACCATCAATGGCGGCGTTGTCCGTACCGAACCCTTTGCCTTGCCGGAAGGCAATCCTCTTGCTGTGGACAGCGTAGGGATCGGCACATGCCAAATGGGATATGGCGGCAGCGTCACCATCAACGGCGGAACGGTCATCGCCGAGGCTGCCAACGATGCGATCACCACAGGAGATGGCGGCACGATCACCATCAACGGCGGCGATGTAACCGCCCGTGGAGGCGTCAACAACTTTGGAGAAAATTCGCACAGGGTGCTCTCCGGAAACGGGATCGGGCCGTATGAGAGCGGCAGCGTCATCATCAACGGCGGCACGGTCAAGGCAACTGCCAAGGGAAATGGCTTCGGCATCGGCGGAGCCAGAATTTATAACACCGGGGCAATGACCGTTACCATCAACGAAGGAACGATAGAAGCCACGGCCAATCGCAATAACGCCGCCATTGGCGATAAAGGCAACGGCAAGAGCGGCGTTACCATCAACGGCGGCGTCATCCATGCGGTCGGAAAAGGCGGTGCGGCAGGCATCGGCAGTAAGGGCGACATTCGCATCACTGGCGGTGAGCTCACCGTTTCCGCCGAGGGCAGCGGCGCAGCCATCGGCGGCTTTACGGACAGCTATTCCGAGCGTGTGAATTGCAAAAGCATCACCATCAACGGCGATGTGATCCAATCCATTTCCAGTAAGGACGGCGCCTGCATCGGCGGAGCTGCCGGCGGAAGCGTCGGAAGCATCACCATTTCGGACGCAGAGCTTCCGCTTCTCAGCGCCGAAAAGATTCTGATCGGCTGGGACGCAGACTCGCCGGGCGGGAAGCTCACCATCCGAAACTGCCGCGTTGCATCCACGGACACACTCTCCGTTCTCACCGATGGGATCCGCGTGGGCAGCAATAGCGAGCTCGTCATTGAAAACAGCGAGATCAGGCTGCCGCATTTTAGAAGCATTCGCGTCGGAGGCAATGGGAGCATCGCCGTCCGGGATTCCGATCTGCACACCTACGGCATTTTCATGGACGAAACCGCGCAATCACCGAATGACGCAAAGACGCTGAAAAAGCTGGAGATCACGGGCAGCACCGTGTTGACGGGCGATATCATCGGCGCTCGTGGAGGATATTCTTCCGTTGAAGAGGTCGTGATCCACGACAGCAGCATCCGCCTGAACGATGCGTACACCTATAATTACTGCACGATTGGCGGCGGCACCAATGGTTCCTTTGGCAGCATCGACATTCAGAACAGCCAAATCCATATTCCGTCTTCAGGCGGAAACACGGCCATCGGCAACGGTTGGCAAGTCTATTACAATCGTGAGAGCCATATCCGCATTGCGAACAGTGAGGTGTCCGTTCGTTGTGCTTCGCTCGGACCCGCCATCGGCGCAGCGTGGGACTCCGGCAGCGGTCGAATAAATATCATCATTGAAAACAGCACCGTGACCGCAAAGGGCGGCAATTTGAGGACTGACGGAAACTATGTTCCCGGCATCGGGAAAAATGCGCTTGGCAGGGCTCCGGAGATTGGGATCCAGATCCTGAACAGCACGGTGGACTCCTTCCGGCTTACGGAAAAGGGGGGCACAGACTATGTCCATGACGACCTGCACACACAGGAGCTGCCCGGTATTCCGGCGGAAAACATCTCCATCTGCGGCAGCACCGTCAACGGAAAGACCATTGACCATAGCTTTGACGAATACGGGAAATGCACGCTCTGCAGCAAGTATGATCTTGGATACTGCTATGAGCATGGGCTTTTGACGATGGAAGGGCTGACGGACTGCGTCTATGACGGCAGCGAAAAGAAGCTGACGGGACTTTCCCATCAGACGGGCGAGAACGAAACGAAGCAGCTTACGGAGAACACGGACTACACCGCCAGCTATTCCAACAACGTCAATCCTTACACCCTCAAACCGGACGACGTGGGCTTTGACCCGGCAAAAGCCCCCAAGGTAACGCTGTACGGCACGGGGAACTACTGCGGCAAGGCGGAGCATTACTTCACCATCAGCGAAAACGTTGCCGCCGCGCCCAGCATCACCACGTCCAGCCTGCCAAACGGCAAGGTGGGCGAGGCATACAGCCATACCCTGACCGCCACCGGCACAGCACCTATCACATGGAGCATTGACGGCGGTCTGCCTGCCGGTCTGAGCCTGAACGCGGATAACGGTGAGATCAGCGGCACGCCTACTGCGGACGGCACCGCCAAATTTACCGTCAAGGCTACCAACAGCGCGGGCAGCAATACGAAGGAGCTGTCTATTACGATAACCAAAGCCCCCGCAGCCGAGTATACCGTCAGATTCAATGCCAACGGTGGCGGCGGCACAATGGCAGATGTCACCGGCGTTTCCGGCAGCTACACCCTGCCTTCCTGCGGTTTTACTGAACCGGAAGGCAAGCAATTCAAGGGCTGGTCAACCAGTGCCGACGGTTCGGTTATTTCCGGCACGACCTATGAAGTAAGCTCGGATACTACCTTCTATGCAATCTGGGAGAGTAAAGAGTATTCCATCATCGTAACGGACGGCAAAGCGACAATCGGTGCAGGAAGCGAAATCAGTAAAGCGGCGCAAGGCACAACCATTACTCTGACCGCAAATGCGGCTCCTGACGGTAAGGTGTTTGATAAGTGGGTAGTAGAAAGCGGCAACACTACTCTTGAAGATGCGAACAGTGAAACCACTACTTTCATAATGCCTGACAGTGAAGTCAGCGTGAAAGCGACCTACACAATTCCCCATACTCATACCTACGATCAGGAAATTCAGAAGCCGGAAACCCTCAAGTCGGCTGCCGACTGCACCAACGATGCAGTATATTTCAAGAGCTGCTCCTGCGGAGAGATCAGCACAACAGAAACCTTTACAGCAGCAGGTACACAGCTCGGGCACGCATGGGCAAGCGATTGGAGCAAGGACACAGACAATCATTGGAAAGAATGCTCTCGCTGCCACGAAAAGAAGGACGAGGCGGCTCACGATTACGGTAGCGATAACATCTGCGACACCTGCGGATATGACAAGACCGTACCGCATACGCACAATCTGACCCTCGTTCCCGCAAAGGCTCCTACTTGCACGGAGAAAGGCAACACGGCATATTACACCTGCGACGGCTGTGACAAGTGGTTTGAGGATGCAACCGGTGCATCCGAAATTACCGACAAGACAAGCGTAATCCTTGCGGCAACAGGTCATAGCGCTTCCGACTGGAAGTCCGATAATACCGATCACTGGAAAGAGTGCACCGTTGTCGGCTGCGGCGTGATCATCGAGGGCAGCAAGGCGGCGCATACCGCCGGTGAATGGATTATCGACACTCCGGCAACAGCTACCACAAGCGGCTCAAAGCATAAGGAATGCACCGTCTGCGGTTATACGATGGCAACCGAAACCATCCCGGCAACCGGCGGCGGTGAGCATACTCACAGCTACGGCAGCGAGTGGAAGAACGATGCCGACAACCACTGGCATGAGTGCTCCTGCGGCGATAAGAAAGATACAGCAGCGCATACCGCCGGCGAATGGATCATCGACACCCCGGCAACTGCTACAACCGACGGCTCAAAGCATAAGGAATGCACCGTCTGCGGTTATACGATGGCAACCGAAACTATCCCGGCAACCGGCGGCGGTGAGCATACTCACAGCTACGGCAGCGAGTGGAAGAACGATGCCGACAACCACTGGCATGAGTGCTCCTGCGGTGATAAGAAAGATACAGCAGCGCATACCGCCGGCGAATGGATCATCGACACCCCAGCAACTGCTACAACCGACGGCTCAAAGCATAAGGAATGCACCGTCTGCGGTTATACGATGACAATCGAAACTATCCCGGCAACCGGCGGCGGCGAGCATACTCACAGCTACGGCTCCGACTGGAAGAACGATGCTACGAACCACTGGCATGAGTGCTCTTGCGGAGATAAGGCCGATAAGGCGGCACACGACTTCAAGTGGGTTGTTGACAAGGAAGCGACCGCAACGCAAAAGGGCTCCAAGCATGAGGAGTGCAGGGTTTGCGGCTACAAGAAGGCGGCAGTTGAGATTCCGGCTACCGGAACACCGACTGAGCCGGGCAAGCCGACCGATTCGGATTCTCCGCAGACCGGTGACAACAGCAATATGATCCTCTGGATCGCACTGCTGTTTGTCAGCGGCGGCGTAGTGATCGGCATCACCGTTTACAGCAAAAAGAAGAAAGAAAACGCTGAATAAATCAGCTGCGAACCTTTGAGCAAAGGGCGGTGACGGACATTGCCGTCATCGCCCTTTCGCTTGGACTGGAGAAGAACCACATGATGCAGGATTATCAATCGAACCGCCCCGTCAGGCAACAACCGCCGGGACGATTCCCGAACGAGTCAGATCGAACGGTAGAGAGAATCAGAAAAAGGAAGAAAAAACAGACGCAGCGCCGTATGGTGCTTTGCGGTGCGATCGCCGCACTGGCGGTAATCATCGTTGGCATTATACTGCTGGCAAAAGGCTGCTCCGGCGGCACGGACGCACTTGCAGGCACATGGGAGTTCGACGGAACGACCACCTATTCCTTTGACGGCAGCGGAAGCGGCGCAATGGAGCTGCCCTCCATATCCTACGATTTCACCTATACCATCGACGGCAACAAGCTCATGATCGATTACGCCAACGAGTCGGTGCGGGATTCCGAATATGAATTTACCGTTGACGGAAATACCCTTACCTTGATCGGTGGCGAGGGCACGGTCGGCGGGACATACGAGCTGAAAAGAAGCTCAAAGAAATAAGGGCTTCCGCAAAAAACAACAGGAGTGACGCTATGGCAGAATCCAAGAGCAGACTGTTATACATATTGAAATACCTTTGGCAAAACACGGATGCCGAGCATTATGCAACAACGGCGGACATCCTCGCTTTTCTGAAGGGCAACGGCATTTCCTGCGACAGAAAAACAATACCGGGCGATATTGCGAAGCTCTGTGATATTGGCATTGATATTGAAGAAGAAAGAAGCCGTGAGAACCGCTATTCCCTGAGTAGTCATTTATTTACTCTGCCGGAGTTGAAACTGCTGATTGATGCGGTGGAATCGTCCAAATTCATCACGGTAAAGAAAAGCGCGGAGCTGATCGAAAAGCTGTCGCAGATGACCAGCATCCATCAGGCGGCGGAGCTGAAAAGCAATCTGTATGTTTCCGAGAGAGTAAAACCGCTGAACGAGCAGATTTACTATTTGGTAGATAATATCAATACGGCAATCAACCGAGGGAAGCAGATTTCGTTCCGGTACTTTCACTACGACCAACATCGAAAAGAAGTCCCCAATAACGATGGAAAGCGATATTTCTTCTCCCCCTACTGTTTGGTATGGAACGAGGATCATTACTATGCCATCGGTTACAGCGAAAAGCACCGAAAGCTCGGCACCTTCCGGGTGGATCGGATGAAGGAGGTGGAAATCCTTTCCGCCGACGCCGCAGCGAAGCCCGCCGATTTCAACCTGCCGGAATTTACCCGCCGTGTGTTCGATATGTACGACGGTGAAACCAAAAAGGTTACGCTGGTCTGCAAAAACGATCTGATGAATTATATCGTAGACCGCTTCGGTGATGAGGTAGATACCGTTCCGGGTGACTGCGGACACTTTAGGGCTGTGGCGGAGGTTTCCGTCAGTCAGACTTTTTTCGCATGGGTGTTTCAGTTCAACGGAGATATACGGATCACAGCTCCCGAAGAGGTTGTTTTGCAGTATGGGGAAATGCTCAAAAATGCTTTGCAGACATAGGCTGTGCCGCTGTTCGGAAAATGAGATGGGTGCAAAAACGCCCATCTCGTTTTGACTTTGCCGAAACCCCTTGTATTCGTAAAAAGTTCAGGATATAATATGCTTACGGTGTTCGCAAAAGAGCGAACCGCGAAAGGAGCCGCCACATGAACAGAGCAAAGACCTTCGGGGACTTTCTGATCGCAAAGCGTATGGAACGGGAAATGTCCGCACGGCAGCTTGCCATTAAACTGGACTACTCCGCCGTGTATATCTGTGACATTGAAAAGAACCGCAGACCCGTTCCCGATGAGATTCTGGAAAAGCTGCCCTCCCTGCTTCTGCTTTCGGAAGCGGAAACGGAGGAAATGTACGACCTTGCCGCAAGATCGCGGCATACGGTGAGCGCAGACCTGCCCGAATACATCATGGAAAAGGACATCGTTCGTGCTGCGCTCAGAACAGCCAAAAAGCATAATGTAACGGATAAGCAATGGGAAGATTTTATCCGCCGCATTACAAAAGAGTCCGACTAATCTTTCGGACAGAAAGGACGCAGCAGTGGCAACAGTATTCTATCGACCGCAGGCGCTTGAAACGATTGCCCGCCGTACATTAAATGAATATGATCCAATGTATCTGAACGGCAGTCCCCGTGCAGTGCCGATTGAAACAATCATCGAAAAGACTTTCGGATTAAGAATCGAATACCAATATCTAACCAATGATGCCCGTGAACTTGGCAGAATGATTTACGATAGCGGCATCACTACCTACTACGACCGTGACAGAGGCGACTACGCCCTGATGCGCGTGGAGGGCGGCACCATGCTGATCGAAGCGTCGCTTCTTGAAGATGAACGGTGCTACGGCAGACTGCGCTTTACGCTGGCGCACGAGCTGGCACATCACATCATTCATAAACGCATCTTCAGCGGAACAGGCGTTGCCGCCGCTTTGTATAACCACGATGCCAATGAGGACGCCACGGAATGGCAGGCAAATTACCTTGCCAAAGCCATCCTGATGCCAAACGGACAGGTCAAACGCTGCTTTTACGCACTCCGACCCGTGTGCCGGTCAAAGAGCGAGTTTGTCTGCAAAATGGCGGAAATCTTTGAGGTGTCCAAACAGGCAATGGAGATACGCCTGAAGGAGTTTGCCCTGATATGAAAATCCTGCGGGATTTTTTTACCCTTAATATTCGCAAGATTGCGAATATTATACAGAAAGAACGAGGTGACTGAGGATTGAAAAAAGGATGGAAAACCTACCCGATGTTCTGCCCGAACTGCGGAGCAATAAACCACGGACACAAAAGCGAAGATGAGAAGATCCGCTATGAGTGCAGAAAATGCACCGTAAAGTTTGTCCGGGTACCGAAAGGCAGGCGGCACGACACGATTGAGCTGTTCGCCGCACAGGGGCAAGAGGCTCTGATGTAGGAGCGATACAAAACTGAATACGGCGTAACGACGGTAAGGTCGGGCTGAAACAGAGCCGCACTAAATCCTTATCAGGTCACACGCTTTGAATACTTCGGTGTGTTAAGCCAGACTTGCTGACAGCAGACATGAGAGGCCGCCGACAAGACAGATAGCCACAGGCTAATTCTGTCTTGCCGGTGGCTTCTTTTTTCGGCAAGGACAACCGAGCAGGAGCTTCCGGCAGAGAAATCTCTGAAAGGAAGCTCTTTTTATGTTGAAGAACTGGCTCTGCTACATAGCGAAATACCCGTGATCTCCGAATTTTGAGTTCAACCAAAAATTCAAAATTCAAAGGAGATTACGAAAATGACTGACAACACATTAAATCTTGACGCCCTGACAGAAGCATTTAAGGCTGACTGCAAGGTGATCAGGCTGAAATACGAATACCCCGGCTACACGGGTACAGAGAAGTATGCCATTATTTCCGACTTGAGTTACGAGCAGATTGTTGAAAAACACGCTCCTGTCGTAAAGCAGTATATTCCTTTCCTGCTGCTCAGCAAGGCTGCGGGCGAGGTCTTTGCAGAGTTTAAGCGCAACGAGGACAAGTTCTTCAAGCGGATGCAGCGGGATGACAGCTATGGATTTGATGACGGTACAACGGAGCTGTATAACGCCGGAATCTGTGTTCCCGACTTTACAGGGGAACTGTTTGAGGAAGAGAAAGACAGCCGCATAGTTTGGGCGGCGTTTGCCCGTCTTACGCCCACGCAGAAGAAATATGTAAGACAGCACCTTTTCGGAGGTAAAACCTTCACACGGATAGCCAAGGACGAAGGGAAATCCATCAAGACCGTGCAGGAGGCTTACATAGCTGCGATAAAAAAGATGAAAAAGTTTTTGAAAACACCCTCAAATTTGGACTCCTAATTCAGAGTAAGTGAAGGGGTTGTTTCGGAACGGTCGGAAAACACCTTTCAAAATAAAGAAATGAGAGGTTTTACATTATGGAAAACAAAAACATCAGCAAGGTCAAGCGCGGCGAAATCTATCTCTACGACTTCGGCACAAACGAAGGATCCATTCAGAACGGGCTGCGTCCCGCCTTGGTTGTTCAGTGCGACGAGGGAAATAAGGCAAGCTGTACTACGGTAATCGCGGCAATGACCACGGTAATCAAGAAGCGGTATCTCCCGTCCCACATCATTTTGGGCGACCGCTTCGGGCTGAAAGAGCCGTCAATGGTGATGCTGGAGCAGCTCCGAACGGTCAACCAAGCCGACCTCTTGGAGTACATCGGCAGGATTGACGACGAGCATTGCATGAAGAAAATCAATATCGGTGTCAAAAAGGCACTGGGGCTTTGGGTGGATAAGCCCTATCGCAAGCCTGCCGATATGCGCTGCCTGTGCGTGAAATGCTTGGAGAGTTACAAGAACAGCCCGAACTACATCGTAAAGCGGCTTGATCCCTTTGCGAAAGCCAAGGACAAATGCGATAAGTGTCAGAGCTACGGCTATGACTATCTTGTGATTGAAAGAAGCAAGGAGGGGTGATGATGAACAATACTCCGAAAAAGGAAAATGCCGCCATCGAGCTTTTCTCCGGCTTTGGCAACAGCGATTTCAGGATGAAGATCGGCGGCACGGTATATGAGGTGTCTACCCACTTTGATCCCGAAGGCAGCCGATGCGTATTACAGCAGTTCCGTGACCTGATACTCTCAGAGGAATTACTGGAAAATCGCATAATTGCGGAAAATGCAAAGGCACAGTAAAATAATAGTGCCTTTGCAATGCCCGGTTGTCGGAAAGGAGATATGACAATGGCAACAGCAAACTATATCAAAGGGCAAAGCGAAACCAAAATCACGGCGCTCTACTGCCGTCTTTCTCAAGACGATGGGCGGGAAGGCGACAGTAACTCCATATCGAATCAAAAGGAGATTTTACTTGCATACGCACAGCGGAATAGTTTTCCGAACCCTCAGTTTTTCACGGATGACGGATTTTCGGGGACGACCTTCGACAGACCGAGTTTCATCCAAATGGAGAACATGGTGGAACAGGGCTTGGTAGATACCATCATCGTAAAGGATCTCAGTCGTTTTGGCAGGAATTATCTTGATGTGGGCAACTACCTTGAAATCAAATACCCGACCCTCGGCGTCAGGTTCATTGCCATTCAGGAAAATGTAGATACCCTCAAGGAAACAGGCACGGAGATGATGCCGTTCAACAACATATTTAACGAGTGGTATGCTGCTCAAACGAGCAAGAAAATCCGCGCGGTATGGAAGAACAAGGCGGCAAACGGCAAGCGGGTCAGTTCCTCCGTCCCGTTCGGCTATGTCAAGAACCCACAGGATAAGGAGGACTGGCTGGTAGACGAACCGGCAGCGGATATTGTGCGGAGAGTCTACGCACTCTGCCTTGACGGGCGAGGTCCGTTGCAGATCGCAAAGCAGCTTGAACAGGAAAAGGTTCTCATCCCTTCCGCCTATTACGCTTCGCTTGGCAGAAAAACAAGAAAGCAGTATACCAACCCATACGCTTGGGATCAGAAAACCGTCGCCGGTATTCTTGCCAATCAGCAGTACACGGGCTGCACCGTGAACTTTATGACCACCACGGTCAGCTACAAGGTTCACAAGACCGTGTATAATCCAAAGGACGAGTGGCAGATCATCCCGAACACTCAGCCTGCCATCATCGACGAGGACACCTGGAAACGAGTACAGGAGCTTCGTGAGAACCGCATCCGTCCGACAGCAACGGGTAGGACAAGCCTTTTTTCCGGCAAAGTGTTCTGTGCGGACTGCGGTTCAAAGCTCCATTTCTGTGCCGCCAAGAGCCTTAACGCCAATCAGGAGCATTACCGCTGCGCCAACTACAAAAGCGGCAGAGGAAACTGTCAGATACACTATATCCGCAATGTAGTGCTGGAAAAGATCGTGCTGGAAGCTATCAACAGCTTGGCGGACTTCGTTAGATGCTATGAACCGGTGTTTCTATACCTGATGGCGCAGAAAGACATCGTATCCAAGCGGACGGAAACAAACAGGCTCAAGTCCTCCATTGAAAGCGGAAAGCGGCGTATTCAAGACCTTGACAAGCTGATAGAGCGCATCTATGAGGATCAGGTCCTCGGCAACATCTCAGCCGAACGCTATGCAAGAATGTCGATCAATTACGAAAACGAGCAGAGGGAGCTTGTCAAAAGGGTCGATGAGGACGAGAAAAGGCTTGTCAGTATAGAACAGACAAGCCTTGACCTGAAAACCCTGCTGAAAGTCCTGCGAAGCAGCACGGCATTTGAGGAGCTGACGCCAACGCTTGTCAACTCGCTGATACGGAGGATTGAGGTTCACAACAACGACAAGTCAAGCGGTCACTGCTCTGTGAAGGTGGACATTTACTTCACAGCCATCGGACTGATTGACATTCCCACAGAGGACGAGATCAAAAGCCTGATGGAGAAAATACAGTCAAACCCGCAGGAATACAGGCTTACAGCCTAATAGAGAAAACGGTGCAACCCCGAAAACGGGGTTACACCGTATCCCTTTCAAAAAACATCCTTACGGGGCTTTGGCTAAAAGAGTGTCTCCTTTTTTATTGCGCGAATATTTATAAGGCGGCGGATATTATTCGCCTGCGAAATTTATACTATACCGGCACACATCCTGCAAAGCATATCTTGAACGCCGGCTCCCCTTGCAGGGGCGCCTGATAGATTCCGACGAAAAATTCAATTTACTTCTCCCTACCAGATACCGAAAAAAATTCCCTCTCCGGAAGCTCGTCCGAAGAGGGAATACATTTATATATTTTACTTGTTCACCGCGCCGCAGCACTTCTTGTACTTCTTGCCGCTGCCGCAGGGGCAGGGATCGTTCGGACCTATCTTTGCGCCCTTGCGGACGGTGCGACCCTTTTCGCTGCCGTCGGACGCGCCGCTGGTCGAGGTTATCTCGGCGACCTGCTTGCGCTTGGTGTCCTCCTCGTTCTTGGGCATGATGGTCATCATCAGGCGGACGGTGTCCTCGCGGATAGACATGGTCATCTCGTCGAAGATATCGTAGCTCTCCTGTCTGAACGCAACGACGGGATCCTGCTGACCGTAGGAGCGGAGTCCTATGCCGCGCTTGAGCTCTTCCATGGCGTCGATGTGATCCATCCACTTGCTGTCGACCATCTTGAGCAGAACCATGCGCTCGAGCGCTCTCATTATCGGCACGCCGTTCTCGTCGACGCCCATGAGCTCCTCGCGCTCGTCGTAAAGCTTATGTCCGCGCTCAATGAGCTCTTCCTTTGCGTCCTCGCGGTCAAAGCCGTCCGCGAAGTCCTCGGGAGTGGTCAGCCAGCCGAGGAACTTCTCACGCAGTCCGGCTATGTTCCAGTCGGAGTGGGAGAGCGCCTTCGGGCAATAGAAATCTATGGACTCGGCGATGCACTCGTCGAGCATCTTGAGAATAACGGGCTTGAGGTTCTCGCCGTCGAGCACCTGGTCGCGCTGCTTGTAGATAAGCTCACGCTGACGGTTCATGACATCGTCGAAGCTCAGGACGCTCTTACGCACCGAGAAGTTGCGCGACTCGACGCGCTTCTGCGAGCTCTCGATAACATTCGAGATCATCTTCGACTCTATCGGCATATCCTCGGGGGTTCTGAGCGTGTTCATTATAGTAGTCACGCGCTCGCCGCCGAACAGGCGCATCAGATCGTCCTCAAGCGACAGGTAGAAGCGGCTCACGCCGGGGTCGCCCTGACGGCCGGAACGTCCGCGCAGCTGGTTGTCGATCCGGCGGGACTCGTGGCGCTCTGTGCCGATGATGCAAAGACCGCCTGCCTGCCTGACCTGCTCCGCCTCGCCGGAAATTTCGTTCTTATATTTCTTCTCGAGAGCCTGGAATTCCTCTCTCGCGCTGATTATATCCTCGTTGTCCGTGTCGCCGAAGCCGGTCGACTCGGCAATCAGCTCTTCGCTGTAGCCCTTGCGGCGCATCTCGGACTTCGCAAGGAACTCTGCGTTACCGCCGAGCATGATATCGGTTCCGCGTCCCGCCATGTTCGTGGCTATCGTGACCGCGCCGAGCTTACCTGCCTGCGCGACGATTTCCGCTTCCTTTTCATGATACTTGGCGTTGAGCACTTCATGCTTGATGCCGCGCTTTTTGAGCAGCTTACTGAGCGTCTCGGACTTCTCGATGGATATCGTACCGACAAGCACGGGCTGACCCTTTTCGTGGCGCTCGACAATGTCGTCAATGACCGCGTTGAACTTCGCGGGCTCGGTCTTGTAGACGAGGTCGTCCATGTCCTTTCTTATCATCGGCTTGTTGGTCGGGATCTCCACGACGTCAAGCGAATATATCTCCTGGAACTCCTCGCTCTCGGTCATTGCGGTACCGGTCATACCGGAGAGCTTGTCATAGAGTCTGAAGTAGTTCTGGAATGTAATGGTCGCAAGCGTCTTGCTCTCGTGCTCAACATTGACGCCCTCTTTTGCTTCGATAGCCTGGTGCAGACCCTCGTTGTAGCGTCTGCCGAGCATGATACGTCCGGTGAACTCGTCGACTATGAGCACCTGACCGTCCTTTACGACATAGTCGACATCGCGGCGCATGACGCCTATAGCCTTTATCGCCTGGTTGATGTGGTGCTGTATGGTCATGTTCGCGGGATCCATGAGGTTGTCGAGATTGAAATACTTCTCGGCCTTTGCAATACCTTTTTGAGTCAGCACGGCGGTTCTCGCCTTTTCGTCAACTATGACGTCGCAGTTTTCGCTGACCTGGTCGGCGGTATCTTCGAGTCTCGAAGAGGAACGCAGCTCCTTTATGCGCTCGAAGTTGAGCGTTCGGGCGAAGGAGTTCGCCTGCTTGTAGAGGTCGGTCGAGCGGTCGCCGCGGCCGGATATGATGAGCGGCGTTCTCGCTTCATCGATAAGTATCGAGTCAACCTCATCGACTATTGCAAAGGAGTGTCCGCGCTGAACCTTGAGCTCTTTATAGGGCACCATATTGTCACGCAGATAGTCGAAGCCCATCTCGTTGTTCGTGCCGTAGGTTATGTCGGCGGCGTAGGCCTCGCGGCGCTCGTCGTTGTTCTTCTCATGGATTATCAGACCAACCTTGAGCCCCATGAAGCGGTAGACCTTGCCCATCCACTCGCTGTCGCGGCGTGCGAGGTAGTCGTTGACCGTGACGATGTGGACCCCTTTGCCGGAGAGCGCGTTGAGATAAGCGGGAAGCGTTGCGACGAGCGTTTTGCCTTCGCCGGTCTTCATCTCCGCGATGCGTCCCTGATGCAGAACGATACCGCCGAGAATCTGCACGGGGAAGTGCTTCATCCCGAGCACACGCCACGAAGCCTCGCGGCAGGCGGCGAACGCCTCGGGCAGGATATCGTCAAGGGTCTCGCCGTTGGCGAGACGCTCCTTGAAATAAGGGGTTTTTGCCTTGAGCTCCTCGTCGGTGAGTTTTGAATATTCCTCGTCAAGCGCGAGCACCTTGTCCTTTATCGGCGTGATACGCTTGATTTCTCTCGAAGAGTAGTCTCCGAAAATTTTCTTTAAAAGACCCATAGAAAGTCACCTCAAAAATTTCTTCTTGCCTTAACGGCTTGGATATGTTAATATCGGGTTGATATATTATGCTATTATAAGGGAAACGGAGCGGTGAAAAATGCCTAAAAGAAGCGATTATATCTCGTGGGACGAGTATTTTATGGGGATCGCGATGCTCTCGGCTTGCAGGAGCAAGGATCCGAACACCCAGGTGGGCGCCTGCATCGTAAACGACAGAAACAGGATAATGTCCGTCGGCTATAACGGCTTCCCCTCCGGCTGCGACGACGACGAGTTCCCGTGGGAGCGCGAGGGAAACGCATTTAACACAAAATACCCCTATGTCTGCCACGCAGAGCTCAATGCGATATTGAACGCCAGCGGCGACCTGCGCGGATGCAAGGTCTATGTCGCGCTCTTCCCCTGCAACGAATGTGCCAAGGCGATAATCCAGAGCGGGATAAAAGAGGTAATTTATATCAGCGACAAGTACCGCAACACCGACAGCGTGCGCGCATCGAAAAGAATGTTCGACGCCGCGGGAGTGAAATACACGAAGCTCGAGATGAAGCGCGACAAGCTCGTTATCGACTTCAGCGAAAGCTCAATATAAAATCAAACTTTTCTGCGTCGCCTTTTCGGCGGCGCTTTTTTATATATCGACAGTCAGCTCCACAGGACAATGGTCAGAGCCGAATATCTCCTGATGTATTTTCGCGCCGGTAAGCCGGCTGTTGAGCCGCTCGGAGCAGAGAAAATAGTCGATGCGCCAGCCCGTGTTCCGCTCGCGCGATTTGAAGCGGTAGCTCCACCAGCTGTACTGTCCCTCGACGTCGGGATAGAAATATCTGAATGTATCAGTAAAGCCTGCGGAGAGCAGTTCGGTCATCTTGTTTCTCTCTTCGTCCGTGAAACCGGGGTTCTTGCGGTTCGTCTTGGGGTTCTTTAAATCTATCTCGTTGTGCGCAACATTCATATCGCCGCAGACTATTACGGGCTTGTCCCTGTCGAGCGAGAGAAGATAGTCCCTGAACGCGTCCTCCCATGTCATTCTGTAGTCGAGCCGTGCGAGCCCGTCCTGCGAGTTGGGAGTATAGACGCAGACGAAATAGAATTTTTCAAATCCGAGCGTTATCACGCGTCCCTCGCGGTCGTGCTCGGGAATGCCGATGCCGTATGACACGCTCAAAGGCTCTTCGCGCGAAAAGACCGCCGTGCCGGAATAGCCCTTTTTCTCGGCGTAGTTCCAGTAGCAGTGATAGCCCTCGGGCGCAAAGTCGACCTGCCCCGCCTGAACCTTCGTCTCCTGCAGGCAGAGGATATCGGCATCAAGCGCCGCAAAAGCCTCGGAAAAGCCCTTGCCGATGCACGCTCTTATTCCGTTGACATTCCATGAGATGAGCTTTTTCTCCGCCATGCCGCAGACTCCTTTCGGGGTGTATCTTATGCGCCGAAGCACATATACCTTGATATTATATCATAACTTTCGGCGAATTTCCATAACTTTATAAAAGCGAATGTAAACAATCTATTACCAAAAGGCAGTCTGTGATGTTATCTTGCATAAAAACACGGCGTTATTAATTTTGTTTTTATCAAAATTTACTTGACATTATTAGTTAATTAGTGTAAATTTATAGTGCGCTGTGTTGCCTTGTAAAGTGCAGCACAAAAAACGGGCGGAAATACCCGAAAATATTTTATGAAAGGTTTTTGACATGAAAAAGAATCTTCTGAAGATCGCTTCCCTGCTTCTTGTCCTCGCGATGATATTCTCGTTCGCGGCGTGCAAGAGCGACAAGGACAACGGCGATTCCACCGCTCCCTCCGAGAGCTCCGCAGACGCGAACAACACCGTCTCCGACGAAAGCACCCCCGCAGAGGCCTCAAGTGAGGACGCTTCTGCCGAGTCCACCGAAATTGAGACCGTTACCGACGCTTCCGGCAAGGTCATCGAGACCAAGCCCGCCGACAGCGGCAAGGCTCCCGTAGTCACCTCGAAGGGCAACAAGGCTCCCTCGAGCACCGCGGATATCCTCAACTATTACAATGCCGCCACAAAGGCAGCCGTCTCCGGCAAGGTCGGCTTCACAAAGCACAGAGAGACCAAGAACGAGAAGATCGAGGCAAACGCTGTTGTCAAGCAGTTCAAGAGCCTTATCTACAAGTTCATGGGCATCGGTGCCGAGAACGCCTACAACGAGACCGTCACCAAGGGTCAGTGGGATACCGATACCAACAAGTATTTTCTCAGAGCTTCGACCCTCGGCACCGGCGACGTCACCGCAGCTTCCTGCAAACAGAGCGGCTCGAACTACATAATCACCATCAACATCAAGAACGGCAACTCCTATGCGACCAAGGGTACCGCGACCTGCAACGCTCCCCTCGACAAGAGCGGAATCTGCGTCGGCGACAAGGATAAGGGCTACTATGACCACAAGAGAGCCAGCTGCATCTATGACGCCATCGACGAAGTTTACGGCGGCGCAAAGGTCACCGAGAGCTACTCGGGCGCAGTCGTTACCGCAACCATCGACGCCGCTACCGGTCATTTCGTCAAGCTCGATGTCAAGTTTGATATCACCGTCAACATCGACATCGGTATCGGCAAGCCCACCGCTACCGGAACATCGTATGTAAGCTATTCCAACTTCAAATATTGATTTTCCAAGGGGATAGAAAACAATGAATAAGAATCTCAAGAGAATCGCGGCTCTTCTGCTCGCGATCGCCATGATTGCAAGCTTTGCGGCCTGCAAGAAGGACAAAGATAACAACGACACAACTGCCGCCGGCAACGTTGCCATAAACGGCGACGCTATTGCGGACGATCTGCTTCCCGAGGCCTCCTCGGAAGCAGCCTCCGACGACACCGCGGTCGAGACCGAGATAGTGACCGACAAAGAGGGGCACACCGTTATCGAGACCAAGGCTCCCGCCGACAATTCCGCAAAGCCCTCGAACGGCAAGCCCGAGAGCTATGCCGAGATCCTCGCCGCTTACAGAGACGTTCTCAATCTCGCAAAGAGCAGCAAGGTCGGCTATGAGAAGTCCGAGTGGCAGACCCTGCCCAAGGACAAGAGAAACTTTGACGGCTTTGTTATCAACGCGGCTCTTCCCGTTGCCGAGCTGTTCATGACCAGCGAAAAGGATGCCAAGGGCAAGAAGCACGAGAACAATCCGAAGGGCACCGACATGAAGTGGTTCCCGATCTATCAGCATCCCACAAAGGGCTGCACCCTGACCGATGTCAGCAAGATAAAGAGCGCGAAGTGCGAAGTGCTCTCGAACGGCAACTACAAGATAACGATAGTCCTCAAGGCGGATATCAACCCCGAGCCCTGCGATCCCAAGACGGGCGTTATCTCCAAGGGCTTCACCGGAACGATGTTCAGCCCCCTTGCGAAGGCCGATATCGACAACACCCTCCAGAACGACCCCAACGTCACGAAGGTCGTCAAGGATGTTGAGTATTCGCTCAAGTACTATGACTGCACCGCAGTGCTCACCTACAACCCCAAGACCAATCATATGGTAGATCTCTATCAGTATATGCACGTCCTTATCACCGGCTCCGGCAAGGTGCTCGGCAGCAAGTTCAGCGGCAGCGCGGTTCTCGACAACTATCTTGAGATAACCAACGTCAAGTATTAATCGAATAGCAAAATAGAAAAGGCGCGGTTCACAGCTTATGTGAGCCGTGTCTTTTTATATAACTCCGCTTTTTCGGATTTAACAACAAGCTTGAAAAATTGCCCCGAATAGGGTATAATTAGCTGACTTCAAAAAACTTGTGGAGGTGCCTATGGACAGAGAAAACAGAAAATTTCTGAAAAAGCTTTCCGTATGCGTTGCCGTTCTGTTTGTTATAGCAACGGTCGTGAGCCTGTGCGTGATGAATTTCACGCCGATAAACAGGCTTCTCGGAGGATACAAAGAGCAGCCGCTCGACCTCTCCCGCGCAGACGGAGCCAATATTACTTATAACGACGACGGCACGATAACCCTCGGCGAGGGCTATTCCGAGATAGAGTTTACCGGCATTGACGCGCGCGTCGGTTCTATAGGGTTCGATGTCGACTTCGGAGAGTCGGCAAACAGCGGCAAGGTCTATGTCGATTTCGCCGATTCAACGAGCTCATATTACCGCACGAATATCGCAAAGCTCACGCTCGAAAACGGGCTCGACAATGTCATGACCTGCAACTTCTCCGGCGAAGTGTCGCGCCTCAGACTCGAGATATCTCTCGACGACTATCACAGCGCAACGCTCAAGGGCATCACGCTCAATCAGTCAATAAGCGCGCTGCACATAGCGGAAATTATCCTGACATATCTGCTCATAGCTGCTGCCGCCATAATTATCATCTATGCTATAGCGAATCCCGCCGGAGCGCGCAAGAAATTCTCCGACAACAGAGTCAACTGCACCCGCATCGCGGCAGTCATAACCGCCGCCGCAATGGTATTTTCGGTGTATCTCACATTCACAAATCTGCAAAAAGGCTGGTCGACCACGCACTACAGCTTCACTTCGCAGGAGGGCGACCAGATAACCAAAGAGCTCGTTGACGCGTTTGAGCATCATCAGGTGAACCTTCTCGAAGAGCCTGACGAAGATCTGCTCAAAATGGACAATCCCTATGAATACACAAGGCGTGATGCTGAAATAGGCGCGGGCAACTTCCTCTGGGATCACTGCCTGTATAACGGCAAATACTACTCATATTACGGCATCGGACCGGTCATCGCGCTGTTCCTGCCGTATCATCTGATAACCGGCTGCTATTTCCCGACCGGCTGGGCGACGCTGATGTTCGCGCTCGTCGGAATAATATTCCTGACGAAGATATATCTCGCGGTGATAGACAAAAAATTCCGCGATTTGCCGACCAATACGGTGCTCGCGGGGTTGATAACCTTGCAGATGTCCTCGGGAATCATGTTCTCCGCGGCGCGTCCGCTGTTCTATGAGCTCGCCATCTCCGGCGGATTCATGTGCGTGACTATCGGCGCGTATCTGCTCATGACCTCGAATATTCTCTGGGACGGCAAAATCTCATATGTCCGCCTCGGCTTTGCCTCGTTCTTCCTCGGCTATGCCGTGCTCTGCCGCCCGACGCTCGCAGTCTATTGCATCGCCGCGCTGTTCTTCTTCGCGGGCGGACTCAAAAAAGCGCTCGACGGACTCGAAAAGAAGCAGAAGACCCGCACGTTCTTCAAATATGCGGCTGTCGCCCTCGTTCCGCTCGGCGTTATCGCCCTCGGGCAGATGGTATATAACTATCTGCGCTTCGACAATCCGCTCGACTTCGGCATCCAGTATTCGCTGACGATAAACGACTTCACCCACTCGGAGTTCCACTGGAAATATGTGCTCATCAATATGTATGCGTATCTTCTGAACATGCCGCACTTCACGCCCAAGACATTCACGCATCTTGCTTCCTCTGCGGAGCGCTTCGGGCTCAACGGCTATATGTTCTTCGACGACGCTGGCAAGAATCTTATATCCGTCGGAATCATATACCGCGCTCTGCCCATGTTCGCCTATCTCTTCTCGGGCAAGGCATTGCAGCGCGTCGAGAAGAAAAAGCGCGTATTGCCTATCCTGCTTATCGGCGTGACCTGCATTCTCATGCCGCTCGCGATAATCTTCTCCTCGTGGGAGAGCGGCTATGCCGTGCGCTACAACGCGGACTTCTCATGGCAGATGGTCATCGGCGCGCTCGTCATCGCTTTCACGCTCTACAAGAGCATCAAATCGGAGAGCACAAAGAAGCTCGTCGATTTGATATTCACGGTCTCGACTGTCGCGTGCATATATGTGAACATGGCTCAGCTGATCTCGTTCACGGGCGTTGAAGGCGCTTTCTGGATGAATCTCTGGAGATAAAATAAAACTAATCTGACCCTGTCTGTCGTGCGGACGGGGTCAAAAAACGAGATAAAAGACGAGAGAATCGACAGCGGCAAGGCGTTCGACTGGAGCGGCGCGGGCGAGACGATGCACCCGATAGAAATACCCGCCTGCTACAAAGAAAAGTTCGAGCTCGTGCACCACGAGGAGTGGAAGCTGAAAGTGCATTTCACGCGCGAGAGCTGGAACGGCAGGACGAAAGCCTGCCGCGGAATCGGCGCGTCGCTGACACCCGAGGAGATAGAAAACTGGGAGCGCGAGCATCTCCGAATGCTCAGAGAAAACGCACCCGAGGAGTTCGATGTTCTCCACTTCGCCACCATGGCGGAGCTCAGGAAAAAAGACTGATAAAAAGCAATCCTACCCGAAATTTTCGTCTGGTAGGATTTTTGCGTTGTACTCCGACAAGAATCAGAAATGCCCAAAGCTCGTTATATACAAGAATCTCCTGTCCGGGAACAACTCCCGGGCAGGAGATTCTGCTTTTTACTTCCAATTATCGCAGCTCTGCCAATCACTCCAACTCAAACGCGCCGGTATAGAGGCGATAGTATGTGCCCTTTTCGGCGATGAGCTTTTCGTGGTTGCCGCGCTCGATTATTCTGCCATGGTCAAGCACCATTATAACATCCGAGTTCTGGACGGTCGAGAGGCGGTGCGCGATAACAAAGACCGTGCGCCCTTTCATCAGCTTATCCATGCCGCCCTGGACGAGAGCCTCGGTGCGCGTATCTATCGAAGATGTCGCCTCGTCGAGGATCATGACGGGCGGGTCGGAGACCGCCGCGCGGGCTATAGATATCAGCTGACGCTGACCCTGCGAAAGTCCGGAGCCGTCGCCCTTGAGTACGGTGTTGTAGCCGTCCGGGAGCATGCGGATGAAGCCGTCAGCATTTGCGAGCTTCGCCGCCGCGATGCACTGCTCGTCGGTCGCCTCGGGGTTGCCGTAGCGGATGTTCTCCATGACAGTGCCCGTGAACAGGTTGACATCCTGGAGCACGACGCCGAGACTGCGGCGCAGATCGGCTTTCTTTATCTTGTTGATATTTATTCCGTCATAGCGTATCTTGCCGTCCGCTATGTCATAGAAGCGGTTTATTAAGTTTGTTATCGTGGTCTTGCCCGCTCCGGTCGCGCCGACGAAAGCCACCTTCTGACCCGGCTCTGCGTAGAGCGTGATATCGTGAAGGACTTCCTTTTCGGGTGTGTAGCCGAAATCGACATGGTCGAGAACGACCTGACCCTCAAGCTTTGTATAAGTCAGAGTGCCGTCGCCGTGGGGATGCTTCCATGCCCACATTCCGGTGTGCTCCTTGACTTCGACTATCTCGCCGTTCTCTTCTTTCGCGTTTACGAGGGTAACATATCCGTCGTCGGGCTCGGGCTCTTCGTCCATAAATGTGAAGATTCGCTCGGCGCCCGCGAGGGCGTTGACAATCGAGTTGAACTGGTTCGACATCTGGGATATCGGGTTTATAAAGTTGCGCGAGAGCACGAGGAACGAGGCTATCATGCCGAGAGACAGCGTGTTGATACCCGTCAGTCCGAGATTCTTCGTGCCGGCGATAGCCATATATGAGCCGATAACGGCGAGCAGGATATACAGGAAATATCCGAACGCGTTCGTCATGGGCATCATCGAGGTCGCGTGGCCGTTTGCGTTCGCGGCGTTGTGCTCCCATTCGGTGTTGCGCTGCTTCATTTCTTTCTTAGACTGCTCTTCGTGGCAGAAGACTTTTATGACCTTCTGACCGTTTATCATCTCTTCGATATATCCGTCAAGGTCTGCAAGAGATCTCTGCTGCGCTACGAAATATGCGCCGCTCTTGCCGACGACTTTCTTGATTATCTGCATGATAAAGAACAGCGATATGCACACAACGAGCGTCAGACCGACGCTGATATAGAGCATGCAGCAGAATACCGCCGCGACGGTGAACGCCGAAGAAATCAGCTGACCCATCGACTGCGCGAGCATCTGGCGCAGGGTATCGGTATCGTTGGTATAGAGGCTCATCGTGTCGCCGTGGGTGTGTGAATCGAAATATCTTATCGGCAGGCGCTGCATCTTCTCGAACATCTCGTCGCGTATGGTCTTGAGCGTTCCCTGCGCTATAGTGACCACGCGGCGGTTGTAGATAAGCGTCGAGAGCGTGCCGATGAGATAGATGACCGCCATGGTTATCAGCGCGCGTATGAAGCCGGAGAAGTCGGGTGATGACTGACCGACCATCGGGGTTATATAGTCGTCGATAAGCGTCTGGAGGAACATCGATGACGCAGCGCCCGCAACTGCGCTGAGCAGGATGCAGATTGTGACGAGGACTATCGTGCCTTTATAATTTTTGAGATAAGAGAGCAGACGCTTGAGCGTTTTCTTGTCGAGCTTTCTGGGCTGCATTCCGGGTCCGCCGTGCATACCCTTGGGTCCGCCGTGCATAGGCATAGGCTTACTCATCGTCGTTTCCTCCCTTCTGCTGGGATTCATAAACTTCGCGATAGATATCGCAGGATTTCAGCAGTTCGTCATGCGTGCCCTGCGCGATTATTCTGCCGTTGTCGAACACGAGTATTTTGTCCGCGTTCTGAACCGAGCTTATGCGCTGGGCTATAATTATCTTCGTCGTGTCGGGCATATACTGCGAAAGTCCCTTTTGAATCAGCGCATCGGTGTGGGTATCGACGGCGCTTGTCGAGTCGTCGAGAATGAGCACCTTGGGATTCTTGAGCAGGGCGCGCGCTATGCACAGCCTCTGCTTCTGACCGCCGGAGACGTTCGTGCCGCCCTGTTCGATATAGGTGTTGTAGCCGTCGGGCATCGCGCTGACAAATTCATCCGCCTGAGCGAGCTCGCAGGCGTGCTTTATTTCATCATCGGTCGCGTTCTCGTTGCCCCAGCGCAGGTTCTCGGATATCGTGCCGGAGAACAGCTCGTTCTTCTGGAGCACCATTGCGACCGAGTTTCTCAGGGTATCGAGATCGTAGCTTCTGACATCCACGCCGCCGAGCATCACTTCACCGCCCGTTACATCGTAGAGGCGCGGGATGAGCTGGACGAACGAAGACTTCGACGAACCCGTGCCGCCGATTATGCCGACCGTCTCGCCGGAGGCTATATGCACGTTGACATTATCGAGCACCTTGGTGTCCGCCTTTGAAGCATAGGCAAAATTGACATTTTTATAATCTATCTCGCCGTCTTTGACTTCGAGAACGGGGTTCGCGGGGTTCGAGATATCGGTCTTTTCGTTGAGTATCTCAGCTATACGCTGAGCGGAAGAGCTCGCGATTATCATCATGGCAAAGACCATGGAGAGCATCATGAGGCTCATGAGTATCTGCATGGCGTAGGTGAACAGCGCGGTGAGCGAGCCGGTGGTCAGACCGAGTGCTGCGTTGTTGCCGCTGGCGATGACCGCCTTTGCGCCGAGCCATGAGATGAGTATCATGCAGGTATACATGCAGACCTGCATGATCGGCGAGTTGAGCGCAATAAGGCGCTCCGCTTTTGCGAAGTTTTTGTATATCTTCTCGGATATCTTCTCGAACTTGCTTATCTCGTGATTCTCCTGATTGAAGGACTTGACGACTCTTATGCCGCGCACATTCTCCTGAACGACGTTGTTGAGCTCATCGTAGGTGTGGAAAACGCGCTTGAACACGGGGTGCACCTTGATGATTATCAGCACGAGCAGAGCCGCGAGGACAGGTATAATTGCAATGAACATAAGCGAAATCTGGCTGTCGATTCTGAACGAGACTATCATGGCGAAAATCAGCATAACCGGTCCGCGTATTGCTATTCTTATGAGCATCTGATAGGCGTTCTGAATATTTGTGACATCCGTCGTCAGTCTCGTGACTATCGACGCGGTCGAGAATTTGTCGATGTTCGAGAATGCGAAGGTCTGAACATTATCATACATATCGCTGCGCAGATTCGCGCCGAACCCGGCGGACGCGCGCGAGCCGAGGAACGCCGCAAGCATTCCCGTCACCATCTGGAATACCGCGAGGAATAGCAGCGCAAGACCGTATTTCCAGACCATGGACATCACGCCGCCCTCGATGCCGTTGTCGATAAGACCCGACATACAAAGCGGGATAACTATCTCGAACACGACTTCAAACGCGGAGAAAAAGATAGTCGCCCATGATACTTTTTTGTATTGGCGCATGCTCTTCAACAAAGTTTTTATCATATTCTCACTCCCTCTTTTCTTTCTTTGCTCCACTTTCCGGTTTGCAGCCGGGGCTGCTGTCAATATCAAGGTTATCGCATATCCTTATGAGATATCCGCGGAGCTGTTCGACTTCTTCTTCGCTGAACGATTTGAGCATCGCCCGCTCGCCGTTGTCGATAGAACGGCGTATCTCGAGATTGATGTCTTTCGCCTTATCGGTCAGCCGCACGACCTTGTTTCTCTTGTCCGACGGGTCGGTACAGGTGCTGAGAAAGCCGCTCTGCTCCATGCGCGTGACTATGCCGACAATCGTCGGATGTGAGACATGGGCGTAGTCTTCAATCTCTTTCTGGGTTGTCTGACCTCCGCGCTCGGCGAGAAATCTTATGATCCGCGACTGCGCAAAAGTCAGCCCATGCTTGCCGAGTCCTGCATCGGCGTTCGACTTCAGGCGGTTGTCTATACGCTTGAAAAAATATCCGATATGCTCCATAGCGATCTCCTTTCCGCAAAGCTGTTTTCAGCAATATTAAGTGTAGCACGCTACACATTATACATATATGCGCGCCGATTGTCAACAATATGTTTGTAAACAATTTGTGACCTCGGCGCTGAAGATTTTTATGTTCTGTTTTCGTTGAGATTAAAGACGGTGCGTATAAGCTCGGACGCCGCGCGGATGCCGTGCTCGTCCGGGTTCATGAGCAATAATCTTGATGTTCCGCCGATGCAGAAGATTATTTTTTCTTTGCGCTCCGGCTCGTCGTCGTCATGCAGATAGATTCTGAAAAGAGCCTCCTCCGCATCGTTGAGCAGTGAGGTCACATCGTCGCCGTAGAGCGCGCGGATGAGCCGCTCTTCGCGCGATATCGCGCCGACGAGCTCTGAAACAAAGGCGTATGTATCGCTGAACGCCATCCGGGCGCAGTCGCAGCGGCCGAGGATATCGGCGACGGTCTCGCGGCAGATGTGCCGACGCAGGCTCTCCATGGTGTCATAGTGGGAATAGAATGTCGTTTTATTTATCAGCGCCTCCCGGCACAGATCGCTGACTTTGACGGGCGACGGGTCGCGCAAGCGCAGATCGACATATGTATGTACTATCAGCCGCTCCGTTTTGATATATCTCAGATCGTTTTTATTCACCATTTAAACGCCTCTTTTTGTATTTAGTCGTTTATCTTACCAATTTGTAAAACAGTTTCTTGATTAGACAACTTTAGTTGTTTATAATGTTAGCATATACTAAAAAATATTACAAGGGGGAGTATGCCGAATGAACAGAAAAGACCGCACTGTCTATATTATGCTCACCGACTATCCGGATAAGGTCTCGCGGACTATAAAAAGAATAGGGCTTTGGGAATACTCCCACATGTCGATAAGCACAGATGAACACTACCCGAAATTTTTCAGCTTCACGGGCAAGCGCGGATTCATGACCGAGGACTTCGACCTCCACCCGACTTACAAAGGCACGGATGTCCCCTGCGCGCTGTTCGCTCTGCCCGTAACGGAGGCGGAGCTTCGCAATGTAGAGCGCATCATAAAGCACATGACCTCGAACGCCGACGAATATAAGTACAGCTACATCGGGCTCGCACTGCTCTATCTGCGGATAATCCCGAAGCAGCGCGGGCGCGACACCTGCGTCGGCTTCGTCTCGCGCACGATAAGGGAACAGACCTCGCTCTCCGCAGGGCGCAGAAAAAAGTTTTGCAGCCCAAACGACATAAAGGCGTTTTTTATCAACCAGCTCGTCTTTGAGGGACCTCTGAGAGTGCTGCTGCAAAAGGGCAAGGCGTAAATTAAAATATCAATCCGCCGTCGGTTCGTGCCGTTCGGCGGTTTATTTTCAGCAAAAGCAAAAGACCTCCCGCTCGGGGAGGTCTTTTAATATAATAAGGGTTGTTGAAATCAGTTCTCGCCGTCGCCGTTTATAGTCGATATCTCGGGGGTTATCTCTTCGAGAACATCGAGGACTATCTTCACGGTGTCGAGGGAGGTGAATATCGTCACGCCGTTCTGGACGGCACAGCGGCGAATCTCAACGCCGTCCTCAAAGTGGACGCCGGAGAGAATGGCGCGCGTGTTTATAACATAGCTGACATAGCCCGCGCGGATAGAATCGAGGATCTCGGTGCTGCCCTCGCTGAGCTTGCCGCGCACGCGGGTGCGTATGCCGTGCTTCTTGAGGAACGCCGCGGTTCCGGCGGTCGCCTCGATATTGAAGCCGAGGTGGTAGAAGCGCTTGACGAGCGGCAGAGCCTCTTCTTTATCTTCATCGGCAAGGGTGACTATTACAGTACCGTATTCTTTCATTTTGACTCCGGACGCCTGAAGAGCCTTGTAGAGCGCACGGTTCAGGCGCTTGTCGTAGCCTATCGCTTCGCCGGTCGATTTCATCTCGGGCGAGAGATATGCGTCCATGCCGGTCAGCTTCTCGAACGAGAACGCCGGGGCTTTGACATACCAGCGCTTGCCGTCGGGCAGGCGCATATCGGTTATGCCCTGGTCGTGCAGGCTCTGACCGAGCATGACCTTTGTCGCGATGCGGACAAGGTTGCAGTCGGTGGACTTTGAAAGGAACGGCACACTTCGCGAAGCGCGGGGATTGACCTCGATAACATAGACGCTCTCGTCGCTGTCAACTATAAACTGTATATTGAACAGACCGACTATGCCTATGCCGAGTCCGAGCTTTGTGGTGTATTCGGCTATCGTGTCTCTGACCTTCTGCGAAATAGAGAACGGCGGATACACGCTCGTGCTGTCGCCCGAGTGGACGCCGGTACGCTCGACGAGTTCCATTATGCCGGGGATGAACACCTCACTGCCGTCGCAGATGGCGTCTATCTCAACTTCCTTGCCCATAAGATATTTATCTATGAGCACGGGCTTGTCTTCATCGACCTCAACGGCGTTCTTGAGATATTTTCTGAGCATAGTCTCGTTAGCGACTATCTCCATCGCCCTGCCGCCGAGCACGAAGCTCGGGCGCACAAGCACGGGGTAGCCTATGCGCGCGGCAACAGTCGCACCGGTCTCGATATCCGTAACAGCCTCGCCTTTCGGGTTCGGGATGCCGAGGGATTTTATAACGGCGTCAAACGCGTCCCTGTTCTCGGCGCGCTCAATGGCGTCGCAGTCGGTGCCGATTATCTTCACGCCGCGCCTTGCAAGCGGAGCCGCGAGGTTGACGGCAGTCTGACCGCCGAGGGTGACTATAACGCCCTCCGGCTTTTCAAGATGTACTATATTCATGACATCCTCTGTCGTCAGGGGCTCAAAATAGAGCTTGTCGGCAGTGGTGTAGTCGGTCGAAACGGTCTCAGGGTTATTGTTTATAACTATCGCCTCATAGCCGAGCTGCTGAATGGCATGGACGGCATGGACAGTCGAATAGTCAAACTCAACGCCCTGTCCTATACGGATAGGACCTGAGCCTAAGACTATTATCTTCTTTTTGTCCGACACAACGGACTCGTTCTCGCTCGCGTAGGTCGAGTAGAAATAGGGCACATAGCTGTCGAACTCACTCGCGCAAGTATCAATCATCTTGTATGTCGGGAAGATATCCTCTTTGCATCTGCGCTCATATATGCTGTCCTCGCTCTCTTTCCAGAGCTCGGCGATATACGAATCGGAGAAGCCGAGGCGCTTTGCTTCGCGCAGAAGAATGTCGGAGCCGGGATTCGCCTCCATCTCCTTCTCGAAATCGACTATCTTCTTTATCTTGTCGAGGAAGAACATATCTATATGCGTTATATCGCAGATAAGCGACGGGTCAACGCCCATCCACATCAGCTGGGATATTGCATAGAGACGGTCGTCTGTGCCCTCTTTGATATATTCGAGCAGCTCGTCAACGCTCATATGCGTCGAGTCGAACTTCTCCATATGCAGGTGGTTCTTGCTCTCCTCGAGCGAGCGTATCGCCTTGAGCAGGCTCTCTTCAAAAGTGCGTCCGACGCTCATGACCTCGCCGGTCGCCTTCATCTGGGTCGAAAGCGTGTTGTGCGCGGCGGGGAACTTATCAAACGGGAAGCGCGGCATCTTGGTCACGACATAGTCGAGCGAGGGCTCGAAGCAGGCGGGGGTGTTTGCAAGCTGTATTTCATGCAGATCCATGCCGACCGCTATCTTCGCCGAGACGCGCGCTATCGGATATCCGCTCGCCTTTGAAGCGAGGGCGGACGAGCGCGAAACTCTGGGGTTGACCTCAATAACATAGTAGCGGAACGAATGGGGGTCGAGCGCAAACTGAACGTTGCAGCCGCCCTTTACTCCCAGGGCGCGGATAATTTTGAGCGCGGAATCCCTGAGCATCTGATATTCTTTATTCGTCAGCGTCTGGCTGGGCGCGACGACTATCGAGTCGCCGGTATGAATGCCGACGGGGTCGAGGTTTTCCATATTACAGACGGTGATAGCGGTGTCGTTCGCGTCGCGTATCACTTCGTATTCTATCTCTTTGTAGCCCTTTATGCTCTTTTCGACGAGCACCTGATGCACGGGCGAGAGCGCAAGCGCGTTCTTCATCATGTCGCGCATCTCGTCGGGGTCATAGGCAAATCCGCCGCCCGTTCCGCCGAGCGTGAACGCGGGGCGAAGGATAACGGGATAGCCTATCTTCTCCGCAGCCTCAAGACCTTCTTCGATGCTGTAGGTTATCTGCGAGGGGACTATCGGCTCGCCGATGCTCTCGCACAGCTCCTTGAACAGCTCTCTGTCCTCGGCGCGCTCAATGCTCTCGGCGTCCGTGCCGAGCAGCTCTATCTCGCACTCCTTGAGAACGCCCTTCTTCGCGAGCTGCATCGCAAGGTTGAGTCCGGTCTGACCGCCGATGCCGGGGACTATCGCGTCCGGGCGCTCATAGCGGCAGATACGCGCGAGATATTCGAGCGTCAGCGGCTCCATATAGACTTTATCGGCTATAGTTGTGTCGGTCATTATCGTTGCGGGGTTCGAGTTCGCGAGGACGACCTCGTAGCCCTCCTCACGCAGGGCGAGGCACGCCTGAGTTCCCGCATAGTCGAACTCGGCAGCCTGACCGATGACTATAGGACCCGAGCCGATAACGAGCACCTTTTTTATATCAGTTCTCTTAGGCACGCTCCTTCGCCTCCTTCATATAGTCGATAAACTGACCGAACAGATAGCTGCTGTCCTGCGGACCGGGCGCGCTCTCGGGGTGATACTGCACGCTGAACACAAGGTCTTTCTTGCATCTGACTCCCTCAACGGTGTTGTCGAGAAGATTTATGTGCGTCACTTCGAGGTCGGTGCCCTCGACCGTTTTCGGGTCAACGGCATAGCTGTGGTTCTGCGAGGTTATTTCTATCTTATTCGTGTCGAGGTTCATGACCGGGTGGTTTCCGCCGCGGTGACCGAACTTGAGCTTATATGTCTTTGCGCCGTAGGCGAGGGATATCATCTGATGTCCGAGGCAGATGCCGAAAATCGGATATTTGCCGCGAAGCGCCTTTACCGTGTTTATGACGGGAGTCACATCCTCGGGGTCGCCGGGACCGTTCGAGAGAAACACTCCGTCAGGCTTCATGAACTCAATTTCATCCGCCGGCGTGTCATAGGGCACAACAACGACGTTGCAGCCGAACTTGTTGAGGCTGCGCACGATATTGAGTTTCATACCGCAGTCTATCGCGACGACATTGAACTGCGGGTTCGACGTGCGCGAATACCAGCGCTTTTTGCAGCTGACGCGGCTGACCGCATCGTGGGCGACGGGGGTATTTTTGATTATCTCCACCGCGACCTCAGCCGGGATATCGGGCGAGGTTATGAGCACGCGGCGCGAGCCCAAATCGCGTATGCTGCGGGTGAGCTTTCTCGTGTCAACGCCGGAGATGCCGGGAATTCCGTTCTCCTCCAGCAGCTCGGAGAGCGTCTTTGTGTATCTGAAGTTCGAGGGCATATCGTTGTAGTCATACACGATAAGACCGCCGAGGCTCGGGTTTTTGCACTCGAAATCGTCGTCGGTTATGCCGTAGTTGCCTATAAGCGGATATGTCATAACGACCATCTGATCAGTATACGACGGGTCGGAGACTATTTCCTGATAGCCGACCATCGAGGTGTTGAAAACTATCTCGCACACCCTGTCGGCATAGCTGCCGAAGCCGTATCCGTAGTACTCGCTGCCGTCCTCAAGGACGATCTTGCGGTCTATGAGTCTCATTTAAAAATACACTCCTTGAATTTATCAGATAGAGCTTTTAAGTCTTTCGAGCACATCTCTGTAGCCGCCGAGAACATCGCCGAGGTCGCGGCGGAATCTGTCCTTATCGAGCTTTTTGTTTGTCTCCATATCCCAGAGGCGGCAGGAATCGGGGGATATCTCGTCGCACAGGACAAGTCCCTCGTCGGTGCGGCCGAACTCGAGCTTGAAGTCGACAAGGCGCACGCCGCCCTTTGCAAACAGCTCGGTCATCAGCTCGTTTATGCGCTTGGACATGGCTCTGAGCTCGTCGAGCTCCTCCTGCGTGGCGAGACCGATGGCGGTTATCTGGCTGTCGTTTATCATGGGATCGCCGAGCTCGTCGCTCTTGTAGCTGAACTCAACGACCGTATTCTTCAGGGGCGAGCCCTCCGGCACGCCGTATTTCTTTGAAAAGCTTCCCGCTGCGATATTTCTGACTATGACCTCGACCATGACGATCTCAGCCTTCTTCGCAAGGACAGTGGTTTCGTCGATGACCTTGAGAAGATGGGTCTTGATTCCGTTCTTCATGAGGTAATCAAAGATGATGTTGGAGATTGCCGCGTTGAGTTTTCCTTTTCCGGGCAGATCTTCTTTCTTGACGCCGTTGCCGGCAGTGGCGGTGTCCTTGTACTTGATGATGCAGGTACCGGGCTCCTCCGAACTGTAAACGACCTTGCTCTTGCCTTCATACAACTTTTCCATACCGCAGTTTCCTTTCGCTTTTCGTATTTTTATTTATTTGCTCCGCTCGGAGAGTTTCCCCTCAAAGCGGTCTTTGGTGATAACATCCGGGATAGGGGTCGGATAGACTCCGTTGAAGCACGCGCTGCAGAAGTTCTCGCTGCCTATCAGATTTTTAAGCTCCGACTCCGGCAGATATCCGAGGGAATCCGCACCGATTATGTCGGCAATCTCCTCCACCGAGTGGTGGCAGGCGATAAGATTTTCGCGCGAGTCAACGTCAGTGCCGTAGTAGCACGGATGCATGAACGGCGGCGAGGAGATGCGCATATGCACCTCTTTTGCCCCCGCTTCGCGCAGGAGATTGACTATCTGGCGGCTCGTCGTGCCGCGCACTATGGAGTCGTCGATGAGCACTATCCTCTTATCCTTTACGGATTCGCTTATCGCGCTGAGCTTTATTCTCACCTGATCGATTCTCTTGTCCTGACCGGGCGAGATGAAAGTTCTGCCGATATATTTGTTTTTTATGAAGCCCATTCCGTAGGGTATTCCCGACGCCTCGGCATAGCCCAAAGCGGCGTCGATTCCCGAATCCGGGACGCCCATGACGACATCGGCTTCGACCGGATGGGTCTTTGAAAGTATCGCGCCGGCATTTCTGCGCGCCGCGTGAACCGACACGCCGTCAATGACGGAATCGGGTCTTGCAAAATAGATATACTCAAAAATGCATGAGCGCCTCGGCTTTTCGCCGCAGTGATCCCTGTTCGAGCGCACGCCGTTTTCGTCAAAGACGAGTATCTCGCCGGGGAGTATATCGCGCTCAAATTTTGCGCCGACGGCGGAAAGCGCACAGCTCTCGGACGCGACGACATATGTGCCGTCGAGCGTCTTGCCGTAGCACAGCGGGCGGAACCCGTAGGGGTCGCGCGCCGCGAGCAGCTTTGCGGCTGACATGAGCACGAGGGAATACGCGCCCTCGAGCCTGTTCATCGCGCTGCTCAGCGCATTTTCTATCGAAGGACTGTTGAGGCGCGCCTGCGTGACGATATAGGCGATTATCTCGGTGTCGCTCGTCGTGTGGAAGATAGCGCCGCCGAGCTCAAGCTCGCTGCGCAGTTCATAGGCGTTGCTGAGGTTTCCGTTGTGGGCAAGAGCCATCTTGCCCTTCTGATGGTTGACCTCGATGGGCTGGCAGTTCGCTCTGCTGTTGCCGCCGGTCGTGCCGTAGCGCGCATGGGCGACAGCCATCCTGCCCTGCGGGAACTTCATCAGGTCGTCGCGCGAGAAGACTTCGTTGACAAGTCCGATGTCCTTGCGCGAAGCGAACACTCCGTCGTCGTTAACGACTATGCCGCAGCTCTCCTGCCCTCTGTGCTGCAGGGCATAGAGACCGTAATAGGCGAGATCCGCCACGGGGCCGGGCTTGGGTGAATAGACTCCGAAAACGCCGCACTCTTCATGCAAGTTTGCCATAGGTATTTATTCTCCGATCTCAGATTTTTCAAGCGCTGCGGCTATAAAGCCTTTGAACAGCGGGTGAGCCTTGTTGGGACGGGATTTGAACTCGGGGTGATACTGCACTCCGACATAGAACGGGCGGTCGGAAAGCTCGACCGTTTCAACGAGTCTGCCGTCGGGCGAAAGACCCGAGAGGGTGAGTCCGTTCTGGGTAAGTATATCGCGATAATCGTTGTTGAACTCGTAGCGGTGGCGGTGGCGCTCGGAAATTTCGGACTTTCCGTAGCAGCGCTCCATTGTTGTGCCGGGCTTGATAACGCAGGGATATGCGCCAAGGCGCAGTGTGCCGCCCTTGTCTATATTATCGCTCTGACCGGGCATAAAGTCAATGACCTTGTTCTTGCAGAGCTCATCGAACTCGCCCGAGTGGGCGTCTTTTATACCCGCGACATCGCGCGCGTATTCGATAACCGCAATCTGCATTCCGAGGCAGATTCCGAAATAGGGAACATTGTTCTCTCTGGCGTATTTCGCCGCGAGGATCATGCCCTCTATTCCTCTGCCGCCGAAGCCGCCGGGGACGATTATTCCGTCGAGGTGCGAGAGCTCCTGCTCGTAGTTCGCCTCGGTCAGATTCTCGGAATCGATCCAGTCGATGCGGATATGGGTGTTGAGAGTGTAGCCCGCGTGGCGAAGCGCCTCGGCAACGGACAGATATGCGTCATGGAGCTGGACATATTTGCCGACAAGACCTATCTTGACTTCCTTTTCGCGGTTCTTGATGCGGTGGACAAGCTCCGTCCACTCGTCGAGATCCGGCTCGGGAGCGTCTATATTCAGCTCGCGGCAGACGACGGACGAGAAGTTCGACTTCTCGAGCATCAGCGGAGCTTCGTAGAGATAAGGCAGGGTGATGTTCTCGATAACGCAGTCGGGCTTGACGTTGCAGAAGAGCGATATCTTCTTGAAGATAGCCTCCTCAAGCGGCTCGTCACAGCGCAGGACGATTATGTTCGGGTTGATGCCCATGCCCTGCAGCTCCTTGACCGAGTGCTGGGTGGGCTTAGACTTATGCTCGTCCGATCCACGCAAAAACGGCACCAGAGTGACATGGATGAAGAGGCTGTTCTCACGCCCCACCTCAAGAGATATCTGTCTTACAGCTTCGAGGAAAGGCTGGGATTCAATGTCACCTATAGTGCCGCCGATCTCAGTGATGACCACGTCAGCATCGGTTTTCTTGCCGACACGGTATACGAAATCCTTTATTTCATTTGTTATATGGGGTATGACCTGAACGGTCGAACCGAGATACTCGCCGCGGCGCTCTTTGTTGAGCACGTTCCAGTATACTTTACCGGTGGTGAGATTCGAGTATTTGTTAAGATCCTCGTCGATGAAGCGCTCGTAGTGGCCGAGGTCGAGATCGGTCTCCGCGCCGTCTTCCGTGACGTAAACTTCGCCGTGCTGATAGGGGCTCATGGTGCCCGGGTCAACGTTGATATAAGGATCGAGCTTCTGCGCCGCTACCTTGAGTCCGCGCGCTTTGAGTATTCGTCCGAGCGACGCCGCAGTTATCCCCTTTCCGAGGCCGGATACGACTCCTCCGGTCACAAAGATGTACTTTGTCATTAATATCCCTCCGTATTTTATCCTTTTCTTTTTTATATACTTCTCCGGTTAAGGTTTCACGCGTACTTTCATTATATCATATTATAACACACCTTTCCTGCCGACTTCTACGGTATTCTGTACTAAAAGCGAGTGCTTTGGAACCGAAAAATATGACAACGCGGTCAACTGCCCGCAAAACCCGATGAGATACTGGGCGCTCGATTCCGAAAAAGCAAAAAGCAAAGGCGTCCGCCGATGGGGGTACTGTCCCCGGGGGAATGAACGCCTTTGCTCATTTGAGGCGTATTTTATCATATTAAAAGACCCGTGTCAATCGCGTATTTTATATGTATCGCACTTTATTTTCCGAAACGGCTGAGAGAAAAGAGCGCCGTCGAAAAAATTTTTCCGGCGCGAGTTCAACTCCGCCGCATTTTCTCAGAAAAGCGGTTACATCTTGCTCATAAAATTGCTTTTCAAAAAGCCCCGATTGCGGCTATTTGCACAAAAATAAAGAATTGTCCGAAAACACCTTGACAAACGATTTTGCTGCGCGTATAATTCAGCGCATAAAGGCAATGGCGTCTTTGAACCGAACAGGTTCATTGACGCCATTTTTTATTTTTCGCCTTAAAATATGAAAAAGGAGCGCTAACTTATGAGCACAGTATCTGATTATTTCGGAAGTCTCGTTTTTGACGACAGAGTGATGAAAGCAATGCTTTCTGCCGATGTTTACCAGTCTCTCAAGAAGACTATTGACGAAGGAGCAAGCCTGAATAATGACGTCGCCAACGCAGTTGCCGCCGCTATGAAGGACTGGGCCGTTGAGCATGGCGCGACCCATTTCACCCACTGGTTCCAACCCCTGACCGGCATCACCGCCGAGAAGCATGACAGCTTCATAACCCCCGCATCCGACGGACGCGTTATCATGGAGTTCTCGGGCAAGGAACTGATAAAAGGCGAGCCGGACGCATCGTCCTTCCCGTCCGGCGGACTCAGAGCAACCTTTGAAGCCCGCGGCTACACCGCGTGGGATCCCACTTCCTACGCATTTATAAAAGACAAGACCCTCTGCATCCCCACGGCGTTCTGCTCTTACGGCGGCGAGGCACTCGACAAGAAAACTCCTCTGCTCCGTTCCATGCAGGCTCTCAACAAGCAGGCTCTTCGTATTCTCAGACTCTTCGGCAACACCGATGTAAAGTGCGTGCGCACCTCCGTCGGCCCCGAGCAGGAATACTTCCTTGTTGACAAGGCTCTCTATGAGCAGCGCAAAGACCTCGTCTTCTGCGGACGCACGCTTTTCGGCGCAAAGGCGCCCAAGGGTCAGGAGATGGACGACCACTATTTCGGAGTTATCAAGCCGAGAGTCGCCGCTTACATGGCAGACCTCAACGAAGAGCTCTGGAAGCTCGGCGTTCTTGCAAAGACCGAGCACAACGAAGTCGCTCCCTCGCAGCATGAGCTCGCACCCATATATACCACAACGAACATCGCCACCGATCACAACCAGCTGACTATGGAAATCATGCAGAAAGTCGCCGCGAAGCACGGACTTGTCTGCCTGCTCCACGAGAAGCCGTTCGCCGGAGTCAACGGTTCGGGCAAGCACAACAACTGGTCCATGGCTACGGATACCGGAGTCAACCTCCTCACTCCCGGCGAGACCCCCTATGAGAACGCACAGTTCCTGCTGTTCCTCTGCGCGGTCATCAAAGCCGTTGACGACTATCAGGATCTGCTCCGCGTCTCCGTCGCGACCGCAGGCAACGACCACAGACTCGGCGCAAACGAAGCTCCGCCCGCAGTTGTCTCTATGTTCCTCGGCGACGAGCTGACCGCAGTTCTCGACGCTATAGAGAACGACGCGCCCTACAGCGGTAGCGAAAAGACAACGATGAAGCTCGGCGTTCATGTTCTGCCGAAGTTCACCCGCGACACCACCGACCGCAACCGCACATCGCCCTTTGCGTTCACCGGCAACAAGTTTGAGTTCCGTATGCTCGGCTCGTCGAACAGCATCGCCTGTGCAAACATCATGCTCAACGCCGCCGTTGCGGAGTCACTCAAGATATATGCGGATCGCCTCGAAAATGTCGATGACTTCGAGACCGCTCTGCACGACATGATAAAGAAGACCATAAAAGACCACAAGAGAATCATCTTCAACGGCAACGGCTATGACGACGCGTGGATAAAGGAAGCTACCGAGAAGCGCGGACTGCTGAATCTCCGCACCACTCCGGACGCTATGCCCGCGATGATTGCCGACAAGAACGTGAAGATGCTCACCGCTCACAAGATATTCTCACCCGCAGAGCTTCACAGCCGCTATGAGATACTTCTTGAAAACTACTCAAAGACCGTCAATATCGAAGCTCTGACCATGGTCGACATGGCGAGAAAAGAGATTCTCCCCGCAGTCGAGGGCTACACAAAGTCGCTCGCAGAGACCCTCGCCGCGAAGAAAGCGGCTGTCGCAGGTCTCCCCTGCAAATACGAGACCGCGACCATCGCGAAGCTCTCCGAGCTGTCCGATGAAATCGCCGACGCGACCGCAGACCTTGACAGCGAGATAGCGAAATTCCAGGCCATCGAGGATGTCACCGAAGCGGCGAACGATATCAGAGACGTTATCCTCGGCAAGATGGACGCCCTGCGCGCCGTCTGCGACGAGGCTGAGACGATAACCGCCAAGGAGTTCTGGCCGTTCCCGACCTACAGCGACCTGCTCTTCAGCGTAAAATAAAAATCCACAACCCTTTTTACAATAACAAAAGCGCCCGAGTAGGGAGAAGTAACGCGGAATACCGCTCAAAGCGAGCATGGGACGGTGAGAGCCATGCAGCACAGGAGCCGCGCGAATAACACCCGACGAGCTGCAAGCCAAAAGGACTACCGAGTAGGTGCGCCGGACACGCCGACCGTTACAGCGGCGAGGCTTTCTTCGAAGCCGAAAAGAGAACAAAGATAGGTGGCACAGCGAGTTGGCACTTGCCCTATCGAATGCTGAAACTAACCGAAAGGAAAGATTACTATGTGTTCGATAATGGGTTACTGCGACTGCTGTGCCGCTTTTTCCGATTTTGAGGAAGGATTCAAAAAGACCGTTTCAAGAGGACCGGACGACAGCCGGATAATAGACACCGGCAAAGGTCTGCTCGGCTTCCACCGCCTTGCGATAATGGGGCTGACCCCCGACGGGATGCAGCCGTTTGAATTGGACGGCAGCTATGTCGTCTGCAACGGCGAGATTTACGGCTACGAGAAGATAAAAGAGGAGCTCTCGAAGAAATACACATTTAAAAGCGGCTCCGACTGCGAGATACTTCTCCCGCTCTACCGCGAATACGGCACGGATATGTTCAAGATGCTCGACGCCGAGTTTGCGCTGATTATCTACGACGGCGAAGAGAAAAAATATATCGCCGCAAGAGACCCGATAGGCATCCGCCCGCTCTACTACGGCTACGATAAAAAAGGTGTTATCATGTTCGCGAGCGAGGCGAAGAACCTCGTCGGAATGTGCAAGCATGTTATGCCCTTCCCGCCCGGACACTACTACAAAGACGGCAAGTTTGTCCAATACTGCGACATAGCAGCGGTTGACGAAGTATGCCATGACGACCTTGAGACAGTTTGCAAAAACATCCGCGAAAAGCTCATCGCCGGCGTTGACAAGAGACTCGTCGCAGACGCAAAGGTCGGCTTCCTGCTCTCCGGCGGACTCGACTCCTCCCTCGTCTGCGCCATAGCGGCAAGACAGAGCAAAAAGCCGATACGCACCTTTGCAATAGGCATGAGTGAGGACGCTATCGACCTCAAATACGCAAAGGAAGTCGCCGACTACATCGGCAGCGACCACACCGAGGTCATCATGACAAAAGAGCAGGTCATAGACTCGCTCGAGGGTGTCATCCGTATGCTCGGCACATTTGATATCACAACTATCCGTGCGAGCATGGGCATGTACCTGCTGTGCAAATGGATACACGAGAACACGGATATCAGAGTTCTTCTGACAGGCGAGATCTCCGACGAGCTGTTCGGCTACAAATACACCGACTTTGCGCCGAGCGCGGAGGAGTTCCAGAAGGAGTCGCAGAAGAGAATAAGAGAGCTGCACATGTACGACGTTCTGCGCGCCGATCGCTGCATCTCCGTAAACTCGCTTGAAGCGCGCGTGCCGTTCGGCGATCTCGACTTTGTAAAATATGTCATGTCCGTCGACCCCGCGAAGAAAATGAACACCTACGGCAAGGGCAAATATCTGCTCCGCCACGCGTTCGAGGGCGATTATCTGCCCCACGATATACTCTTCCGCGAAAAGGCGGCGTTCTCCGACGCGGTCGGTCACTCGATGGTCGACTACCTCAAGGAATACGCCGAGGGGCTCTACACCGAAGAGGAATTCAAGGAGAAGTGCGAAAAATACACCCACGCAAAGCCGTTCACGAAAGAATCCCTGCTCTACCGCGAGATATTTGAAAAGTACTATCCCGGTCAGTCCGAAATGATAGTCGATTTCTGGATGCCCAACAAGTCATGGGAGGGCTGCGATGTCAACGACCCGTCAGCCCGCGTGCTCTCAAACTACGGCGAAAGTGGAAAATAAAAAATGTCCCCCGCGCGGAAATTTGCCGTGCGGGGGATTTTGCAAATTGACTGTAAATTGATTTGAATGAAGCGTTTGCATCGCAAACATGAAACGGCAGTTTCGCAAATATAAAGTAAAACAGGCACATCAGTTCTTACTTTTTACCTATTACTTTTTACTTTCCAAAAATCCCTTGTCAGAAGTGAAAAAGTAAGAACAAAAAACTAATAAGTAATAAGTAAAAATCCCCCGAACTGCGTTCAAGGGATTTTTGGCACCCCCTGGGGGAATCGAACCCTCAACCGCCCCTTAGGAGAAGCCCCCCCGAGGGGCATTTTTGATTCCCTACAAATCCCCGAAAATCCTTGATTTTACTGGCTTTTCTGGGATTTCGCTGTTAGTAAATTCTCGTCCAAAACCTGCTAATTTTTCGTGGTTTTTTCACTTGTTTGAAATGGGAGAGCGTTTTTGGGGGGTGTTTTTCCAAAATTTCTTGAAAAAATTTTTTCAAACAAAAAAGCCGCCTATTTCCCTCGTAATCGAGGTCAATAGACGGCGGGTAGAAATATTCATAATTTTGGTGTATAATAGGAAATTAAGAGAAGTACAAATTTGAATTTGTGGAGGATAATATGAAAGTAGATGTCATTAAGAAATATTTTCAGTCTTGGTTAGATAACGATGTTGAGATTGTAAAACAGACTTTTTCTGAAAATGCTTTGTATAGTGAATGCTATGGACCTGAATATCATGGCTTATCACAAATTGTAACATGGTTTGAAAATTGGAATAATAAGGGACAAGTATTGGAATGGACAATCAAGCGAATATTCGAGCAAAACCAAACGTTAATTGTTGAATGGTACTTCAGATGTAATTATGATGGTAAGATAGATGGCTTTGATGGTGTTACAATAGCAGATTTTGATAAGGATATGAAAATATTAAAATTATGTGAATTTCAGTCGAAGGCAGAACACTACTATCCATATGAATCATGATCTAAATTCCAGTTTGTCGAACTTACTCTAAATTAGCAAAGACCGCTTACAAAAGTGTAGGCGGTCTTTATTCGTGTTCAGATATATTTGATTTTGAACTTTCTTTTCTTGGCTGAAAGCACCTTGCAAAGAATATCATCTACTGCGTCCGTGTATCTGCCTTGTGCTATCAGGCTGTTCTTCAAACGGATAAGTGATTGCAACACTTCGCTGTATTCGTCCTTGGAAAGGTATAAATGATATTTCTGTTCTTTCAAAACAACCACCTCCTGTTACCGCAATTATATAATAAGAAAGGGCATATAGGTAGTGTGCGATTGTCTCTTGACTACCCCTAAATGAACGAATTAACAGGGTAACAACCGCCTTGTCCATTAGCAAGAATTTTGCTCGTTTTTTTCTCCCATTAGCAGAGAGGGCATTTTCATTAGCAAAATGGCGAAAATCCTGCTAATTTTTATTAGCAAACCGTACACCTGAAAGGCGGACGACATTAGTCCTAATTTCCATTAGCTGACGGAGAATTTGCTAATGAAAATCTATGAATTTCATGATTTTTCTCTTTTCCCGTAAAAATGAAAAAACGCCGGAAACCCTTGATTTTACTGGGTTTTCCGGCGGAGTTTTTGGCGTTCCCGAGGTGATTCGAACACCCGACCTACCGCTTAGGAGGGGGCATTGTTATCGTGAGCGAAGCGAACAACAAGGTTCTCAAGCGTCAGCTTGAGGTTCTTATATCCATTCTGTTGCATAAAAAAGCCGTCCGCAAAAAGCGGACGGCTTTGGCACCCCCTGGGGGAATCGAACCCTCAACTGCCCCTTAGGAGGGGGCTGTTATATCCATTTAACTAAGGAGGCGTATGCACTTTTCAACGCACAATAGTTTATCAGATAAGCTTTATAAAGTCAAGAAAAACCGACTTCTTAAAGACAAGATAAAAATTTTGGGATAATTGAGCTTTTTGCGCGGTATCATACATACAAATACACTTGAAATATTCACATTTATGTTATAAAATAATTAGTGGTGCAAGCGTAAAAAGCTGGCAAATTCAACTTTTGAAAGGACGATCAAAATGAGCGCACTTAACAAAAAGTCAGTTAAGGATATCGACGTTTCCGGCAAGAGAGTGCTGGTACGCTGCGATTTCAATGTCCCGCTCCAGGACGGCAAAATCACCTCGGACAAGAGAATTGTTGCCTCCCTCCCCACTATCAAATATCTTATCGATCATCACGCAAAGGTTATTCTTTGCTCCCATCTGGGCAGACCCAAGGGTGAGTTCAAGCCCGAGTTCTCCCTTGCTCCCGTAGCCGCAAGACTCTCCGAGCTTCTCGGTCAGGATGTCAAGATGGCTAAAGACGTTATCGGCGACAGCGCAAAAGAGCTTGCCGCTAATCTCAAGGACGGCGAAGTCATGCTCCTTGAGAACGTGCGTTTCCACGCAGAAGAGACCAAGAACGATCCCGCATTCTCGAAGGCTCTTGCCTCCCTTGCGGATATCTATGTAAACGACGCTTTCGGTTCGGCTCACAGAGCTCACTCCTCCACGACCGGCGTTGCCGACTATCTGCCGGCAGTCTGCGGCTTCCTCATCCAGAAGGAGATCGAGTTCATGGGCGGCGCTCTTGAGCAGCCGAAGAGACCCCTCGTCGCTATCCTCGGCGGCGCAAAGGTCTCCGACAAGATTGGCGTCATCAACAACCTTCTCGATAAGGTCGATACCCTTATCGTCGGCGGCGGCATGGCTTATACTTTCTTTGTCGCCAAGGGCTACCATGTCGGCACCTCCCTGTTCGAGGCCGATAAGGTTGAGCTTGCAAAGGAAATGATGCAGAAGGCTGTTGACAAGGGCGTCAACTTCCTGCTCCCCATCGACAACGTTATCAGCAACGAGTTTGCCGAGAACGCTGAGTACAAGACCATCAACTCCGACGAGTTCCCGGACGGCTGGATGGGCATGGACATCGGTCCCAAGACCCGCGAGCTGTTCGCAAACGCCATAAAGGGCAGCGGAACCGTTATCTGGAACGGACCGATGGGCGTTGCCGAGTGGGATCACTTCGCAGGCGGCACCATTGCCGTTGCAACCGCTGTTGCTGACAGCGGCGCTATCTCCATCATCGGCGGCGGCGACTCCGCAGCTGCTGTTCAGAAGCTCGGCTTCGCCGACAAGATGAGCCACATCTCCACCGGCGGCGGCGCATCTCTCGAGTTCCTCGAGGGCAAGGAGCTGCCCGGCATCGCTGCGCTCAACGACAAATAATTATCTGCAAATTTTAAGCCCGCGGACGGCAAACCCGCGGGATTTTTCAGGAAGAAAGGAAGTTTCAGAATGAATAAGCAGCTCAGAAAACCCGTTATCGCGGGCAACTGGAAAATGAACAACACTCCCGCAGAGGCTACCGCTCTCATCGAGGCTCTCAAGCCCCTTGTAAAGGACGCCGACTGCGAGGTCGTCTGCTGTGTCCCCTATATCGATCTCTATGCGGCTCTTGAGGCTGCAAAGGGCAGCAACATACAGATAGGCGCCGAGAACTGCCACTGGGCAGAGAAAGGTGCATTCACCGGCGAAGTCAGCGCGAAGATGCTCAAGGCAGCAGGCGTGCCCTATGTTATCATAGGCCACAGCGAGCGCAGACAGTATTTCGGCGAGACCGATGTCACCGTTCGCAACCGCGTCAGAGCCGCTCTCAACGAGGGTCTGAAAGTTATCCTCTGCGTCGGCGAAGTCCTCTCCGAGCGCAAGGACGGCATCACCTCTCAGATAGTCAGCGCGCAGACCGAGATAGCTCTCGGCGGCGTATCCGCTGACGAGCTCAAGAATATCATCATCGCCTACGAGCCCGTCTGGGCTATCGGCACGGGCGAGACCGCAACTCCCGAGCAGGCGAACGAGGTCTGCGCCGTTATCCGCTCTCTTATCGAGAGACTTTACGGCAAGGACGCCGCGGACGCCATCGTTGTCCAGTACGGCGGATCGATGAACGACAAGAACGCCGCAGAGCTGCTCGCTCAGCCCGATGTTGACGGCGGTCTTATCGGCGGAGCTTCGCTCGTTGCAGAGAAGTTCACCGCTATAGTCAACGCCGCAAGCGCAAAATAAACAAGATTTGCCGCCGGTCGGTCACATGCCGAACCGGCGGTAATTGAAAGGAAAGTTAAAATGAGTAAAAAGCCTGTGCTTCTTTGCATCATGGACGGCTTCGGCAAGAATCCCGACACCTACGGCAACGCTATCGCCGCGGCGAAGAAGCCGAATCTCGACAGAATATTCGCGGAAAATCCGATGACATATATCGGCGCATCTGGTCTCGATGTCGGTCTGCCCGACGGACAGATGGGCAACAGCGAGGTCGGCCACACCAACATCGGCGCCGGCCGCGTTGTGTATCAGGAGCTCGTGCGCATAACCAAGGCTATCGAGGACGGCTCGTTCTTCAAGAATCCCGCTCTTGTTGACGCCATGGAGAACTGCAGGAAGAACAACTCCGCGCTTCATCTCGCGGGTCTGCTCTCAAACGGCGGCGTGCATAGCCACAACACCCACCTCTATGCGCTGCTGAAGATGGCAAAAGATTTCGGCATCGAAAAAGTTTTTGTCCACTGCCTTATGGACGGACGCGATGTCTCCACCACCTCCGGCAAGGGCTTCATCGAGGAGCTTGAGCAGAAGATGAAGGAGATAGGCGTCGGCAAGATAGCTACTGTCGAGGGACGCTACTACGCCATGGACAGAGAGCGCAAGTTCGACCGAGTCGAAAAGACCTATCGCGCCATGACGAGCCTTGACGCTCCGAAGTTCGACGACGCAGCCGCAATGATGGAGAAGTCATATGCCGACGGCGTGACCGACGAGTTCATCGTCCCCTGCGTCAGCAAGGATGCCGAGCCCGTCAAGGACGGCGACAGCATCGTGTTCTTCAATTTCCGTCCCGACAGAGCGCGTGAAATAACAAGAGCCTTTGTTGACCCCGCTTTCGACGGCTTCAAGCGCGAGAAAGAGCCTAAAGTCTTCTATGTCTGCATGACTCAGTATGAGGCGGAGATGCCCAACGTCGAAGTCGCATTCAAGCCCGAGAGAATAGACATGCCCCTGGGCGAAGTATTCAGCAAGGCGGGTCTTCGCCAGCTGAGAATCGCCGAGTTCACAAAATATGCTCATGTCACATTCTTCTTCAACGGCGGCGAAGAGACTGTCTACGAGGGCGAGGACAGAATCCTCATTGACTCCCCCGATGTCGCGACCTATGACCTCAAGCCCGAGATGAGCGCATACGAAGTCACCGACACGCTTGTCAATAAGATCAACGAGGACATCTACGATGCGATAATCCTCAACTTCGCAAACTGCGACATGGTCGGCCACACCGGCGTGTTCGATGCAGCCGTCAAGGCTGTTGAGGCGGTCGACGCCTGCGTCGGCAGACTCGTTGACCTCGTCGCTTCCAAGGGCGGCGTAACGCTCATCACTGCGGATCACGGCAACGCAGACCGCATGATAGGCGACGACGGCAAGCCCTTCACCCCGCACACGACGAACCCCGTTCCGTTCGTTGTTGTCGGCTATCCCTGCAAGCTCCGCGAGGGCGGCAAGCTCGGCGATATCGCGCCGACCATGCTCGAGATAATGCATCTCCCCCAGCCCGAGCAAATGACAGGCAAGAGCCTGATAGTAAAATAAGGCAAAAGTATAAACCCCGGAGTTTTCGATAAGCTCCGGGGTTTTAGTCTGTCGAAAAAGTCCATCATGCACGGTCTCAAGGCTCCATCGTGTAAGGGAAGCTGTCACGGCGAAGCCGTGACTGAGGGGTTGTTGCGTAAAAGTTCAAATACCCGACAATTTTGAAAAATTACAACTTATTCAAAGCAATGCCTCCATTTACACAAGAGAGGCATTGCTTCTGAGCCCTGCGAAGCCCAAAAAACGGGTTTATCGATAAGCTGTAACCCCGGAGTTTTTGATAAAAGCTCCGGGGTTTTATTATATCTTTATCTGCCTATAGGCGATATACTCGCGGTCGTATGTGTAGGTTATGTGCAGCACCCCGTCGCGCTCGGTTATCGCAGGGTAGGAGAACTCGCCGCCCTCTCTGTCCTCAAGGCGCAAGAGCCGGGTGAACATCTTTCCGCCGTCCTCCGAGACTAATAAATCGAGCGGCGAACGGCCGCCCCAGTTCTTCTTGACCGGGTTGCAGACGAGATAAATCTTCCCGTTCCCGGCGAGCACAAGATCGATGCCGCTGTTGTTGTTGGGCAGTTTCGTGCGGTAAGCCATACACCATGTCTCGCCCTCATCGGAAGAATCGCTGCGGTATATCCTGCCGCGCGAGGTTCTTGTGAGCATATGCACATTTCCGTCCTCGCTCTGCCATAGAGTCGGCTGGATCATCGGGACATAAAAGCCCCTGAGCGACTTTGTCGGCACGGTGCGCATACGCTTCCAGGTGCGGCAGTCGTCATCCGAGATATCAGCAAAACAGACCCAGAGCGTATTTCTTTCGTCCGAGGCTGGCGCTATGACCCTGCCGCTTCTGAGTCTTATCGGCTTATTCTTGACAGGTCCTCTGCCGCCGCTTATATCGCCCGGCACAAGCTCGGTGGGCTCGCTCCAATCGACGCCGTTATCCGAGAGCGAAAAATACGTCTTCCACATCGGTATCTTCTTGCCGACTTTGAAAAAGAGCATTATCTTCCCATCCGCACGTCGAAAAAGCACCGGGTTCCAGTGCGGGATATTGCTGTCCGCGCTGGCCCTGACCGGCTCGCTCCAGCCGCTTTCGCTGCGCACGCTCGTCAGAATATCGACATCGTCGGCACTCTCTTTCGTGCCGGCAAACCATGCGGCGACAACTCTGCCGTCGTCCAGCGGCAGAACGGTCGAGGCATGGCAACTCTCAGTCGGCTTGTTTTCAAATATAAATTCCTTCAAATCTTCCAAAGCTTATCCCTTACCTTAACTTTTGTTGTTATCATTATAGAATCCCGCGCCCCGGAATGTCAACTTCGTGTCGCAAATTTCAGCTCATTTTCAAACAATATATTTCGCGCATCGAACCATTTCCGCAAATTACATTTATATTTTAAATTTTTCTCTCAATCATTGACAGTATTGCCATAAAATGGTACAATGGAGTCGAAATAGGGTATAGGTCAAATATAGGAGGTCTTTAAAAATGGAATCATTGGGTATCGTCAGAAAGATCGACGAGACCGGACGCATCGTACTGCCAAAGGATTTCAGGCGCAGGCTCGCGCTTGAGCCCAACGCGGACGCGGTGGAGCTTTTTGCGGACGGAGATCAGATCATTATCCGCAAATATGCCGCGCGCTGTATCTTCTGCGGCTCGTCCGACGACACGATCGAGTTTTCCGGCAAGCGAGTCTGCAAAGACTGCTCTTCGAGACTCAGCGAAGTCATTCGACTGCAGAGCAAATAATAACGCAAAGAGAAAAATCCGCCGAATGTTTTTTCGGCGGATTTTTTATATTCTTTTTACAGCTTCTCTATAGCCTCGACGGCGTCCTTTACATACTTGTCGCCGACAAGCTCCGCTGCTCCCTCGTCAACGAGCTTCGCGGTCTTTTCTTCCATCGGGATCCTGCCAAGCACGGGCACGCCGAGCTCCTTGGCGGTCTCGTCGATGTGGCTCTCGCCGAACACCTTTATCTGCCTGCCGCAGTCCGGGCAGAGAACATAGCTCATGTTCTCGACCAATCCGAGCACGGGGATGTTCATCATCTTCGCCATGTTGAAAGCCTTTTTGACTATCATTGTGACAAGATCCTGCGGGGTCGTGACGATAATTATTCCGTCGACGGGCAGGCTTTGGAAAACGGTCAGCGGCACATCGCCCGTTCCGGGAGGCATATCAACGAACATGTAGTCGACATCGCCCCAGACGACCTCCGACCAGAACTGCTGGATAACACCGGCAATGACAGGGCCGCGCCAGACGACCGGCGCATCCTCTTTTTCGAGCAGGAGATTGACTGACATTATTTTTATCCCGGTCTTGCTCTCCATGGGCAGGAGTCCGCGCTCGTCGCCGACGGCGTTGCCGTGGAGACCGAACGACTTCGGTATGGACGGGCCGGTAACATCGGCGTCCATTATAGCGGTCGCGTGTCCGCGCGCCTGCATAGCAGAAGCGAGCAGGCTCGTCACAAGGGACTTGCCGACGCCGCCCTTTCCGCTGACTACGCCGATAACTTTTTTAACGTTGCTGAACTGACCGCACGGAACGCGCAGGTCTTTTTCAGAGCACTTTGATGAGCATGTTGAGCAATCGTGTGTGCATCCTTCACTCATTTTAAAACTTCCTTTCGGTTATATATCTGTTGAATATCTTTTAGTATATGCATCGTCCGCATGGACAACGCATCGATTATCAATAAAATCGGATCTGCCTTTTATTGCTGGGATTGAGACTTTTGGGCATTTCCTGTCGCCGAGGTCGCCGACCCCTACAAAAGCGCTTATATGAGAAACTTGTTATTTTGCTATGATCTTTTCAACGACCCAGAGTATGCCGTAGATGATCGGCTGATGGGCTATGTATATCACGAGCGCGTGGCGCCCGAGAAAGCACAGAGCCTTTGAGCGCTGGCGATAAGTGAACGCGGGGAATCTGCCGTTCGCCGCATAGACGCCGACAAATGTGCCGGTCAGGAACATAAACAAATGCGGCAGCAGCGGAAAATAATCCGCCGAATGGAACGAGGAGTTGAAAAATCCGAGCGGCATGAAGTAGTTGGTTCTGTAGAGCACGGCGGGCAGATCAAAAGTCTTGAGCCCCGCTATGCCGACATAGCCGGCCGACACGCCGTAGGTGAAAATATATATTGCTATACATATTATAATGCCGACTATCGGGTTTATCTTATCGAGTCCCGCGCGCAGCGCCGAGAAGATGAGCATCGACAGCGAGAGCAGATGGAGGATACCGAAATATATCTCCGCGCCCTCGAAGTGCATCATCGGCATGATAACAGCCGTCACAACAGTCAGCGCGAGCGCGACGCATAAAAGGCGCACGCCTCGTTTAGTATTATTGTGAGACAGGCGCGAGGATATGCCGGATATGACTATAAACAGCGCCGCAAAAAACGGCTCTGCAGGGGTGAAGAAATCGAGCAGCTTTGTGCCGATTGCAATGTTGAAGAACTCGGACATGCTGTAAAACGCATGATAGAACACCATGCAAAACACGGCAAGCCCGCGAAGCTCGTCGAGCAGATATATTCTTTTCTTTCCGGCTGCCACGGCGCACCTCCCTGCATTCGGTAATGTATATTCTATCACAACCGCTCTATTTTGCAAGCCTTTCTTGACAACAGACGGGGTTTCGCCGTATAATTTTATAGTATGTCAATGCGACTTCAAATAAAACGGCAAAGGATGGGCTCAGCATGAAAGACACCTATGAATCCCCGCTCAACTCCCGCTACGCGAGCGACCGAATGAAATATATCTTCTCGCCGGACTTCAAATTCAGAACATGGCGCAGGCTCTGGATAGCTCTCGCAGAGAGCGAAAAGGAGCTCGGGCTCAACATAACAGACGAGCAGATAGCCGAACTCAAGGCGCACAAGGACGACATAAACTATGATGTCGCCGCCGCCCGCGAAAAAGAAGTCCGCCACGATGTCATGTCCCATGTTTACGCCTACGGTGTGCAGTGCCCGAACGCCAAGCCGATAATCCATCTCGGCGCGACCTCCTGCTACGTCGGCGACAACACCGATGTTATTATCATGCGCGAGGCGATGCTGCTCATCCGCAAGGAGCTTGTCAATCTGCTCAATGTCCTCGCGAAATTTGCCGTTGAATATAAGGACATGCCCTGCCTTGCATTCACTCATTTCCAGCCCGCTCAGCCCACGACGGTCGGCAAGCGCGCGGCACTCTGGCTCAACGAATTTCTCATGGACTTCCAGAACCTCGAGTTTCAGCTCTCGCAGCTCAAATTACTCGGTTCAAAGGGCACGACCGGCACGCAGGCGTCGTTCATGGAGCTTTTTGACAACGACACCGACAAAGTCAAGGCTCTCGACAAGATGATAGCCGAAAAAATGGGCTTTGACAGCTGCTTCGCAGTCTCCGGTCAGACATATTCGAGAAAGCTCGACTATCAGATGCTGACCGTCCTCTGCGGCATAGCGATGTCGGCGACAAAGTTCTCAAATGACATCCGTCTGCTCCAGCACATGAAAGAGATAGAAGAGCCGTTCGAGAAGCATCAGATCGGCTCGTCGGCGATGGCATATAAGCGCAACCCGATGAGAAGCGAGCGCATAGCCTCGCTCTCGCGATATATCATAGCGGACATACAGAACACGGCGATGACCTCCGGCGCGCAGTGGTTTGAGCGCACGCTCGACGACTCGGCAAACAAGCGTCTGAGCGTCCCAGAGGCGTTCCTCGCCGCCGACGCAGTACTCGACCTGTGCATCAATGTTGCGGACGGACTCGTAGTATATCCGAAGATGATAGAGAAGCACCTGCTTGAAGAGCTGCCGTTCATGGCGACCGAAAACATCATGATGGAGGCGGTCAAGCGCGGCGGAGACAGGCAGGAGCTGCACGAAAAAATCCGCGTTCACTCGATGGACGCCGGCAGAGTTGTCAAGGTCGAGGGCGGCAAGAACGATCTGCTCGACAGGATAGCCGCGGACAGCGCGTTCGGCGTAACGTGCGAGGAACTCGAGGGCATAATGAAGCCTGAAAACTTCGTCGGCCGCGCTCCCCAGCAGACCCAGGAATTCGTGGACAACGAGATTCAGCCGATACTTGACAAATACTCCGACCTGCTCGGACTTGATGTTGAAATAAAGGTGTAAAGAATGGAAAAACTAAAGGCAATATTCAAAAAGATAGTCAACAAAGAGACGATACTCTATGTCGTCTTCGGCGTGCTGACAACGCTCGTCAACTTCGTCGCGTTCAAGCTGTTCACGATGGTGTTCGACAAGCTCATATCCTCGCAGCTCGGCGTTCACATCTCGAACGTTCTCGCATGGATATTCGCGGTCGCATTCGCCTATGTCACGAACAAGCTGTTCGTCTTCGAGAGCAAGAGCTGGGAGGGCAAGGTGCTCGCAAAAGAGATTCCGTCGTTCGTCGCGGCAAGACTCTTCTCCCTCGGCGTCGAGGAGCTCGGACTCATTATCTTCGTAAACTTCCTGCACTTCGACAGCAAGGTTTTCCACATTCCGCTGATAAACTTCGACCTCAGCGGCGAAATGACTGCAAAAATAATCCTCGCAGTCGTCGTGGTCATCCTCAACTACTTCTTCAGTAAGCTCATCATCTTCAAAAAGAAGAAAGCTCCCGAGAGCGGCAGCACCGAGCAGAAATAACGCAAAGAGCAATAAGAATCTCCCGCCGCGAGTTGGTGGGAGATTTTTTCGATAAAACCGAACTTTTTGTGCAAAAGGGCTTGCAATTTCTGAAAAAGTGTGTATAATATAATAACGCACTGAGGAACAGAATATATCGCGGAGTAGAGCAGTTGGTAGCTCGTCGGGCTCATAACCCGGAGGTCGCAGGTTCAAGTCCTGCCTCCGCAACCAGAAAAAGCACTTGCAAAAGCAAGTGCTTTTTGTTTTTTCATCGAAACTTGCCATTACGGGCAAATAAAGCGGCCGAGTTTCAGATGTAAAATGTTTGCGGCGCAGAAATGTTACTGCCATTCTACACGATGCAGCTCTCATTCCCAAAACAAACCCCGCTTCTTTTGAAGCGGGGCTGATTTTATTTTACTTTGTTCTTCCCAGTTATCCTGAACGTAAGCTCAATCATCGTTATCATCAGGACGAAGAAAAAGATGAGATATATCGGCATTATTTTAAAGCTTATCGAGTTTCCGAGCAGCCCGAACAGCGGCGGAATAAATGTCGAGCCGACATAGGCGCTCGCCATCTGTATTCCGATTATAGCGCCGGAGTTCTCTGCCCCGAAGTTGTTCGGGGTGGAGTGAATGATGCACGGATATATCGGCACGCAGCCGAGACCTATTATAATAAACGCCGCGGCGGCGAGTATATACGAGCTGACCGGGACGAACAGGCAGCATACGCCGCATATAAGTATGGACGTTCCGATAATTATCATCCTGCGGTCGCCGAGCTTATCCGTGATAAAGCCGCTTATGAACCGCCCGACGGTGATGCCTATATAAAACAGCGACGCGAATGTTGCCGCGCGCTCTGCGGATATGCCCTTGACTTCAACGAAATATGTGCTCGCCCACTGCATGGCGGTCGCCTCTGCGGCGCAGTAGGCGAAAAAGCCGATGAGTAGGAACGGCACGCCCTTTATTTTCAGCGCGCTGACGAGTCCGACGCTCTTTTTCTCCGTCTCTTCTGTCGCCTTGTTGACCTTCCACACCGGCAGGGTCACGAGCAAAAGTATCGCTATAGCGAGCTGTATCGCGCCGACAATGCGGTAGCCGCTGTTCCATGTTCTGTTTGTCAGCGCATAGCCCATGATGAACGGGCTGACTATCGTTCCGACGCCCCAGAAGCTGTGCAGCCAGCTCATGTGCTTTGCCTTGTAGTGCAGGGCGACATAGTTGTTGAGCGCCGCGTCTATCGCGCCCGCTCCGAGCCCGTAAGGCACGGCGAAAACAATAAGCATCCAGAAGCGGCTCGAAAAAGAGAAACCGAACAGCGCGATGACCGTCAGGAACACGCTCATCACCGTGACTATCCGCGTGCCGAGCTTTCTGTTGAGCCTATCCGACATCAGGCTCGACACAATCGTTCCGCCGGATATTACCATTGATACGATGCCCATATATGATATCGGCACACCGAGCTCAAGATGCATGACCGGCCAGCCCGAGCCGAGAAGCGAATCGGGCAGTCCGAGGCTAATAAAGGCAAGATAGATAAGCGCGAGCAAAAACGAATACATTCGGGTTCTCCTTGTCTGCGCGGCGCAGCACCGCATGAAATCATACAACTTATAACATAAATAGATTTTTCTGTCAATAAATCCGCCAAGCGATTTTATAATTTTGAACCACAGGTTCAATGACAAAATCTTCGCCGCGATGTAAAATATCGGCATAACAAACAGCGAGGTGAAAGATATGAATCTCAAAGAAGCATTCAGATATCAGAATAAAATCCAAGCGCTCATGTGCGATGCCGAGGAAATACTCCGCAACAGGGCAAACATAACTAAAGTCACCAACACCAATCTGCGCCACAAGGTCATGCCGGAGGCATCCGACGAGACGGTCGTTGAAATTCCCGAGACCGAATACTGCGGCAAAATAACCGATGTCGCGCTGTTTCTCGTATTTCTTCTCGAAGAGAAGTCGGCGCTCGCCGCCGCGATACGCAGGGCGAAGAACAATCTCGACATAGACATGGACAGCGAGGTCGCGCTCAACTCCGCGCGTCAGACCGTAGCCGAGATTTTCAGGACGATGAACGGCATCCGCAGCTCGGAGCAGACCATTGCAAACGGCGGCACGGGCTACCGCTTCAACACCGACGGCAATCAGGTCACCTACCGCTGCGACGTGCGCCGCGTCACGACGATAAATTACGACCGCAATGTCATCCGCGCTGAGCTCGGCAGGCTCGACAGAGCCGCCGATGAGATGTCCGCAAAGCTCGACATCTGCATGGTCACATCCTCGGTCGATTACACTCCCCCGTTTGATGTGAACTCCGGATTCGCCGACGCTTTCGAAAATTATCTCGAAAACAGGCGCTGACTTTATGCCCGGCTGTTCCGGGTGCGGCAGGATAAGAGAACGCAGGATCGGTTCAGGTGCAGATGAACTGTAACGCTGCACGTCAACTCCCGGAAATCCGGAACTCAACTACTACTTATTGATTAAAACGATGTTCGCTTCCGTCCGCGCCAAAAGCTCAATCGCTTTTCGCTTTGACGCAAACGCGCTCCTATCTCTATATCCCACTCACGCCGCGCCCAATATCTTTGTTTTTTGCCGCTTTCGGCATCGAAGCCCCGGCTTCATTCGCAGGCATTCGGGAAATATTTTCCCGACGCGCCGCAAAATTGATCATGCCGCATCGGACTTCTGACGCATCCGGAACAGCCGGGCATAGAAATGACTCGAGCAGCAGGCATCTTCCTGCTGCTCGCTGTAACTTTTGATATTTTTGACGGGAACCAGTATCTGATCCATGGGCACGCCGAGGAGATTCCCGAGCGCGTAGAGGTTATCTACAGTCGGAAGGCTCTCGCCGTTCTGCCATTTATAGACGGCGCGGGGCTCCTCAAAGCCGAAATAGCTCTGGATGTCCCGAACCGTCAGCCCACGTTCAATGCGCAGGCGGCGGATATTGTTTCCCGTTGCCGCGAGGTCGATGACCGGGAAAAACTTCGTGTTCATATGAACACCTCCTTGAAGAGTGATACTATAAGATAGCAGAAAGCGAAGAAAAAAGCAAGGAAAATTTTATACACCGGGCAAATTTTTTTGCCCCCATGAAAGGAGAATAAAAATGAAAAAGATGGTTCCGCTCTCGAAGCAGAGCAAAAAAGAGCGGCGCAAATATTATGCGTCAAAGCGCGGGGCGTGGAACGGGGTTTCGCCCGTGACGCGCGTTGTGCAAAGCCGCAAAATATATGACCGCAAGCGCATGAAATCAGCCGACAGAAAGATATGTGCAGAGTGAATCTCCCCCGCAGAGCAATTCCGCGAGGGAGATTTTATATTATTTTATCAGCGAGAACACGAACACGACTATCCCGAGCACGACGAGGACGACGCCGGTCGCGCGGTTGAGGGTCTTGGGCTGAGCTTTGTTCGCTAACACTGCGGCGATGCGCGCCCAGATGAGCGTGAACACGACACACAAGATAAGCACAGTCATGTCGGGCATTCCGCCTATCGCAAAATGCGATATCGCGCCGGTGAGCGCGGTAAAAGTCATGATAAATACGCTCGTGCCGACCGCGGTTTTCAGCTCATAGCCGAGCACTGTGGTGAGGATAAGCAGCATCATCATGCCGCCGCCTGCGCCGACGAATCCGCAGATAAGACCGATTATCGTTCCGCAGATAACGGACTGTATCGCACGCTTTTTCGCCGGGACTTTTTCCATCGCCTCTTTCGTCGTCATGACCGGGCGGACGATGAATTTTATTCCGAGCAGGAATGTCATTATGACCGAGAAGCTGCCCATCGTTGCCGACGGGAGCAGGCTCGCGAGATAGCTGCCAACGACTGTGAACGTGAGGACGGTCGCCATCATAATGAGTCCGTTTTTTATATCTAGGTTCTTTTTCTTGCCGTATGTATACGCCGAGACGGCGCTCGCGAGCACATCTGAGGCGAGCGCGATGCCGACCGCCATATACGGATCCATTCCGAGGAAGGTTATGAGCATCGGGCTTATGACCGCCGCCGCGCTCATGCCGGCAAAGCCCGTGCCGAGTCCCGCGCCCATTCCGGCAAAGAATGTTACAAGTACTGTTATAAATATTTTCATTTCTCTCACCCTTTGAGCATCTCATCGAGATTGCGGTCAATAATCCCGACCGTCTCGGTGAAGTTCTTTTTCATTTCGTCCGTCGTGTTTTCAAACAGCATATCGAAAAACGACTGCTGGAGTTGCTTTCCGCGCCCGACTATCGGCTGAGCCTTTTCAGTCAGCGAGAGGCGTACTTTTCTCCTGTCGCCCTCGATATTCGTGCGCTCAATATAGCCGTCTTTTGCAAGCTTTTCGACATTGACGGAGACGAGATTCGCCTTTATCTTTCTGACATTGACTATGTCGCCTGCGGTGCTGTAATCCGGGTTGTTCGCGAGAAACATCAGGATATCAAACGCCGTCTGCGGTATGTTCAGCTCACGGCAGAGCGGCTTGCAGACTGCGTTATACGCCGCCGTAAGTTTCTTCGGGAAGTCTATTCCCATGTTCATGCTATCATCTCACTTCAAATTTAGACAGTTCATTTTTGAAGTATTGTAATCCAATACAGCGCATTTGTCAACAGCCGACAGCAAATTATGCCCGCTCTGAAATCTGTTGCAAAATCCGCGCCCGCCTTGTACAATAGACATACTGAAAATTCGGAGGATTCTATGTCTACTTACAACTCAAGAGCCGCTGTGCAATCGATAATGGCTATCGCGGAGAGCGAAAATTCAAAGCCCGGCCGCGTCACGATGCCGAAGGTGTTTCTCGGTGTCGGGATATTCGACGTTATCGCGATGGGCGTTGGTATATATTTTTCTCTGCGGTTTAAAGAAATAATCCCCGCCGTAATATTTTCGATTTTAGCCCTGCTCGGGATTTTTCTCATCATCGGATATTTCAACCAACGGATATATTACAGCGCCGACAAATTCGTCAGCAGCAACCTCTGGGGAGTCAAGCGCACCTATAGCTACGGCGACATAAGCGGAATAATGGGCTATGGCAGAAACACGGATGTCAAGATATATATCGGCGACAAAAAAATCGCTATTGACCGCATGGCGGTCGGCAAAAAGGAATTTATCGAATTTGCTCTCAAGCGTCACCGCGAGCTGAAACATAAAAACATTCCGCTGCTCCGGGCGGCAAAAAAGAAAGATCTGTTCAACGGCAACATCGCAAATCCCGGCGAATTCATCGCGGTTTACATAATAATTGCGATCGGCGCCGCTCTGCTTTTCGGTATAATGCTGTTCGTTGAGTTCAGTCCGCAGACGCCGGAAACCGATCTTCGTTATTCCACCGTCGCGTTCAACCGCTGTGAGGTATATGGCGACGAGCTGTGGCTGCGCACCGGCGGCGACATGGACTACAAAATAGCCCACTACGACGAAGTGCTCCCCGATGTGGACGCTTTTCTTGCAAAATACAAAAACGGCGGCGTTTTGAAGCTCGGCTATCAGTCGGTCAGCCCGAGACACGACCCCGACTATTACAGAGTATATTACGCCCGGGGCGCAGCGAACGAGATGTTCGTAACGCAGGAGAAGGAGTGCGAAGTCCGCGCACGCCACACAAAAGAGGAGCGTCCGAAAATCATCGCACTTTTCTCGGCGCTCATGCTCTTCCTGCTGAGCATCATACCGGGAAGCATCTACGCCGGTCGGCACGCGGACACGCTGAACCCGAAAATAGTCCGCATCTTCTTCAAGCCCGATTATATTCTCTGTTCGGGAGCTTCAGCACCGAAGAGGAAAAGACGCGGAAAGAAATAAAAAGGCAATAAGCGAGAACGGCAGCCGCAGCAGATTTATTGCTGCGGCTGTTTTGCCACAAAATCGCGCCGATTGCGCGGCGGGTTGTCGTGCTCTGCAAAAAGCTCGGCAAAAAAACGGACAAAGTCAAGCTCCGTCCGTCTGCAATTCTATTAAAATAATCTCCGGCCTGTTGTTGACGCGAAACGGGAAAATGCTGTTGCCTATGCCGCGGCTGACAAGCATTTTCGTTTTTCCCTCGGAAAACAGTCCCGCGTCATATTTCGGAAACAGCCCCTGATTCGGAGCCGCCAGACCGCCTATAAACGGCAGGCGAAACTGACCGCCGTGCGCATGGCCGCTCAGGACAAGATCCGCATTGCAGGTTACGTAAACATCAAACAACTCCGGTCGGTGGGAAAGCAATAAAGTAAAGCCGTCATCTTTGTCGACAAGCGCTTTCAGCTGCGCTTCCATTATCGCCTCTTCGTCATGGAATAAGTAGTCGGAGCTGAAGCTCGGATCCTTTACGCCGATAAGAGTGATTTTTTCGCCCTCTCTCTCCAATTCCGTCTTCTCGTTTTCGAGCACGGTTACACCGAGCTTTATTAAGCCGGTCTTTAAAGCGTCATATTCCGATACCCTCGCCTCGTGATTGCCGGTGACATAATAGCAGGGCGCGATTTTGACCGCTTCGCCCGCAAAGCGCAGTGCCGCGGCAACGTTGGTTTTTCGGGAATCTATCAAATCTCCCGTTATAGCAATAATATCGGGCTTCGCCTCTCTCAGCATATTAAGAAGAGTTTCATTGTTTTTGCCGATTTCGGTGTTGTGCAGATCCGAAATATGCGCGATTTTGCAGCCGTCAAACGCTCGGGGCAGCCGCTCGCTCGAAACCGTGTATTTGTTGAGCTGCAGCGCCGTGTTGCCCCAAATTATCCAAAGAATCAACGCCGTAAGCAGAGCCGAGACGACCGCGAGGGCGATTATCGGCTTTTTCTTTTTTGCAGTCATCGGACATCCCTCCCAACGGTCAGTATAGCATGAATTTATGAATTTTCTGCATTTTTTGAGAAATTATCGGCGTCTGCTACCGAGAGCCCGTGGTTTTCAGCTCCCGATTTGAGGTGAATCGCTGCTTTTCGCCTGCGATTTTTTCCACAAATCCGCGCGGGATGTTGCAATGCGAAAGAAAAAATTTATACTTGTTTGGCTTTAAAAGAAGAATTATTCCCGTATAAATATTAATTCCGCACAATCTACGCTATAATTACTAAATAATCACATGAAACGGAGGCTTGCCAATGTCTACCTGGGAGGAGCTCAGGCAGGAGTGCCTGAACTGCCGCAAGTGCGGTCTGTGCCAAACGCGCACGAATGTTGTTTTCGGCGTCGGCAAAGAGGACGCGGAGGTCATGTTTATCGGTGAAGGACCCGGTCAGCAGGAGGATCTCAAAGGCGAGCCGTTCGTCGGGCGCAGCGGTCAGCTGCTCGACAAGTTAATGGCGACCGTTGACCTGTTCAGGGACAGGAATATCTATATCGCGAACACCGTCAAGTGCCGCCCACCGCAGAACCGCGATCCCCTGCCCGAGGAGCAGGAGGCGTGCTCCGCATGGCTCGACAGCCAGATAGCCCTGATGCGCCCGAAGATAATCGTCTGCGTCGGCAGGATATCCGCCCAGAGATATATCTCGAAAGACTTTCGCGTCACAAAAGAGCACGGACTCTTCTATGACCGCGACGGTATACTCTATATGGGTACTTTCCATCCGGCGGCGCTGCTTCGCAATCCAAATCAAAAGCCCGCGGCGTTCGAGGATTTTATCGCCCTGCGCGACAAGATAAACGAAATCTGCGACCATACATATTAAGTTATTAAGTCAATCGCCGCTTCAGCGGTTGAAACGGTGCTGCGCCCATAGGCTGCGGCGCCATATATACTTATTTTACGGCACGAGCCGAATATTAAGAAAGGATGATTTCAATGCAGCAGAAGTTTCTTGAAAAGACTCTGGGTCAGCAAATCGCCGATATGGCGGCAAAGTACCCGGACGACAACATGATCGACTACACCGACAGGGACTACTCCAGAACATGGAAAGAGTTCAACGACGAGTGCGAGACGATAGCCAGAGGCTTCATGGCACTAGGCCTTAAAAAGGGTTCACATATTTCCATCTGGGGCACTAACGTGCCCGCATGGCTGCTAACCTTTTTCGGAAGTGCAAAAATGGGCGGTATACTTGTTACCGTCAACACCAGCTATAAAGTTTTCGAGCTCGATTATCAGCTCAAGCAGTCCGACTCCGAGGCGATAGTCCTCATTGACGGCTACAAGGGCACGAGCTATATTGATATAATAAACGAGCTGTGCCCCGAGCTCGAATCCTGCGAACCCGGCAAGCTCAAGAGCCGCAGGCTGCCGCTTTTAAAGAGCGTTATCTACGCGGGCGAGGGCGAGTGCCCGGCGGGCATGGTCGACTGGAAGGATCTCTATACTCTCGCCGAACAGACTCCTGTCGAGGAGTTCGAGGCGGTGCGCGACTCGTGCGACTGCCACGAGGTCGTCAATATCCAGTACACCTCCGGCACGACGGGATTCCCCAAGGGCGTTATGCTCACCCACTACAACATTCTCAACAACGGCCAGACGATAGGCGACGGCATGAAGTTCACCCACGAGGACAGACTGTGCATCACCGTTCCGTTCTTCCACTGCTTCGGAATGGTGCTCGCGCTCATGTCCTGCATATCCCACGGAACGCCCTTTGTGCCGGTTGATATGTTCAACGCCAAAAAGGTTATGGACGCGCTCGCGACAAAGCACTGCACCGCAGTCCACGGCGTGCCGACGATGTTCATTGCCATGCTCGAGCATCCGGACTTCGACAAATATGATTTTTCGCATATGCGCACGGGCATAATGGCGGGCTCGCCCTGCCCGATAAAGACTATGTACGATGTCAGCGAGAAGATGAATATGCACGATATCGTCATCGTTTTCGGTCAGACCGAGGCGGCGCCCGGCTGCACGATGACAACGACGGAGGATTCCCTCGAGACACGCTGCGCCACAGTCGGCAAGGCGTTCCCGGGAGTCGAGTGCAAGATAGTTGACCCGAACACGGGCGAGACTCTGCCCGCAGGTCAGATAGGCGAATTCTGCGCGCGCGGCTACAACATAATGAAGGGCTACTACAAGATGCCCGAGGCCACGGCTCAGGCTATCGACAAGGACGGCTGGCTCCACTTCGGCGACCTCGCCGTCTGCGACGAGAACGGCTACTACAAGGTCACCGGCAGGCTCAAGGATATGATAATCCGCGGCGGCGAGAATATATATCCCAAGGAGCTCGAGGAGTGCCTCTATCATAATGACCGCGTCAAGGATGTTCAGGTCATAGGCGTGCCGAGCAAGAAATACGGCGAAGAGGTCTGCGCCTGCGTCATCCTCAAAGAGGGTGAGGATATGACCGAAGATGAGATCAAAGCTTACTACAAAGAGAACGTCGCGTTCTTCAAGATCCCGAAATATGTCTGGATAATGGACGAATTCCCGATGACCGCGAGCGGAAAAATCCAGAAATTCGTTCTGCGCGACATGGCGGTCGAAAAATATTCGCTTCAGAGCGACGACTCAATAGAAACTGCGTAAAAGAATATTACGAAAGGATCTGTTACGATGAAACTATCATTTTCAACCCTCGGCTGTCCGCGCTGGACGCTGAAAGAAATAGTTGCGACTGCCAAGGATTTAGGCTTCGGCGGCGTGGAGATAAGGGGTATAGGCGACAAGATAAACGCGCTTGAAATCCCCGAGTTTTCGGACGCCGAAATCGAGCAAACGAAAGAAAAAATCGCTCAGACTGGGCTTGTCATTCCCTCTCTGACCTCGGGCGCGACGCTCGCCGTGCGCGACAGGGCGCAGGACTCGTTCCTCGAGGCGTGCGGCTACATTGACCTTGCGAGAAAGCTCGGAGTAAAATATATCCGTGTCATGGGCACGGGCGAGCCGCACATCACCGTCGGCGATTTCACGCTCGGCGCAGGGCTCTACCGCCAGCTGTGCGAGTACGGCGCGAAGAGAGGCGTCACTCCGCTGATAGAGACCAACGGCGACCTCTCGAGCTCAAAAGCGATGCTCGCTTTCCTCGACAGAGCCGGAAGCGACAACTGCGGTGTGCTCTGGGATGTCCATCACACGGTGCGTTTCGGCAGCGAGAGCCCGGTCGAAACTTTTGCGGCTCTCGGCACCTATGTAAAGCACGTCCATTTGAAGGACTCCGTTATGCGCGGCTCAAGGGTCGAATACCGCATGATGGGCTACGGCGATGTGCCCGTTGCGGATGCAGTGACCCTGCTCGACAGAGCCGGCTTCGACGGCTTCTTCTCCCTCGAGTGGGTCAAGCGCTGGAACCCCGACCTTCAGGAGCCGGGCATAGTCTTTGCCCACTACAAGAACTATATGGACTCGCTTCCGGAATAAAAAAACGGGACTGCTATCCGCAGTCCCGTTTTTTTATATCAGTTCAAATTCAATATCCTCTTTCGGCTTCTTATAAAACACCATACACCAATCCGGCTCATATTCCGGCTCAAAATGCATGGACGAGCAGGCTGTGTGGCCGCTCTCGTACTCGGAGGTGATGACGGTCGGTCCGTCCGCGCCGCCGATAATGCCTATTGCCGACGCCGCTTTGCCGCATGGAGCGATAATCCCGCGCGGTTTTTCCGGCTTTGAACGGTCATTTACGGATATCTCATCCCTCGGAATTTCCGGCGAGATATCATAATTTATTATTGTACACAGCGGCGGTTCTTTTTCGCCGATATGCCTCAGCTTTGAAAACTTCTGCTGTTCGACAGCCGTAACCGTCAGCGTATGCTTTTTTCCGGTCACGGGATTTATAAATTCTGTCTTGTCGCCGGGGCGATTCGCCTTGAAATGCGCTCCCGGGACGGGTATCTTTTCCGCGCGAAGTTGTAGGGTCAGGGAATCTGATTTTTTCGGTTTTCTGCCTCGCCACGGGATACTCATCCTCACTGCAAGCCAGCAAAAAGATTTATCGAGCCCGTATCTGTCGAGCAGAGCTTCCGCCGCATCACCGCTGTCGGTGAAAAGCGGATTCCAGCAGTCGGAGCTTGAAAACTCCATGTCGCTTTTTCTGCCGCCGAACTGAATTGAGGCGAAGATATCGCTGTTCAGCGGATTTTCAGCTTCTATTTCAGCCTGCTGTTCGTCTGAAAAGCCGTCACAATCGCTGTTTTCATCGAGTCTGAATTTTTCTATAAACTCACGAAAGCTCTCAACGCTCACTTTCTTGAACATATCTGCAACAAGCCCCTTGCCGCAAACATAGACAGACGGCACGAGCCAGCTTTCGCCTCCCCAAAGAAAGCTTTTATTGATTTCGATTTCCTTTCCCGCGCGGTCGCGACCGAAGTGGCCGTAGAGCGAGCCCTGATAAAAGACCTTGTATTTTTTCTCCATATCAAAACCTCATCATGTTCCCGAGCTCGAGCGACCCGTCGGCGCGCTGCAATCGGGACTGATTTGAAAAGCGTATCGGCTTGCCGTTTTCGAGCGGCGTTTCTATGCGGACAAAGAGCGACTGCCCGTCGTCTATGCTTATCTGCGCCGAGAATACTGCGCTCTTTTCGGGCATGAGGCGGCAGAGCTTTTGATTTTCCGCTTTAGTCCACTGCGCATTTTTCTCGTTTCCGACGCCGAAAGACACGCCGAGATCATAGTATGTCGGGGCGACGCCCGTATTTTTTATCGTGACAAAAGCATAAATTTTGCCGAAAATTTTCATCACTCTCGCGTCTGTAACAGTAAAATCATAGCCGAGAGCCGCCGAAGCTGTTTTGGCGCGCTCGATTTCGTCCGCGTCGAGATTTTCTTCAAACGCGCCCGCCATCATCAGCCACGAGCAGTGGGTCACATTGACGCACTCGGAGTAGTCCTGATATTCGTCGAGCGGCGCGCCGGACAAGAACGCCGACTGCCCCTCCGGGCGGAACTCGCCGCCGATTGGCTGATTTTTCCAGGCCCCGGTCTGATGCGCCTTTTTCATCTTGGACATAAAATACCAGCTCTCGCCGTAGAGTGTCGAGTGGGTAAAAGAATCGTCGTGGAAGCCGACATTGCCGCCGCGCGTAGTGCCGGGAGTCCCGGGATAGCGGGTCAGAATGCGCGTAGTCTTGAAATTTTCCGCAAATGCGGAGATAATTTTTGCTTTCTGCTCTTTTGAAGCTTCGAGCTCCGGCAGGCAGACATGCCACTCGCCCCAGTGACCGAGAAGCCCCGTTGTGATATAGGCTATGCGGCGGTCGCCGTCGTATTCACGTGCCAGTTCACGCACAAAATCGCAGAGGATATCAATGAGCCTGCCGTCCGAATAGTCGGGGCACCAGCCTCCGCCGTATTCGTCGTAGTGCTCTTTTTTTATACCCATATCCCAGATGAACCGTGGCACGGCTTTTTCGCCGATACCCGATCCGGGATAGTCGAGATAGACTCTGAAAACCGCCTGATTCCCGCGCGCCGATATCGCCTCGAGATAAGGCTCGAGCCCCTCGCGGATAGTGTATTCGCCGCCGTCGGACATGAGCGCGGAGAGCGGGATATAGAACCACTCCATGCTGTAGGGCACGCTGTCGTCCGCTCCGTCGGGGCTGTAAAACGGCATGAAGCCCTTCAGCGGATTGCCGACTGCCTGCTCGTATTCAAAATCATAGGCGGCAAAGCCCTCGAGCGGCGAGATACACAGCGAAAGCCCGAGTAAAAGCACAAATAGACGTGCAAAGAATTTCAAGAATCTTCCCATCGGCGTTTTCCTTTCAATATTGCTTTCTTCAATAAGTATAACATTCTTTCCGCCTTTCCTCAAGATAAAAAGAACCGGAGCCCAAATGAGCTCCGGCGAGAAAATATTTACTTTTTCGGTTTGACTGCGATCCATATCTCGCAGGTATAGTCAGGGTTCTGCACGTCCGCCGAGCGTATAACCGCACAGCAGAGCGAACACGCGCTGAAAATTAAACGGCGACGAACAGGCCTCTTTCGCCGCCCGCGCGTAATCCGTAGGCTCCGTGATGTGCTCCTCAATATAGTCTATCGCTTTGCTTATCCCTGTTATCCAGTCCATGCTTTCCCTCCCTGTGCAAGGACATTATAGAGCGAAGAAATTTTTTATTCCTGACTTTTTGTGCTCTCTTGTGTCAGGATATTATTCTTTCTTTTCAGCTTTCTCTCCCGAAGTTTCTCTATGCCCGTGCCAATCGCAAGACCGGCGGCGGAGACGACCGCACCTATGGGCAGGGTGATTAAGTCGTCGAGGTTCACCGCTATATCGCCTGCGGAAACGCCCCTCGAGGCGGCGTTGGCGAGGGTGAAGGTCAGAAACGGAATGAGAGTGTACATAAGAGCGAGAATGGGCACCGCCCACCATTTTCTTCTGCCCCAATAGCCGTTTGCGCCTATGAGCAGCGAGATGACGAATGTGGTCAGCGGGATTGCGCCCCATATAACGAGCACGGCGTACGCGCCCGCGTCCGATCCGGAGACGGCGAGCCAGAAAAACACGACCGACACCGCCCATATGACGAGATATGCGGCGACGAGCACGAGCTTTCCGAGTCTGCGGCGGCTCTTGACGACGTTTGTGCTCTCTTCGAGATAGTTGAGATAGTTGAGATTGTTCGACACGGTTTTTTCCTCCTTCAGCAGGCAGTCGAGGCTGACGGAATAGAGGCCGCTCATTCTTATGACGCTCACTATATCGGGATAGGTCTTGCCCGTCTCCCAATTCGATACGGTCTGGCGGCTCACGCCGAGCGACTCCGCCGCGCTCTCCTGAGTCAATTTAGCCGCGTTTCTCGCGTTCCTGAGCTTCTTCCCGATATCCATCTGCCGCGCCTCCTTTTTTCGCTTTCAGTTTACGCAAAAAACAGTCGTGTGTCTATCAAAAGCGTTTTACATCTGCGCATTTTCCGTGTCAAAATGCTTTTACACATCGATTATATCATGCCGCGCAGGTGTTTTCCATATTGAATTTTTGGTGGTGGGGTTGTATATCAATAAATCCGTGCGAATTTCGCGGGCGGATGATATTCGTCCCCACCGTGACATTAAGATAAACGAAAACCGCCTGAGGATTGACCCTCGGGCGGCTGCGGTTATTATTTTTCTATGCTGTTAAAAATCTCTTTCGCCGTCTGCGCGTCGGCGGCTATCTGGTCGCCGAGCGAATCGAGCGAATCAAAGACCCTTTCGGGGCGGATATATCTGAGCAATTTTACTTCGACATTTTTTCCGTAGAGGTCGCCGGAGAAGTCGGTTATGCAGGTCTCGCTGCGCAGATCGTCGCAGGTGAACGACGGGCGGCGTCCGATGTTCGTGACCGCAGCGTGCAGTTCTCCGTCTATCGGCACTGCCGAAGCATATACGCCGAACTTCGGGACGATGAAGCCCTCGGGGAAATGCTGATTTATCGTCGGCGCGCCTATCAACCTGCCGCGCCTGTCGCCGCTGACGACGGTGAATTTATAGGAAAATTCGCGCCCGAGCATGGCGTTTGCGTCTTCGATATTGCCCTCGGCGAGCGCGTTTCTTATCCTCGTCGAGCTTATCGCCGCACCGTTATAGTCGGTGCGCTCCGCCACGGCGCACAAAATTCCGCGCGCCTTGCAGAGCTCTTCGAGGTCGCGGGAATCCGCGGCGGCGCTCTTTGCGAAGCGGTAATTATATCCGCAGCATACCGCGCCCGCGTTCAGTTCGCCTATCAAAATATCGTTGACGAACTGCTCCGCCGACATATCGGCGATGCGCCCGAACGATATCTTTTTGACGGTTATGCCGAGGTTTTCGAGCATTTCGTCGCGCGCCTGCGGGGTCATCAGCTCCGGGGGAGCTCCCGCGCCGACAACTTTCAGCGGGTGCTCGTCAAAGACGAGGGCGCACGGCTCGAAGCCGTCTTTTTCAAACGAGAGAGCGAGGTCGAGCACAGCCCTGTGACCCCGATGGAGTCCGTCAAAGCTGCCCAGAGCAACCGATCGGCGCTGTGTCATTCCTGTCTCCCCTTTCAGATTACTTGCCTCTGAACTGCTGCTTGAGTCTCTTTTCCTTCGAGAGAATGCGCTTTCTGAGTCTGAGCGACTTGGGCGTAACTTCAAGCAGTTCGTCGTCCTTTATGAATTCCATGCACTGCTCGAGGCTCATCTCCGTATAGGGCACGAGGCGCAGCGCGTCATCGGAGCCCGATGCACGGGTGTTGGTCAGATGCTTGCTCTTGCAGATATTGCAGACTATATCCTCATTCTTGGCACATTCGCCGACTATCATACCTTCGTAGACTTCGACGCCTGCGGGGATGAACAGCCTGCCTCTGTCCTGAGTGTTGAACAGACCGTATGCGGTGCTCACGCCGGTCTCGTGAACAACTATCGAGCCGCGCTCACGGGTGACTATCTCGCCTTTGTAGGGCTCGTAGCCGTCGAACAGTTGGTTCATGATACCGTTGCCGTTTGTGTCGGTGAGGAACTCAGCGCGGTAGCCGATGAGTCCTCTCGACGGGATGCGGAACTCAAGATGAGTTGCGCCGCCGTCGCGCGTGCCCATGTTGACAAGCTCGCCCTTGCGGGAGCCGAGCTTCTCTATAACTGCGCCGACATACTGCTCGGGAACTTCGACTATGAGCAGCTCCATAGGCTCGCAGGTCTTGCCGTTTATCTCTTTGAGAATGACCTTCGGGCGCGAAACCTGGAACTCGTAGCCCTGACGGCGCATGGTCTCAATGAGAATTGACAGATGCAGCTCGCCACGTCCGGAGACTTTGAAAGTATCGGTCGAATCGGTCTCTTCAACGCGCATGCTGACATTCGTCTCGACCTCCTTGAACAGGCGGTCTCTGATATTTCTCGAAGTAACGAACTTGCCCTCGCGACCCGCGAACGGGCTATCGTTGACCATGAAGTTCATGGATATTGTGGGCTCGTCTATTTTTATGAAAGGCATCGGCTCGATGCAGTCCGGAGAACAGGCGGTCTCGCCGATATTTATATCGCTGATGCCGGAGATGCAGACAATATCGCCCGCGGCGGCGGAATCGACCTCGACACGCAAGAGTCCCTCAAACTGATAGAGGCGCGACACCCTGACATTCTCCTGAGTGCCGTCCGTTTTGCAAAGCACTATCGGCTCGTTCTTATTGACCCTGCCGCGCTCAACTCTGCCGACGCCTATTCTGCCGATATAATCATCGTAGTCAAGGCTCGTGAAGAGTATCTGAAGCGGGGCATCGACATCGCCGTCGGGAGCTTCGATATGCTCGAGAATTGAGTCGAGCAGCGGGCGCATATCGCCCGAGCGGACATTGGGATCGAGCGAGGAATAGCCGTCTCTTGCCGAAGCGTAGACAACGGGGAAGTCGAGCTGATCCTCCTCGGCGCCGAGGTCGATGAACAGGTCAATGACCTCGTCAACAACTTCTGCGGGGCGCGCGTTGGGTCTGTCGACCTTGTTTATGACAACGAGGACTTTCTTCTTGAGCGCAAGAGCCTTTTTGAGGACGAAGCGCGTCTGGGGCATGCAGCCCTCGAACGCATCGACGAGCAGAAGCACGCCGTCGACCATCATGAGTATGCGCTCGACCTCGCCGCCGAAATCGGCATGGCCGGGAGTGTCAACGATATTGATTTTCACGCCGTTATAGTGGACGGCAGTATTCTTTGAAAGTATTGTTATTCCGCGCTCACGCTCAAGGTCGTTTGAGTCCATGACCCTGTCCTGAACCTGCTCGTTGGCTCTGAATATGCCGCTCTGCTTGAGCATCTCGTCGACGAGGGTAGTCTTGCCGTGGTCGACGTGCGCTATTATGGCTATATTTCTTACGTCTTCTCTCTTTGCCAAAAGAATTCACCCATTCCTGAAAAATTTGTGATGATAAAAGTTGAAAGCGGTCTGCGGATGGTCGTTTTTCCGTCAGCGCGCGCAAAAATAAGAGCGCATCTTTGTGCGTCCTGACGAAAAAACCCCCGTCAAACGACCGCGCCGCCGCCAAATACGGCAGGAATATAAAAGCTTCTAAAAAGCACTATTTCGGCGGAACATAAAAGTTCCGCCGAAAATGAGTGTATGTTTTGATTATTCGCCCTTCATCTCAAGGAGCTTAACCTTACCCTCATAGGAAGCAACGCTGACCTTGATGGAATCGGTGATAGCAGCCTTGATGTCGTCCTCAGTAACACCGAGCTCTTTGTAAGCATAATCAGTGGGCATGAAGAGATCAAGATCCATGATATCCGGAAGACCCATGGGATTGATACCGCTGTCGATGCCCTTCTCGGCATACTCCTTGACGACGCCCTTGAGTCCCATTCTCATCATCCACGGCGGGATGCCGATGATCTTTCTGTTATCGCCCATGCCTCTTGCGGCGTAGACAATCTTGAGGAACGGAGCCCACTTCATGTTGTAGCAGCTGATGGGCCATGCCTTTGCACCGGTGCTGCGCTCAGCCGCGCCGACGATGGACTCACCGACCTGACGGACGGTAAGCATAGCTGTACCGCCTCTGGGATAGAGGGTGCAGGGAAGCTTATCCATTCTCTTGATCTGCTCGATAAGGATAACCCAAACGGGCTTTCTGCCGGGCTGAGTGCCGAAGATGTAGGGCAGCTCGAGAACGGCAACATCGAAGTTGTCATCGGCATAGGAGAAAGCGACGTTCTCCTGGTCGATACGGCTTCTGATATAGGGGTGCTTCTCGCAGAGCTTCATATCCGGACGCTCTTTGGCAAGGTAGGAGAAGTAAGAGCCGAGGATAACGGCCTTCTTATAACCGAGCTCCTTGCAGATGGGAAGAAGTCTCTTGAGGGGAGCGATGTTGTACTTGTAGTAAGCATCGTAAACGGGTGCGGGGAATTCGACTCTCTCGTCGACGCCTGCGGCGAAAACGAAGCAGTCGCAGCCGGCCATAAGCTCTCTGATCTCATCGTCGGTCTTCTCGTAAATATTGCACATTACGATCTCCATCTCCTCGGGGATGGGAGCTCCTTCGGGAAGGGGCGGAAGAGCAACAGACTTGACGCTGTGGCCTCTGTCAATGAAAATACGCGCTGCGGCGCTGCCGAGAAGGCCTGTGCCGCCAATCATAAATACCTTCATTTTGTTTACCTCCAATTTATTTGCATTAGCTTTTTTATTATACTTTTTATATCGGTAATAGTCAAGCGATAAACGACAAAAAAGTGTACTAAAGTACAAAAATTTCCGACGCTTTCTTTGTATAAAAAATCATCGCTCCTGAATTTCCTTGCCGCTCATGTGCTCTATATCTATTTCAAACATCCGCACAGCCTTTCCCGAAGCGGCGATTTCCTCATCCGCAAGGCACTCGTCGGGATAATATTTCATCGCGAGGCGTTTGACCAAAATCAGCGTCTGAGCGCGGTCTTCAATGACGCGGCACCTGCCGAACACAACGGCGCTGCGCATAAACGGCGCCCATACCTCTTCACGGATAATCTCATCCCCGTAAGCCGTGAAGCACACTTTATCGCATTTATTTATCGAGTCCGCCTTGTGACCCGCTTTTGCGCCGTGGAAATATATCTTTCCCGCCTCTTCGTCATAGAGATAGTTTATCGGTATCGCGTAAGGATATCCGCCGTCGCCGTTGACTGCGAGCACTCCGCGGCGGGCAGAGCGCAAAATTTCTTTTGTCGCTTCTTCGCCGAGAGCGTTTTTACTTTTGCGAACAGGTCTGAACATAATATCGTCTCCGGTGATTTTTGAATTTATTGTAGCAGAAACGCGCGTGAAAATCTATAGAGAAACGCCCGAAGAGCGTCTAAACTCTCCGGGCGTCTTTATAGTTTTATATCAGAGAGCTGTTATCAGTCCTCTTTTTTCCTCTTTGCAGAGCAGCCGATAACGAATGCCACGCCTGCGAATGCAATGAGCATTACGGGAGCTGCCACACCGGTGTTCGGCACTTTGCTGTCGCCCTCGGGCTTATTTGTATCGGGCTTTGTCGAGGGAACAAGCGGGCTTGCGGGATCTGAAGGATCGAGCGGCTCGCTCGGATTCGACGGGTCTGAGGGCTCTTCCGGCTTCTCGGGCTTTCCGGGCCAATGGGGCAGACCGGGGATTTCGGGCAGCTCGGGCAGTTCGGGAAGGTCGGGAAGACCGGGCTTCTCGGGCTTCTCGGGCTTTTCGGGCTTCTCGGGCTCTTCCTTCTCTGACTTCGAGAGCGCGAAGGAGTCGATTCTCGTTGCGCCGTCCTTTGCCTCATCGTCGAGCATATATGCGTCGAAGTAGAGCTTGCTGCCGTCAATAGTAATCGCGGAGAACACCGCGTTGTCCGCATCGTAGATAGCCTCGGCTCTCGGGAAGAGCTTGTCGGTATCCTTGACGTCCTTGGCCTGGTAGTCCTTGACACCCGCGCATGCGCTGATGACATAGACTGTACCCTCGGGATTGAGCTTGGCGGTGTACTCTCTGCCGCCGAAGGTTATCTTCTGCTCCTCAGCCTTGACAACTTTATTGTTGTCCATGACATCGGTGCGCAGGTAGACATGGTCGTGACCCTGGAGAACGATGTCGATGCCGAGGTCGGGCATGAGTCCGCAGAGCTGCTTACGCATAGCCTTGACATCCTTGTCGTCATAGTGCGAGCCGTTGGAATAGAGTGCCTTATGGAGGACGACTATCTTCCACTGAGCGTCGCTTGCCTGGGCGTCCGCCTTGAGCCATGCGAGCTGATCGTCGCTGAGCGCCTTATCCTCGCTGAGGTTGTTGGTGTTGAGGACGATAAAGTGAGCGTTGTTGTAATCATAGGAATAGAACACGCCGCTCTCTCTGTCCTGATCGACTGTCTTGGGCAGGACAAAGTTCTGGTCGAGCATATATCCGCTCTTCTCATGATTGCCCGCTGCGGGCATGATAGCGGTGCTCTTGATGTTTTCGGAGGCATTGAAGAACCACTGCCACTGCTTGAAGTGCTTGGTATAATCTACCTGGTCGCCCGCGCTGGCAAAGAACTTGCCCTCGGGGAACATCCTGAGCGCGGTATCGACTACCTTGCCCCATGTGCCGTACTGAACAGCGTTCTGCGACTGCTCGTCGCTGACATGGAAGAAGGTGAATGAGTCGGAATTGTCCGCGGTCTCGATTACACCCGTACCGCTCCACCAGCCGTACTTTGCATCGCCGACTCTGTAGCAATACTTCGTGCCGGGCTTGAGACCGGTTATGGTCGCGGTGTGGCGGTTGACATTGATGCCGTAAGAGATGAAGCCGATAATACCGAGATCGACGCCGGGATACTCCCTCTTGACGAGCTCGGAGGTCGTGCTGACCTTGACTCCCTTGGGAAGCTTATCGGTGAAGGTCGGATTCTCCGAATACTCGGCTATCTGAATGTCGGAATTTTTGAGGCTGTACTTTGTATACCAGTTGATGCTTCTCTCGGTCGATGCGTCGCCGGTGAAAGTCGTGCCTATATTCGAGGGCAGGCGCATATTGTCCTGCGTTACCTCGGGCTCGACGGGACCGTCATAGACGAGAGTCACATCGAGGTCGGACTTCTCGGCAGGATTCGTATCCTCAACGAGGCTGCGAAGCATTCTGCCGATAGTATAGCCGATACTGTCATACTGGCTCTGAGTCATATACTCATCCATAACGACGGTGTTGAGTATATTGCGCAGGCTGCTGTACTTCTCGGGCAGGAGGTTGAGCACGCTGTAGATAACGTTCTCATAGCTCGGGTTGCCGCGGAAGATAATCTGCATGATGATATCGGTCACAACGCCTATGGGGCTGGTGACAGAGCCGGCAGGGAAGAGCTTGCCGGGGTTGAACTGGAGGGTCGAGAGGATCTCACCCTCGATAACGTCGTCAAGCAGGGTGTCGATAAGGAAGTTCAAAAACTCCTTGGCGCCGTCTCTGTTCTCAAAATAGTCGAGAACATCGTTCATGAACTTGTCGTCGCTGATATCCTCGTTGGCGTTGTAAAGGGTATAAAGAACGGTGTAGGCGGCATCCTCAAAGGTGCCCTTCTCGTTCTTGCTCTCCATGCCCATAGCCTCATAGAACTTTGTGCATTTATAATCAGAGACCTGATAGTTGAGAGCCTTTGTGACTACGCCGTCAATGACCTCCATAACATGGTCGGGGTTATTGATATAAGCCTCGTCGACCTGCGCGCACAGATCCTTGATGAAGCTCATAATGTTGCTGCTGACCGTAAATATCTCAACGCTGCCGACCTCGAAGCCGTTCGTGCCGAGCGCGTCGATAATTATCTTCTCAAGGTCGATTCCCGAAGCCTCGAGATATGCATAGAGTCCGCCTGCCTCTTGAATGTCCTCGAAGATGCCGGAAAGGGCATTGTCGATCATGGTCATGGCGAAGTTGTGGAGATCGCCGGGGCCGTAGGTCTTGAAGAAGGAGTAGCTGTCCTTAAAGGGCTGAGCATAGGTCTTTGAAGTGCCGTTGGGGAAGTTTACAACAATGGGTCCGTCCTCGTCAATGTCGTGGGACTTGACGTCGCAGACGGTCTTGCCGTCTGTGGTATTGTCAAAGGTCACGGTTCTGAACTTGTTCGGGAAAGCCGTGAGAGAGGTTGTCTCGATATCATACAGGGTCTCGCCGTTGTCGTTGACATGGGAGGCGATATCGGGGGTGTGGAGATGTCCGCTGAAGGTGAAGTGCATACCCGCGTCCGCGAGGGTCTCGGCGCACTCCATCCAATCATCAAGCACGAAAGCAAAGAACAGCTCCGGCTCAATGGTCATATGCGGCGCAAAGTTATGGTGACCCATGCCGATAATGGTCTCGCCGTTTTTCTTCGCCTTTTCGCACTGCTTGAGCACCCACTGCATAAGCTCGGGGGTTATCGAGCCCGCAGTCTCCTGAACATCGTCGCCCTTGGCGGTGACATCGGAAGAATACTTGCAGGTATCCATGACGATGAGTCTGTATCCGCCCTTGAGGCTGACGGCATAGGAGAGCTGACCCGCCTGGCCGCTCGTCGGGGTGAAGATATCCTCTTTTTCGTCCGTTACAAGGTCGCGGCCGAGATTCTTATAGATCTCGCGGAAATCCTCGGGCGAGGTAACTTCGCCGGACTCCTTGACGCCGTTTTTGAATGTAACGCCGTTATAGTTGTTGATGTCGTGGTTGCCGTTTACAACGATGACCTGTATGCCGGTCTCCTTCTCAAAGGCTTCGAGCTTCGCCGCAAGCTCCTTGTGGCCCGCAAGCTCGCCGTTGAAGGTTAGGTCGCCGGGCAGAAGCACATAGTCGCTCTTTTCGTCGGCCGCCTTTTTAAGAGCTGCGGAGAGCAGTGTGCCGACCTCGTTGTGCTGGCGGGAACCCTTGTCGTTCCATTCGTTGTAAGCTTCGCTGAATCCGTTTTCGGTGTCTCCGGTTCCCTTTTCGGTATCAGCGAAATAGTGGATGTCGGAGATCGAAGTGACTTTGAGCTTGCCCTTCTCGGTCTGCGCAAAGGCACTGAAAACTCCGGTCGGGAGGGCGGCAAGGACGAGGGTCATGCAGACTATAACTGCAATGATGCGTCTTACCAGTCTTCCTTTGTTTTTCATTTCGTTTCCTCCTTTTTTCTGGTTTTATATTAAACAAAAACGAAAATGCTTAATCTTCCGAGCCGTCCGTCTGCTCGGCTATGCCGAGATATGCGTCCGCCTCCGCGGCGTCCATGCTCTCGATTCCCTTGAGCTTGCCCGCCATGATACGGTTTCTGTCCTGCGCGGCGACAAGGGTGCGCCCCGCCTCGTCTATCTTTTTCTTCGCCTTGTCGAGCACATCGCCGAACTTCTCATACTGCGCCTTGGCGACGGAGAGCAGGCGGCGGACTTCGTTCGCCTTCTCGTTTATCGCCACGGCTCTGAAGCCCATGGAGAGGGAGTTGAGAAGCGCCGTTATCGTGGTCGGTCCCGCTATCATGATGTTATATTCGCGCTGGATGCGCTCGGCTATTCCCGTGCGCGAGGACGCGATTTCGGCATAGAGTCCCTCGGTCGCGAGATACATTATCGCAAACGGGGTCGTAGCCGGAACGTTTATGTATTTTGTGACGAGCTTTGCTTCGCTCAGGACTCTGTCCTCAAGAGCCTTGCGCGCCTTGGCGACTTCTTCGGCGTCCGCGCTGTCCGCAGCGGAGCAGAGGCGCACATAGTCCTCCATCGGGAACTTCGAGTCAACGGGGAGATAAGCGTCCGCGCCGCCGTCTCCGGCAGGGATGCGTATAGCAAACTCGACGCGCTCGGAGCTGCCCGGGCGGGTGGCGAAGTTTTTCTCATACATATTGGGTATCGTCTGGTCGAGTATGCCCTCGAGCTGGACTTCCGCCCATGTGCCGCGCGCCTTGACATTCGTCAGCACGCGGTTAAGATTCGTGACATTCGTTGTAACGCCCGTCGAAAGCTCTTTCATCTCGCCGAGCGATTTGTAGACATTTTCGAGCTGCTCGGAGACGGTCTTGAACGAGCTGTCGAGTCTGGTAGTGAGGGTCGAGGAGAGCTTCTCGTCGACGGTCGTGCGCATTTCATCGAGCTTTTTCTCGTTGCTCTGCTGCATCTTTTCTATCGACTCTGCAATAATTCTCGACTGTCTGTCGTTTTGTTCTATGTTATTGCGGCGGATAGTGTCAAGCGACTTCGAGAACATGTCCGTCAGCTGCTGCTGATGCTTGAAATTCGCCTCGGTCATGAGTGCGAGACGCTCATTCATCTTGTCGAGCGATTCGGTGAGCTCGGAGCGCATGTCCTTCTGATTGCCCGCGCTCTCTCTGCGGCTGCGCTCGAACTCGTCGCGCAGCTGACCCTCGAGCGAGCTGACTTTATGCTCAAGCTCCTTTATCTGCCCGTCCTGCGCGGAGGGGCGGTTGAGCTTCATTATAACAATCACGAGCAGCACGGCGCAGACAGCCGAAAGAGCCGCCGCGATATATAAAACAGCGTCCATAATTCCAATCTCCAAAATCTGTAAGATATGATAAAGAATTGTAACAGATTTTTAAAAAAATTGCAACATTTATACAGATATATTTTTAACAATAAAAATTTTTTGAACAATATTATATTTACCGAATAATCTTTGCAATTAACGGTTGATAACGGGAGTGGTTTTATGCTACTATATAATGTATCTGAAAGGGGCTGCGCGCCCCAAAAAAATTATGCCTCAGACCGCCCGCAGAATTTGTATAAATACGCCGCGGTTTTTAATATACGGAGGAAAAGCATGAAAAAAATCACGAGAATAGCTTCAATATTTCTTTCGCTCGCGCTGATATTCACAGCCGCCGCCTGCGGCAAGGACGGCTCGGGCGCGGCGCTGAGCTATCCTATAGCAGCCCAGCCGGATTGTCTCGACCCGCAGATAGCGCAGGGCGCGGAGGCAAAGACCGTTGTGCTCAACTGCTTCGAGGGGCTTGTCCGCAAGGACGCGGAGGGCAAGTATTCCCCCGCCGCGGCAAAGAGCTGGAGCTATGACGCGTCCACGCTCACTTATACCTTCAAGCTCCGCGAGGACGCGCGCTGGGTCATAATGAAAAAGGCATTCAAGCCCATACTCGGCGACAACATAGACAAGACTTTCGACTCCCGCGTCACGGCGGCGGATTTTGTCTTTGCGCTCAGGCGCGCGGTAGCCCCCGCAACGGGTGCGCCCGAAGCGCTGAGCCTCGGCGTCATAAAGAACGCAAAGAGCATAATAAACGGCAAGATGTCCTCCGACAAGCTCGGCGTGCAGGCGGTCGGCGACTTTGAGCTGCGCATAACGCTCGAAAGCGCTACGGACGAGTCGGCTTTTCTCGATCTGCTGACAAAGGCAATATGCATGCCCTGCAACGAGACCTTCTTCAACGCAACCAAAGGGCGCTACGGGCTCGACTATTCGACGCTCCTGTGCAACGGTCCGTTCTATCTCTCATATTGGCTGCACGACTCCGCACTGACTATAAAAAACAACGACGACTACACCGGACCTTTCCCGGCGAAGCCCGCGAGCGTGTCGCTCGTAATCGACAGCGACAACGAGCAGAAGCTCACTTCCCTGCTCGACGGCACTTACTGCGCCGCCCAGCTCGGCACGACTGCGCCCGATTCGTCCGACCTCTCCGTAACAAAGAACTACGACACCGTCTGGGCGCTGTGCTTCAACTGCGCCGACGCGCCGCTCTCCAATGTGTCGCTGCGCCGCGCGCTCTGCACGGCGGTCGACTATAACTCTCTGACGCTCGAAAGCGAGGATATGCAAAAAACTTATTCTGTAATCCCGCCCGCCTGCTCTGTCGGCGAGGGAGCGGATCTTGGCAGCGAGCCCGTCAGCATTCTCGGCTACGACATGAACAGATCCGCCGGATACTGGGCTCAGGCGCAGAAAGATCTCACGGGCAAACTGAGCCTTGAGATAATCTGCCTGCCCGAGCACGAAAACGCCATGCGACGCATGATACAGGGCTGGCAGAAAGTGTTCGGTCTGAGCGTCAATTTTACAGTCACTGCGCTCGACAGCGCGACTCTTTCCTCGCGCGTGCAGGACGGCGACTATCAGATAGCCCTGACCTCCATGTCCGCGGGCATAACGGACGCTGCAGGTTTCCTTTCGACGCTCACCTCGCAGGGGACGAATAATATAGTCCGACTCAGCGACGCGCAGTTTGACGCATCCGTCAAAAACCTCAAGGCGCTGAGCGGCTCTGAGCTCGTCAAGGCTTGCCGCAGCGCGGAGGGCAGACTGCTCTCGCTCGGCGCGGTGCTCCCGATGTTCATAACCCCGAGCTATTTTGCAACGGCGAAGGGCGTCAACGGCCTGAGCGTTGACCCGGAGAGCTCGGCAGTTGATTTTGTTTTCGTAACGGCGAAGGACTGACAAGATGAAAAAGGAAAACAGACTCAGATATATACTCCCCGAAAATCGGACGGTGCGCATCGTGCTCGCCGTCTTTTTCTGGTTATTGGCGGCGGCGTGCGCCGGATGCATATTCTGGCTTTCGAGCCGTGACGGCAACCAGTCAAAGGACATGAGCGACAATGTACGCGGAATTTTAGCCAAAATTCTCGGCTCGCCGCTCGGCAGCTTCATTGTGCGAAAATTCGCGCATTTCTTTGAATATGCGGCGCTCGGATTTCTTATCGGCTGCGCGCTTTTCCTCAGCCGCAGGCGTTTTTCGCCCGTTATCTCCGTCATTTGCAGTGCCCTTTATTCAGTCAGCGACGAGATACACCAGTATTTCGTCCCCGGACGAGCATGCCGCATTTTCGATGTCGGAGTCGACACCCTCGGCGCGCTGACGGGTACACTTATCCTCACGCTCGTAATTCTTATAGTAAACTCAATCGCAATGCGCAGAAAGGAAAAATATTCCGCGTAAATTTTTAGCATTTCTATTGTCGTTTTATAACAGTATATGATATAATAAAGCTTATATAGAGACTTTTTGGCTGAGAGGTATATTCAATGGATCATAAAGAGGGGCTCATAGTCGGGCGCAACGCAGTGCTTCAGGCTCTCGAAAGCGGCAGAACGATAGACAGCGTGACCGTTGCTCAGGGTCAGCGCGGCGGACAAGCAGGCAGAATAATCGACATCTGCCGCGAGCGCAAGATCCCCGTCAAATTTGCCGATCAGCGCAGGCTCGACCGCCTCTGCGACGGCGCGGCGCATCAGGGCGTTGCGGCATTTGCCGCGGCTCACGAATACGCCGAGATGGACGATATTTTTGCCCTCGCCGAAAGCAGGAACGAAAGCCCGTTCATAGTCGTGTGTGACTCACTTGAAGACCCGCACAACCTCGGCGCTATCCTCAGAAGCGCGGAGGCAGCCGGAGTTCACGGGGTAATTATCCCGAAGCGCAACTCCGTGACCCTCAACTACACAGTCGCAAAGACCTCGGCGGGCGCTATTGAATATGTCCCCGTAGTAAAAGTCGCGAACCTCCCCGCCGCCATAGACGAGCTCAAATCGCGCGGCGTCTGGATATTCGGCGCGGACATGGACGGCACGGATTACACCGCCCTCGACTACAGCGGCAGCATCGCTCTCGTCATCGGCTCTGAGGGCAAGGGCATAGGCCGCCTTGTGCGCGAAAAATGCGACTTCATCGCCTCTCTGCCGATGCGCGGCAAGATAAATTCTCTCAACGCCTCCGTCGCGGCGGGAATCCTCATGTTCGAAGCGGCGAAACACAGAACCTGACTTTTATCCGATTTTTTCAGCATATAAGCATATATAAATTGGGGTGAGATGAGTGGAAAACAAACCTTCCGATAAGCGGAGCAACATGCCGCTTGACAAAGTTCTCTACCAAGTGGCGAAGATTGAACACGACAGCGGCGAACCGGACAAGATCTGGAAAATAACCGACATAGACGATCTGATAGCGAGCACGGACGCCGATTCCACAGCACTTGACTACGATGACGACGATGAGCTTCTGATGAGCATCGCCTACTATAAAAACAGATACTCTGACGATGACATATCGTCGGAGTATGAGACTATATATACAGACCCGAAAGAGCCGGAATCCGAGCCCGACGAAGAGCCCGAGCCGGAAGAAGCCGAACCCGAAAATCCGGCGGACGAACCGGAGACTTCGGCAGAAGCAGAAACCGAAGAGCCTGCCGAGCCCGCAGAATCAGACGAGGCGGAGCAGACCGTCGAAAACAAAGAACCTGTAAGCGAAGTGTCTTTTGCGAAGCCCGAAGAGACGGAATCAGCCGGCGAATCATATTTTACAGAACCCGAAAGCGAAGCGGCAACAGAAGCTCCCGCAGAGCCGGAAGAAGCCGAAGCGGCGCAGGAGGCTGCCGACGAAACTGAGCCGGAAGCCGAGGAAGTTAAGGCTGAAAAAGTTCCCGCCGATGAGAGCGAGGATATATACTCCGATTCAAAAATCGAGCTGTCTGTTGTGAAAGCCGACGGCGAAGATGATGATATACAGGAATCGGAACCTAAAGATGAAGTTGACACGGACGAATCAAATAAAACCGACGAGTCCGACAACAGCGATAACATTCTGACGCTCCACGGCGAGGAAGAAGAATCCGAGGACGAGGATGAAGCCGAGAAAAAGCCGACGGTAGAGGAGCTTTTCGGCGCACCCGCTTCGAGATATTTCGGCGAGCCGACAGAAGAGCCGGAGGAGGACTCCGAGCGTGAGAGCCGCGCCATACCCGGCCTGTTCGGTGACACAGTCGTGTTCGGTCCGATGAAATCCCTTTCCGAGCCGACGCAGAATAAACCCGACGACGAATATAAAACAAAGCTCATGACCGCGATAGGCTCGGCAAAAGCGCCGCAGAGCGCCGAGACGATAGAGAAGCCCGGCGTTATCTTAAAGCGCGGTCCGCTCTCCGAGACATCGGGGCTCGAGCCCCTGCCGCAGGTCATTCCCGCCGAAGAATTTGTCGGCTCGGGGGACGATAAGCCCGCGTCGATAGAGGATCAGCCTTTCACTAATCCCGCCGCCGGCAATCAGCCGGAGGAGGAGCAGATGATGCTCAGCGGCTTCGGCGAAGAGCCGGAGACTGAAAAAATAGACGAAGACGAGCTTCGCAGCGAGCTCGACAAAAAGAGGGCGGAGAAGAAGAAAAAGTTCGTTCTGCTCGGCGGACTCGGCGACGATGAGCCGCAGGAGGACGAAAATCTGCCCGAAGAGAAAGAGGACGAGCCGGAGAAGCAGCACGAGAAAAAGAAAAAGCACTCCGAGAAAGCTCCCCTCGAATACGAGAAGCCCGAACAGCGCGGCAGAGTCTATAACAGCCTCAAGAACGCCGCATCGCAGTTCAAGACCTCGGTTATCGGTCTGTGCGTGCTCGAAGGCGTGTCGCTGCTTCTGCTGCTCATACCGAAAATTCTCGAGTGGGCGGCGATAGACGCGCCCGCGTTCGACCGCGGAGGTGCGGGACTCGCGGCGGCTAATATAGTGCTTCTGCTCGCGTCGTTCTATCTCGCGTTCCCGAATATTTTATCCGGCGTAAAAGCGCTTGCAAACGGCCGCGTGACCGGCGGCGCAGTCGGCGGGCTGACATTTATACTCGCCCTCGTCCAGACGATACTCTCGTTCTTCAACAAATCACCCGAGGGCGCTTCGGGCATGTTCTACTGCGCGGCGGCGATATTCGCCCTGCTCATGACCGCCGAAAACAGCAGCCGCGGCACGGCGCGCGTGATGCAGAATTTCCTCTTCTGCACCGCAAAACGCAAATCAGGGCTCTACGGCATAAGGGCTATAGAGAGCGAGAAAGACGCATTTGAAGTCGGACGCGCGCTCAAGATGGGCAACCCCGACATTTTATATTCCGGCAGGGTCGAGTTCCCCGCCGACTTCATCAAAAATTCCGAAGCCAACTCCCCTGCGGACAGCTGCATAAAGCGCAGCCTGATAATTTCTTCAGCCGTCTCCGTGCTGCTCGCAGTTATATCGGGCATAATAACAAAAGATATCTTCCAGGCGTTCGGCGTGCTCACCGGCGCGTTCTGCCTGACCTCGCCCTGCGCCATTGAACTCGCGCTGATGATTCCGCTCTATCTTGAGAACAGGAAGCTCAACTCAGAGGGCGGCATGATAGCGGGCTACGACGCGGCTCTCGAATGTTCCGAGGCTGTCGCCGCCTCCGTTGACAGCGCCGATCTCTTCGACCGCGCGGCGTGCGAGATGCACGGAATGAAGGACTTCCACACCGTGCGAATAGACGATGTTCTGCTCTACGCAGTCGCTATAGTGCTCAAATCCGGCGGTCCGCTCACAGATGTCTTCAACCGCATTATCGGCGGCTCGACCGAGCTTCTGCCGCCCGTGCGCGACATGATATACGAAGACAGACTCGGTCTTTCAGCCACAATATATAATCAGCGCGTGCTGCTCGGCAACCGCAACCTGCTCACGCACCACAATATTGAAGTGCCGCTCAAGTCCGAGGAGGACAAGGTAAAGCGCAACGGGCGCAAGATTCTCTACATAGCCATCGACTCGCAGGTCGCGGCGATGTTCGTTTTCAACTACGCCGAGGACGCCTCGCTCAAGGATTCGATAAACGAGATGGCGGACAACGGCTTTAGCCTTGTCGTTCGCACGGACGACCCAAACGTGACCGACGAGCTCATCGCCGCCCGCTTCGGCATAGCGCAGAAAGATATCAAAATGACGCTCTCCCACGGCGCGCGCATATTCAGCGCATACCGCGACAGCGTTGTTGATTCAGCCCCCGCAAAGGTCATGCACGACGGCTCCGCCCGATCTTACTTCAAGAGCATCGCGGCGTGCGGCAGGCTCGCAAACTTCGCTTCGCGCTGGGCAGTGTTCGCCCTTATCGTGCAGGCGGTCGTGGCGGCGGGTGCGATACTCTGCGTCGCGCTGAAGGCGTTCGCGTTTGTGTCGCCCCTGACGGCGGTTATAGTTCAGGCCGCGATAGTGGCTTTCAGCGTAATACTGGAAAAATTCAAAAGATAAATATACTACCCTGTAACATCTAAAAGTCTACATCCGGTTGAAGACGCAGTTAAACGCAATCAGATGACGCAATGCTTGTAAAGTTTTAGGTGTTGCAGGGTAGCAGGGGCTGCGCTGAGAATGCGACAGCCCCTTTCTGAAAGGATAAGCGGATATGCAGGAAAAATCAGTCAAGGAAAAAATTGATTTAAAAGGCAAGACCGTGCTCGTGACGGGCGCGGCGGGATTCATCGGCTCTTTTCTCTCGGAGCGTCTGCTCTCGGACTTTGAAGATATCCGCGTCATCGGCTTCGACAGCGTCAACGACTACTATGATATCCGCCTGAAAGAATCGCGGCTCGAAAAGCTTCAAAAGCATAGAAAATTTATTTTTATCAAAGCGAACCTCGCGGACAAGGACAAAGTGAGCGAAGTGTTCCGCGAATACTCGCCGCAGATAGTTGTCAACCTCGCGGCTCAGGCGGGGGTGCGCTATTCGATAACGAACCCCGACGCCTATATCGAGTCGAATATAATCGGCTTTTATAATATCCTCGAGGCCTGCCGCCACTCATACGACGACGGCGCAACACCCGTCGAGCATCTTGTATACGCTTCGAGCTCGTCGGTCTACGGCAGCAACAAAAAAGTGCCCTACAGCACCGACGACAAAGTTGACAACCCCGTCAGCCTCTACGCCGCAACGAAAAAATCCGACGAGCTGATGGCTCACGCCTATTCGAAGCTCTATAATATCCCCTCGACGGGACTCCGCTTCTTCACGGTCTACGGACCCGCAGGCCGCCCGGACATGGCGTATTTCGGCTTCACCAACAAGCTTCTGCGCGGCGAGACGATACGCATTTTCAACTACGGCAACTGCAAGCGCGACTTCACATACATCGACGATATAGTCGAGGGCGTTGTGCGCGTCATGCAGGGCGCGCCTGAGCGCAAAGACGGCGAAGACGGTCTGCCCGTTCCGCCGTATGCGGTCTACAATATAGGCAACCAGAACCCCGAAAACCTGCTCGACTTCGTCGACATTCTCCAGCAGGAGCTTATCGCCGCGGAAGTTCTGCCGAACGATTACGACTTTGAGGCGCACAAGCAGCTCGTCCCGATGCAGCCCGGCGATGTCCCCGTGACCTACGCGGACACGACCCCGCTCGAGCGCGACTACGGCTATAAGCCCTCGACCGATCTCAGAACCGGGCTTCGCAATTTTGCCCGCTGGTACAAAGATTTTTGCAAGATTTGAATAGCATATATTATATATTATATAATGTATGTCTTTCGGGTCAAAGATGTGGACGAAAGACAAATTAAGATTTGTATTATTGGGAGGCTCGATTATAAAAATTATTTGAGTCGCTCACTTTACCATGATTCAAGTGATAGCCCGCTCCCCATTCATTTCGTGCCTTGACTCGAAATGTTTCAACAAAAAAATCCTACCCGATGCTGCTGCGCGGGTAGGATTTCTGTTATATTCACTCTCTGATATCAATCCGGATTATGTTCATAGAAATAGTCATACGCCTCTTCGTAGTCCTCGAAGTCGTCGTAATAATAGTCGTAAAAGTCCTCGGGGTCATTGAAGTCGCGGGCGTTATACGGATCGTCGTCATAGTAGGCTTTTTTCGTGGTAGTCACCGGGCGGTTGCCGGAGGGTCTATACGAGCCGCCGGAGGATGAACCGCCGGAAGAAGAGGTCTGCTTCGGCACGGTCTCATATTCCGGATAATGCCACACGCTTTCCACGGCACCGTTTCTCACATCTACCGAATAATATGCGTATAACCAAGCAGAATACTCCGACTGCTTTGCGTAATAGGGGATCTTCCAATAATATTCATGATACCCCTCGCGGCGGGCAACTGTCTGATCGTAGAACTTTGAATATTTGAGCGGGTCATAGTTGACGGCAGTCGCCTTGCCGAGTTTTGTCGAATTTATCAGCTCCTCCGGCATTCCCTCATACGGCAGAATCTCCGAGACGGGGGTTATCCCCTTGTCGGTTTTTATCCCGAGAAAGTGAATCTCTCTGCCGTCATTGACCGATATCAGGTTTTGTCTGCTGATGTAGGCACTGTAGTTTATTTCATGCTCCTCGCCCGACCCCGTCACATACTCGCCGACATAATATGTGTGCAGGGAGATACAGATAAACGGGTAGTCGGACTTCACGCCGTCGAGCTCGTCGAGAAAATAATAGAACTTCTTCCAGTCCTTTATTTTTTCGGGCGGGTCTAATTTCAGCGATACTTCAATTTCATATTTTATCGGGTCCTCGGTTTCGTCGTAGCGGTATTTGTTGCTGTACGGCTCATGAATAACTGATTTGACCGTCAGTTGCGCGTTGACCTTGTGCTTTTTGCAGACGGCGGCAAATGCTTCTCTGAGCCTCAATTGCTCGGCGTCCGCCGTATCGTGTCGGTACAGGCTCTCGTCGGCCTCGCTCTGCCGGCGTGATTCGTCCTCGCGGGCGGCATTTATCACGTTTCTCGCGAAAAGCCCCAGCGTGACAATCAAAATAAGCACGCATATTATGCTGACAACTATCTCCGCCGTATTCGGCTTGTTCTTGGTCTGTTCGCTCATGTCCTCCCTCCTTACAGCTCTGCAAACCCGGGATTATTTCTTCTTTTTTCTCTTTTTGTCCGTGTATTCGTTGTCTTTGACTCCGGGATTGACGAGCTTGAGCTTGCGTCTCTGGCGGCGCTTGTAGTTTTCATAGATGAACAGCGCAATATAGCCGACAACGAGAATGGCGACTATAGATGCGATAATTTTAAATATAGTGCTCGAAGCGACTTTCTTTATCGTTGCGCCTATGAATAAAAGGACATTTCTCGACACATCCTCGGACGCGACGAGCTTTATCCTCGCTATCTCCTCTCCGGCATAGAGCACACGAGCCTCGCATATCTCCTGACCCTTTTTGACCGGCGCGTCAACACTTTTCGGCACGGTCTCGGGCACGGGCTCAATAAGCACGCTTCCGGCGTCAGCCCCCGTCGGGACGAGAGCCAGCACTTCTTCGCCCGGGACGAGCGAAATATGATCGGTTCTGAATGAGAGTTTGAGCGGAACTTCGGTTATTATCTGAGTCGGGCTCGCTATCGACTTCAATTCAATGTGCTTGAACACCCAGTTGAACATCCTGCGGCAGTCGACAAATGCGCAGTTTTCGAGCGGCTCATCGTCGTCGATATTCTGCATCGGCGCATTCATTATCACGCACAGATAGTTATAGCCGTTGCCCGTGCCTTTTGATATGACGCAGCGTCCGGCGTTGTCGGTCGAGCCGGTCTTGATACCCACGGCGTAGGGCGAATAATAATCGGCATACGCCTTGTTCATAAGATTATTCGTGTTGCGCAGGGTGCGCTCCTCGCTCTTGTTTGTGGCGGGGACTTTATATATTGTAGTCGAAGTTATCTCCGAAAAATACGGCAGGGTCAGCGCGTGCTTTGTTATCGTCATCAGGTCGCGCGCGGTGGTGTAGTGGTTCGGGTCGTCGAGTCCGTGGACATTCGCAAAGTGCGTATTCTTGCAGCCGAGAGCCGCCGCCTTGTCATTCATCATCTTGACAAAGCCTTCGATAGATCCGCCGACGTGCATCGCAAGGACATTCGCCGCGTCGTTGCCGCTTCGCACGAGCAGGCAGTAGAGCAGATTCTTTATGCTCATCTTCTCGCCCGGCTCAAGCCCGACTATCGAGCTTCCTGTGCCGTCGAGCAGGTGGATAGCCTCGTAGCTCGCCTCGACTTCTTCATCGAGATCCTTGCAGTTTTCGAGCACGACGGTGGCGGTCATTATTTTAGTCAGTGATGCGGGAGCCGCCTGCTTGTCCGCGTCTTTTTCAAAAATGACCGTGTCGTTGTCGAGGTTGACGAGCAGATAAATCTGGGCATAAATAGGATTATCTCCGCTGTCTGTCAAACTTTTCTCGTATACCGCGTTATAATTAGCGTAGGCAGGCATGGTGCAGAGCACCGACGCGATAAGAATAAAACAAAATAAAATTTTTATGAGTTTTTTCATAGACAGTCACCGCCGAATGTTGTATTATATATATAAACGATAGAAGACAACTTTGTCCTGACACTAATTGATTATACCAGTTTCAGGCTGTAAAATAAAGTAATAAAACGGATTTTGTTTATCAGGGGGATTAAAAATCATGCTTTATGTTACGGGAGACACCCACGGAGATTACGAGCGATTCACATCTTCCGCGCTCAAAAAACTGAAAAAGGGCGACACGCTCTTCATCTGCGGCGATTTTGGATTCATCTGGGACGGCTCGAAGAACGAAGAGAAGATGCTCAAAAAGATAGGCAAGCTCAAATACAACGTCTGCTTTATCGATGGCACGCACGAGAATTTCGAGCTACTCAGAAGCTACGAGGTCTCGGAGTTCAAGGGCGGAAAAGTCCATCACATCACCGGCAACCTCTATCATCTCATGCGCGGTCAAGTCTATGACTTCGACGGCGTGAGCGTCTTTGCCATGGGCGGCGGCGAGAGCCCGGATATAGATATCCGCTCCGATCTCAACTCCTGGTCGGGCGACGAGATACCCACCGAAGCGGAGCTGACCGAGGGCGCGCAGAATCTCAAGAAGCTCGGCAACAAAGTTGATATTATAATCACCCACGAGCCGCCGATGAAGATAAAAGGTTTCCTCAGGCTCAAGGACAAGGAGCCCGTGCGCGTGACGGGACTCAATACATATTTCGAGGAGCTCGGCGCGGCATGCGAATACAAGCACTGGTTCTTCGGCTCGATGCATATCGACAAGTTCATCTCCTCGTCCCACATCGCAGTGTTCCAGCATATAATCAACGCAGAGACCTGCGAGATTGCAAAATAAATATCTTATTCAAAAGCTCCCGGAAAATTTCCGGGAGCTTTTTTATATTTTTTTACTTCGTACCCAAAAACGGGCGGTTCGTACCGCACGCACATAAAGCATATTTAAGAAAAATATGTTATGATATATGCGAATAAAAAGGAGGGCAAAAAATGAATATTAAAAGAACCATTGCAGCTATCCTCGCTTTTCTCGCGCTGGCTTCCTTCGCGGGATGCAAGGGAGAGAAGAAAGACAATTCGACTTCAACCTCGGCAGAAGCTGCCGGTGCCCAAGCATCTGAGGCAGAAAATGGAAGTGAGGCGGCCGAGAGTGCTTCAACCTCGCAGGCGGCCACTGCCGAAGAGAGCAAATATCCCCAATACTATATTGATATGTCCGGGGTTAATTGGAATCACTGGACGCTTCACAAAGAAAGAGATTTGTCCTATTTTGAGAAAACCCCTAAAGATATCTCAATCTTAAACAATGATTTTGATTTTGACGACCGTGGGAACCTCGTTCTCACAATTGCATATGAAGACGACAACCGAGAAAACTGCAACGGCTCTGTAGGCTGCAAATACACATACAACAGCGACGGCACTATAAAGCGCGCGGATTTTACCGATGGCTATGCTACAAGCGAATCATATGAATATGACTCTGCGAAGCGCCTTGTCAAGACGGTTTCCGTGAGCCGAGACAAGGCGTATGAGCCCAAGACGACCTATTATACTTACAACTCCGCAGGTCTGCTCACCTCGGAAAAGTGCTATTCCGGCGGCAAAAAGCTTATTGATAGCAAGGATTTCAAGTATAATACCGACGAAAAAATTACCGAATGCACCATAAGTGTAAGCAAAAACGAAACGCAGGGTATAACCACATACGAATATGACAGACAGGGAAACTGCTTGATTGAAAAGCATTTTGATTTAAATCGCAAAGCTACCGGCAACAAAGAATTCAAATATGACAAGAACGGATTTGTAATATACCAAAAGGAAACAAATCTTAAATCCAATGAAATCGCCGAGATTTATTACACCCTTGACAAATATGAAAATCCGACCGCAGTAAAGGTGTATTTGACAACGGGCGGCAAAAAGGATTTGAAATACGAACACAGATATTCATATGATTACGGCAAGTCCGAAATCAAAGTGACCGGCAAAATCATCGCCTATGATTCAGACGGCACGCTCATCCTCGACGGCACCAGAATTTATAAATACCACGAGACCAAGCCTACCGAGATGTACTTTGCAAATCTCGTTTCAGAATTCAGCTGCAACTATGGATTCTTCGCCGATTGAAGCCTGCAATCTATCGGCATGGCAAAAGAAATATATCGCGGCAGGCAGTATTAAACCGGAGGACAAAAACATGAAATTAAAAAGGCTCGCTGCGGCGATTCTCGCGGCGGCAATGATTGCAGCGGTATTTGCCGGATGCAGCAGCAAAAAGCCCGAAGCAACGGAAACATTCGGCGCGATAGTCGGAACCGAGGACGAAAAGTATTCGAAATATTTTCTCGGCATCGGCCACCCGAACTGGAACCGTTGGAACTGTACATCGAAAAAAGATAATCCCCGGAATAACGGAATCCGCGGGATAGACGATCTCCTCGACTGGGAATATTCAAAATATCAGATGCGATACGACAATGCAGGTAATCTTCTGAAAGTAGATGATTATTCTATAAAATTTTTTCTGTGCTTCCCGTTTGATGTGGAGAGTGAGGGCGTCGTAACGGAATATCAATACGACAACGACGGGCATATACGTTCTGTGCGCTTTCGCGGCCAATGGCCCCATAGAAGATACATGACATGTGAGCGCGACGACCGGGGCCGCATCTCAAAAACTGTTATTAAATATTCGTCCAACTCAATTATCACTCTATATGTCTACGACGACGCGGGAAACATAGTCGAAGAGAACAGCATTTGTGCTAACAGCTATTTCTTCGAGTCTACTTTGAATTACAGAATAAAAACCGTGTATACATATGACGAAAGCGGCTGTCTCATCCGTTCGATGAGCACTAAATATGACCGGGACGAAAATTTTGAAAACAGCACTGAACGCGAATTTGATCCGCAGACCGGCGCGCGCACAAAGGAAACAAAAACATATATCAGCGGCGTCGAGGAATGCACTTACGAAAATGACAAGTACGGAAATCCCACGACTATAAAAACATGCCGTATTAAGAAATCTGATGATGGCACCGAAGATAAAGAATACTATCCGGAAATCAACATCGAATATACTTATGAAGAGAATAAAATTACGGCAACAGAAGACTCGGGCGTCCGTACATATGAACATTTCGGATCACGCCGGCTGGACAACGTATTATACTGAGACAACGGGGGGGATGTGGTGATTTTAATGAAAGCAAAAAGAATCCTTGCGGCGGTGCTGGCGCTGCTCATGCTTGTTTCGTTTGCCGGCTGCAAGAAAAGCAAAAGTAAGAAAAGAGGCAACCTCGTCTCCGGCAAAGTTTCGCAGCGGTATTCCGACGGCGAAGGCAAAACCGATATTTACGAAATAAATTCTAACGCCGAACTGCCGAGCGCCGCGCAGCAGCCGGGCGTTTTCGCCGCGAACGCTCCGGCGGGCGGTGCTTCCGGCAAGGGCGCAAACACATCTTCCGGCAACAAAGCTTCGGCAAACCCGCACTATTATCTCGGGCTTTACCGCAGTGAATGGCAGCACTGGGTCGTTGTCAAAGACGCCACATATGATTCATCAAACAAATACATAACCGGAAAAAGCGTCAAATTTGACTCGAACGAGAATATAATAGGCGAAGAATATTACCCGTACGGTACATATCGCGCGGAATATAAATATAACTCCGACGGGACTATCGGATCGGCGCAGACAATGTACTGCTCGCCGGCAAACTATTCTTACAAATACGACTCACAGAAGCGGCTCGCAAAAGTTACGGAAAAGTCCGGAAACATTATAACCACTGTCACAGAGTTTACATATGACGACAACGGCAGGCTTGTCTTTGTCCGCGAACGGCTCAACGACGGGAACCTGGACACCGAATACAAATATGACTCAAAGGGCAACCTGACGGAGTGCATCAGCGGCGGGAGCAGGTATGTATATAAATACGACTCAAGCAACCGTCTTATACTCAAACAGTGCTACGACACCGAAAACGGCGGCAAGTTCACAACAGAAACGGAGCGAAAATACGACAAGAACGGATATGTGATCTACTATCGGGATATGTATTATTCCGACGAAGGGCAGGTCACAACCGAAGAATTCATCACCAACGATATAAACGGCAACCCCGATCAGGTGAAATGCTACTCAACAAAAAACGGGAAAAAGGCACTTGACTACACTTCGAAAACGGTATACTCCTACAAAGAAAAAGTGACCGCCGCCACGCGCTTTACCTACGCAAAAAATGGAGAAGGCAACAAGGCGTTACAGGTCACCGAGTATGAATATCACCGCAAAGAAGCGTTTAATGTTTCGCCGGATACAATAATGTAAGCAGGCAGGGACGGTTCAGCCGTCCCTGTTTTTTAAAAAATAGGCCTATATTTCAAATTTTGTGGTATAATGTGTCTGTTACAAAAAGGGAGGCAGGACAATGAAGAAATTTATGGCGGCACTTTTGGCTTTTGCGGCGGTTATATTATTTGCCGGATGCGGCGGAAAGACTGTGGACGCCGACAGCACCCTGCAGGGCGAAAGCATTGCGGACGCACAGACGAATTCGGGCGGTCAGGCGAGCAAAGTGATCTCCGCATATTATCTCGGCATCGGGTTCGACAAAGAGAGCCACTGGAAGATGACCGAAGAGGACAAGCAAAGCGCGGACGGCAATTATATCAAAAACAAAGCCACCGAATATGACTCCCACGGGAATCCTCTGAGCAGCGATACGGATACTTATAAATATACCTACAACGGCGACGACACCGTGAAGGAGATAACCCGCTCGGGCAGCCGCGAGTGCGTATATAGCTATAAATACGACTCGGACAAGAAAATCTCTCAGATATCCACGCTGAACGCTTCCGGCAAGGAAGAGGATGTGCTGAAATTCACTTATAACAAGTCGGGAAAGCTTATCTCAGCGCAGAACGGCAGCAAAAAGGCAGTGTTCTCTTATGACGACAACGGCAGGCTTATTAAAAAAGACATCACCGACTCCGATGGGTATACAGTTTCCGATATTTTTGAATATAACGACCGCGGCGAGCTTATACGCGCGACAATATCGCAGGACGAGTCCGGCATGGCGAATTTGACGGAAGAATATCAATATGACGAAAACGGCGTGCTGACAAAGAAAGTTTCAAAAAATTTCCGCGGCATGACGGAGGAATACGAATACAAAAACGACGAGCACGGAAATCCGATTGAAATAAGATACACCGAAAAAGAGCACGACGAGATATCATACTCCTCCACCGAAACCTACTCCTATGAATACGGCGCGAAGAAAATAGTTGTCAGCGGCGGAACCGACCGAAATAAAACCCAAAAGATATATGAATACCGAAAAAGCGAGAGCGTAATTACTCCTGAGTCAGATTTATTCTGATAACGATCCCCATTCAATCCCGGCTTCGTGCCGGGATTTTTTATTTGAAAAATAATTTTTGGTCTGCGGCATCATAAGTCTAAATTCGCAACAAATCTACAAAATATATGTTATTATATAGGCGGGCAGACAATATTTGGGCAATGTAAAATTAAAAAGAAATGAAAAGCGCACGAAATCAAAGGATCGCTTGCGGCGGTATGCATAATGAGCTTGACAAACCGGAATTTTACAATGTCAAGGGGGGAATTTTGTGAGAAACCCCGAGGAAATCATATTCGAAATTGATGATATTTCAAACCTTAATTTAATTGAGCGAACACATACGATAAAGCGGGCCGAATATCCCGAATTCATTAAGCACTTGAGACTTTGCAGGCCTAAATATAAAAGGCTGTTTTATAAGGGCCCGGATATGTCCGATTGGAACGAATGGTTGAACGAAGGAACGGAATATTATCTTTTATATGCCGACAATAAGCCGGTTGCTCGTTGTGCTATCGAAAGATACAGCGATACTGCATGGGAGGCCGGCGATGTGAAAACTGCTCGGGAATATCGCAATAAAGGACTGTCGAAAGAAATAGTTTCATTTGTTACACAGAGAATATTAGAACAAGGGAAAATTGCAACTTGTTCAACATTGCCTACTAATCTTACAATGCTGAATGTGATACATTCTTTAGGCTTTCAAAAAGCCGATATTAAAATCAGCGCAAGATGAATCAGTCTTTTTCTCGCCGCTCATGATTGTTGTTGCTTTTCGGGTATACAATATGGTAAGATGGCATTATGAGAGCATCCCTTTTCTTAGGAGCATTTTGTTTTCATGTCAAAACCATTGTGCCGTAAGGCCCGGAGGCTCAGCTTTTATTTAAGTTTACAATGCTAATATTTTTCACAGGAGGTATTTTATGAACATCCGAAGACTTGTTGCGGCGGCTCTTGCCCTGCTCATGCTGCTATCCTTTGTCGGATGCAAAACCGTTGACAAGACCACAGACAAAAAACTGCCGAGCTCGTCCGGCAGCTCGAACGAAGCCATATCCGAAGAACAGTCCGAAAATACCGAACAGGAATCGAGCGCTACCCCCTCGGATTCGTCCGACAACAGCGCATCCGCATCCGAAGGCGGCTCGACCGCCAAAGAAACTCAGAATCAGTCCGGCGGCACAGCCACAACAGCTCAGCTTAAACCGGATATAAAGAAATCAAGGAACTTCCTTGGCACCGATCTTGACGGATGGTACAACTGGGCGCTTGCCGGAAAGGGCTATAATGAAGGTGCAAATTATATCAAGGTCTGGGCAGAGGAATTTGATTCTCACGACAACCTTGTAAAGCGCGTATCATACAAAACTCTTGACGGAGAAAGCATTCCCTCCATTACCACGACATACGAATATACCTACAACGGCAACGGCACCGTAAAAGAGATCCGCACCAACGGCGGCAACGGCTACATATACAGCTATGAATATGACTCTGCGAAGAGGATCACCAAGATCTCCGTTGTTGAGCCTATATCCGGCGACACAATGAACTCGTACAAGTTCACATATAACAAAAGCGGAAAGCTCATCGGAGTTGACAGCGGCAAGGTTGCCGGCATGGACGGCACCGAATACAAAATCACCGTTTCGTATGACGGTAGCGGAAGAGTCTCAAAGAAAGAGAAGGTTTATTCCGGCGGCCTTGTAAAATCGTACAAATACGAGTACAACAGCCGTAACGACATCTCCCGCAAGACCGAGGAAGTCAAGCAGTCGGACGACTATTTGAAGAATGTGACTGACTACAAATATGACGAAAACGGCGCGCTTATAAAGCTGACGGTGAAAAGCTCGGACGGCTCTTCGCAGGAATCCGTATACACCAACGACAAATACGGAAATCCCGTCAGCATAAAGGTCACAAAAACCGCAAACGGCAAAACCGTAAGCTCACATAGTTATCCCTATACATATAAGTACGAATCCAATCGGATAACCGTGACCGAGCATGACGGCAGCAAAAAGATATACGAGTATCATAAGAATCAGAGCATTATGCTGGATGATTCGCGCATATTCTGATATTTTACAAAACAGAGATCCCGGCTTCGCGCCGGGATTTTTTCTGCTTTGCGAATCAAAAAGTTAAAATTCGCACATTTTTTATAAAAAGTGTGCTATTATATAGACGAGAAAAACTTTCAGGGGAGGTATTCCATGAAAATCAAAAGAATTTTTGCCGCCGTTTTGGCAGCCGCGATGATGTTATCGTTTGCCGCCTGCTCGAACAGCGACACGCAGGGCGGCTCTTCCGAGCCTGCGGGAGAGCAGACGACCGAGGAGCGAACCACCGAGCCTCAGACGAACGAGGACGGCAGTCTCGTCAAGCCGAAAAACGCCGTCTCGGTCTCCGACGATGTGAAGATCAAGACCTACAGCGGCACTTCGCTCATCGAAATCGGCAACCGCGTCATGGAGCCCTACGGCAACGCGTATAAAAACATGAAAAACTATGCCGACGCACTCAACCGCCTCAAGGAGGAGATGCCGAACACCAAAGCCTACTGCCTCATGGCGCCGACCGCCATTGAGTTCTACGCCCCGAGCAAATATAACACCGGCGTGTCGAAGTCGCAGTACGAGGGCATGTGCTACATCTACGAGCAGTTAAAGGACATAACGCCCGTCAACGCCTATGCCGAGATGGCGGCGCACACGGACGAATATCTCTATTTCAGAAGCGACCACCACTGGACCACCCTCGGCGCGTACTATGCCTATCGTACATTCGCCAAAGTCGCAGAGTTCACGCCCGTTGACAAAAATACTCTCCGGACCGGCAAGCTCTCGCCGTTCCTCGGGCTTTTCTACAAAGACACAAAGAGTACCGCGCTCTCGAACGACCCCGACTATGTCGAATATTTCATTCCGCCCGTCAACACAACGGCTATAGCCTCGGACACCGACGCCGCGATGAGCAACAGCTACAGCATCAAAGTCATCAACACAGAAACGACTTCGTCGAACAAGTACTTAGCCTTTGTCGGCGGCGACCACGGCGTTGTCAAGATAACGACCGATGCACAGAGCGACAAGAGCATTGTTGTTATCAAAGAGAGCTACGCAAATGCCTTTGTGCCGTGGCTCTGCGCGAATTATAAAACAATATATGTCCTCGACCCGCGCCAGCTGACCGTCAAGCTCGCCGATTTCGTCAAGACGAACTCGATAGACGAGGTCCTGTTCCTCAACTATATGTTCATTCCCAGCAACCCGAAGTTCATGAATGCGCTGGAGAATATGGCGTAAGCGGCAAAAAGCTTTTAAAAAAGGTCATAGTTCACGGATTAAAACGCGGATTATGACCTTTGTTTTTTATACACACAGTCTTTATATAAAAAGCTTGAACGGCATTTGCGGTTATGCTATAATCTTGAAAAAAGCAGGAGGAAGTTTATGAACAGCAGAAAAACAGTGAGCGCCGTCCTCGGAACGCTCGGCGGGCTGACCGCTCTGACTGCGGCTTCGGCGGAGATATTCTATAACTTCGCGATAAACACGAAATCGCCCATACATATGAGCAAGCTCAACAACCTCGTTCAGAAGGCGACAAACACGAGCGCCAATGAAGAAGAGGCGAGCGCAAAATACAGCGGCATGACCGGGACGCCGGAAATGAAAAAGTGGTACGCCGACGAGGGCGAGGATGTCTATATAACTTCCGACTCTCTGCGCCTGCACGGCAAGAGATTCAAAAATTCCGGCTCTGACTACGCGCTCGTCTGCCACGGATACACGAGCAAGGCGAAGCACATGGCGGGGTTCGTCAAAAAATTCTATGATCGCGGCTTCAATGTTCTCGCGGTCGATGCGCGCGCCCACGGCGACAGCGAGGGCGCAAAAATCGGCATGGGCTGGCCCGAGCGCAGAGACATAGCCGGGTGGATAAAGCTCATTCTCTCATGGGATCCCGACGCGCGGATAATCCTGCACGGCGTGTCCATGGGCGCGGCGACGGTGCTCATGGCATCGGGCGAGACGCTGCCCGAAAATGTCAAGGCCGTTATCGCGGACTGCGGCTACACCTCGGAGTGGGATGAGTTCATCTGGGAAGCGGAAACGCTGCACATCCCGTGGTTCCCGGTGCTCAACGCCGCGTCATTGCTTTCAAAGCTTCGCGACGGCTATGATTTCAAGCAGGCGAGCGCGCTTGACCAGGTCAAAAAGAGCCGTATACCAACGCTGTTTATACATGGCTCGGAGGATGAGCTCGTGCCGTATAAAATGCTCGGCGAGCTATACTTAGCGGCGGCGTGCGAAAAAGAAAAACTGACCGTTGAGGGTGCGGGACACGCGCTCTCGTCATCGGTTGACCCGGAATTATATTGGAGCACGGTTGAAAGATTCATAGAAAAATATATCGGCAGCTAAAGCAATAACCACCGTCGCTGACGGTGGTTAGAGCGTGTCGATAAACCTATTTTTGGTGGTTTCGCAAAAATCAAAGCCTCCCTTGTGTAAATGGAGGTGGCGCGAAGCGCCGGAGGGATTGTTCTGAATAAGGGAAAAATTTTCAAAATGCTGAGTATTTTGAACTTTCATTACAACAACCCCTCAGTCACGGCTTCGCCGTGACAGCTCCCCTTACACAGAGGAGCCTTGAGTTCGTGCAATGACAGACTTTTTCGACAGACTGTAACCACCGTCGCGGACGGTGGTTATTTTATCGCACAAAAGAAAATCCCGACCGGTTAAGGTCGGGATTTTCTTTGTATAAAACGGGGGCAAGAAGATGGTAGGTGTCTGATTTATTCGGCCTGCTTCGAGTATTTCTTGAGATAGATAACTCTCATGAGCAGGCTCTCGATAGGATTAATCGGCTTGCACTTACCGAAGAGGCCGGAACCTATGTAGGTAAGGCAGCTCTTCTCTGCGATCATCTCGACCGCACCTGCGTTGCTCTCATTCGAGCCGCAGCAGAGCGCGCCGCCGTCCTTGACGAGAACGCAGTGGCGACCCTTGAGCGCCTTGACGACCTTCTTGGGCGAATTCTTCGCGCACTTGAGGCTCACGCCGATTATCTGGGCGCTGTCATCAAGCTGAGGTTTAACAGTCTTGCCCATGGCGGCAACTGCGAGCACCTCGGGAGCCTGGGAATAAAGAATAGCATTGATATCATCGCGCGCTTCATATATGGCGCGATGAAGCTCGGCCGTCGGAATCTCTCCCTCGCCGCTGACCGCTGAAGTTGCGGGATCGACGGTGACGGTATGCTCCTTGTCGCCCGCAGCGTAGAATACTATCTTTCCGCTTGCGTCTCTGTATGAGTTATTATAACAGGTTTCGTCATGCTTTACAATAGTTTTTCCGTGTTTTTGTGCCCAGGAAACACACATTTCGCTCAGGTCGGCAATTTTTTCTCCGAACTTTCTGTCAAAAAGGTCGAGAACATAAAGTGCGCTCTCGCGCTCGAGCGTGGCGGCGACGTTAAACGCCTCCTCGCTGTCCTTGCCGTAGCAGACGGCTCCGTGGTGCGCCATGATAACTGCCTTGCTGTCCATGTCGGCAGCGATAGCGGCGGCGACGCCCTTTTTGAGCTTCTTCGTGCCGGGCAGACCGTATGCGCCGAGCAGAACCTTGTCGCCTATAACTTTGCGGCCTTTTTCGCTGAGCGTCGGGATGCCCTGCATGGTCGCGCTTATAATGGAAGCGAACTTCTGATGGGTGTGAATAACAAAGCCCGCCTCGGGATGAGCCTTGTAGACCTCGGCATGAACGCCCTTTTCGGAGGAGGGCTTGACATTGCCCTCGTAGCTCAAGGTGTCGATCTTGACCTCGACGATATCGTCGGGGGTCAGTCCCTCATAGGGCTTTCCGCTCGGGGTTATGACAAAGCTGTTCTCGTCAACGCGGCAGCTGACATTGCCCCATGTTCTCGCGATGAGGCCCTTTTCGACAAGGCGCAGACCGGCTGCGATAACTTCTTTTTTTGCCTGTAAAATATCCATGAAAACCGTCCTTTCACGATAAAATCCAAATTGTGCTTACGAACAATTTTGTACTACAGTTCAATTATAACACAAGAAGCCCAAAAGTCAACAAATTACTCTTTCGGCTCGCCGTCGGTCTCCTGATTCTCCTCTTCGGCTGAAACATCCTCCGACTGGACTGCCGCGGCGTCCGCCTCAACGGATTTCTTCGAGCTGCGCCAGATATGGATAACGCCGTCGTCGTTGAGCACCTTGAGCACGGTTATGACTATCGGCATAATAAAGATTCCGATGAAGCCGAAGAGCTGGAGTCCGATATACATGCCCATGATGCTGACTATCGGCGGGATGCCGAGGTTGCTCGCGACTATCTTCGGCTCGATTATCTGGCGTATGACAGTTATGCAGGCATATATGACAATGAGTCCGATTCCGAGTCCGTAGCTGCCGTTTATCAGCGAGAACACCGCCCACGGGATAACGACAGTACCTGTGCCGAGCACGGGCAGGATATCGACTATTGCGGTTATTATTGCGATAATAAATATATATCCGCTCTTGTACGCGCCGATGACTTTCAGCACGCTAAGACCTATCGACATCTCAGCAAAAGTTATAAGCATTATCAGCGCATAGGACTTGACGAGTTTGCCCATGGACGAGAACACGATTTGTTTAGTTTTCGAGAGCGTTCTGCGCTTCTGCGGGGTCAGCTGATTCTTGATGAAGCCGACTATTCCGTCATATCCGGCGGTCATGAAGCAGGCGGCGATAATAAACAGGAGCACGCCGACCAAAATACTCGGAATCTGTTTCGCGGTTGACCAGACGCCGCTGAGCGGAGTCTTAAGGATAGACAAAAGATTGATATTGGAGTTCTGCTCGCCGCCCTGCGCGCGCTGAGCCGCACGCTCTTCTGATGATAGCAAGAGCTTGTCCGAGAATGATTTTATCGCATCCTCGGCTGAGCTTTGAAGTCCGTCCGGCAGACGCTCGGCGAAGCGATAGAGCGAAGTCTCCCAGCTTTTTACATAATCGGGCACTTTCTTGAGCCACTCGGCGAGTGTCGAGGCGAGTCCCTTGACCTCGGACACGACCCTTGCGCCGGTCAGGGCAACTATTGTTATCAGCAGCGCGATTATCAGCAGCACCGCGATAACCGAGACAATTCCCTTTTTGATATGGGTTTTCTTCGAGATAAAATTGGTCGGGCGCTGGAGCGCGGCGGCGACCAAGAATGCGAACACGAACGGAGCGACTGTCCAGAATGCATATTTCATGAACAGATAAAACGCGCCGAGCACGAGCGCGATATATGCGACATTGATAAGTACCGCTCTTCTCTTTTCCACAGTGGCAGGGGACATTTTCTGCACCTCTTCTTTCAACCGTTTTTTCCTGCGTCCAATGACAAAACAGCATAATTTATTATATATATTATACTATTTTATCTTAAAACTCAATGAGTTTGAAAAATACTTCATAAAAATGTAAGAAAGTTTTCCTTTTGGGGCTTTATCGCCGGGGCTGTTTGTGATAAAATAATAAAAATCAATGACAGTGGGGAGACAGTTATCATGTATATAGCGATAATGGGCTACGGCGTTGTCGGAAGCGGCGTTGCCGAGGTCATCAACAAAAATCACGACAGCATCGTGCGCAAGAGCACGCAGTCGAAGCTTGAGATAAAATATATTCTCGACCTCAAGGATTTTCCGGGCGACCCGAATGAGAAGCTTTTTATAAAAGATTTTAATATTATTCTCAACGACCCCGAGGTAAAGGTCGTTGTCGAGACGATGGGCGGGCTTCATCCGGCGTATGAGTTCGTCTCCGCCTGCCTCAAGGCGGGCAAGAGCGTTGTGACCTCGAACAAAGAGCTTGTCGCGGCGAAGGGCTGCGAGCTGCTCGGATACGCTGCGGAGCACAATGTGAACTTCCTCTTTGAAGCGTCGGTCGGCGGCGGAATACCGATAATCAGACCGATAAGCCAGTGCCTCGCCGCAAACGAGATAAACGAATTCGCGGGCATTCTCAACGGCACGACGAACTTCATTCTCACCCGCATGATAAACGACGGCATGGCGTTTGAAGACGCGCTCAAGCTCGCGCAGGACAACGGCTACGCCGAGCGCGATCCCTCGGCGGATATTCTCGGCTTCGACGCCTGCCGCAAGGTATGCATTCTCGCGTCCCTGTGCTTCGGCAAGCATGTCTATCCCGACCAGGTTCACACCGAGGGCATAACCGAGATAACACTCGAGGATGTCGAATACGCCAAGGACTGGGGCGGAGTCATAAAGCTTCTCGGCAGAGCGCGCAAGAGCGAGGACGGCAAGCACATCTATGCGATAGTCAGCCCCGCATTCGTCGATCACCACAGCCAGCTTGCGAGCGTTGACGATGTTTTCAACGCAATTCTTGTGCGCGGCGACGCGATAGGCGATGTCGTATTCTACGGCAGAGGCGCGGGCAAGCTGCCCACCGCAAGCGCGGTCGTCGGCGACGTTATCGACTGCGCACGCCACGAGAACAAGCAGAAGTTCTTCGGATGGGCGGACAGCGAAGAGGGCTATGTCTCCGACTATCTCGACATGCCTACGGCGCTCTATGTCAGGGCGCGCGCTCAGCAGAAGCAGCAGGTCATATCCTCGGCGGAAAAAACTTTCGGCGAGATAAAGCTTCTCAAGCGCGCCGGCGCACCCGAGGACGAGTTCGCCTTTGTCACCCCCGTCGCCTCGGAGCGCGAGCTGCGCACAAAGCTCGAAACTCTTCTCGGCGCCGAAATCATCTCGACGATAAGAGTTACAGATTATTGATAGTTTTTCAAGAGGGACTGCCGTTTGGCAGTCCTTTTTAATTTTGCGGGAGTGATTGTGGGGTGCAAAGCGTTGTTTTATAGATTGAGAGTTCTCTATCGCTTAAGCCATAGCAACCCCCTAATTTGTCGCTGTATCTGTTTTCGCACGCCGGCGCCCGTTCAAAAAATCACCGCTCCGTATCGCCAATTCCGCAGGCAGTTTTATCCCACACCGATATTGATAATCGCGCGGTCTTGTGGTATCATATGAGCATAAATTTCGGGAGACTGACGCATGAACAAAAAAGAGATTGCCGCGTTCTTTGACCGTATGGCGCCCGAATGGGACGCCAACATGATAAAGAGCGACGAAAAGATAAATTTCATACTTGACGCCGCCGGAGTGAAAGAAAACTCCGTCGTGCTCGACGTTGCCTGCGGCACGGGGGTCATGTTCCCGTATTACCTCGCGCGCGGCGCGGAGCGCGTTATCGGCGTTGATATTTCGGCTCAGATGGCGCGGATAGCCGCATCGAAGATGCACGACCAGAGGGTCGAGGTGATCTGCGGCGATGTTGAGGAGATTCCCGTTGAGCGCCTGTGCGACTGTTGCGTTGTTTATAACGCTTTCCCGCATTTTGAAAGCCCGGAGAGGCTCGTTGAGCGGCTGTCCCATTGGCTTAAAAGCGGCGGACGGCTGACCGTGGCGCACGGCATGAGCCTTGACGCGCTGCGCATGCACCACAAGGGCAGGGCTGACAGCGTCTCGCGCGAGATGCTGACTGCCGAGGAATTATCAGCAGTGTTCGCGCCGTACTTTGATGTTGATGTCGCCGTTTCGGACGATGAAAAATTTGTGGTCTCCGGCGCAAAGAGATAAATAATATTAAAGGCTGCCCTTGCGGCAGTCTTTTTTTAATGCGCAAAGCCCCGGGAGAATGTTTCCCCGGGGCTTCGCAGAAGAGTCATGATGAAAATAGAAGTTGTCTGTTTAAAGAAATTTGACAGCGATGACTATCAGCGCAACAACTGCCGCAATAGCGGCAAGCGCCTTTGCTATCATCGGTTTTGCCATGTCCACGGTCGTGGGGACTACGCGCCATATCGCGTCTTTTATCGGCGTGTTGAGCTTGCCGTCGCAGAGCTGCTCATATGTCTTGGTATATGTCTTATAATTGCGCGGATCGTTCTCATCGAGGACGAAGCAGCGCACGCCGCGCTGTTTTCCGTTGCCGTAAACATTGAAACCCGCCGACTGAGTGAAACCGACATCGATATTGCCGACTTTTCCGACATAAGAATTTTTGTGGTCGTGACCGACATATACACCTAGCACATCGCCCTTTTTGCTGAGCGCCTCGAACTCGCCGGTGTTGATATCCGGTATCGACGGCGGCTCTAATAATACAGAACCCTCGACGCACTTGGTTTCGTCTATTTTATAATGCTCGCCCTTGTGTATTCTGAACGCAGGTATCGCGCCTTTTTCGCGCTTGCCGACTCTTTTGAGAACATTGTAATGCTCGAACATCGGTATGTGTTGGAATACAAGGGACGGAATGTAGTCTCCGTTTTTGGCTTTCAGTTCGTCGCGCTTTTTCCTGTACCAGTCTATTATCTCCGGATCAAACGGCTCATATCCGCCGCCCTTTGCGTCAGTTCCGCTGTCGAAAAGATAAAGATTAAACGCGGTGCGTTCGCCGTCGGAGGACAAGATCGGTATGTTATATGTTCCGCCTCCGTCGATGCCCTCCGCCTGTTCGCCCACGCATCCGGGCGAGGCTTTATATATTTTTTCAAACTGGTCTTTGTTGCTTATCCCGACCTGCCTGTCGTGGTTGCCGAAAGTGACGGCGAACGGGATGTGCCTGTCGGTCACGGGCTTTAAGAGCTTGCCGACAGTCTCGGCGACGCTCTCTATTAGCGCATCGCCCTTGCCTTTATATGAGACTCCGTAGCCCTTTATCTGATCGCCGGTGAGCACGACGAGATCGGGCTTCTCTTCTTCGAGAGCCGCGTTGATGAGCTTTATCGTATCGGGCGACACATCCGGTATTTCCTGAATATCGGTTATCTGCATTATTTTAAATTTTCCGTCGGAGTTGAAGCGCATATTCACTCCCCCTGTTCTGCAACGGGCTTTTTCTTTCTGTGGATAACGAACCTGTTGAGCGGATATGTCCAGAGGGTCGGCACGGTCATGACAACGACCTTTGTCAGTAGCTCAATGAGCGCGGTGCTGCGGCCGCTGTTCTTGATGAGCGTGCCGAGGAATGCGCCGAACCAGGTGTTGAAAATAATCGTGCAAACGACCATTATCGCATACAAAACAGTCGAGAGCAGCGGATTCGCGTCCGCCTTGAAAGTTATCTTTCTGTTCATGACGAACGCTATCGCGTAGCCGACGACGGTCGAGATAAAATACGAATACATATAGCCTTTATACTCGACGCCGAGAAACGCGAGAACGGGGCTGTCCGTCACGGGGACATCGTTGAGGGACTTGAACACGACATACTGGAGCAGAGCGAACACGCCGAGCTCTATCAGCGACGAGAATGCGCCTGCAAAAGTGAACTTTACAAATTTCCATATCTCCGCGTGCTTTTCGAAAAAGCTTCCGTCCTTTTTGGCGGCATTGGTTTCTTTCATGACTTTATTTGCCGGGCGCGTGCGTTTTCGTTGTTTTATATGCCCGGTTTCTCCCTTCCGCTATCAGTTTAACCCGCAAGAAGCCGAAGCATCAACCGACTTTTGGTAAAGCGAAAGTAAAATCCGTGTAAAAGCAAAAGAGCCCGCTGTCCGCAGGCTCTTTTATAAAATTATGTTTGTTGATATTCGCCGTCATTTGAGGAGTTGGTCGTAATCATAAGATTTTATTAAATCGTCGGCGTTCTTTTCGTATTCGGCGAGATTCTCTTCTGTGATACGGTATTCGTCATTCTTCATCCACTGCAGCATCTGCGAGTTCACCCATTCGCCGTAGTGCTTTGCGTCCTTGTAGTTATCGAGGTTGCATATGAGCTCGGAGTTGCCGCGGAATGAATACAGCCTGACATTGCCATATTTCAAAAGCTCTTTTGTTATCAGATTTTCCGCTCCGAGCGTCCTGTCGAGCTGGCCGTTATTTATCTCCATGCCCCAGTGCGCTATGCTGTAAGGCGGATAGAAGAAATAGAATGTGGTCTCGGGATGCGCTTTAACAATACTGATAACATTCTCGTTCAGATTTTCCGTTACAACGGCGCGGTCGGCATCGGTCAGCTGCTGCATCTTGCTCGCAGAGGCGTTGAGCTCGCACGACTTTATAACCTCGTCGCGCCCGTATTCATAGCCGGCGCTCCAGTTTTCATAAACATCAAACGAGGTTGCCGCTCTGCCCGTAACTGTTGATTTCACAACGCTTCCGGCGAGCTTTACAACGACCGGGTCGAAGAAATATTTTATATCGTCGAGGCTGCTGTCGTTATATAAATAGTCCGGGAAATCGCCCTTTTCGGTATAGCGGTAATTCTTGCCGTAGATCATCTTGTCATAGTCAAGACCCCATATGACATATTTGATTTCGTGTCCGGAATCATACGCCGCCTTGAGATTGTCGCCTATTTCCGTATATCCGCCGCCGGAGAACGCGACCTTTATAAAATCAGAGCCAAAAAGCTTCTGAGCCTCGCTCGTTTTGAAATTCTCCGTCATGGAGGTTCCGGTGATAACCGAATCATAGTCAAAGTGCCTGACTATTCCGTTATTCTGATAGCGCTCGTTGACAAGCGGATACGACAGAAACTTCAGCGGAGCATGATAATGGAACATCGGGTCTATTGCGAATATAGACAAAATAAACATAAGCACCGCCGCCGCTGCGGCCGCCAATATTCCGATTATCCATTTAATGGCAGTATTTTTTCTTTTCCCTGTCTTCATGTTGCCACCCCATTATATCTTTTTTGATATCTCGATTTTATCACATTTCTTATAAATACTCAAGCCTTTCATTATCTGACTCCGAACCGTAAAAAAGAGCCCGCTGCGCGGCTGCACAAAACAGCAAAAAGCCATAACTCACTTTGAAGAGTGAATTATGGCTTTGCTTTTATATGCTGTTATTCTCAGCCGCCTATTTTCTCCTTGCCGCCCATATACGGTCTGAGGGCTTCGGGAATATTGACGCTGCCGTCGGCATTGAGGTTGTTTTCGAGGAACGCTATGAGCATTCTCGGCGGGGCAACAACGGTGTTGTTGAGCGTATGGGCAAAGTGCTTGCCGTCCTTGCCGTTGATGCGTATTTTCAGCCTGCGCGCCTGTGCGTCGCCGAGGTTCGAGCATGAGCCGACCTCGAAATACTTCTTCTGTCTGGGCGACCACGCCTCGACATCTATAGACTTGACCTTGAGATCCGCGAGGTCCCCCGAGCAGCACTCGAGGGTGCGCACCGGGATATCGAGAGTGCGGAAGAAATCGACCGTGTTCTGCCAGAGCTTGTCGAACCACATTTTGCTGTCCTCCGGCTCGCAGACGACTATCATCTCCTGCTTCTCGAACTGGTGGATGCGGTAAACGCCGCGCTCTTCTATACCGTGAGCGCCCTTTTCCTTGCGGAAGCAGGGGGAGTAGCTCGTGAGGGTCAGGGGCAGAGTCTCAGGCTGGATTATTGTATCAATGAACTTGCCTATCATCGAGTGCTCGCTCGTGCCGATGAGATAGAGATCCTCGCCCTCGATTTTATACATCATCGCGTCCATCTCGGCGAAGCTCATAACGCCGGTGACGACATCGCTTCTTATCATGAACGGCGGCACGCAATAAGTGAAGCCGCGGTCGATCATGAAATCGCGCGCATATGAAATAACTGCCGAATGGAGTCTGGCGATATCGCCCATGAGGTAATAGAAGCCGTTGCCCGCGACCTTTCTTGCGGAGTCGAGGTCGATGCCGCTCATCTTCTCCATTATCTCTGTATGGTACGGAACCTCGAAATTGGGCACTACGGGCTCGCCGAAGCGCTGGATTTCAACATTCTCGCTGTCGTCGCGGCCTATCGGCACGCTCGGGTCGATGATGTTCGGGATGACCATCATTATCTTCTTTATCTTCTCGCCGAGCTCCTCTTCGAGCTTCTCGAGTTCAGCGAGTCTCGCGGCGTTCGCGCTGACCTGAGCCTTCACCTCTTCCGCCTCGTCGCGCTTGCCCTGCGCCATGAGCGCGCCTATCTGCTTCGACAGGCGGTTGCGGCTGCCGCGCAGCTCATCAGCCTCGCCCTTTGCGGCGCGGCAGAGCTTGTCAAGCTCAATGACCTCGTCGACGAGCGGAAGCTTCTGATCCTGAAACTTCTTTTTGATGTTTTCTTTGACTATTTCGGGGTTTTCTCTGACAAATCTGAGATCCAGCATTTTATATCCTCCTGCATTATATTTAATAGAAAACACCCTCAGAACGGCTCCCGCCGTCCCAAGGGTGCAATAAGCACGGTACCACCTTGTGTTTAACTCTCAGCCCATAACGCGGGCACGCGGCAGAACTCATCGCCCTGCGGCTCGAAAGCGGAATAGACCCTGCGGACGAAGGAAACTCGCAGCAAACATTTCCCTCTCTGATCGTCCCGAAAAGATCCGTGTTCTTCGTCACAGCCTTTATAATATGGGATTATTATACCCCGAAGAAAAATCAAAGTCAAGCCTGTTTTTGCGCCTGTCTGCGCGGCAGGAGCTTAGCTTTTGCAAGAACTTTTACGAGGGTCGGGATTATCACGAGCTGGATAGCGAGACCCGGCAGGCAGGTGACGAACGACGCAGTCACCCAGACGGAGAACGAATAGTTTCCGGCGGAGAAGATGAGGGCTTTGAGTATGCCCGAAACGACGCGCCCGGAGATGAGCGCGACAACGAGGCTCGTGTAGAGCGAGAGATATGTAGTCTTATATTTAAACGCATACATCATAAGACCCGTCACTGCGCCGTAGACCGCGAGCTCCGCCATCATCGACGGCAGGATAGCCATCGGCGGCATCTGGGTCAGGAGCGACGAGAGCAGGGGGCCGAGCAGACCGCACACGAGTCCGTACTGCCAGCCGCAGATAAGTCCGCACAGCAGCACCGGGATATGCATCGGCAGGAATATCGTTCCGGCGTTTTTGACCATGTGGAACGCCATGGGCAGCACGATGCACAGCGCGACGCACAGTGCGGTTATGACCATCTTTCTGATTCTCACTGAATTCTTGTTTGTCATGGGGATCGTCCTTTCAAAAAAACAAAAAGCGGGGGTACGGCACTCCCTTCTGGAAGCGCAGTTACCCTCGCGGCAATGTTTTCACGTTATTTTAAAAAAATCTTCGCTCTCTTCTGAAAGCCCGATCCCTTCATGAGATCGCGATTATTATATCACATTTCAAGCGAAAATCAAGACCCTTTTCCGATTTCTTTCACGGCGGACTGAACGAGCTTCGCCATCGGGATATCCCCGACACCGACGACTATATTGTCGCAGTGGTTGACAGGGACGAGTACACGCTTTGCGTCGCTCTGCCCTATCGCCGCCGCCATCTTCGGCGTTATCTCGCCGAGCAGCGCATCGGCTATGACTATGCCGACGGGACCCGCTATGACATCCGCCTTGCGGCACCCGACACACACTGCGTTTTCGCCCGTCGCGGCGGCATCGGCGCCCGCCTTGAGCATGGCGGAGGTCGCGATGCTGTTCGCGCCGACGGCGGTCACGAAGAAGTCCGGATATTCGCTTTTTATCCCGGAAACGAGCAGCTTGCCTATTCCGCCGCCCTGTCCGTCTATAACAAGTACGTTCATATCAGTCTCTCCGTCAGTTTTTCACGGGCTCGAACATATCCCCGTCAACGCCGCAGTTTTCGCAGCGGTCGGGCGCTGTGTCGCCCTCGATTTCAAAGCCGCATATCGAGCAGCGCATACGCGCGATGCCGTCCTTCTGAGCCTTGAACAGCTCGGCGGGCGACTCGCACTTCGGACACTTCTCGGGTGCATTTTCGCTCTTTATTTTAAGCCCGCAGACCGTGCAGACCCATGTTCTTGTCAGCGCGGGACGGCGCTCTTCAATCAGCTCGCCGCCGACTCCGCAGTTCTCGCAGCGGTCGGGCGCAGCCTTGCCCTCGTGGACATGTCCGCATATCGTACATACGAATACAGGTTCTCTTTTCTCTTCCCTTGGCTCCGAGACAGGCTGTGAAAGCGACGCCGGAGCCGAGCAGTTCGGGCATTTATCCGCGGCCGCGTCAAACGTGCGTCCGCATACGGCGCAGTGTATCTTCGCGCCCGTATTTCCCTCTTTGCTCACCGAATCCCTCCGTTTTTTATGTTTTTTATTATGCCGCATTTTATAGATGCGCCACTCATGGTATCTATATTTTATCATCTGATATGCCAAAAAGTCAAGTTGCATGAAATACGCAGATATGATAAAATGAGTGGCAGAAAGAGAAAGGGTGAACGATATGGGACTTTATATACTTCTCGCCGTGCTCGCAGTTCTTGTTATATTTATATGCATACTGCTGATAAGAGCCGCGCTCGCCGCGAAAAAAGCCGAGCCGATAGGCGAAAAGCCGGTATATACAACCGAGCAGGAGGATATCGAAAACGGCGAACGGCTGATGAAAATGATAGAATGTCAGACCGTATCGTCCCGCGAAATATATGACGACACGGAGTTTGCGAAGCTGCGCGCGGCGGTCAAAGAGCTGTTTCCGCTGCTGCACGAGCGCGCCGAGATAAAATATTTCAGCGAGGACTGCTGGGTCTATAAAATCCCCGGGCGCGACGAGAGCCGGAATATACTGCTCATGTCGCACCACGATGTTGTTGCCGCGACGGGCGACTGGACTCACGAAAAGTTCGGCGAGATATCCGACGGAAAGATATGGGGACGCGGCACGGTAGACACAAAGACTTCGCTCTTCGCGGAGCTCTCCGCAGTCGAGGAGCTGCTCGCCGAGGACTTTGAACCCGCATGCAACTTATATATAGCCTCGGGACACAATGAAGAGATTTTCGGCGACGGAATACACGAAGCCGTGAAATATTTTGAAAAGCAGGGCATCGAATTTGAACTCGCCATCGACGAGGGCGGCGGGGTCATCAGCGCGCCGATAGACGGGATAGACTGCAAGTGCGCGATGATAGCTGTTCACGAAAAGGGCTACCACAGAATAAATGTCCGCGCCGTTCAGGGCGACTCCGAAGGGCTGACCCTCAGCGACAATCCCGTGACCCGAGTTTCAAAATTCATCGCTGAGGTTTCCGCGCTGAAGCTGACGATAAAAATTCCCGCTCAGGTGCGCGAGATGTTCACGTCGCTCCTGCCCTATATGAACTTCCCGCTGAGACTTATCTTCGCGAACCTATGGTGTTTCGAGCCGCTGCTGATAAAGCTCATGCCGAAGATAAACTCCCAGGCGGCAGCGATGCTCGGCACGACCTGCGTTTTCGGCAGCATCGAGTCAAAGAAGGGCAAGACCCCGCGCGACAACGAGTGCTCTGCGAGCGCGCTGATAAGATACATCGACGAAGAGGATCTTGTCGGCGACATGGAGAAGATAAGAGAGCTCGCGAAGAAATATGCGCTTGAAATAACCGAGCCCGCCGACGGGCACGAGTTCCACCGACCGGCTGATACAGGCAGCAGGGCATTCAAATATGTCTGCCGCTGCGCGAGAGACGTGTTCCCGCACGCCGCAGTTGCCCCGTTCGTCCTCGCCGCCGGAACCGACGCCCGCTGGATGAGCGATGTCTGCCCGTGCACGCTGCGCTTTGCTCCGATCGATATCAACATGCAGCAGTTCAACAGCGTCCACAGCGTAGATGAAAACATCGACCTCTCCGCCATCGGCGCGGCGATAGAGTTCTACAAAGAGGTTCTGAGAAACTACAAATAAATATATTTCCGTGCCGCAGAGCGTAAAATCGCCCGGCGGCACGGATTCTTTTCGTTTTGGCGGGTTTTCGCTCCCCACCATATATATTGTATGAATATTAATGCAAAGTACCTGAATTTGTGTATCTGCCGTGCGAGAATTGTATTTTGTAATTCAATTGATAAAATTAACGAAATTTCAGATAAAAATTAGTTAAATATTACTAAAAAAAGTTGACTTTTTCTGTCGAAACGATGTATAATAGTTACGATATAAACGGTGGCTGCCGATCTCCATTACCGCTTATATGGCGCAGGTAATGAATATCCGCAGCCTCGAAACATCTAAAGGACCGGATAACCGGAAAAAATCGAGACCCTACGGAGATTTGTGAAATGAAAAGGTTTTTAGCTTTAGCCATTGCAGTTCTTATGATCCTGTCATTTGCCGCCTGCGCTTCGGACAAGAGCGGCAGCGACGGCAGCGACACCACCGCGGCATCCGACATCAAGACGGATGCGGCAACGGCCCCTGCGGCGGATGACACCACCGCCGCGCCCGAGACGACCGAGCCTGCGACGAGCGGCACCGATGCCGTTTCCGCCGCGTCCTCAGTCAGAAGAGGCCCCACAAAAACAACCCCCGCTGCCGACACCACAAAGCCCGCATCGGGCGACAACAGCGGTTCGACTACCGTCCCCTCCAAGCCGGACGACAGCAAGCCTTCAGCGGTTGAAACGAACCCAAAAAAAATAATCGTCTCTGCTGAAAAAGAATGGATATTCACCGAAAAGCCCACCGACTCCTGCCACGCTTCGACCGTTCTCCCTCTTGACAACGGTACAGTTGTTGCGGCATGGTTCGCAGGCTCGTCCGAGAGCGACGACGATGTCAAGATACTCACAAGCGTGCGCGGCACGGACGGAAAATGGGGCGAGCCCATCAGAGTTTCCGCCGATCCGAATGTCGCCCACTGGAACCCCGTTCTCTTCCAGAACGACGACGGCACGATAACCCTCTATTTCAAGGTCGGCAAGGACACCGAATATTGGAAGACCTACTATTCCGTCTCGACCGACGGCAAGAACTGGGCAGCTCCCAGAGAGCTTGTCCCCGGCGACAACAGCGGCGGCAGAGGTCCCGTCAAGAACAAGCCCATCAGACTCAAGAACGGCACTATACTCGCTCCCGGCTCGACCGAGCTCGGCGGCAAATACAGATGCTTCGTTGACATATCGACCGACAACGGCAAGACCTGGAACAGAACTCCCGAAATCAATTCGAGCTTTCTCAGGTTCTTCAAAGTTCCGATGATTCAGCCCACACTCTGGGAATCAAAGGACGGTTCGGTTCACATGTTTACAAGAACAAAGGTCGGTAAAATCTACAGAAGCGATTCCTATGACGGCGGCAAGACCTGGTGCAGCGCATATCCGACCAACCTGCCGAACAACAACAGCGGTATCGACCTCGACACCGACGACAGCGGAAGAATTTTCCTCGTCTATAACCCCGTCGGCATCCCCGGCATCAGAACGCCCCTCACCCTCGCCGTTTCGCTTGACGACGGCAAGACCTTCACGAAGATAAAGACCTTCGAGACCGGACTCGCGGAGTACTCTTATCCCGCAGTCGTTGTCAAGGGCGACACCATCCACATCACTTATACATATGAAAGAGACTATATCGCCTACTGGCAGATAAAGATCAAGTGATGTTTTCCTGCGGCTTTTACGTGATTTTCAATCGCTCAAAACCTTCTTGAGCGTTGTGGAAACGCGGCATAATATAGGAAATTTTTAGGAGGAAGTAAAATGACCAAGAGAATTTTATCGGTTCTCGTCGCAATCAGCCTCATGTTTGCTCTCGCATCCATAGGCATGGCTAAAAGTTCGAGCGATGATATCATCGTCTCCGCAACAAAAGAAATGATCTTCGACAAGAAGATAACCGATTCCTGCCACGCTTCAACGGTTCTGCCCCTCGATGACGGCTCCGTTATCGCAGCATGGTTCGGCGGCTCTTCCGAGAAGAAGAGCGATGTTAAGATCTACACCTCGGTTCGCACCGAAGAGGATGGCTGGAGCGATCCCATCGTTGTTTCCGCGGCTGATGACATAGCTCACTGGAACCCCGTTCTGTTCCAGAAGGAAGACGGCACTGTCGTTCTTTACTTCAAGGTTGGCACCGACACCGATTACTGGAAGACCTATTACGCAACCTCGACCGACGGCAGAAGCTGGAGCACTCCCAGAGAGCTTGTCCCCGGCGACAACAGCGGCGGCAGAGGACCCGTCAAGAATAAGCCCATCAGACTTAAGGACGGCACCGTTCTTGCACCCGCTTCGACTGAGATCGACGGCGAGTGGAAAGCATTCGTTGACATTTCCACCGACGACGGCGCGACTTGGACAAAGACCGCTAATGTCGATTCCAAATACTGCACATGGTTTAAGGTTCCGATGATTCAGCCCACCCTTTGGCAGTCCGCTGACGGCTCTGTCCATATGTTCACAAGAACAAAGGTCGGCAAGATCTATCGCAGCGATTCCTATGATAACGGCAAGACCTGGTGCCGCGCTTATGCCACCAAGCTTCCCAACAACAACAGCGGTATCGACCTCGACACCGACGATCAGGGCAGAATCTTCCTGGCTTATAACAACATTGGTCTCCCCGGCATCCGTACTCCTCTTGTCCTCTCCGTTTCGACCGATGACGGCAAGACCTTCACCAAGATAAAGACCTTCGAAAAGGGTCTCGCTGAGTATTCTTATCCCTCAGTTGTCGTCAAGGGTGACACCATCCACATCACCTACACCTACGAGAGAGACTACATCGCATACTGGCAGATAAAGATCAAATAAGATTTTTTTACAATCGGCCTGAGGGTAATCAAGGCTGAGAATAAGGGAAACTGCAACCCATAAAAATATGCGCCCCGAAAGACAGTGCACAGTTCTTTCGGGGCGTGTATATTTTTTTAATCTATTCCGTACTTCTCGTGGATGACATTTCCTATCTGTGGGAACGGGATGACCGGCGGCTGATTTTCAAGATGCTCGCCGATAAGCTTCTCCATCCAAACCATGCCGTACCAGCGGTGGAATTTATATCCGCATTTTGTGAAGCCGCCGACCATCCGGTAGCCGAGATGCGCGTGGAATTCCGCGCTGTTTTTCGTCAGATATTCGTCCTCAACTTCCGGATAGGCTATGCAGGCGTTCATGTTGAGAAAGCCCTGCTCGCGCAGTACGACTTCGAGCGCGTCGTGCAGCTTTCTGCCGAGCCCGCCGCCGCGCGCATTCTGATCGAGATAGATCGATGTCTCGACCGCCCAATCATACGCCGGGCGCGAATGAAGCGGACCCGCATAGGCATAGCCGAGGATATCGCCCTCCCTTTCGAGCACGAGATACGGGTATTTTTTGAGCGTCGATTCGATTCTCCTGCGGAACTCCTCCTCGCTCGGCGCATCGTATTCGTATGTTATCGAGGTGTTTTTGACATAGGGCGCGTATATTTTGAGCAGCGCCGGCGCGTCGTCGGGCGTTGCCGCGCGGATTTTTATTTCATCGGCCATTTTATTTTGCCTCCCATATTTCTATGCTTCGAGCTTCTTCATTGCCTTGCCGAACTGAATTGTGAAGAGTATGGACGTGAATGTTATCGCGACAACATCAGCCACGGGCTCCGCCATATAAACGCCCATCGTCTTGTCTGCGACAAACGCCGGCATGATATAAATAAGCGGCAGGAGCAGCACAAATTTGCGAACGACCGCGACCGATATCGAGCACAGCGCGCTACCTATCGATACGAAAGCCATCTGGCACGACATCTGTATGCCAAACAGGCAGAGCACGGCGCAGTAGATACGCAGGGCGTGCGCGGTGAAACCAATAAGCGCGGCGTCGGAGCTGAACATTCTTGCAAAGCCCTGCGGGAACAGCTCGATGAATCCCCAGAGCAGGAATGAATAGGTGAGGCACACGGCAAGAAGCAGCTTAAATGTCTTTTTGACGCGCTCGCTGTTTCCCGCGCCGTAGTTGTAGCTGAGGATAGGCTGAGAGCCCTGGGAGATGCCGTTGAGCGGCAGCATGGCAAACTGCATGACGCTCGTCAGTATCGTCATCGCACCGACGGCGATATCGCCGCCGTATTTGAGCAAAGACGAGTTGAAGCAGACCGAGATAACGCTCTCGCTCGACTGCATGATAAAAGTCGCGAGCCCGAGCGTAATGCACGGCAGGATAATTTTAGGAGAAACGAAGAAATTCTTCGCCTTCAGGCGCAATATTGTCTTTTTGCCGAAGAGGAACGCCACGACCCAGACGCACGAGACACACTGCGATATAATCGTCGCGAGCGCGGCGCCCCTGACTCCCATATGCAGCCCAAAGATAAATATCGGGTCGAGCACAATATTCGATACAGCGCCTATCATGACGGTCACCATGCCGATATTCGCGAAGCCCTGCGCCGTTATAAACGCGTTCATGCCGAGCGTCAGCTGGACAAAGACGGTGCCTATGGCGTAGATGTTCATATAATCGACCGCGTATTCGATAGTGTTCTCGCTTGCGCCGAAGGCGAGGAGCAGGTCGCGGTCAAAGATAAGCAGCAGCGCAGTCAGAACGGCAGATATTATTACCTGCATGAAAAAGCAGCCGCCGAGTATTTTTTCCGCCGAGCCGTTGTCGCCCTTGCCCATGGATATGGACGCTCTAGGCGCGCCGCCGGCGCTGACGAACGCGGCGAACGCCGAGATTATCATGATTATCGGCAGGCACACTCCGACTCCTGTCAGCGCAAGGCTGCCGTCGCCGGGCATATGACCGATATATATGCGGTCAACTATATTATAGAGCATGTTGACTATCTGCGCTATGACCGTCGGTAGCGAGAGCTTGAAAAGCAGCTTTCCGACCGGCTGAGTGCCGAGAAACGATTTATCTTTTTCCATTTAATTACCCCCATGCATGCAAAAAAACGAACAGTCTAATTATATAACCGCTCCGCCGATTGTCAAGGGGGACAGGTTAATACACAAAGCGCCGCCGAAAATGCTGCGGCTGTTTTTTGTTTTTAAGGCTCGGGGGTAATGCTTCAAAAGAGTTGCAATGGCGGCGCGGAAGTTGTATAATTAATTGATTTTGATAAATTCGCGTCGAGGGGCGGCGCATTTTGCGGCGACAAAGCGCGTCACGCGCAAAAAATATACTGTGAGGTTTTACAATGTTCAAAGTGGGATTCGATAACGACCTTTATATCCAGAAGCAGTCCGAGCAGATAAGCAAACGCATCAAGGAATTCGGCGGCAAGCTCTATCTTGAGTTCGGCGGCAAGCTCTTCGACGACTACCATGCCTCGCGCGTCCTGCCCGGCTTCAAGCCTGACAGCAAGCTGCAGATGCTCAAGAATATCGGCTCGGATGTTGAGATAGTCATTGTCATCAACGCGAGCGATATCCAGAACAACAAGATCCGCCGCGACCTCGGCATAACCTACGACAGCGACGTGCTGCGCCTCATCGACGCGTTCCGCGCGATCGGTCTTTTTGTCGGCAGCGTCGTTATCGCGCAGTATAAGGGTCAGCCCGCCGCGCTTGCATTCAAGAACAGGCTTGAAAATCTCGGCGTGCGCGTCTTTATCCACTATCCCATCGAGGGCTATCCTTATAATATCCCGCACATCGTCAGCGAAGAGGGCTTCGGCAAGAATGAATATATCGAGACCGAGCGCCCGCTCGTCGTTATAACCGCGCCCGGCCCCGGAAGCGGAAAGATGGCGACCTGCCTCTCCCAGCTCTATCACGACAACCTGCGCGGCATCAAGGCGGGATACGCAAAGTTCGAGACGTTCCCCATATGGAACCTGCCCCTGAAGCACCCCGTCAACCTCGCATATGAGGCGGCAACCGCCGACCTCAACGATGTCAACGTTATCGACCCCTACCACCTCGAAGCATATGGCAAGACCACCGTCAACTACAACAGAGACGTTGAAGTCTTCCCCGTGCTCAACGCTATATTTGAGAAAATCGAGGGCAAGAGCCCCTATAAATCGCCCACGGACATGGGTGTCAACATGGCGGGCTACTGCATCTCCGACGACGCCGCGACCCGCGACGCCTCTTTGAACGAGATAATCCGCCGCTACTTCAGCGCGCTGTGCGACCACAAAAAGGGTCTGACCGGCGACGCGGAGCTGACGAAGATAGAGAGCCTGATGAACCAGGCGGGAGTCACTGAAGAATATCGCCGCTGCGTGCGTCCCGCGCTCGACAGAGCAAAAGAGACGGGCGCTCCCGCAGTTGCAATCGAGCTGCCCGACGGCAGACTGATAACCGGAAAGACTTCTTCTCTGCTCGGCGCGAGCTCGGCGGCGATACTCAACGCAGTAAAGCTCCTCAGCAATCAGCCCAAGGAGCAGCTGCTCATCGATCCCGGCGTTATCGAACCGATACAGTCGCTCAAGACGAATATCCTCGGCAACAACAACCCGCGCCTGCACACGGATGAAGTTCTCATCGCGCTGACCATGAGCGCGATACAGAGCGAGCCCGCAAAGAAAGCGTTCGACGCGCTCTCGCTTCTGCGCGGCTGCGAGGCACACTCCTCGGTTATACTCTCCCAGGTCGACGCGGATGTCTACCGCAAGCTCGGCATCAACCTGACCTGCGAGCCGCACTATCAAGTCAAGAAGCTCTATCACAAAGCGTAAATATAAATAATCAGCCTGCGGGGATATCCTCGCGGGCTGTTTTTTTTGCAAGATGAGTCCTATAAATCGCCCTGTAAATGCCAGACCGCAAACTATGACAAAAGCCGCAGCCTATGATAAAAGCCGCAATCCACGCTGAATGCATAAGTTGCGGCTCTTTTTGCTCTTTGGTCTGTGCCGAGTGTGGCTATCCTCTTTCCGGGCTGTCACAATCGGATGCGGAAAGCGTTTTCTTCGCCCCGAAGCTGTATGCAGATACCGCGAGTGGGCAAAAAAGCGCTTAAAAGAGCAAAAATCAACTATAACAAAAGCCGCAACCCACGCTAAATACGCGAGTTGCGGCTCTTTTTGCTCTTTGGTCTGCGCCGAAAGTGACAGCCCTTATTTTGCGGGGACGGTGTGCCAGATGTTCTTTGCGTACTCGTTTACCGCTCTGTCGGCGGCAAATCTGCCGGAGCAGGCGGTGTTCATCAGGGACATCGAGTTCCAGCGCTTTCTGTCCGCCCAGAGCTCGTCGATTCTGTTCTGCGCCTGGCGGTAGTCCGCGAAGTCCGCGAGCACCATATAGGGATCGTGATAGACGATGGTTCCGCTGATTTCCGGGAACTGCTTGCCGCAGAAGCCGCGGTTTATAAAATCGATAACATTGCGAAGCTCAGCATTGTTGTTGTAGAAATTCATCGGCACATAGCCTCTGCTCCGAAGGTCGTTGACCTCGGGGGTGGTCATGCCGAATATAACAATGTTCTCGTCGCCGACCGCATCGTGAATCTCAACATTCGCGCCGTCGAGCGTGCCGAGAGTTATCGCGCCGTTCATCATCAGCTTCATGTTGCCCGTGCCGCTCGCCTCGGTTCCGGCGAGGGATATCTGCTCGCTGACATCGGCGGCTGGCATCATATATTCAGCCATGGAGACGTTGTAGTCCTCCATGTAGACGACCTTGAGCCTACCCTTGACATCGGGGTCGTTGTTGATGAGATCCGCGAGGGCGCAGATGAAACTGATTATCTTCTTCGCCATGAAGTAGCCGCTCGCCGCTTTTGCACCGAAGATATAGGTGTGGGGCGTGAAATCGCCCGAGGGATTCGCCTTTATCGCAAGATATTTTGCGAGGATGTTGAGCGCGTTGAGATGCTGACGCTTATACTCGTGCAGGCGCTTGACCTGAACATCGAAAATGGAATTCGGGTCGAGCTCTATGCCGGTCTTTGCCTTGACGCGCTTTGCAAAGTCCGCTTTGTTCGCGGTCTTTATCTTCTCTATCTCCGCGAGCACGGCGGGGTTATCTTTATATTTTGCAAGCTCCGAGAGGCACTCGGCGTTATATACGAAGTCGCCGCCGATAAGGTCGTTGAGCATCGAGGTCAGGCGCGGGTTCGACTGGCAGAGCCAGCGGCGGTGGGCGATGCCGTTTGTGACGTTGCAGAACTTGTCGGGCGTGAGGGTATAGAAGTCGTGGAACACGCTGTCCTTGAGTATCTCGCTGTGGAGGGCGGAGACTCCGTTGACGCTGTGGCAGCAGGCGACGCAGAGATTGGCCATACGCACTACGCCGTTCGAGATTATAGCCATTCTCTCGACCTTGCCCGCGTCGTGGGTCTGCTCCCAGACGCTGCTGCGGAAGCGGTTGTCTATCTCCTTGACTATCTGATATATTCTCGGCAGCAGACGACGGAAGAGATCCTCGCTCCAACATTCGAGAGCCTCGCTCATGACGGTATGGTTCGTGTAGGCGAAAACCTTCGTCACAACATCCCATGCGTCATCCCAGCTGTAGCCGCACTCGTCGAGCAGCAGACGCATAAGCTCGGGGATGGCGAGAGTCGGGTGGGTGTCGTTGATATGGATAGCCATCTTGTCGCAGAGATTGTCGAGCGAGCCGTACTTGCGCAGGTGGCGGTTGATGATATCCTGAACGGACGCGGAGACGAGGAAATACTGCTGGCGCAGACGCAGGCTCTTGCCCTCGGGATGATTGTCCGCGGGATAGAGTACCTTGCTTATGACCTCTGCCATGGCGTTTTGCTCCATGGCGCGCAGGTAATCGCCCTGATTGAAGGAGTTCATGTCTATTTCCGAGCTCTTTGCGCTCCAGAGACGCAGGACGCTGACGCCCTTGCCGTCCTTGCCGGCGACCATCATATCGTAGGGAACGGCGTGAACCTTCTTCGCGTTCTCTATATCGACGCTGTGATAGCCGTCCTCCCAGCGGTCAACGACATTGCCCTCGAAGCTGACGTCAACGCTCTTCTCCTCGCGCGCAACGAGCCATACCTCGCCGCCGGGGAGCCAGAAATCGGGCATCTCGGTCTGCCAGCCGTCAACGAGCTTCTGCTTGAAGATACCGTATTCGTAGAGAATGGAGTAGCCCATTCCGAGATATCCGTCGGTTGCGAGCGCATCGAGATAGCACGCCGCGAGACGGCCGAGACCGCCGTTGCCGAGACCCGCGTCCGGCTCGCAGTCATAGAGCTTGTCGAGCTTGATGCCGAAATCCTTGAGTGCCTCCTCCATGACGGGGATGAGATTGAGGTTATAGAGCGTGTTCTTGAGCGAGCGTCCCATGAGGAACTCCATGCACATATAGTACACGCGCTTCGAGCCGCTCTCTTCGCAGCGCTGTTCAAACTCGTGTCTGCCCTGTCTGAGCATATCGCGGGTTATCATCGCGATAGCCTTGTAAAACTGCTCGTAGTTGGCCTCCTCGGGAGTGACGCCGAAAAAGTGCGAGAGCTTTGCGGTGATCTGCTCCTCGGCGGCCTTCTTTGTCAGTGAATAATCCATTGTATCAAACCTTTCGTTTGCTTGTGCAGCATATACTGCCGGATATATAAAAATATACCAGATGTTATTTTATACCGAAAATGTAAATAATACAACCGAATACTCGCAATTACCGCTCGAACGCCCTCAGAAAAAACGAACTCCCCGGCGAGAATTTTCAACAAAAATGCCTAAAAATGTCAGAGACGATTGAAAAAGCGGGTATTGTTTACAATTTGTTCACATTTATGTATACTTGATGCAACACGGCGCAATTATTCTATATGTGTACTCAAGAGGTACTGAAGAGACAACTACCTATCTGGTTTTAATAATTGTCAACTTCTTTTTTCATTTTTATTTTCTCTTTCCCCAAAGCTAAAGCCGAATGCTGCACACATTCGGCTTTAACTTTTTTTCGGGGAACTTTTTTATTTTTACAGGTCGTCTACATCCTGCACGGGCTGCGAGCCGTCGAGCGGAGTGCCCGAATAACTGCCGAGAACATCGGTCGGGATAACTCCCTCTTTGTTCATCGGGTCGTTGTACTGCGGAATTTCGATTATCTTTTTCTTCTGCTTTTTCGGCTTGTCCACAAAAAATTCTCCTTTCTTTGCGTTTGCGTTTTTAGCTTTCCGCGCGGGCGCGCCGATATTCCGCGAAGAAGAAAGTTGAATTTGCTCGTTATTTTTGATAGAATCATCTTGTCCGAAAGACGGAGGTGCAAAAAATGAAAAATTTCAAAAAATATATTGCCGCTTTGCTGATTTTTATTCTCGCGCTGAGCCTTTGCTCCTGCTCGCTGATTGACCGCCTCAAGCCCGCTCCCGCGCCGGAGACGGTCAGGCTGACCTTTCCCGAGGGTACGACTGTCATTCAGGCGGCGCAGAAGCTCGAAGAGGGCGGCGTATGCACAAAGGACGAGTTCATCTCGGCAGTCAACAACGCCGAGAGGGATAACAAATTCGTTAAAGCTATAAACAATCCGCAGGATCGCCCGTTCCTGCTCGAGGGCTATATCTATCCCGACACATATGATTTCTATGTCGGCGAGGGCGCGGAAAAGGCGCTCGGACGCTTTCTCGCAAACACTGAATCGAAGCTCACAGACGATATGTATGCTAAAGCTCAAAAAATCGGCATGTCCATGGACGAGATAATCACGCTCGCTTCGATAATCCAGCAGGAGGCGTCGGTGCCGTCGGTCATGGCGAATGTCTCCTCCGTGCTCCACAACAGGCTCAATTCATCGGGCTATCCGCGCCTGCAGTGCGACGCGACGATATTCTATTTAAAGCGCAGCGTCAAGCCGTATATAAGCGAGGATCGGGCGGACAAGTACGATGAGTTTTACAACACCTACGACCGCAAGGGACTCCCGGCGGGTCCGATAACGAACCCCGGAATCGAGGCGATAAACGCCGCGCTGAACCCGGCGGACACGGACTACTATTTCTTCGTCACCGACAACGACGGCAACTACTATTTTGCAAAGACCTATCAGGAGCATCTGAAAAACTGCAAAGCAGCGGGGGTCGCGCAGTAAAAATTTTGCAAATATTGCTTTTCGTATCATTGAATTTTTCAGCCGCGCATAGTATAATTAGATTTTAGGCAAATCAAATATACTTCATCACAGGGGTATAAAGAGGTATTATGAACGGTCTTATTGCATCGGCAAAGAAAATAGAAGAATACGGCGCACTGCTCGACTGCGTCAAAAACACCCGTCTGCCCATAGGCATGACGGGTCTTTCCCATATACACAAGGCGCATTTCGCCGCCGCGCTGAACGCGGACTGCGGCAGACCCGTGCTTGTGATAACGGCGGATGAGGCGCAGGCTTCGCGCCTTGCGCTCGACATGAAAACGCTCGGTTGCCGCGCCCTGCTCTATCCCGCGAGAGATTTTGCGTTCCGCTCGACGGAGAGCCAGTCGCGCGAATATGAGCACAGGCGGCTCGGCGTGCTCGACAAGATGCTTCGCGGCGAAGCGCAGGCGGTAATCTGCTCCGCAGAGGCGGCGTCGCAGCTGACTCTGCCGCCCGAAGAGCTTAAAAACCGTACGATTGAACTCGCCGTCGGCGACGAGATGTCGCTCGAGGATATAGTAAAAGCGCTGCTTCGTGCCGGCTACTCCCGCTCGGCGCAGGTCGACGGAGTCGGTCAGTATGCGGTGCGCGGCGGAGTGCTCGACTTCTTCACGCCCGGCGAGGAATATCCCTGCCGCCTCGAGCTGTGGGGCGACGAAATCGACAGCATGGCGTATTTTGATATAGAAACTCAGCGCCGCACGGACAACATTGAAAAGATAAAAATAACCCCGTCAAACGAGATTCTCCCGCCCGACACGGACGAATTCGTCGAGCTGCTCGAGCGTTTTCGCTCGGAGATACGCGGCAAGGGTGCTGCCAAGGCGCGCGAGTGCGTTGACAAGGATATAGACAGAATAAAGGGCGGTCTGCGCCTGCAATCTACGGACAAATATATGCCCCTGCTCTACGATGTGGCTTCGATATTCGACTACGCGAAGGGCTATATTCTCTGCGTGAGCGAGAGCTTTTCCGTCAAAGAGCGGTTCAACGCCGCCATCGGACTCATGCACGAGGCGATGAAGGCGATGTTCGAGGAGGGCGAGCTCTGCCCCGGACTCGACAGATTTTCTCTGCATCTCTCAGACCTGCTGAACAACTATGAGCAGATGGGCGCCATATACATGGACAATCTGCCGCGCGGCGGATTCGACACGCCCGTAAAGGAGCTCATCGGCGTCAACGCAAGGCAGATAACAGCCTGGAACGGCTCATTTTCTGTTCTCAAAGACGACCTCGACGCATTGACGGATAAAACTAAGCGCACCTGCGTTATTTTCGCGGGCACGCGCAAGGCCGCCGACGCACTGCGCGGCGATCTTATAGACGACGGCTACAGCGCACTCTACATGGACGAACTGCCGAACGAACTGACTCCCGGCACGCTGACCGTTGTGCCCGGCTGTCTCTCGGCGGGATTTGAATATCCGCTGGCAAAAATAACAGTATTCACCCACTCCGGCAGGGCGGCGGTCGCTCAGCCGAAGAGAAACATCCGCAAAAGCTCGAACGCATTCCACAGCCTCGATGAACTGCACCGCGGCGACTATGTCGTTCATGTCGCGCACGGTATCGGCATATTCGAGGGTATAAACAAGCTCGAAGCGAGCGGCACGATAAAAGACTATATTAAAATTCGCTACGACAAGGGCGACATTCTCTATGTCCCGGTCACTCAGCTCGACCAGGTCTCTAAATACATCGGTCCGTCCGGCGACGACAAGCCCGTCCGCCTCAACAAACTCGGCGGCAAGGACTGGCAGAAGACCCGCTCGCGCGTGCGCAGTGCGGTCAAGGATATGGCAAAGGAGCTCACGGAGCTCTATTCGCGCAGGCTCAAAATCGAGGGTCACGCATTCTCACCCGACACGGATATGCAGAGCGACTTCGAGCGCAGGTTTGAGTTCGACGAGACCTCGGATCAGCTCAGATGTATCGACGAGATAAAGGGCGATATGGAGAGAAGCTGCCCCATGGACAGACTGCTCTGCGGCGACGTCGGCTTCGGCAAGACGGAGGTCGCGCTTCGCGGCGCGTTCAAGTGCGTTGCGGACGGCAAGCAGTGCGCTATTCTTGTGCCGACCACGATTCTCGCCTATCAGCACTATCAGACGGTGCTCAAGAGAATAGAGGGCTTCCCGGTCGAGGCGCGTATGCTCTCGCGCTTCTGCTCGAAAAAAGAGATCGAAGATACGATAACCGGTCTGAGGCGCGGAAGCATCGACATCGTTGTCGGTACACACAGACTCATATCAAAAGATGTTCAGTTCCGCGACCTCGGGCTGATAATAATCGACGAGGAGCAGCGCTTCGGCGTGGCTCAGAAAGAGAAGCTCAAGGAGCTCTATCCCAAGGTCGACGTTCTCACCCTGACCGCGACGCCCATACCGAGAACGCTCAACATGGCGCTCTCCGGAATACGAGATATGTCGATTCTCGAGGAGGCTCCGCACGACCGCTCGCCGGTGCAGACCTATGTTGTCGAGCACAATCCCGAGATGCTCGCGCAGGCGATGAACGCGGAGCTTAGGCGCGGCGGGCAGGTGTATTATCTGCATAACCGCGTTGAGAGTATAGAGCACACGGCTGCAAAAATAAAAGATATGCTGCCCGATGCCGTTGTCGGCATAGCCCACGGCAAGATGAGCGAAGACGAACTGAGCGAAGTCTGGCGCAAGCTACTCGAGGGCGAGATAGATATATTGGTGTGCACGACTATAATCGAAACGGGCGTTGATGTTCCGAATGTCAACACCCTGATAATAGAGGATGCGGATCGCATGGGCTTGGCGCAGCTTCATCAGATACGCGGGCGCGTCGGACGCTCGTCGCGCAGAGCGAGCGCGTATCTCACATTCAGACCCGGCAGGGAGCTGACGGAGATAGCCACAAGCAGGCTCGATGCGATAAGAGAGTTCACGGAGTTCGGCTCAGGCTTCAAGATAGCCATGCGCGACCTCGAACTGCGCGGCGCGGGCAATGTGCTCGGCGCGCAGCAGCACGGCCACATGGAGGCTGTCGGCTACGAGATGTATCTCCAGATGCTCGAACAGGCGATAAGCGAGGAGCGCGGAGACCAGACAAAGAAGCCGAAGAAAGAATGTCTTGTCGATCTGCCGATAGACGCGCACATCCCGCCGACATATATCGAGAGCGTGCCGCAGAGGCTCGGCATCTACCGCCGCATCGCGGACATAACCTCGCGCGCGGACGCGGACGATGTAACGGATGAGCTCATCGACCGCTTCGGCGAGCCGCCCGCTCCCGTGCTCGGACTGATAAGGACTTCACTGCTCCGGGCGTATTCCGCTCAGCACAACATCTATGAGATCGGGCGCAAGGGCGACAAGCTGCTGCTCTATATCGACGACCTCGACATGCAGGAGATCTCCGCCATAGCCGCGGGCTTCCCCGGCAGGGTGACAGTCAGCGCCGCAGGCAAGCCGCACATAGCAGTGCGCATCATGCCGCAGGATAAGATGCTCGACCTGCTCGAAAAAGTGCTCATGCTCATGAACACCGCGAATAAACAGAAAGACAGCTGACCGAAATCAGCTGTCTTGAGTGTGTCGATAAACCTATTTTTGGTGGTTTCGCAAAAATTAAAGCCTCCCTTGTGTAAAGGGAGGTGGCGCGAAGCGCCGGAGGGATTGTTCTGAATAAGTGAAAATTTTTCAAAATGCTGAGTATTTTGAACTTTCATTACAACAACCCCTCAGTCACGGCTTAGCCGTGACAGCTCCCCTTACACAGGGGAGCCTTGAGTCCGTGCAATGACAGACTTTTTCGACAGACTGAGACAGCTGACTTATCAGCTGTCTTTTTTTATATTTATCTGTCCGTGTACCCGTATTCGAGAATGTCCGCTATTCTCTCGCAGGCGTGTCCGTCGCCGTAAGGGTTCGCGGCGTGGCTCATTTTTTCATATTCCGCCTTGTTTTCAAGCAGAATCTTGAAATTATCGTATATAGTCTGCTCGTCCGTGCCGACAAGCTTGAGCGTGCCTGCAGCGATGCCCTCGGGTCTCTCGGTCGTGTCGCGCATGACCAGAACCGGCTTGCCGAGGCTCGGCGCCTCCTCCTGGATTCCGCCGCTGTCGGTGAGGATCATATAGCTGTTCGCAAGGAAGTTGTGGAAGTCGACAACATCAAGCGGCTCGATTATTTTTATATGCTCGCATCCGCCGAGTTCCGCGTCCGCCGCCTCGCGCACGACGGGGTTCATATGAATGGGATATATCGCCCTGATGTCCGGATGCTCCTCGACGATGCGCCTTATCGCGCGGAACATGTGGTGCATCGGCTCGCCGAGGTTCTCGCGCCTGTGTGCGGTTATCATTATCAGCCTGCCGTCGGCAGCCCAGTCGAGCCATTTGTTTGAATAGTCCGCACGCACGGTGGTTCTCAGCGCGTCTATCGCGGTGTTGCCCGTGACGAACACGGTCTCTTTCTTTTTGCCCTCTCTGAGCAGATTTTCGCGCGCCGTCTCGGTCGGGGCGAAGTTATATTCGGAAACTATGCCGACCGCCTGGCGGTTGAACTCCTCCGGAAACGGGGAATGTATATCATATGTGCGCAGACCCGCCTCGACATGGCCGACTTTTATTCCGAGATAATAGCACGCAAGCGCGGAGGCGAAAGTAGTTGTAGTATCGCCGTGAACGAGAACCGTATCCGGCTTCTCCTTTTCGAGCACGGGCTTTATCTTTTCGAGGATGCTGACCGTGACATCGAAGAGAGTCTGCTTATCTTTCATTATGCTCAGGTCGTAGTCCGGCTCAACATCGAATGTCCTGAGCACGCTGTCGAGCATCTGGCGGTGCTGGCCGGTGACGCAGACGACCGTTTCGAGTCCCTTGCGGGTCTTGAGCTCTTTGACGAGCGGACACATTTTTATCGCCTCGGGTCTTGTGCCGAAAACGAGCATTATCTTTTTCATGCGAAGCCTCCCTGCCGCGGGTGTTTTCTCAATTATAACCGTTTTTCTTTTTTCAGTCAACAAAAAGGGAAGCGGCCGGCTGACAGATATCAGACGGTCGCTTGTCTTCTCCCCAAATAGATGCTGCACGCCTGACGCACAGCCTAGCTTCTTTTTTCATAAGGCTATTATATACTGTTTCTGTTTGGGAAGTCAATATTTTTCGCAATAAATAATATTTTACTTATTCGCCGCGTTCTCTTCTCGCCTGCTCGGGCGAGATTTCGGCGTGGGGGCAGACTATCTCGTCGATGATTTCATGAGGAGCCGTCCAGCGAACGGCGTTTATTAAAATCTGCTGAACCTGCGGGATATAGTAGGTGGGGTTGCCCTCATGACCGGGCTGGAAATAGAATACTTTTCCGCGACCTCTTCTCCAGCAGCAGCCGGAGCGGAACACATCGCCGCCGGAGAACCAGCCCATAAAAACAAGCTCGTCGGGTTCAGGGATATCAAAGCTCTCGCCGTACATCTCTTCGACGGGTATCTCAACATATTCGCCGATGCCCTTTGCTATCGGGTGCGCGGGATTGACTGTCCAGAGGCGCTCAAAATCGCCGTCGCGCCAATGCAGGGCGCAGGAGGTACCCATAAGGCGCTTGAAGGGCTTTGAAAAATGCGCGGAGTGCAGTGCTATGAAGCCCATGCCGCGCAGAACTCTGTCGTGAACGCGCTCAACAAGCTCGTCGGGCACTTCGTCGTGCGCCTTGTGTCCCCACCAGATGAGCACATCGGTGTTTTCGAGCACTTCGGGCGGCAGACCGCAGTCGGGGTCGTTGAGGGTCGCGGTGCGCACCTCGATATCCTCCTGCGTGTCGAGGAAGCTCTTTATCTGACCGTGGATTCCGTGGGGATAAACTGCCGCTATCTCAGGCGATTCGACCTCATGGACGCCCTCGTTCCAGACGGTAACTCTTATCATTTTATCAGTTCCTTTCGGGAGAAATTTTATCCAAGTCAAGTATATATTTTTGCCCGCCCGCTGTCAATGGATTTTCTCCCGTATTGCAAAATCGACCGCCGTTTGATATACTTTAATAAAGATTTTTCGGGGTGATATTTTGCTTCTCAACAAAAATGACGACATTGAACTTCATATAGATTCGGTCTCGCTGACGGGCAGCGGAGTCGGCAGATACAACGGGCTCGCCGTGTTCGTCCCCGCGACCGCACCCGGAGATATAATAGAAGCGCACATAATCAAGGCGAAGAAGAGCTACGCCGTCGGCAAGTGCACGAAAATAATCAAGCCGTCGCCGGACAGAACCGACAACGACTGCCCGGCATATCCCGGCTGCGGCGGCTGTTCGTTCCGCCACATGAGCTATGGCGCGGAATTAAAGCTCAAATCCGATGCCGTGCGCGACGCATTCTCCCGCATCGGCGGACTTGATGTTGAACTAAAGCCGATAATCGGCGCGGACTCGCCGGACGGCTACCGCAACAAGGCGCAGTACCCGGTGGGACGCGAAAACGGTGAACTGAAAATCGGCTTCTACTCCCGCCGCTCGCACAGGATAGTTGACTGCCGCGCGTGCCGCCTCGCGCCGCCGGAGTTCGAAAAAATACTCGGCACGGTCGCGGACTGGATAGAAAAATATAATATTTCCGTCTACGACGAAACAAGCAGAAGCGGAGCTGTCAGGCACATATATCTGCGAAAAGCGTTTGCGACGGGCGAGATAATGCTCTGCCTCGTCAGCGCGCAGGAGAATCTGCCGAATACGGACGCGCTTCTTGACGCGCTCAAAAGCGAAGAGAGCATAAAGAGCGTGCTGATAAACATAAACCCCGACGACACGAACGCAGTGCTCGGCGAAAAGTGCATCCCGCTCCTCGGCGACGGCTGCATAACGGACATACTCTGCGGAGTAAAGGTACGCATATCGCCGCTGTCGTTCTATCAGGTCAACCGCGCTCAGGCGGAGCGTCTCTACAAAAAGGCCACCGAATACGCCGGAGCGGAAAAAATAAAGCTCCTGCTCGACCTCTACTGCGGCGCGGGCACGATAGGGCTTTCGATGGCAGACAAGGCGGAGGAGCTAATCGGCATAGAGACCGTCGCGCCGGCGATAGAGGACGCAAAGAAGAACGCCGCCGCAAACGGCATAGAAAACGCGCGGTTCATCTGCGCGGACGCAGGCGAAGCCGCCGAAAAGCTTCTCGGCGAGGGCAAGCGCCCCGAGGTGATAATCCTCGACCCGCCGCGCAAGGGCTGCTCGGAGCAGACGATTAAAGCCGCCGCAGGCATGGCTCCCGACAGGATAGTGTATGTCTCCTGCGACCCAGCGACGCTCGCGCGCGACTGCGCCGCGTTCAAAGAGCTGGGCTATGAGGTCGAAGAAGCGACCCCCGTCGATCTGTTCCCGAGGACAGCGCATGTTGAGACGGTATGCTTGCTGTCTCGAGCGATATGAATTTTCGGCGACTTCGTGAGAAGCGTTGGAGAGATCTCCGGCTTACCTATATGAAGGAGGAAAAATGATAGCATGGAAATCAAATTATACGAAGACAGATACAGGGACGATATGATTTTCATGGTTTTGCAGGCCAAGGACGCGCTCGGAAGAATACCGAGTATCAACGAAGATCTGCTCGATATCAAAAAGAATTACTTTGACCGTGGGGATATGTTCTGGATCGCGGCGGATGATAACGACAGGGTGATCGGCTGCGGCGGGTATTCGAGAATCGAAGGAACGAATGAAGCGTTTATTCATCGGCTGTATATAAAGGCATCGGAAAAGCGCAAGGGCATCGGTTCGGCTCTGCTTGAAACGATAGAGGCGGGAATGCGCGGCAACGGCATTACGGCAGCGCGGGTGCATCTCGGCGATCCGCCGGAGCAGTGGTTTGAGTCCTATTCATTCTATCCGAAGCACGGGTATGCCGAATACGAGCCGCGGTATATGAGAAAGAAATTATAAAGACAAATAGGAGTTCAAAAGGGAGAAAATATGAATAAAGCAGGAACGCAAAAAATAGAAACCGATAGATTGATACTTCGAAGATTCAGATTAGAGGATGCAGAGGATATGTATGCAAATTGGGCATCTGATCCCGAAGTCGCGAGATTCCTGACATGGCCGACGCATTCGAGCGTTGAAGTGACAAAGAGCCTTCTTGCCGATTGGATGCCCGGATATGAAGATGGCGGATACTTTAATTGGGTTATGGAGTATAAAGAAACAGGAAAAGCTATTGGTAATATTTCTGTTGTAAAGCTTAATGAGAATACAAAGGCTGCTGATATGGGTTATTGTATGAGCCGGGCGTACTGGGGGCAGGGATTAATGCCTGAAGCATTAAATGCCGTGATGGATTATCTTTTTGATGTTGTCGGACTAAATCGTATTGCCGCCTGTCATGATGCAAACAATCCAAAATCAGGACGCGTTATGGAAAAAGCCGGAATGAAACGGGAAGGTATTCTTAGAGCTGCCGGAAAGAACAACCTCGGAATCTGTGACGAGGTGTGGTATGCGATGATCCGAAATGACAGGAAGAAATAAAGAATCGATTTTTTGTTACAGAAAAGCAATGAACAAATTTCACTTTGCCGAGGCAATGAAGCCGATCCGAGAGCCCTGACTTAACCGCTCGACGGCATATTCCTAACGGGGAGAGTGTGCGGGTAGCGTGAATATGCTTCTTTTTATTCACACTAAAGAAGAATACAAAACAGCAGACAGGATCGCAAAAAGATGTTCGCGATAAGCTCAAAATCCGACCGACACACAAAACCGCATAAAAGACGGGCACCGGTTTCACGGTGCCCGTAGTTTTATCTTGTCTCATCCATCCAATCGGACAGGCGCGTCATGCTTTTTTCGCTGCCGACAGCATAGAGAATATCGCCCTCACGGAACATATAATCGGGATGCACATTGTCTGTCAAATTTCCGTTGTTTTCTATAGCGATTATGTTTACTCCGAACCTTCCCCGCATATCGGCGGACATTATCGTCATTCCGACGATCTTACGCGGAACTTCAAGCTTAAGGAGATTCAGCTTTCGGCTCAGCTGAACAAAGTCCAGCATATTGGGAGTTTCCAGTTTGTGGGCGAGTCTGACTGCCATATCCCTCTCGGGGTAGACGACTTCTGCGCCGAGCTTCTTGAGTATCTCGCCCTGCTCGGCGCTCGCGGCCTTTGATATGACCGTCGGCACGCCGAGAGAGACAACGTTGAGAGTAGTCAGAATCGAAGTGTCCATCTTTTCTCCGATGCAGACCACCACGACGTCGCAGTTTTGTATTCCGGTCTCCGAGAGAGTCTTTTTGTCAAAGCTGTTGACCACAAAGGCGTTCTCCGTGTATTCGCGCATCTCGCGCACCTTTTCCTCGTTTCCGTCGATTACGAGCGGCTCCGCGCCCGATTTCGCAAGCTCCACAGCCAGAGCAGAGCCGAAGCGCCCGAGTCCGATTATTCCGTAAGATTTGCTGTCGCTTTTTGATTTTTTAAACATCTTTGTCCTCCGTTCTCAGCCTATGGCTATGTTTCCGTCGGGATATTTTATTCGATCTCCGTTTGTGAAGTACCAGAGAGTCGCTATTGTAAGCGGCCCCAAGCGGCCGATATACATCATGACTATTGATGTAAGCTTGCTCGCGGTGCAGAGTCCCGTGGTTATCCCGGTAGTGAGTCCCACCGTGCCGAACGCGCTCGTCATCTCGAACAAGGCATCCCTTATTGCTATATCCGGCTCAAAGGCGCAGAGCATAAACGTTCCCACTGCTATCACACTTATACCCATGACCGCTATGACCGACGCTTTGCGGAACACACCGTGCGGCACAGAATAGTGAAAAGCCTTTCCCGAGGTGTTTGTCGCGGCGGTCTTTATGCCCTGTATCAGCGCAAACAGCGTGCTCGTCTTTATTCCGCCGCCGGTGGAGCCGGGCGACGCGCCGACGAACATTAAAAAGATCATAGCGAGCAGTCCCGCGTTTGAAAATTCGCCGAGCGAATATGTCGAGAAGCCCGCCGTCCTCGCAGTAACGCTGTTGAACAGGGCTCCTATCCACGGCATATCCTCGGTAATTCTGAAAATCACCGCGCCGCCGACCGTCAGCGCGACGCTCATTGTGAGCACTACTTTTGTGTGCATGGAAAATCTGCGCCAGCGAAATCGCTTTTCGACAATCTCGCGGATAACGAGAAAGCCGATTCCGCCGAAGAATATCAAAAGGCAGGTCACGAGATTTAAGAACACATCCTCTTTGTAGGCGGAGAGGCTTTGGAAGTTTCCGAGGATGTCGAAGCCGGAGTTGTTGAATGCGGCGACGGAGTGAAAAAGGCTTATTCCGAGAGCTTTGAGCGGCGGGTAATCGCGCACGAAAACAATGAAGCTCAGCGCCGCACCGACGAGCTCAAATGCCGCCGTAGTCAAAAACACGCTTTTTATAAATTTTACTATTCCCTTGCCTGAGTCGAGATTCATCGCATCGCGCAGAACACGCCGACCTTTCAGATTTATTCTCTTTCCGACCGCTAAGATAACGCCCGCGCCCATTGATGCGACTCCGAGTCCGCCTATCTGTATCAGTGCCGCAACAACGAACTGACCGAACGCGGTGAACGTGTCCCCTATATCGACGGTCACGAGTCCCGTCACGCAGACGGCGCTCGCCGAAGTGTAAAGCGCGTCTATGTATTTTAAGTCTACGCCGTTTTGCACGCTGCACGGCAGCATCAGCAGACCCGAGCCTATAAATATCGTGGCTGCAAAACCGAGCGCAATTATTCTTGCAGGCGACATTCTTTTTAACAGCTTTCTCATAATTCACCTCGTATCCCGCAAAAAAGACCTTCGGCAGAATCCGTCTGCCAAAGGTCTTGCTTCATTCACGGCCAACGCCGCCAATGTCCGCTGCCAGCACAGCTCCTGTGCGGTTGGTGACAGGCGGATGGGTAACCCATAGCTACTCCCCATTGGTTGTGGCTTAATTATATCCCTTTGCGGGCGAAAGTCAATATATTTATGAAAAAATTATCCGACATTAAAGGCAGAAAAGGTCTGCCGAGCTAATCGACAGACCCATGTCTTTATGAAATTCCTATTAATAAGCGAAAGTGTACTGCTGCTGCCATGTGCCGGTGAAGTCGGCGTCGATGGAGATGCCCTTCTTGAGCTTGCAGATAACGTTTGCGGGCTCGCTGACGTTGATGCTCGCAAGAGTGCCGTTCGCGTTGAGCACGAAAGTGAATGTGCCGCTCTGATAATTGACCTTGGTGCTGACAGGCTCAAACGGTCCGAAGGAATCCTTCGTCAGCGAGAGAGTGTCGAAGCAGGAGCCGTGGTACTTGGGAACATATGTAAGTCCCTCGCCGCTCTCGGTAACGAGAGTGATGCTGACCTTCCAGCCGCTGCCCTGCTTGACGCAGGAAGCAGACTTGACGCCTGCGGGATCGACATTATAGGAAGCGCGCTTTGCCGCGGGCAGGAAGCTTGCAAGAGTTGTGCCGTCGGAAGCCTTGCCGCCGTTGAAGGTCTTGTTGTCGGTCTTCGGATAGTCGTTGGGAAGCAGGGGCTCTGCGATGCCCGCGATAGCCGAACCGCCGGTGATACTGTTGATCTTCGAGGTAGTGCCCTGGACTCTCTTGACAGAGACCTTGCCGGTGTAGCTCTTCATAGCCGAAGCGTACTTGTTGAAGAACGCAACGATCTCAGCCTTGCTGCCGTTGACGGGAGCCTTGATTTCCGCTGCGGGCTTGTTGCCCTGCTGGCCGCCCTGAGAACCGCCCTGCTGACCCTGAGTAGCCGCCTCGCTGCCGCCCTCGGAGGGTGCGACTGCCGTGTCGTCAGCGGTGCTCTCTGCCGCGTTGCTCTCCGCGTCGCCCGTCTGGGTGTCCTGAACGTCTGCGTTCGCGTCCTGCGAGCTCTCAGCCGTTGTGTCGTTCTTATCGTCCTTGCCCTTACATGCCGCAAATGCAAATATCATTATCAGCGCGAGCAGGATAGCAATAATTCTCTTCATAGTTTGTCTCCTTTCATCTTTCGGCAGAGCATCCTCTGCCATGCTACGATTCAAGTTTACTTTATGTTTATTCGTTTGTCAAGAGAATAAACTTTATTTTATATTTCCATAATTTCCATAATTTTTTATCTATTTTTGTGCACTATATATTATATTCGTTCTTTATACAATATATAATAATTCGCCGCATTCCGGGCACACTATACAGCGAAAAAGAACAGAAAGGGTGCATAAAATGAGCAAAGACACACTTGAGCTGCTGCGAGAATGCGACAGCGGAATAAAGATGGCGGTCGGCAGCATTGACGAAGTGAGCGGACACATAAAGGACGAGGATCTCAAAAACCTGCTCGAGAAGAGCAAGGAGGAACACAGCCAGCTCGGCGGCACGATAAAAGAACAGCTGGCGTCGCTCGGCGACGACGGCAAAGACCCGGGGATAATGGCAAAGAGCATGTCGTGGATAAAAACCAACGTCAAACTCGGCATGAACGACTCGGACAGGACGGTCGCAGGGCTGATGACCGACGGGTGCGACATGGGCATAAAGAGCCTGACCCGCTACCTCAACGAATATAAGGGCGCGGACGGCGCTTCGCGCAGCACGGCACGCCGCCTAATCGGCATAGAAGAGAATCTTCTCTGCGGACTGAGGCCGTATCTGTGATATATTTATTTGCAGGACGGCAGCATTATTTTATAAAATCACGCCCACCGCGGCGCTTCGGACGAAGCTGCTGCGATGGGCTGTTTCGGCATATCCCGCAACCTGAAAATATTTATACGCTGCAAATTAAAAAACGGCACTCCCGATTGAGAGTGCCGCTATGTATTTTAATTATTTGAGCATGCCGTGCTCTTTTGCATATTCGTAATACGCCTCGATGCTGCGTCTTCTCGCCTCGTTGACGCTCGAACCGGTTCTGGTGACGGTCGTCATCGGGATACCCTGCAGGCTGACGAGATACTTTGCGCTCGCGTTGAAGCCGCTGTCGATAGCGTTGTCGAGCAGGATTATCTCGTTGAAAGTCTCTCTCGCCTTGGCTATGTCCTTCTCGACGAAGAACTCGTCATACATCTTGCGGAACAGATTTGCGCCGCAGGAGGTCGGGGTTGCGCACACGCCGCGCGCGCCCGCCATATATGCATCAAACAGCAGCGGGATGTTCGCCTGGAGCACTGCGGAATCGCCCTGAACGGCGATTTTGTCCTTTATTCCCGCCATGGTGCAGGTGGTGTCCTTTATTCCGTGGAATCTGCCGGTCTTGACCAGCTCGCCGTATGCCTTGCCGGACATATTGCACGGCTGCATTCCCGGGAACTCATAAAGAATTATCGGCAGAGTAGTATATCCCGCGAGCTCGCTGAGATATTCAACAAGTCTCTGGTCGTTATCGGCATAGCCCTTTGAGACGAAAACGAGTCCGTCAACGCCGGTCTGCTCCATGCGCTTGACCTCTTCGACCTGCATATGCCATGTCGGCTCAAGGTTCGCCGTGGCGACGACCTCCGCGCTGCCGGAGTGCTTTGCGGCGATAGTCGCGCACTTGACTCTCTCCTCAGGAGTGAGCGTCGTCATCTCGGAGCTTCCGCAGACGGAGAACAGATGATGGGTTCCTCTCTCGACCTGCCACTCGACATACTGCGCGTAGACATCGTAATCTATCGACTTATCCTCTTTGAACGGGGTGAGCAGGAGGGAATAAACTCCCCTGTAGCTCTCAGGCTTATCAGTAAACATTGTTTCCACCTTCCGGATATTGTTTTTTCCAACGCTGATATCTTACTCCACAATGCACAAAAATGCAATAGAAAAAGGCTATTTGTTGCATTTGCTCTTGAAAAAACTACGGATTTCGATATAATTATTATTGATATTTATGCCGCCCGATGCGGCTTCGATTTTTTTACAAAAGGAGCAGATAAATGAAAAAACGCAGCATGGTATGCCGACTCGGAAAGTTTCCCCAGCTGACGAGAACGGTATTCACCTCCGCCGACGGTCTCGCGTCGGACAACATAACCGCGCTCTGCTACGGCGCGGACAACTGCCTCTATGTCGGAACGGACAGAGGTCTTTCAAAGATAGACGGAAAGAAAATAACCACGGTCGATATCGGCATTGAAAACGCGCCGATATCCATGCTCTTCTGCGCAAACGACGGGCATATCTTCGTCGGCACGGGCAAGAGCGTAATCGAGCTCAGCGGCAAAAAAATTATAGCGTCCCGCGAGTTCTCGTCCGACGCCGTCGCGATGAAGCAGGACTGCGACAACGTCACATGGATTCTCACAAAGACCGTTCTCTACCGCTTCCCGCAGGGGGCTAAAGAATTCGATCTTAAAATCGGCGTGCCCGGCAAGGGCAGCTGCATCGCCGTTTTCGGCAACAACAAAGTCTATGTCGGAACCGAGAGCGACGGTCTCCACGCGCTCGTCGGCAAGAGATGGCACTGGTCGGAGCTCATGGAGGGCGTGACCGGAATACTCAGCAACAACATATCCTGCCTCGACATTGACCCCGCGGGCGATGTCTGGATAGGCACGGACAAGGGCGTCTGCGTCTACGACGACAACAGCTACTGGCTCGACAATTCGAAGATAACCGGTCTGCCCAATGGCGAGATAACCGACATGGTGACCGACAGCGAGGGCAGAAGATACTTCACGACCTCCTGCGGTCTCATAATCCTCCACAACGGCAAGCTCTCATATTACGGCTACAAGCGCTGGCTGCCCGACATGCACGCGACCGGCATCGTCCTCTCGCCCGACGGCAGCTTCTGCGTCTCCACCGCCTCCGGCGGCATCAGCGTTTTCAAGACTGAGATGATGACGCTCGAAGAGAAGGCAAAGAGACTTCGCGCATTCAGCGAGAAATTCAATGTCCGCAAGGACGGCTTCGTGCTCGAACGCGCGCTTGAGCATGAGGGCGTTGTGTCCGAAAATGAAGGCTATGTCTGCACCGGCGACAACGACGGACTCTGGACGGGTCTCTATCTCGGCGCGCTGTGCTTTGAATACGCCTGCACCAAGGAACCGGAGGTTCGCGCCGCGGCTCACCGCTCGCTGCTCGCGATGATAAAGCTCACCGAGATAACGGGCATTGAGGGCTTCACCGCCCGCTCGATAAGATACATCGACGAAGCCGGCTACGGCACGGGCGTGCGCCACGAATGGCACCACACCGCCGACAAGGACGGCAACGAGCTCGAGTGGCTCGGCGAGACTTCGTCCGACGAGATGGTCGGTCATTTCTACGCATACTCGAACTACTTCGATCTCGTCGCGGACGATGAGGAGAAGAAGCTGATAGCCTCCGTTGTCAAAAAGATTCTCGACCATATTCTCGACAACAAGTTCAGACTCGTTGACACCGACGGCGTGCCGACCACATGGGCAAACTGGGACCCCGATCTGCTCAACAACGACCACAAGTGGATATATGAAAAGGGCACGAACTCGCTTCAGATTCTGACCTTCCTCAAGGCGGGATATCATATCACCGGCGATAAGAGATACGAAGATGCGTTTGAATATCTCATCAGGGACAAGCACTTCGCCATGAACCTCATGCAGTACAAAATCCTTGACGGCCACCTGCTCCACATTGATGACAACCACGATTTCCTCATGATATCGCTGCTCATGCGCTATGTTGACGACCCGAAGCTTCGCTCCGTGTTCGCCATGGGTCTGACGCATCACTGGGACGACGAAAAGGCGGAGCACAATGCGTTCTTCAACTTCGTCTACGGCGCATGCACGGGCGAGCAGTGCGACATCGAGACTTCCGTAGACGAGCTTGCGGACTACCCGATGGATCAACTTCTCTGGACGCTCTACAACAGCTGGCGCGATCTCGACTGGGACATGCGCCCGACAGAGGTCGGCATGATCCCGCAGCTCTATCACCCGCTCCCGGCGCACGAAAGGCGCATAAACAGCTGCGACAGCAACCGTTTCATCGCGGACTCCGGCATCGCCGGCGAAGCCGAGCGCCTGTTCACGAAGTCGGACGACCCGACGGCGTTCACGATGTTCCCCGGCACGGGCGACGACCACGGAATGTATCTCATGGCGTGCACAAACTACACCCACCCCTACTGGTTCGCGCGCTACTACGGACTCATCGAAGAGGCGGAATAAAATATAAAGCAGAAATCCTACCCGGGAATGGGTAGGATTTTTTGTTGCAAGTAAAAGTGAGCAGTGGAAAGGCTCGCGATATCAGCGGATATCATTCGCACGCGAAATCTGCGCAATTTTATTTCTTCTCAAAACTCACGGACTTTTCTTTCATCGAGATTTTTCCGACCTGGTAGCCGTAGTTTGTAAGCTCCTTTTTGAAGTTCAGAAATGCGTGGTCTATCGGTACGCCGGCGATATTTTGTATTTCATCAAAAGTGAGCTTCAGCGACTGTTTACCGCTGTTTTTGACATATTCCCAAAGTGCGTTGTATTTGCTCCTTTTTTCGCCTCATTATTCGTCAATATAGCTGTTTCTCTTTTCGAGCACCCACGGGATATTCGCATCGAAGTCGAGCTGAATAACTGGAAGAGGAAAATCCGGCTCCGGCATGTCGATACGGTCGCTGAACGAAACGCCAAAATTCGGCGAGAGCGGATATGTTGCTTTTTCGTCCCAACAGGCTGTAGAGTCGCTTGTCGGTTTCCACGCGCTTTTGCCGCTGAGTAAAGTTCCGCAGATGTGGCAAAAGCCGCCGTAGTACAGCGTGTTTTCGTCTTTGGCGCAATAGACATAACATTCGCAGATTTTTTTCATGTCAACGCCGAGCGCGGAGAAAAAGTCCCGGATATTCTGCGGAAGTTTGTCGACGGCTCTCTCGAAGTTAAGACACCCGTCGCATTGGCACCCCTCGCTGACCGTTTTGGCGCGGTCATAGAACTGCCGTGTCTTTTCAACATCAACATCGATTTTGTATTCGCCGAATTGAAATATCAAGTTTTGCACCTCCGATATGAGCGGTTTCTTTGATTATATCAGCAAAGCGCGGAAAAATCCACCGGGATATGCAAAAAGGACGCAGTTTGCACTGCGTCCTTTTTCTGTTCTGTTGTGCTTATCAGCTGTGCTTTTTGCCCTTTTGCTGATTCGCGCTGTGGCAGGAGCCTGCCATAGCACAGTGGGCACAGTTGCAGCCGCAGGAGGATTTGCCTTTTTTCTTATTTTTTACGAGGCTGAATATTATCAGCGCCACGATAACGGCAAGCACAAGGCATATTATAATGGTTGCAATATTCTTTGATAACCACGCGAGCATTTCGGAAGACTCCTTTCACAGCATATAGCTTGGTTTATTTTGTGACCTTTACATCGGAGGCGAGCTTTGTGGCCTCTTTGTAGGGGCGCACGAGCATGAAGATTATCAGGGCGAGGAACGCGAACGCGAACACAAGGCTTACGATATCAACTGCGCCGTGGATGTTGCCGGTGAAGAGGTTGCCGAACTGATTTATCATAAGGGAGATAACATAGGCGAAGCCGCACTGATAGCCGATTGCGAACCAGGTCCACTTTGCGCTGTTCATCTCACGCTTGATAGCGCCGATAGCTGCGAAGCAGGGAGCACACAGAAGGTTGAAGACGAGGAACGAATAAGCGGTCAGGCCGGTGAACGCCTTTGCAAGGGTTGCATAAACGTTGCCCTCTGCGCCATAGAGGATGCCCATCGTACCGACGATGTTCTCCTTTGCGACAAGTCCGGTGATCGAGGCGACGGTAGCCTGCCAGTTGCCCCAGCCAAGCGGAACGAAGATCCAGGCGATAGCCGAGCCGACCTTTGCGAGCAGGGACTGATCAAGCTGATCCTCTGCAAGCATTCCGAAGTGGCCGTCTACGAAGCCGAAGTAAGAGGTGAACCAGACAACGATAGTTGAAAGAAGGATGATCGTTCCGGCCTTCTTGATGAAGGACCAGCCGCGCTCCCACATGGAGCGGAGGACGTTCTTGAGGGTCGGCCAGTGATAGGCGGGAAGCTCCATAACGAACGGAGCGGGATCGCCGGAGAACATCTTGGTCTTCTTGAGCATGATGCCCGAGCAGATGATAGCCGCCATGCCGATGAAGTAAGCGGAGGTCGATACCAGAGCGGAGCCGCCGAAGAGCGCGCCTGCGATCATGGCGATGAACGGTACCTTAGCGCCGCAGGGGATGAATGTTGTTGTCATTATGGTCATACGGCGGTCGCGCTCATTTTCAATGGTACGCGAAGCCATGATTCCGGGAACGCCGCAGCCGGTGCCGATAAGCATCGGGATGAAGGATTTGCCGGAGAGACCGAACTTGCGGAATATACGGTCAAGGACGAATGCGATACGGGCCATGTAGCCGCACGCCTCAAGGAATGCGAGGAGCAGGAACAGGACGAGCATCTGGGGAACGAAGCCGAGGACAGCACCGACGCCGGCTACGATACCGTCGTTGATAAGTCCGCTGAGCCAGTCGGCCGCGCCGACCTTTTCAAGTCCGTTGCCGACGAGAACCGGAATGCCGGGCACCCACACGCCGTAAGCGGCGGGATCGGGCTCGTCGAAGCCCTTCTTTTCAAGGTACTTGACAGCGTCAACATAGGTCATGCCTACCGTTGCTTCTTTGTCAGCCTTGGAGAGGTTTGCGGGGATTGCCGAGTAATAAGCGGTCATGGCGTTGACGGCGAGGGTCTCCTCATCCTCAACATCAACCGTTGCGGTGTCCGCTGTGGGCTGATAAGCCTTCATCTCGGCAAGAGCCTTGTCGGCGTCAAAATCTTCTGCGCCGAAGTCAATGCCGGTGAATGCGCTGACAGCCTCGGTAGCTGCGGTGTAGTCGTCAGCGTCAGTCGAATAAGCCTTCGAGCCGATGCCGAGCAAGTGCCAGCCGTCGCCGAACACTCCGTCGTTCATCCAGTCGGTCGCGAACGAGCCGACAGTGACCATGGAGATGTAGTAGACGAGGAACATGATAACTGCGAATATCGGAAGTCCGAGCCAGCGGTTTGTGACGATCTTATCGATCTTGTCGGAGGTCGAAAGCTGACCGACATTCTTCTTTTTGTAGCAGGCTTTGATTATAGACGCGATGTAGATATATCTCTCATTCGTGATGATGGACTCTGCGTCGTCATCCATCTCTTTCTCTACCGCCTGAATGTCGCCCTCGATGTGCTCAAGGGTCGCCTTGTCGAGGTTGAGCTTTGCAAGCACCTTGTCGTCGCGCTCGAAGATTTTGATGGCGTACCATCTCTGCTGCTCCTCGGGCAGACCGTGGACGGCAGCTTCTTCGATGTGGGCGATGGCGTGCTCGACGGAGCCCTCAAATGTGTGCATCGGAACAGTTTTGGTGCTCTTTGCAGCCTCAATGGCAGCCTCGGCAGCGTCCATGACTCCGTCACCTTTAAGGGCGGAAATCTCAACTATCTTGCAGCCGAGCTGGCGGGAGAGCTCATCGACGTTTATCTTGTCGCCGTTCTTCTTGACGACGTCCATCATGTTGATGGCGATAACAACGGGGATACCGAGCTCGGTCAGCTGGGTGGTGAGATAGAGGTTTCTTTCGAGGTTCGTACCGTCGATTATGTTAAGTATAGCGTCCGGGCGCTCATCGATAAGATAATTTCTCGCGACAACTTCCTCAAGGGTGTAGGGCGAGAGCGAGTAGATACCGGGAAGGTCGGTGATGATAACGCCGTCATGCTTTTTGAGTTTTCCTTCTTTTTTCTCAACCGTAACGCCCGGCCAGTTACCGACGAACTGGTTCGAACCGGTGAGAGCGTTGAACAATGTGGTTTTACCGCTGTTGGGGTTACCCGCAAGAGCAATGCGTAAATCCATTTTGATAGCCTCTCTTTCTTGAAATTATATCAGCTTTTCTGCGCGGGGTCTTATTCGACCTCGATCATGTCCGCGTCGGCCTTTCTGAGCGAGAGCTCATAGCCGCGCACCGTGATCTCGACCGGATCGCCGAGAGGCGCGACCTTACGGATATAGACCTCTACGCCCTTGGTCAGTCCCATGTCCATGATGCGGCGCTTTGTTGCGCCCTCTCCGTGGAGCTTGACTACCTTGACCGTTTCGCCGATCTTAGCCTGCCTGAGAGTTTTCATTGCTTATATCCTCCTTTTGTGCAATTTTATTCTTGGTGGTGTTGTAACCGTTTGGTACAACCGCTATATGTACTGCGCAAAAGCGCCGTCATATCATGATTTTCTTCGCCATCTCTTCGCTGATGGCAACGCGCGACTCCTTGACGTTGACTATAACATTTCCGCCCAGGGCATTGACTACCTTTACAGTGCCGCCGACGACAAATCCGAGATTTTCGAGATGCTGTTTTACTTCCGGGCTGCCGCCTATCTTCTTGATGATATTCTCTTCGCCGACCTGTGCGAACATCAAAGGCATCATATTGAGTCCCTCTTCCTCTTTTGTATTTCCGGGATTAGCATACGCTAACCTTGGGGCTTTAAAATTGATTAGCACCCGCTAACCGTGATATATGGTACTCCTATAGTTGTTCCCTGTCAATAGACTTTTTTCAATTTTTTGCCGTAAAACGCAATTTCGGCGACATCAACAAACAATTAGCCTGTGCTAACCGATTGCTTTGGATATTTCATACATATCCTCCCCCTTGATTTTTCCTGAGTGAAGTGATATCATACCTTTAATATATAACAATACACACACCAAAAAGGGAGGAACAGATATGCATCTTCAGGAATCGGGCGAAATGTATCTCGAAACCGTCTATATACTCTCAAAAAACGGCGTTGTGCGCTCGCTCGATGTCGCCGAATATATGGAGCGTCAGCCGCGCCGTCGGGCTTCTCAAACAGGGAGGCTATCTTCTCATGGACAAGGACGGGTATCTGACCCTCACCGAATCGGGGCTCGATGTGACGAAGAAAATATACGAACGCCACACCCTGCTCTCGAAGTTTCTCGTCCGTCTCGGCGTTGACGAAAAGACCGCCGCCGAGGATGCTTGCAAGATGGAGCACGATATCAGCGACGAGTCGTTTTCGGCGATAAAAGAACACGTCCGCAGGAACATGAAACATGCAGATGAATAAAGAAATTTTTGCTCAGACCGACCGGCTCGTGCTGAGAAAATACAATCGGAATGATTATTTACAT
>OJKW01000017.1_pt1 | contig 169995 bp, 161 predicted proteins | sample 1596591 | NCBI WGS metagenome assembly OJKW01 (sample SAMEA4350166, study PRJEB24818) | metagenome | biome: human; feature: gut; material: faeces | place: Denmark | collected 2013-09 | reverse complement strand
GCCATTCGCAGGAGCCCTGCCTCACCTCTTGATTTGACGCGCTTCGCGCAGGTCGAGGCAGCGAGTTCTCCGGCGCTGCGGCACATTCCAAAAAGAATACCCCATCCTGTCGGATGGGGTATTCTTTATGGAGCGGGCGACGAGGCTCGAACTCGCTACCTCGACCTTGGCAAGGTCGCGCTCTACCAGATGAGCTACGCCCGCAAACGCAAGGTTGATTATAGCGTATAAGCGCCGGTTTGTCAACCCTGCATTTTCTGTTTTTCCGTTTTCTTCGGATGTGGTCCGCTCAGTGTACCAGCAGGATCTCCACCAGACCCACGCTGTCCCGATCCGGATAGAAGCGCATCAGCCAGTCTGCTCCGCCTGCGGAGCTTTCCACCTCACGGATCAGCCGCTCGATATCGGCGGCGGAGCTGTCGGTGCTGCTGAACTGCACCACCAGCTCCGTCAGACCCTCGTCCTGGGCCTGAGCCAGCAGGTCCCGCAGGGCCGAGGTATTGGTGACGTGGGCGATGCTTGCCATCTGCTGGGCAGTGCAGCGGTAGCTGATGGTGACGGTGATCTCGCTGTAATTGCGGGCGGAGTCGTCCAGCGTGTATTGCAGGTACTCCACGGCGTAAGAGCCCAGGGGCGTGTCATGCTCCACCTCGCGGCAGGCCATCTCCGCCGCGTCCGTGGCGTCCAGGCCCTCCCCTCCATAGTACAGGCGGATGGTACCCTCCTCTGTGTGGTTGCCCACCAGAAGGAGAATGTCGTTTACCAGATCCTGATAGGTGTCGGCCTGCAGCACGCCGCGGCCGCTGCCCTCATAATAGGAGGAGCTGTGGTCCTTGACCTCGTACCACTCCCGCTGGAGAAAGCTGCCGCAGCCCGTCAGGCACAGCAGCACCGCCAGCAGCAGCGGCAGCGCTCTTTTCTTCATGGGATATCCTCCTTTCCGGCGTTTTACAGAAGCTCCAGCTGCTTTTCCTCACTGTCCTCCGGCCGCAGCAGGGCGCCGGCGGCGGGGATGGTGCGGGTACGGTAGCGGGCCTGGTTGGTGATGCCGGTGTCGGCCACATCGGCCAGCCGCTCCAGATGGTATTTGGGCTTGATATTCATGACCTGCACACCCTGGGTGCCGCGGGTGGTCTTGGGCGCCAGCAGTGCCGTGTGTACCAGCAGGGCCCGGGGCTCATTGGTCAGCAGCGCCAGCTCGCGATCCTCCGTCAGGGGCAGGATCTGTACCAGCGGGAACTTTTCGCAGTAGGCGCCGGTGAGCTTGCGGCGGTTGGAGGTGGTGGCGTAGGCACTGAGGCTGACGCGGGCCACGCGGCCGTTCTCAAAGGCGAACAGCAGGCTGCCGCTGTAATCTCCGGGCAGGCACAGGAAGATCACATTCTCCCCTGCATCCAGCCCCAGCTTGGCGGGCAGATAGTCGCCCAGCAGCGAGGCTTTCGTCTCGCCGAACTCGCTGGCGCGGGTCTTGTAGACCTGCTGCCTGTCGGTGAAGAACATCAGCTCCGTGTTGTTGGTGGCCTCGAAGTACTGGCTGGGATCGTCGCCCTCCTTGTACTTCTGGTCGCCGGACATCCGCAGGGACTGGGGCGTGATCTTCTTGAAATAGCCCTCACGGCTGAGGAACAGATGGACGGGATAGTCCTCCGGCGCGTCCTCCACCGGCTCCTCCGGCAGCTCGTGGCTGTATACGATCTCAGTGCGGCGGGGCACGGCGTACTTTTTCCGCACCTCTGTCAGTTCGTCGATGATGATGCGGCGGATGCGCCCGGGTTTGGCCAGCGTGTCCTCCAGATCGTCGATCTCATCGGCCAGCGCCGCCGTCTCCTGCACCCGCTTGAGGATGTACTCCTTATTGATATTGCGGAGCTTGATCTCCGCCACGTACTCCGCCTGCACCTGGTCGATGCCGAAGCCGATCATCAGGTTGGGGATGACCTCGGATTCTTCCTCTGTCTCGCGGATGATCCGGATGGCCTTGTCGATGTCCAGCAGGATGCGCTTCAGGCCCTGCAGCAGGTGGAGCTTTTCCTTCTTTTTGCTGAGGATATAGTACACGCGGCGCTTGACGCAGTCGGTGCGCCACGCTGTCCACTCGGTGAGGATCTCCCCCACCCCCATGACCCGGGGCATACCGGCGATGAGGATGTTGAAGTTACAGCTTACCGTGTCCTGCAGGGGCGTCAGGCGGAACAGCTTGGCCATCAGCTTGTCAGGGTCCACGCCCCGCTTCAGGTCGATGGCCAGCTTCAGGCCGCTGAGGTCCGTCTCGTCCCGCATGTCACTGATCTCCTTGACCTTGCCGGCCTTCACCAGCTCCGCCACCTTGTCCAGAATGACCTCGATGGTGGTGGAATAAGGGATCTCGTAGACCTCGATGACGTTCTCGCTCCTGTCATAGCGCCAGCGGGCGCGGACCTTCAGGCCGCCGCGTCCCGTGGCGTAGATGCTGCGCAGGTCATCGCCATCGCAGATGATCTGGCCGCCGGTGGGAAAGTCCGGCGCCAGCAGCGTGGAGGAGATGTCGTGGTCGGGATTTTTCAGAAAGGCGATGGTGGTGTCGCACACCTCGCCCAGATTGAAGCCGCAGATCTGGCTGGCCATGCCCACGGCGATGCCCTGATTGGCGGACACCAGCACGTTGGGATACGTGGTGGGCAGCAGCGACGGCTCCTTCATGGTGTTGTCGTAGTTGTCCACGAAGTCCACGGCGTCGCAGTCCAGATCCCGGAACAGCTCGGCGCAGATGGGGGCCAGCTTGGCCTCGGTATAGCGGCTGGCGGCGTAGGCCATATCCCGGGAGTACACCTTGCCGAAGTTGCCCTTGCTGTCCACAAAGGGGTGCAGCAGGGACTCGTTGCCCTTGGCCAGACGCACCATGGTCTCGTAGATGGCCTGGTCGCCGTGGGGATTCAGGCGCATGGTCTGGCCCACGATGTTGGCGGACTTGGTGCGTCCGCCGGTGAGCAGGCCCATCTTGTACATGGTGTACAGCAGCTTGCGGTGGGAGGGCTTGAAGCCGTCGATCTCCGGTATGGCGCGGCTGACGATGACCGACATGGCGTAGGGCATATAGTTCTCGTCCAGCGTACGGGTGATGGGCTGCTCCACCACCGCGCCCCGCAGGCCCATCACGTTGGGGTCGGCGGGACGGTGGACGGTTTTTTCTTCCGTTTTCTTCTTTGCCATCAGGGTTCCTTTCTCAGCTGACGTCGATCATGTCCAGGTAGCGGCAGCCGTTTTCCGCGATATAGTCCTTGCGGCCGGACAGGTTGTCGCCCAGCAGCAGGTCAAAGACGCGGGCCGTCTCCTCAGCGTCCTCCGGCAGCACGCGGATGAGCCGCCGTGTCTCGGGGTTCATGGTGGTCATCCACATCATCTCCGGATCGTTTTCGCCCAGTCCCTTGGAGCGCTGGACGTTCACCTTCTTACCGGACAGCTCCTTGAGGATGTCCGCCTTCTCCCGCTCGGAGTAGGCGAACCACGTCTTTTCGCCGCCCTTTTCCCTGCAGGTGATCTCAAACAGCGGCGTCTCCGCGATGTAGACGTAGCCCTCCCGGATCAGGGTGGGGCACAGGCGGTACAGCATGGTCAAAATCAGCGTGCGGATCTGGAAGCCGTCCACATCGCCATCGGTGCAGATGACCACCTTGCTCCACCGCAGATTGCTCAGGTCGAACTGGTTCAGATCCTTCACCGCTTTGCCGCTGACCTCCACGCCGCAGCCCAGCACCTTCATCAGGTCGGTAATGACGTCACTTTTGAAGATGCGGGGATAATCGGCCTTCAGACAGTTCAAAATCTTGCCGCGGACGGGCATCAGGCCCTGGAACTCCGCGTCGCGGCTCTGCTTGCAGGCGCCCAGTGCGGAGTCGCCCTCCACGATGTAGATCTCCCGGCGCTCCACGTCCTTGGTGCGGCAGTCCACGAATTTCTGGACGCGGTTGGCAATGTCGATCTTCTCCGTCAGCTTTTTCTTCTGGTTGATGCGGGTGCGCTCCGCCGTTTCGCGGCTGCGCTTGTTGATGAGCACCTGAGCTGCGATCTTCTCCGCCGCCTCCTTGTTCTCAATGAAGTAGATCTCCATGCGGCTGCGGAGGAATTCGGTCATGGCCTCCTGAATGAACTTGTTGGTGATGGCCTTCTTGGTCTGGTTCTCATAGCTGGTCTGGGTGGAGAAGTTGTTGCTCACCAAAATGAGGCAGTCCTGTACGTCGGGAAACGTGATCTTCGATTCGCCTCTGGTGTATTTGTTGTTGTCCCGCAGGTATTTATCGATGGCGGACACCATGGCCGAGCGGGTGGCCTTCTCCGGACTGCCGCCGTGCTCCAGAAAGCTGGAGTTGTGGTAGTGCTCGCATAGGGCCACGCGGTTGGAAAAGCACAGTGCCACGCTGAGCTTCACCTTGTACTCCGGCTTGTCCGCCCTGTCGCGGCCACGGCGCTCCGCCTCCCAGAACACCGGCTCTGTCAGGGAGTCCTCCCCCGCCAGCTCGCGGATATAGTCGGCGATGCCGTTTTCATACAGAAACTCCTGGGTCTCAAATTTTCCGGGGGCCGTCTCATTGCGCAGACGGAACGTGACGCCGGCGTTCACCACAGCCTGCCGCTTCATCACGTCCTGATAGTATTCCAGCGGCACGGCGATGTCGGTAAACACCTCCAGATCCGGCAGCCAGCGAATGGTGGTGCCGGTCCGCTTTTTATTGGTGGTCAGCTCCGTGCTCTCCAGCTGGCCCACAATCTCGCCCCGCTCGAAGTGGAGGCGATACTCCTTCCCCTCGCGGTACACCGTGACATCCATATAGCGGGAGGCGTACTGGGTGGCGCAGGAGCCAAGGCCGTTGAGACCCAGAGAGAACTCGTAATTCTCACTGTTCTCGTTGTCGTACTTGCCGCCGGCGTACAGCTCGCAGAACACCAGCTCCCAGTTGTAGCGCCCCTCCTTCTCGTTCCAGTCCACGGGGCAGCCGCGGCCCATATCCTCCACCTGTACCGACCGGTCCAGAAAGCGGGTGACGGTGATGAGCTTTCCGTGGCCGCCGCGGGCCTCGTCGATGGCGTTGGACAGGATCTCAAACACCGCGTGCTCGCAGCCCTCCAGCCCGTCGGAGCCAAAAATAACACCGGGCCGTTTCCGGACCCGATCCGCGCCCTTGAGACTGGAGATACTCTCGTTGTCGTATACGTTTTTCTTTGCCATATTATTCCTCCGGCATACACCGAGCCAATCGTTTTCTGTTATTCTACCGTATTTTTCCCGTCAATGCAAGTCTCGCCGCCGCGGTATGCGCCGCACTTCGTCTAAAAGATCCTCCGACCCAAAAAGGTTTACAGATTCCCGCAAAAAATAACAGGAGCGCAACTGGGAAAACCCTTGGTGGAAAAAGGCTTTCCACAGTTTCCACATGGTTTTCCACAACTGTTATGTCAACACAAAACCGGTAAAAAAGTGCGCAAAACCGTGGGATTTACCATAATTGCCGGAGAAATCACCATTTTCTGGTTTTCCGGCGGAATGGGTATTGTTTCCCCTGTTTCCCACGGTTTCCCGCACTTTTCGACAGGGCCTCTTTTCCCCACGACATTGGCCGCAGGAGAAAGTGCCGCGGCAAGCGAAAGGACCGCCAATAGGCGGTCCTTTCGGAAAAACCGGATAAACGGACTTACTTGATGGGCTCGCCGGCGGCTTCCTTGGCGGCGATCTCCTTCATGGCGTCCTTGTGGCTCAGGTTCACGCGGCCCTTCTCGTCGATCTCCGTGACCTTGACCCACATCATGTCGCCGATCTTGCAGGCATCCTCCACCTTCTCGATGCGGTGGTCAGCCAGCTTGGAGATGTGTACCAGACCATCCTTGCCGGGAGCCAGCTCCACGAAAGCGCCGAAGGTCATCAGGCGCACCACGCGGCCGTAGTACAGCTGACCCACCTCGGGCACGAACACGATGTCGTCAATGCACTTCTTGGCGATGGCGCAGCTCTCCGCGTCAGGGGAGGCGATGTGGATGGTGCCGTCGTCGTCGATGTCGATCTTGGCGCCGGACTCGGCCACGATCTTCTGGATGACGGAGCCGCCCTTGCCGATGACGTCGCGGATCTTATCGGGATCGATGTGCATGGTCAGCATCTTGGGCGCGTACTTGCTCACCTCGGCGCGGGGCTCGGCGATGCAGGGCAGCATCACCTGGTCCAGGATCTGCACACGGGCGTCGTAGGTGATATCCAGCGCGTTCTTGATGATCTCCATGGTCAGACCGTCGTTCTTCAGGTCCATCTGGATGGCGGTGATACCCTTCTTGGTGCCGGCCACCTTGAAGTCCATCTCGCCGTGGAAGTCCTCCACGCCCTGGATGTCGATGAAGGTGGTGAAGCTGCCGTCGTCGTCCTGGATCAGGCCGCAGGAGATGCCGGCCACAGGGGCCTTGATGGGCACGCCGGCGTCCATCAGTGCCAGCGTGGAGCCGCAGATGGAGCCCTGAGACGTGGAGCCGTTGGAGGAAACCACCTCGGACACCACGCGGATGGCGTAGGGGAACTCCTCCACCGGAGGAATGACGGGCAGCAGAGCGCGCTCAGCCAGCGCGCCGTGGCCGATCTCGCGGCGGCCGGGGCTGCGGGCGGGCTTGGCCTCGCCCACGGAGTAGCCGGGGAAGTTATAGTGGTGCATGTAGCGCTTCTCCGTCTCCTCCCAGATGGTATCCAGCTTCTGGTTGGCGGACAGGGTATCCAGCGTGGCCACGCTCAGCACCTGGGTCTGGCCGCGGGTGAACAGGCCGGAGCCGTGGACACGGGGCAGCACGCCCACCTCGGCGTCCAGCGGGCGGATCTCGTTCTTCTGGCGGCCGTCCACGCGGTGGCCCTCCAGCAGCCAGGCCTTCACGATCTTCTTCTGGAACTTGTAGGTGATCTCGTCCAGATACTGATCCATGTTGGGATAATCCTCCAGGAACAGCTCGTGCCACTTCTCGATCAGCTGGTTCCAGCGGGCCTCGCGGACGTTCTTGTCGTCGGTATCCATGGCGGCCTTGGCATCGTCCATGGTGGCGGCCACGATCTTGTCGAACAGCTCCTGATCGAAGTCGGCGTGGGGGTAGTCGAATTTGGGCTTGCCGATCTCGGACACCATCTGGTTGATGAGGGCGATCTGCTTCTGGTTCTCCTCGTGAGCGGAGCGGATGGCCTCGAACATGACATCGTTGGGCACCTCGTTGGCGCCGGCCTCGATCATGACCACCTTCTTGGCGGTGGACACCACGGTGACGTCCAGATCGCTGACCTTACGCTGCTCGGCGTCGGGGTTAAAGACCAGCTTGCCGTCCACCAGACCCACCTTCAGGGCGGCCACAGGGCCGTTCCAGGGGATGTCGGAGATAGCCAGGGCGGCGGAGGTGCCGATGAGGGCGGCGATCTCCGGAGAGCAGTCGTGATCCACGGCCATGACGGTACACATCACGGACACGTCGTTGCGGAAGTCGTAGGGGAACAGGGGACGGATGGGGCGGTCGATGACGCGGCTGGTCAGGATGCCCTTCTCCCCGGGACGGCCCTCGCGGCGGTTGAAGCTGCCGGGGATGCGGCCCACGGAGTACATCTTCTCCTCAAAGTCCACGCTCAGGGGGAAGAAGTCGATACCGTCACGGGGACGGGGCGCGGCGGTGACGCAGCACAGCACGCGGGTATCGCCGTAGCCCACCATGACGGCGGCGTTGGCCAGCTCGGCCAGCTTGCCCACCTCCAGCGTGAGGGGACGGCCTGCCAGATCCATGGTGTACTTGTGATAGTGGGGGAATTGACGCTTGGTGATGATCGTTGACATGACATTTCTCCTTTTTTGTGAATTAGCATCCTGTACCGCGATCCGTCGCCGTTAGCACTTGAAAATGCCCCGAAGCCGCCGGTTTCGACGCATTTTCAACTGCTAAGGGTGAGGATACAGACTGGTACAGAATGTGAAAGAAGGGTGATGCGCGCACGCACATCACCCTGTTTCAACTTACTTACGCAGACCCAGCTTGGCGATCAGGGCACGATAACGCTCGATGTCCTTCTTGGCCAGATAGTCCAGCAGACGGCGGCGCTTACCGATCATCATCTGCATACCGCGGCGGCTGTGGAAGTCGTGGGGATGCACCTTCAGGTGAGCGGTCAGCTGGTTGATGCGCTCGGTCAGGATAGCGACCTGCACTTCGGGGGAGCCGGTGTCGGTCTCGTGGGTACGGTTGGCCTCGATGATGGAGGTCTTCTGGTCTTTCAGCATCATAGTTGTGTTTCCACCTTTCTTGAATTACGCCCGCATCCTGAGCCGTGGGAGAGATGGATCGCTCCGCGCAGCTAAGGCAAGGGGCAATGCGACATAGTCGCGTACCTTGAAATGCTACCATAAAAAAACCGGTTTGTAAAGTGGATTTTTCCGTAAAATCGCATTTGTTCACGTTTTGTTCTTCACTTTTTGAGGGAGAACTGTTATACTGTCGGGGTCTCAGAGCAGAAAGGGGAGAATTTTTCCAATGAAACGCTATATATCCATCATCGCGCTGCTGCTGACGGCGGCGCTTTTGACCGCCTGCGGCAGCGGCGCGGACACCCAGAGCAAGGAGGCGGACGCCGCCGTCCAGACGGCGCTGCCGCCGGAGGGCATCACGGCGCTGGTGCTGTCCGACGACAGCCAGGTGCTGCGGTTCAGCCGCGAGGACGAGACCTGGTACTGGCAGGACGACACCACCTTCCCGCTGGATCAGGAGGCCATGCCGGCGCTGGTGGAGGCGGCTGCCGCCATGACGGCGGCCTCGCCGGTGCGGGTGGCGGAGGAGGATCTGGCCGACTACGGGCTGGATGACACAAAGATCACTCTGGCCGTCACGGCGGACGGCGAGACCCTGACCTTTGCCCGGGGCGATCAGGCGGAGTCCGGCGACTGGTACATGCGCTGCGCCGAGGATGGCACCGTGCGCCTGGTGTCCGATAACGCCGTGAAGATCTTCCAGCTGCTGGACGGCAGCATCTACGACATGGCGGCGCTGCCGGTGCTGCCGGTCATTACCGAGGAGAACCTGCTGTCCGCCGCGGTACAGGGCGGGGAGAACGTCCTGGTCAACATCCGCGTGGTGGACGGCGTGCGCAAGGTGGGCAGCCGCGATGTCACGGAGGCCACCGCCGCGCTGGTGGAGGAGCTGGGCCGGTTGTCCGTCACCGCCTGCGTGGACTATGATCCCGCCGAGGGCGCCGCCGCTATCTGCGGGCTGGATGCGCCGGACGCTCAGGCGCTGGTGACCTATACCAACGAGCTGGGCACCGAGTCCACCCTGACGCTGACTGTGGGTCTGCCCGATGGCAGCGGCGGCCGCTACGTCACCGTCAACGACGATCCCACCATCTACCGCATGGAGGAGACGTCGCTGGTGCAGTTGCTGACGCTGGCGGAGACCGGCCTGAACTGAAGAGATCCAGGGATACCCCCATGCGTCAGCATGGGGGTATCCTTTCGGCCGCATTTCAGCCGAATAGACGCCGGCAGGACCGCGTGCCTCCACATGCGGAGCCGGCCTTGCAAAACGCACCCTTTTGTGGTATAAATCAAGGCGAAAAAAGGAGGGCTGCCTGTGCGTATTCTGATTGTGGAGGATGAAAAGCGTCTGGCGGACACGCTGGCGGAGCTGCTGCACCGGCGGGGCTACGCCGTGGATGTCAGCTATGACGGCGTGTCCGGCCTGGACAACGCCCGCAGCGGCATTTACGATCTGGTGCTGCTGGACGCCATGCTGCCGGAGCTGGACGGCTTTTCCCTGCTGCAGCAGCTCCGCGCCGGCGGTGAGACGGTGCCGGTGCTGATGCTGACGGCCCGCAGCGATCTCAGCGATCGGGTGCGGGGTCTGGACTGCGGCGCGGACTACTACCTGACCAAGCCCTTTGAGACGGAGGAGCTGCTGGCCTGTATCCGCTCCCTGCTGCGGCGGGGCGGCGAGACGGCGGACAGCGGCGCCACCGTCTTCGGTGACCTGCATCTCCAACAGTCCACGTTTCTGCTGTCCTGCGGCGACCGGTCCGTCCGGCTGAGCCGTCGGGAGTACGACCTCATGGAGCTGCTGATGAAAAACGGCAGCCAGATCGTATCCAAGGAGCAGCTGATCTTAAAGGTATGGGGCTACGACTCCGCCGCCGAGGATAATAATGTGGAGGTCTACATCTCCTTCCTGCGGCGGAAGCTGGCCCATCTGCGCTCCCGCGTACAGATCAAAACACTGCGCATGGTGGGCTACTGCCTGGAGGAGGCGGTATCATGATCCGCCGTCTCCGTTGGAAGGTGGTGGGCCTGAACATGGGTATGGTGTTCTGCGTACTGCTGGCCGTGTTCGCCGCCGTGTTCTTCTTTGCCCGCTCCGCCCTGTCCCGCAGCGTCCGCCAGCAGATGGAGGAGGCCGTCCGGACCGGCGTTTACGACCTGTCCCAGCCGGACGGGTCCACCCTGCCCTGCTTCGTGGCGGAGGTCTACGCCAGCGGCACCGTCCGCGTCTCCGGCAACGGCTACTACGACCTGACGGACAAGTCAGCGCTGGCGGACATCGTCACCGCCGCCCTGTCGGCTCAGGAGGACGAGGGCGTGCTGGCGGACTACCACCTGCGCTATCTGCGGAGCGTGGGGCTCCTGTCCACCCGCATCGCCTTTACCGACAGCACGCTGGAGCAGGCCACTCTCCGCGGCCTGCTGACCGGCAGCCTGCTCATCGGATTTGTGGCGCTGGCGGTGCTGTTCGCCTGCAGCTATGTGCTCAGCGGTGCGGTGACGCGGCCGGTGGCCCGTGCGTGGCAGCAGCAGAAGCAGTTCCTGTCCGATGCCAGCCATGAGCTGAAAACGCCCCTGACGGTGGTGCTGTCCTCGGCGGAGCTGCTGGACCAGTCCGCGTTGCCGGAGCAGAAGCAGTATGTGGATAACATCCGCGCCGAGTCCCACCGCATGAAGCGGCTGGTGGAGGATATGCTGACCCTGTCCCGGGTGGAGCGCAGCGGCGCGCACCTGCCGGACGCGGCGGCGGACCTTTCCGACATCGCGGCGGACGCCGCCCTGCGGTTCGAACCGGTGGCCTTCGAGGCAGGCCATACCCTGTCCTACGACATCGCGCCGGACCTGACGGTGCGGGGCGACGGGGAGAAGCTGGCTCAGGCGGTGGCCGTCCTGCTGGACAACGCCATCAAATACGCCGCGCCCCACACGGAGATCCGGCTGGACGCCCTGCGGCAGGGCCGGAACGCCTGTGTACAGGTGGAGAACCGGGGCGCAGACATCCCCGCCGACAAGCTGCCTCATATCTTCGACCGGTTCTATCGGGCCGACGAGTCCCGTACCGGCGGCGACAGCTTCGGCCTGGGCCTGCCCATCGCCAAGGCCATCGCGGAGGCCCACCACGGCGCCATCCGCTGCGACAGCAGCGGCGGCATTACCCGCTTTACCATCACCCTCCCCTGCCAGCAGGGAAAATAGAAAGGCGAAACCATGTTTGACACCATTCTCCGCGGCGGCACGGTGATCGACGGCACCGGCCGTCCCGCCTTCCCCGCCGACGTAGGCATTACCGGCGGGACCATCACCGCTGTCGGCGACCTGTCTGCCGCCGCGGCGGGCCGTACTATGGATGTCGCCGGCCGCACCGTGACCCCGGGCTTCATCGACATCCACCGCCACGCCGACGCCGCAGCCTTTCGCCCCGATTACGGCTCATTGGAGCTGCGGCAGGGCCTGACCACCATCGTCAACGGCAACTGCGGCCTGTCCGCCGCCCCCTTCGGGCCGGACCACGCCGCCGCTATCCGCGCCTACCTGCGGCCCATCACCGGCGATATACCGGATGCCCTGCCCTCAGCGTCTCTGGCCGCCTATCTGGCAGCGCTGCGGGACCTGCCCCTGCACACCGGCATGCTGGTAGGCGCGGGCATTCTGCGGGCGGACACCGCCGGTTACGAGCTGGAGCATCTGGACGAAGCGCACTACCGCGCCATCCACCGCGCCATGGAGCGTGCTCTGGGCGACGGCGCGCTGGGCGTATCGCTGGGACTTGGCTACGCGCCGGAGTGCTTCTGCACCACGGAGGAGCTGATCCATACGCTGGAGCCCCTGCGGGGGCAGGACATCCCCCTCACCGTCCATATGCGGCAGGAAGGCGCCGGTGTCTGCACCTCCGTGGAGGAGATGCTCACCGTGGCGCGGACACTCCGCATCCCTCTGCACATCAGCCATCTGAAGGCCATGGGGCGGGACAGCTGGGGCAAAAAGATCCCCCGTGCGCTGGCGCTTTTAGAGCAGGCGCGGCAGGAGGGACTGGACGTCAGCTGCGACGTCTACCCCTACACCGCCGGCTCCACCCAGCTGCTGCACATCCTGCCGCCGGAGTTTCTGGAGGGCGGCATGGACGCGGTGGTCCGCCGTCTGAGCGACCCCGCTGCCCGTCGGGAACTGGCCCGGCGCATCGAAAGCGGCAGCGGGTTTGATGACATCGCCCGTCTGGCCGGCTGGGACGGCATCTACCTCACCAGCCTTCACTGCCCCGAGGATCACCCGTTCCTGGGCAAAAGCCTTGCCCAGATCGCGGCCCTGACGGGGCAGGACCCGCTGGACTGCTGCTGCGACCTGCTGGTGCGGGAGGACGGCCAGATCACCATGATCGACTTCATGGCGTCGGAGGAGGACATCATCGCCATCCTGCAAAGTGACCTGTCCAACCTGATCTCCGACTCCACCTATCCCACGGAGGGCATGCCCCACCCGCGGGTCTACGGCACGTTCCCCCGGCTCATCCAGCACTTTGTCATGAAAAAACATGCCCTGACGCTGGAGCAGGCGGTGCGGAAGATGACGGCTTTGCCCGCCCGGGCCCTGCGCCTGCGGCACAAGGGCGTCATCGCGGAGGGAATGGACGCGGACCTCTGCGTCTTTGATCCCGCGCAGCTGCGGGAAAACGGCGATTACCGGTGTCCCTGCCGGATGGCGTCCGGACTGGACGCCGTGCTGGTGGCGGGGCAGCCGGCGGTCATACACGATACACTCACCGGCGCACACGCCGGTACGGTCATCAGGAGGGAACTCATATGAGAACAGATATGCTGCATCAGTTGGAGGGCGTCGTCCGCCGCGCCGGCGACATCGTCCGCGAGGCTCATGACATCGAGCGGGCCACCATAGAAAAGCACGGCGCCGCCGACCTCGTCACCAAGTACGACGTGGCGGTGCAGGGCTTTCTGCAGCGGGAGCTGCTGGCCCTGCTGCCGGAGGCGGACTTTCTGGGCGAGGAGGGGGATCACACGACCCTGACCCGTCCGTGGACCTTCATCGTGGACCCCATTGACGGCACCACCAACTTCGTCCGCCGCCTGCATTACAGCGATATCTCCGTGGCGCTGGCTCAGGACGGCCAGACGCAGTACGCCGTGGTCTACGACCCCTTTGCCGACGAGCTGTTCTCCGCTCAGAAAGATGGCGGTGCGTTCTGCAACGGCCTGCCCATCCGGGTCAGTGAGCGGGACATGGCCCACGCCGTGTTCCTCTGCGGCTCCACCATCTACGACCGCAGCCTGACGGAGCAGAACTTCTCCCTGATCCGCCAGCTGTACGAAAAGGGGCTGGACTTCCGCCGCTTCGGCGCGGCGGCTCTGGACCTGTGCCAGGTGGCGGCGGGACGGGTGGAGGTGTTCGGCGAGTGCTGCCTGTCTCCCTGGGACTACGCTGCCGGCAGCCTGATCATCACGGAGGCTGGCGGTATCGTCACCGACTTCGCGGATACCGCGCCCAATGTGCTGCGGCCCTCGTCGGTGTTCGCCAGCAACGCCAGGTGCCACAGCGTCCTCAAGGAGCTGGAACTGTAACGACGAAAGAGGGACGGCCCTGCGGGCCGTCCCTCTTATTTTCCATGGAAGCGATTACAGGAACTTGTCCAGCTCCCGCTCCACCTCCGGCATCTTCTTCACAGTGGGGTTTTCGAGGCGCCAGCCGTCGCGGATGACCATGGACAGCCTGCGCAGGGCCGTCAGATCCGCCAGCGGGTCCGCAGGGCACACGATAAGGTCCGCGGCCTTCCCGGCCTCCACGGAGCCGGTAACGTCGGCAATGCCCGCCAGCTCCGCGTTCAGCAGCGTGGCGCTGTGCAGCGCGAAGGCGGGTGTCACGCCGCAGTACTTCACGAAGTAGCACAGCTCCCGCCACATGTCATAGTGGGTGATGTAGGGGCAGCCGGTGTCGGTGCCCAGTCCCACGGGGATACCCTCCGCCAGACACGCCTTGGCCAGTGCCACAATGCCCTCGAACACCACAAGGCCGTTGGCCTGCTGCTCGTAGGTGGCGTGGGAGATGCTGCGGTCAAACAGGGCGTAGGGCACGGCGGGGGAGATGGTGGATACCTGGAACGCGCCCCGCTCCTTGAACAGCCGCAGGATATCCGCGTCCGGTCTGGCTCCGTGCTCAATGGAGTCCACGCCGTTTTCCAGCGCCACGCGGACGCCCTCGGGGCTCTCCACATGGGCCGCCACCTTCATGCCCAGAGCGTGGGCCTTATCGCAGGCGGCCTTCACCAGCGCCGGCTGCATCCGCAGCACCCCGGGCTCACCCACCACCTCGGCGTCCATGACGCCGCCGGTGATCATCAGCTTGATGAGGTCGGGCTTCTCCGCCGCGATCTTCTCCACGCAGGCCGCAGCCTCCTCCGGCGTGCGGGCCTCGTAGGCCAGGGAGCCTGCCATGTGGCCTCCGGGCACGGATACCGCCATGTTGGACGCCACCACGCGGGGGCTCAGGATGGCCCCTGCCGCCGCCTGATCGCGGATAATGGTGTCAAAATCCGCCACGCCGCCCACCGTGCGGATGGTGGTGACGCCGCTGAGCAGCTCCATCTTGGCGTAGCCCTCGCACAGGCGGATGCCCACGCGGCGCATCAGGCCGTTGGAGGTGATGAGCTTCACCAGCTTTTTGGGGTCGGAGGGCTTCTTTTTGGGCTTGCCGGAGGCCGGCAGGTGGACATGCAGGTTGATGAGCCCGGGCAGCACGTACTGCCCGCCCAGATCCACCGTCTCGTACCCCGCGGGCGCCGCTCCGTCGGTGACGGCGGCGATACGGCTGCCGTCCACGCAGATGACCTTCCCCGTCTGGGGCGCCATATCACGGGTGCCGTCCAGCAGCACGCCGTTTACCAGCGCATAGCGTTTTTCGTTCTTATACATCGTCTCAGACCTCCTGAGAGTGAGATCTTGCTTCTTTTCCGGATACATTGGCCACGAATACGCACACCAGAATGATGACCACGCCCAGCATCTGCCACACACTGAAGGATTCCTTCAGCAGCACCACGCCCGCCAGCACAGACACCACCGTGGTGACGTTGGAAAAAAGTGATGTCTCCGACACGGACAGGTGGCTGTTGGCGAAGTTCAGCAGTCCGTAGGCCATTACCGAGGACAAAAGCCCCAGATACAGCACTGCCAGCCAGAACTGCCCATCCTGCAAGGGCTCCAGGATCATGGGGCTGGTCAGCCCTCCGGCGTGGAGCAGCGCCACGGGGATGAACACCACCATGCCCACCACGAACATGACGTAGGTCATCTCGAACGGGGTGAACAGCTTGGCGGCGCTGTGGCTGATGCCGTAGTACAGCGTGTCGCTGAGCATGGTCAGCAGCAGGAACAGCATGCCCAGCGCCGAGACCATCACCGCCCCTCCGGCGGAGATCAGCGCCACACCGCCGATAGCGCACACGGCGCACAGTACCTGCTTCAGCGTCACCTTCTCGTGGAGCACCAGCACGTCCATCAGGATGCAGCACACCGGCACCGCCGCGATGATGGTGCCCGCCACCGCTGACGAGGTGTACAGGATACCGTAGTTCTCGAAGATGAAGTAGGCCACCGGCTGCACGATGCCCAGAAGCAGCAGCTGATACACCGGCTTGCCCCGCAGGGAGAAGGTGAACAGCGGCCGCCCCCGCAGCTTTCCCACCAGCGCGTTGACCAGGATCACCAGCGTCATGGCCGCCACCGCCACGGTGAACCGCACCGCCAGCAGCACGGTGGGGGCCGCCTTCTCCAGCGCCAGCTTGGAGAACATGAAGCTCATGCCGAAGATGACGGCTGCGGTGATGGCCGCCAGCAGCGACAGCGTATGGATCCTTTTCTGTGTCATGACAAGCTCCTTTTGCCCGCGGTGTGCGGGATCTTAATGCCGCTCACTATACCATAAAAGTGAAAAAGATGCAAGATTTCCCGCCCCTCTGGTAAAAAATACGCCCGCCCGCAGGAAGCGGACGAGCGTACCGGCGACAGGGAGATGGTGCCGCCACGGGGGGAGGTGAAACCTGAAAAAACGGAAAAGACTTACTTGCTGGTGACTTTGCTGACGATGCCGACTACCACAAGAAGACCGGCCAGAGCGGCCATCACGAAACTCGGACCCATGCTTCAGCGCCTCCTTTCTGCGGTTTTTCTTAACGTGCCTTTAATGTACCACAAGTGCGGGGATTTGTAAAACGCATCATAATCATCAAAACCATGAAAAAAACTTTGCACCGGGCCGACGGATATGCTATACTTGCATCGGGAAAGGAGCGTGCGCCCATGAGCGTTGCGAAATATCAGGTATTCCTCAAGACCGTGGAGTGCGGCAGCTTCACTGCCGCGGCGCGGGAGATGAACTTTACCCAGTCCGGCGTCAGCCATGCCATCGGCTCACTGGAGGAGGAGCTGGGTGTGCCCCTGCTGATCCGCAGCCACGGCGGCGTCACCCCCACGGCGGACGGACGGGCGCTGCTGCCCTACTTCGAGAAGATGTGCGCCATGCAGCACCAGCTGGAGCAGCAGGCCGCCGACCTGCGGGGTCTGGAGACAGGTCTTGTCAAGGTGGCTACCTTCACCAGCGTGTCGGAAAAGTGGCTGCCCAACATCCTCAAGACCTTTCAGACCCACTACCCCCATATCGAGTTCGAGCTGCTGCCCTCCAACTTCAACAGCGAGATTGGCAACTGGGTGCTGAACGGACAGGCGGACTGCGGCTTCATCAGCCTCCCCGCCCCTGTTGAAAAGTATCTGGACTGCTGGATTCTCCAGCGGGACCAGTGGAAGGTCATTGTCCCCTGCGACCACCCGCTGGCGGGTGCGAACCCCTTCCCGCCTGCGGCGCTGGAGCAGTACCCCCTGATCCTGCTGGATGAGGGCGACGACTATGAGATCCAGGCGGTGTTCGACACGCTGGGCATCACGCCGAAGATCCAGTACACCGTCCAGCAGGATCAGACCATCCTGGCCATGGTGTCCAGCGGGCTGGGCATCAGCATCATGGAGGAGCTGATGCTCTACCGCTGTGCCTATCCGCTGGTGTCCTGCTCTCTGCCCCAGCCGTTTTACCGGAACATCGGTATCTGCGTCAAGGACAGGAACGCCCTGTCCAACAGCACCCGGGCCTTCATTGACCACACCCGCCGCTGGGTGCTGGCCAATTTTCCCGACGGCTGGAACGCCCCGCCCCCCACTGTCCGCTGAATGCGGAACGAAACGCCGCCCCGTGCCGTCGGAAATGGCAGAGGCGGTGTTCTGCCCGCCCGATGAAAGGAGTGTTTTCGATGAAAAAGCTGTGTGTATTCTGCATGGCCCTGCTGATGCTGGCCATGACCGCCTGCGGTAAGGACACGTCCGGCGGCGGTCAGTCCGTGGATCTGCGCGCCGCCTATGAAGCAGCCATCGCCCAGGTCAACGAGGAGCTGGGCGACAACGCCCCCGCCCTGCTGGAGGAAACGGCGGTGGAGCTGCTGAACGGCTACTACCCCGGCATCGCGGACATCCAACTGAAGCAGTCGGTGTTCTTCCTCTCCCCCACTGCCACCTCCTGCGAGGTAGCCATGGTGGAGGTGGCTGACAGTGCCGACGCAGCCAAGGTGCGCGACATCTTCCAGACCCGTGTGGACACCATGGCCAACGATACCATGTATCCGGACGAGGCCGCCATGTGGAAAAACAGCGCCACTGTGTCCGTCAACGGGAGCTACGTGGTGCTGGAGGTGCTGCCGGAGGGCTGCACCGTGCCCGACGCATTTCTGGCCAGATTTTGACGTTACGCTGCATTTTCCCGCCTATGTGGTATGAAGAAATGTCTGGTCGTCCGCGCCTTCGTCCCTGCATAGGATGACGCAGGCGGAATCCATACAAAGAGAGAGGTCCTGCACAGCAGGACCTCTCTCTTTTTGTATATTTCGCGTCTCTTACTCGCGGCGCAGGGCCTCAATGGGGTTGAGCTTGGAGGCCTTCACCGCCGGTACGAAGCCGAACACCACGCCGATGACCATAGAGAAGGCCACGGCGATGATGCAGGCCGGTACGCTGATGGCCACCGGTGTGCCCATGATGTGGGACATCATCTCCGCCAGGCCGATGCCGCAGGCCACGCCCAGGATGCCGCCCATGCTGGTGAGCACGGCGGCCTCCGTCAGGAACTGCCAGCGGATACGGCTCTGCTGTGCGCCGATGGCGATCTTCAGGCCGATCTCGCGGGTACGCTCCGTCACAGACACCAGCATGATGTTCATGACGCCGATGCCGCCCACCACCAGGGAGATGGCGGCGATCCAGATGAGCTGCCGGTTGGAGCTCTCGGACAGGCTCTGCAGCTGGCTGGCCTGCTGTAGCAGGTCCTTGGACTGGTACTTGTAGGTGTCGCCGGAGATAACGTGGCTGTTGAGGTATTCCGCCACGTTGTTGCCGGCGGTGGTCATGTCGTTGGTGGACACCGCCCGCACCGCCGCATACTGGGGCTCATCGTAACGATAGACGATGGGCCAGCAGCTGTCGGGGATGAAGATGGTGCCGGAGGTACTGCCGGAGTACATGTAGTAGTCATTGATGTTGTTGATGACCGGCTCCGAGGACACGCGGGAGGACACCACGCCCACCACAGTGAAGGGCTCGCCGCTGATCTCCAGAGTGCCGCCGATGGGATTCTCGCCCTGAAACAGGCTCTGGGCGCTCTTGGTGTCGATGAGCGCCACCTTCCGGCAGCTGGCGAAGTCCGACTCCACGAAGGATCGGCCGTAGTTGACGGCGTAGTCCGCCGCAGACAGGAAGTGGCTGTCGATGCCGTACAGAGTGCCGCTGAAGGACGTATCGCCCACGTACACGCCGTCGGGCCACTGCCGCTGGTGGTACAGGGACACATCCGCCACGCTGCCCAGCTGGCTCATCTCGCTGCGCATGTCCTCCGTGATGGTGCTGACGCCCTGGGGGATGTCGGAGTAGTCCAGGCTTATCTCATTGCCGTCCTGGGTCAGCTGCACGCGGACCACGTTGTTGCCGGCGCCGATGAGGTTCTGCTTGATCTGCTCGTTGGTGCCCTGAATGGTGGATACGATGGTGATGATGGCCGCGATACCGATGATGATGCCCAGCATGGTCAGGAACGACCGCATCTTGTGGCTCCACACGCCCTGAAAGGCGAGATTGATATTTTCTAACATCGCTTCGCCCTCCTTACAGTCCGTTGTACAGCTCGTCGGCGTTGGCTTCCACCGTGGCGGCGCCCTCCCGCACGTCCTTCCCGTAGGGGAACGCCACATAGTCCTCCAGAGACAGTCCGCCGCGGATCTGGGTGTAGCTTCCCCACAGGTCGCGTCCCGTCTGGACCCAGCGCTTCTCCAGCCTGCCGTTGTCGCCGCGGGCCATTACGTAGCTCTTGCCGTTCTCCGTGCGGATGAACATGGTCTGGAGATAGATGGTATTGCCGTCGGTGGTGACGGTCTTCTGATAGGACATATCCACATAGTCTCCGGGCTGCAGGTTGGCGTCCTCGGAGACGAATACCTTAAAGGGGTAATAGGACACATTGCTGTTGCCGTCGCCCCAGCTGCTGCTGTTGTCCGTGGGGAAGTCGCTGATCTCCACGATCTCACCCTGACAACTGGCGCCGGTCATCCAGCTGCTGATGTCCACCGTGTCGCCGAGCTTCACCTTACCCAGGTCCAGCTCGCCCAGTGCGCCGGTGATGTAATAGCCGCCGCCGCCGGAGACCTCCACCACAGGCTCGCTGTTGTTATAGGCCTCGTCCGCCGGCCGCACGGCCTTGACCACGCCGTCGATCTCGCTGTATACGGTGCCGTCGCCCAGCTCCTTCTTTTTCTTGTCCAGCCCGATCTGAGCCTGCTTCACGGAGCGCTGGCCGTCGTAGACCTGCTTTTCCGTGGTGGCGATGAGGGACTTCAGCTCTTCCTTGGTCAGGGACTCGTTCAGCAGCTTCTCGATGGTGGCCAGCTGCTCCTCACGGTCCTTGATCTCCGCGGTGGTGGGGGTCACGTAGCCGTCCTGATAGGCGGGCAGGTCGTTCATCACCTTCAGCTTCACCGGCGTCTCCGTGTCCTCGGCCACGATGTACATGCCGTAGCAGGTGATGGCGCCGTTGTTCACGTTGCCCGCACGGGTCACCAGCACCACGTAGGCGCTGTTCCGGCTCTTGGGCAGGATGTCGTTCCGGATGATGTCGTCCGTCAGATAGTACTCCTTGGTGCGGGTATCCTCCAGCCACTGGTAGTACAGGGGCTTATCCTTGCTCTGGCCAAGGCTGTCGCCCAGACGGCCCTGCTTCACGGGGGAGCCCCGTCCGGCCAGCTGGTCCTGCTGGGAGCGCAGCTTCTCCAGAATGGCGGCCACGCGGTCATACTCCTTCTGCAGCTCCTCGCGGTTCTCCGCCTTGCGGTACAGGGACAGGTTATTCTTGGCTGTTTCCAGCTCCAGCTGCATGCGCTCCAGCTGGATCTGGGCGCCCTCCACCTCCGCCTGAGACAGCGTGGTGTCGTAGGCCAGCAGCTTGTCGCCCTTCTTTACATTCTGCCCCTCTTTCACGTACACCTGACTCACCGTCTGGCTCTGGGAGAGGTAGATCTTCTGTAATTTATCGGTGCTCACCGAGCCGCTGGTGTTGGCGGTGTCGCCCCAGTAGTCGGTCATGGCGAAGCTGGGCACGTCGAACACCTTCACGTCGCCGCGCTGGGCGTTCCGCGCCAGCGTCAGGCCGCCCCATACGGCGGCGCACACGGCTGCGGCAATGCCCACGATCAGCAGCGTCTTTTTCAGGGATTTACTCATGGAACGCACCTCCTGACAGCACACCGTCGCGAATGTTCATAATGGTGTGGGCATGCTGTGCGATGCCCTGATCGTGGGTGATCATGATGATGGTGGAGCCGCTCTGGTGCAGCTGCTGGAACAGATCCATCACCTGTGCGCCGCTGGCGGAATCCAGCGCGCCGGTGGGCTCGTCAGCCAGCAGCAGCTTGGGCCTTCCCACGATGGCCCGGGCGATGGCCACGCGCTGGCACTGTCCGCCGGACAGCTGATCCGGCCGGTGATCCACGCGGTCGGACAGGCCCACCGTCTCCAGCGCCTGACGGGCACGCTCCAGCCGCTCCGCCTTCTTCACCCCGCCGTACAGCAGGGGCAGCGCCACATTCTCCACCGCTGTCAGCTTGGGCAGCAGGTTGAAGGACTGGAACACGAAGCCCAGCTCCTTGTTCCGCACCTCCGCCAGCTGCTTGGGACTGCACTTGGTGATGTCCTGCCCGTTCAGCAGGTAGCTGCCGCTGGTGGGCACGTCCAGGCATCCGATCAGGTTCATCAGCGTGGTCTTACCGCTGCCGGAAGGCCCCATGATGGCAAGATACTCCCCCTCCTCCACCTCAAGGTCGATGTGCTTGAGAATGTGGTTCACGGATTTTCCCATGGGGTAGTCCTTGCAGATGTCGTGCATTTCCAGGATCATACTCAGCCCTCCACCGGTGCGTCCGTGACGGCGCCGTCCGCAGCGGGCGCGGTCACGTCGCCGCCGTTATCCGCGCCGGACATATCCGCCATGCCGCCGTCCGCCATGCCGCCGTCCGTCATGCTGCCGTCCGTCATGCTGCCGTCCGTCATGCTGCCGTCCGTCATGCCGCTGCTGCTGCTATCGGGATCGAAGGTGCTCTCGTCGTAGGGCACGCAGGTCATGCCGGCCTTCAGCGTCTCGTCGGGGAAGGCGATGTAGTCCGACGCCGTCAGCCCGTCGGTGACGACGTAGGTGTCCAGCTCCGCGTCATGCTCCCCCAGCGTCACGCTGCGCTTTTCCAGCTTGCCGCTGCTGTTCTGGGCCCACACCCAGGGGGAGGAGTCCGCGTCGTTGATGAAGTAGGCCGGCAGGTGGATGGTGTTGGCGTCCTGTGCGCCCTGTCCCAGATCCGGCTCGATGTACACGTGCTGGCCCATCAGCAGCCCATCGCTGCTGCTGAGCTCCACATAGAACGGGTATTTGCTGGAGTTACCGGTGTCGCTGCTGCCGCTGCTACCGCTGTCGTAATAGTTGCTGCTGCTCTGGGCGGGGTTGTTCCAGTCGATGCTGGAGATGGTGCCCTGCCACGTCTGGTCGCTGACACGGGAGCGGATGATGACGCTGATGCCCTCGCTGAGCACCGATGCGTTGTTCTCATTGACGTAGCCCTTCACGCGGTAGCCGCCGGTCTGCACGATGGAGATCAGGGGCAGGGGATTGCCGTTGCTGTCGGTGCTGCCGTTGGCGTTGACGCTCTTGACCTCGCCGGCCACCTCCGCCTTCACGGAGCTGTTCTGCATGTTCTTCTGCAGCTTCTCGATGTCGCGGTTCTTTTCAGCGATGCTGCGATTGGTCTTCTGCATTTCGTTGTTGTAATTCCGAATGTCCAGCAGCAGCCGACGGCGCTCGGTGTCATCCGTGGTTTCGTCCAGCGCGTCCTCCGCCTGCTTCTTCTCTTCCTGCTGTGTTTCCAGCTGAGACTTCAACTCCTCCAAAGACAGTTGGGCATCCTCTAAATCGATTTCAAGCTGGCTCATATCATAGGTGAACAGCACGTCGCCCACGTTGACGGCGTCGCCCGCCTTGACCTTGATCTCGCCGATGGTCATGGAGTCGTCCTTTTTGATGTTGGTCTCGCCCAGCGCGCTGACCACGCCGGCAAAACGGTCCGTCATACCGGCGGAGCCCAGCCCGCAGATCATGGAGACGGATTGCACGGATGCTTCGCCGGCGCTCTGACCGCAGCCGGCGGCCACGCCCAGCAGCATGGCCAGCGCCAGAATGAAAGCAGCTTTCTTCATGGTGTTATCTCCTTTGCCTTTCCTCTGCGGTGCGCCGCAGTATTCCACATACATGTATGACGGCGCACCGCGGAAAAATGTTCCGCAGAATTTGTGAAAAAGCGTCGTCAGATGCTTGATCCCATCTTACCATGGCGGCTCCATGCAAATGTGAACGGAATATGAACAAAGCATTAAGGCCCGACTAAGATTGCCGCCGAAAATGTTGACAGCGCGGCGGCCCATGGCATACAATATCACCATTCCCATACGCCGCCTCTGTCTGCGCGGCGTCTGAAAGCGGGAGGGATCTCTATGACGAAAAAACGCATACGTCAGATGAACAGCGCCCTGCGCCGCCGTCTTACCGGCCGCCCTGCGGCGGACTGGCTGCCCCAGGGAGAGTCGTTTGCCCGCCGTCTGGAGACGGAGGGCTATATGCAGCGCTTTGTCCCCCTGTTTCAGGGGCGGCGCCTGCGCTGCGCCGATGTGCTGGCCCTGTGCCGTCCGGAGCTGGACGCTCTCAGCGGCGGAGCTGCGCCGCAGCAGGGCTGGCTGGCCTATACCTACGACTTTGCCCGCCGCCTGCTGTATCCGGAGCGGGACACGCCGGAGCCTTTCGGCCCCGGAGCCGTGTTTTTCCTGTCGGTGCTGCAGGTGCTGTTCGCCGCGGAGAACGAGGTGCTGCCGCCGAACCCCGCCTGGACGTTCCGGCTCCTGACGGAGGCGGAGCTGTCCGGCAGCGCCTGCGCCGTCAGCTACGTCCAGATGCTGCGCTGTTGGAAGCGGGAGTACGTCTATGAGCTGATGCGTCTGGGGCTGGAGGCCACGCCCTACCGCACGCTGGAGCACATCGCCGGCGTCCACCACGTGGCCATGACGGCGGGCCGCGCCCTGCACCGCGCCGGTATCCCCGTGGATCTGGCGCTGGTGTCCGGCAGCGCCGCCGGACACGACATCGGCAAATTCGGCTGCCGTCCCGGGGAGCGGGTGCCCTACCTGCACTATTACTATACGGACCTATGGTTCCGCCGCCGCCGTCTCACCGACATTGGCCACGTGGCCGCCAACCACTCCGTCTGGGATCTGGAGCCGGACTACCTGTCTGTGGAGTCGCTGCTGCTGATCTACGCGGACTTCCGCGTCAAGCAGAGCGTAGGCCCCGATGGGCGGGAGATCACCCGCATCTCCTCCCTGTCGGAGGCTTTCGACGTGATCCTATCGAAATTGGACGCCGTAGACGATGCCAAGCGGCAGCGCTACATGCGGGTCTACGCCCGCCTGCGGGATTTCGAGCAGTTCATGGCCGACAAGGGCGTGGACGTGACGCTGCAGGGCCATGACACACCGCCCCGCCCGCAGAAGCAGACGGCCCTCATGACCGACGAGGAGGCTCTCCACGCCATGACCATGCAGTGCGTGGGCCACAACATGGAGCTGATGAGCCGGCTCACCGGCCAGCGCAGCTTCGCCCAACTGCTGGAGCTGGCCCGGGGCGAGACCAACTGGCGCCGCCTCCGCGCCTATCTGGGCGTGTTCGAGTCCTACTCCCTGTATCTCCACATTCCCCAGAAGGTCCAGACGTTGGCCTTTCTCTACGAGCTGCTGATGCACCGCGAGGGTGACATCCGCCGTCAGGCGGCGGCGCTGCTGGGCGAGATCATCGGCGGCTTCCACGCGGGCTACGCCAAGGAGCGCCCTGCGGGCAGCCGCCCCGACCCCCGCGCCATCACCGATCTGGACCAGTGGAAGCTGTATCTGGAGAAGATCATCTACCCCGACCACAAGCTGATGCCCCAGCACCGCCGCTGGATCGGCTATACCCTGAAATTCGCCGTTAACTCCCTTCTGCAGCACAGCGCGGGACGGGAGGAGCGGTTCCTCTCTCCCCTCTTTGCCTACTATCGCCACCCCGAACAGGTGGCGGACACCGTGGCCTTCCAGCTGCTGGACACGGCGGCGGCTCTGCCTGCGGCAGCCTATTCCCGCCGCCACACGGCCCTGCTGCTGCACTTCGCTCAGGAGCTGTCCACCCACGACTCAGTGGAGGTACGCACCGCCGCCGTGCTGCTGCTGGACCGGCTGCACCGGCTGTCGCCCCGCTCCGCCGCGCCCCTGCGGGCGCTGGAGCACATTTCCTGCGACGGCAGCAGCACTCTGCGCCTGCTGCGGGAGGACGTGCTGTCCGGCGGCGCCCCCGTCATCCTGGCGGATGACGCCGTGTCCGAGATCTTTCTGGACAACCTCAAGACCGCCACGCCGTGGCTCACCAAGCAGGCCAATATCCGCCTGCTGACGGATTTTGCCCGCAGCGGCGCCAGCCCTGTCCTCCACATCGCCACCCACCTCTCCAACCTCATCAAGGTCAGCGACCGCGTCACCGTGCGCCATAGTGCCGGTAATGCCCTGCTGGAGCTGGCGCCCCGCCTGACGGCGGACCAGCGCAACGAGGTGGCGGTGGAGCTGTGCCGCGGCCTGGAGCTGGGGCAGCAGGAGTTCACCAAGTATATCCCTGACTATCTGGGCCGCTTCATGCTGTGGCTCCCCCCTGCCGAGCTGGATGAGCTGCTGGACGACCTCTGGGTGAACCTCAGCGCCGCCGACAGCCGCGTGGCCGCCTCGGTGCTGGATACCGTGGGCGTGGTCTACGAGGCCTACGACACCTATCGTACCCGCTTTCCCGAGGCGGACGAAGCCTATCGCCGCCGCCGTCAGCGGCTGCTGGGCATGCTGATGCGGGGTCTGTACGGCATCGACGACGCCGTGCGGCAGGAGGCGCTGTACGTCCTGGGCCGCAGGGTGTTCGGCTCCGCGGAGCTGGGCGACCACGAGAAATGCCGCGCCTTCGTGCTGACGGAGCGGAAGCTGCTGGCCGCCTACGACGAGGAGCCGGATCACGGCCTCACATTCTACTACCGCGCCGCCATGCTGGGGCGGCTCTACCGCTTCATGACGGAGGAGCAGCTGTTTCGCGAGGGCTTCGATTTCGGCTCGCCCCGTCCCATCGCCTTCTTCCCCGGCACCTTTGACCCCTTCACCCTGTCTCATAAGGGCATCGTCCGCGCCATCCGCGACGCGGGGTTTGAGGTGCTGCTGGCCATCGATGAATTCTCGTGGTCCAAGCGGACCCAGCCCACCCGTATCCGCCGCCGCATCGCGGCCATGTCCGTGGCCAACGAGTTCCACGTCCACATCTTCCCCGAGGATTTTCCGGTGAACATCGCCAACCCCGCCAACCTGCGGCAGCTGCGTCAGGCGTTTCCGGACCGCGGCGTCTCCATCGTGGTGGGCAGCGACGTGGTGGCCAACGCCTCCTCCTACCGCAAGCCGCCGCAGCCGGACTCCATCCACACCTTCGACCACGTGATCTTCCGCCGCACCGAGCCGGACGCCGCACCGGCGGATTACACCTGCATCACCGGCCATGTGCTGGAGCTGACGCTGCCGCCCCAGCTGGAGGAGATCAGCTCCACCCGCATCCGCGAGGCGGTGGACGCCAACCGCGACGTGTCCAACCTTATCGACCCCATGGCTCAGGAGTTCATCTACCGCAGGGGCCTGTACCTGCGGGAGCCCCAGGATAAGCCGGTGCTGCGGACAGAGGATCTGGCCTTCCTGCCCTGCCCCGCGCCGGAGAGCCGGACGGAGCAGCTGCTGCGCCAGATCTTCCCCGATGACGGCGGCCCCATGCTGGAGCGTCTCCGCGCCAGCGGCGACGAGCTGCTGCTGCTGACCGACGGCGTCAGCGGACATGTGCTGGGCGCGGCGTCCTACCGCTGCCTGGACTCCCAGCACCTGTTTGCCCGCCTGAACGATGCCGCCCTCAGCGCCGTGGTCCGGCAGAATGCCGGCGGCCGCACCCTGCTGGTCAGCGGCCTGTTCGTTCCCCGGGGCGACCGGCAGCTGGACTTCGGCCAGCTGCTGCTGACAGAGGTGCTGACCACCGCTCTCAGCCGCGAATATACCTACGCACTGTACTGCCCGCTGGAGGGCGCCGTTTCCGGCTATGGCCGTCAGCTGGCGCAGCTCCAGGGCTTCGTGCCTGTCCAGCATCGGGAGGGCTGCGACGTCCTGGGCGTGGACATGCGCTGCCCCATCGTCCTGAGCCGCAACGTGGAGACGGCCATCAAAGCCCCCCTCAGCACGTCGCCGCGGGTGCAGGCCGCCATCGCCGAGGCCCACCGTCGCCTGCAGAGCATGCTGACGCGGCTCCAGCCCGGCTCTCTGGTGCTGAGCCTGTCTGCCGGCGTCATCTACCACCGCCTGCTCCAGCGCATCACCCAGTGCAACAGCGTGCCGGCGGAGCCCACGACGCCCCGTGTGCTGGGCCCCGACATCTGCGTGCCCTACGGCAAGCTGCTGCGCGGCGTGGCGGTGCCCAACACCGTTACCAAGACCCTGCGCACCGACAAGGTCTACGAGGCGGACCTCAGCACCTATTCCATCGAAGCCTATCCCGATTACTCGCCGCTGCCGGATCAGGTCCGCACCATCCGCGCCTTTGACCGCCCCGTCATTCTGGTGGACGACATGCTCCACGACGGCAAGCGCATCCGCCGCCTGGCTCCCCTGCTGGAGGAGACCCATACACCGGTACACCAGGTGCTGGTGGGCTACCTCACCGGCATGGGCCGCGACCTCATGGAGCAGTTGGGTTATCCGGTGGACGGCATCTACTACCTGCCCAACCTGCGGATGCGGTTTGTGGAATCCACGCTGTATCCCTTCATCGGCGGCGACACCGTCCGCCGCGCCGAGCCGCTGTCCGGCGGACTTCAGCCCTCGGTGAACCGCATCCTGCCCTACGCCTCGCCGGAATTCGGCCCCATGGACGGCCGTACCGCGTGGGAACTGAGCCTTTGCTGCCTGGAAAACGCGCGGGACATCCTGCTGGCGCTGGAAACGGAGTTCCGCAGCCTGTACGCCCGCACCCTGACGCTGAACCGTCTGGGCGAGGCGGTGATCCTGCCCCTGTGCCCTGATAAGGGCGGCTGCATCGCCTACGATGCCAGCCGTGCCGCCTCCGCCTGTCTGGAGGGGGACATCGAGGTGCTGAAGCGGATGCGCCCCGGCGACTGATACGAATGGATACGAGAGGAGAACGACCATGGAGCTTTTCAACAAGGTTACGGCTGGGCGTCTGTCTCTGCCGGAAAAAGTGCGCGTGAACCTGCTGGCCCTGGGCGATGTGGGCAGCACCCTGCTGCTGGGCCTGCGGCTCATGGGCGGGGATGTCATCTCGTCCATGGGCATCTGCGATGTGCGGGAGAATGCGGCCCTGCGCTGGGAGTTCGAGCTGAACCAGATCCAGCCGCCCTCCGGCGCGGCCCTGCCGCCGGTGGAGATCATCTCGCCGGAGCAGCTGTTTGACGGGGACGTGTTCCTGTTCTGCGCCTCCCGCATGGTGCCGGACACCTCCGTCACCGGCGGCGACGTGCGCATGGCCCAGTACGGCCTGAACCGTGAGCTGGCGGCATCCTACGCCCGCATGGCGCGGGACAGGGGGTATCAGGGCCTGTTCTGCGTGGTCAGCGATCCGGTGGACCCCCTGTGCCGCGCGGTGCTGCGGGCGGGCGGCGGGCCGGACGGTACGGGCCTGCGGCCCTGTCAGGTGCGGGGCTTCGGCCTGGGCGTCATGCACGCAAGAGCGCTGTACTTCGCCCGCAAGGACCCCCGCTTTGCCGACTACCTCACGGAGGGCCGCGCCTTCGGACCCCACGGGGAGGATCTGGTGCTGGCCAATTCCATCGACCGCTATGACGACGCCCTCTCCCGTGAACTGACGGAGCGGGTGGCCCACGCCAATCTGGAGATGCGGAAGCTGGGCTTCAAGCCCTACGTGGCCCCGGCCCTCAGCTCCGGTGCGCTGAGCCTGCTGGCCCTGCTGCGGCGGGAGTGGCACTACTCCTCCGTGTATATGGACGATATTTTCATGGGCTGCCGCAACCGGCTGACACCGGACGGCGCCATCGAGACGGAGCATCTGACCCTGCCGCCGGCACTGGAAGCGCGGCTGGCGGAGACGGCGGCGCGGCTGCGCGCCATCGACTGAGGAGGTGCGGGCCATGCTGACGGTGTTATTGCCGGAGAACCGGTACAGCCCGCCCCTGCGGGAGCTGCTGGACCCCCTGCTGCCAGAGGGCAGCGTGTTCCACGACCCCGATGCGGGGCTGGAGGGTCTGACGGGGCAGCGGCTGCTGTTTGCCGTGGCGCTGGATGAGGGCGGCTGCAGCGAGGCGTATTACCGGATGCTCTCCCGCCTGCGCCGCAGCACCACGCTGCTGCGTGGCTGCGTGGCGGGCCTGGTGGTCACCGGCGTGGGGGAGTTTTACACAAAGGACGTGGCGCGGGACATGGTGTTCGCCGCCAACCAGTCCGGCTGCGCCTTTCTGGGGCGGCCGCTGGTGGAGGCCACTGGCTCCCTGCGGAACTTCCGCACCCAGGCCCAGATCGGCGGCACCGATGAGGTCACAGCCTTTCGCGCCGCCGTGGCCGAGCTCATCGGGCGTCTGGCGGACTGGGAAAAGCCCGCCCCCATCCGGCACATCCTGGCGCTCCACGCCTCCCAGCGCAGCACCTCCAACACGCTGGCGCTGTGGGAGCTGGTGAAAAGCGCCCTGCCGGACACGGTGACGGTGGAGGAGATCTGCCTGCGCAACGGCACCATGGCGGACTGCAACGGATGCAGCTACACCGCCTGTCTCCACTTCGGCGAGCAGGGCGGCTGCTTCTACGGCGGGCCCATGGTGGAGGAGGTGTATCCCGCCATCCGGCGGTGCGACGCGCTGGTGATGCTGTGCGCCAATTATAACGATGCGCTGGCCGCCAATCTCACGGCCTGCGTCAACCGGATGACGGCGCTGTTCCGCCAGAATCGCTTTTACGACAAGCGTTTGTTCGGACTGGTGGTGTCCGGCTATTCCGGCGGCGACCTGCTGGCACGGCAGCTGATCTCGGCACTGAATATGAACAAATCCTTCTTCCTGCCGCCCCACTTCTGCCTGCTGGAGACGGCCAACGAGAGGGGGAGCCTTGTGAAGCTGCCCCACATCACCGACGAGGCGGCGCAGTTTGCGCAGCGCATGATGAAGAATTAAAAAAATCCTCCCGATTTGTCAGGAAAAATCGGGAGAACGGGGAAAAGCAGAACAGGACAAGGGGCGGATATGCGAAAAACGCATATCCGCCCCTTGCCCTGTTGGGGGAGAAACGATCACGTCAGGAATTTGGCTTGTCATGTTTGCTGCGGAGGGCCTCGTTCAGCGTCCGCCAGCCCAGCATGGCGCACTTTACCCGCGCCGGCATGTGGGCCACGTCACGCAGAGCGCCGGCCTCCTCCAGCTGGTCGATCTCATCCTCCGAGGCCTCGCCGCGGATCATCTTCTGGAACAGCTCACAGAGGCGGAGCGCCTCATCCTGCGGGCGTCCGATGACCATGCCCAGCATGATGTCCGCCGACGCCTGGGACACGGCGCAGCCGCTGCCCACGAAGGCCCCATCGGTGATGGTCTGGCCGTCGGTCTTGAGCTTCAGGCGGATCTCATCGCCGCAGCTGGGGTTGACGCCGGCCAGCTCGATGTCCGCATCCGGCAGGTCGTGCTTGAACTCCGGATGGAGGTTGTGCTCCGTCAGGATCTCGTTATAAAAGCGGTTAGTTTCCATAGCCCATACGCTCCCTGATGGTGGACAGGCTCTGCAGCAGGCGGTCCACCTCGTTTTCCGTGTTGTAGAAGGCGAAGCTGGCCCGCACCGTGGCGCTGTATCCCAGATGCTGCAGCAGCGGCTGGGCGCAGTGGTGTCCGGCGCGGACATCCACACCGTCGCAGGCCAGAATTTCGCTGACATCGTGGGGGTGGACGCCCTCCACGGTGAAGGTGACGATGCCGTTATGCTCCTCGGCTCTGTCGGAGCCGAGGACGTGGATATGGGGCATATCGGCCATGCCGGCCAGCGTCCGCTGCGTCAGGGCCAGCTCCTGCCGGTGCATGGCGTCGAAGCCCACGGACTCCACATACTCAATGGCGGCGCGGAGTCCCGCCGCGCCGGCGGCGTTGACGGTGCCGGCCTCGAATTTATGGGGCAGCTCGGCAAACACCGCGCCCTCACGGGTAACGGACTCGATCATCTCGCCGCCGGTGAGGAAGGGGGGCATCTCCTCCAGCAGGGCACGCTTGCCGTACAGCACGCCGATGCCCATGGGGCCGTAGACCTTATGGCCGGAGAAGGCCAGGAAATCCGCGTCCAGCGCCTGCACGTCCACAGGGATGTGGGGCGTGCTCTGGGCGCCGTCCACCACGATGACCGCGCCGTACCGGTGAGCGATGTCGGCCAGCTGTCGGATGGGGTTGACGCGGCCGATGACATTGGAGACGTGGGTCACGGCCACCAGCTTCGTCTTGTCGGTAATGACGGCCTCGGCCCTGTTCAGGTCCAGACTGCCGTCAGGCTCACACTCCAGAAACTTCAATGCCGCGCCGGTCTGGCGGCACACCATCTGCCAGGGCAGCAGGTCGCTGTGATGCTCCAGAATGGAGACCACCACCTCGTCACCGGCCCTGATATGGCTGAGACCGTAGCTGTATGCCGCCAGATTCAGACCCTCGGTGGTGTTGCGGGTGAACACGATCTCCGACGTGCTTCCGGCATTGAGGAAGCGGCGCACAGCGGACCGGGCGTTCTCATAGGCATCGGTGGCCGCCACGCTCAGGGGGTACAGGCCCCGCAGGGGGTTGGCGTTCTGCTCGCAGTAAAAGCGGTTCACCGCGTCCAGCACGCACTGGGGCCGCTGGGCCGTGGCCGCGTTGTCCAGATAGGCGATGTCCTGCGCCATCAGCAGGGGGAAATCCTTTCGATAGGCGTTGGTCATGTCACATACCTCCGTTCAATTCATGCTGCACCGCCTCGGCGGTGGCGTCGTCGCCCAGAGCATGGGCCAGACGCTCCACGGCGGCACGGGCCATCAGGCGTTCCGCCGCATCGCGGTCGAAGCCGCGGCTCTCAAAGTAAAACAGGGTGTCGTCATCCAGCGCGCCGATGGTGGCGCCGTGGGTGCCCTCCACGTTTTCCTCGGCGCAGAGGATCAGGGGCACGGTCCTGTTCACCACATCATCGCCCAGCAGCAGCACCGTCTCCTGCTCGCTGCCGTTGGAGCCGGCGGAGCCGTTCTTGAAGTCGATGGTGCCGCGGAACACCTTTTTGGCGCTGTCGGACAGAGCGCCGGACACGTCGATGTCGCTGCGGGTGTTCCGGCCCACATGGTCCACGGCCAGATTCAGGTCGATGACCTGCTGCTTCCGGCCCAGATAGCCCATGGCGGCCTTCAGGGACGCACCGTCGGCCAGCGTCAGCCGGTCGTCGGCGTAGGTGTCGCCCCGGCCGGGAAGCAGGCGGTACAGCTCCACGGAGCTGCCCTCCGGACAGTGGGCCGAGACCTCGCTGCGCAGGACGGCGTGCTCATCCATGACCTGCACCTGCACCAGACGGATGACCGCGCCCCTTTCGGGCCGCAGCACCGTCCGGACATGGAGGTGATCGCCGCCGCGGAACATCTCGTACACGGTGACGCGCTGGCCCCGGGCGGCGGTGATCTCCACCGTTCTGCGGGCGTAGGGGGCATCGGCGGACAGCTCCAGCCGTCCGTCGGCGGACAGCACCTCCGTGCCGCCGTCCACGGCGCCCGCTTCGTCCCAGAGGAGGGCCGTTTCGTTGACGCCCAGCCGGTTCCAGGTGCGGGTGGGCAGTTTATTTACCAGAATCGTTTCCATTTACAGACTCCTTTCCCGCTTAGCCGATGCTGCCCTTCATCTCAAGGCGGATGAGGTTGTTCATCTCCACGGCGTACTCCACCGGCAGCTCCTTGGAGACGTTGTCGGCAAAGCCGCTGACGATCAGGGCACGGGCGTCCTCCTCCGTCAGGCCGCGGCTCATGAGATAGAACACGGCGTCGCCGCTGATGCTGCCGATGCGGGCCTCGTGGCCGATGGCGGCATCACGGGTGCGGACATCCATGGCGGGGATGGTGTCGGAGCGGGACTCCGAATCCAGCATCAGGGACTGACAGGATACCGAGGACTTGGCGCCCTTGGCGGTTTTTTCCACCACCACGCTGCTGCGGAAGGTGCTGACGCCGCCGCTCTTGCTGATGGAGCGGGTGTTCATATACGAACTGGTATTTCTGCCGATGTGGACCACCTTGGCGCCGGTGTCCAGATCCTGCCCCGCGCCGGCGAAGGTGACGCCGGTGAACGTCATGCGGGAGCCGTCGCCCTTCAGGACGCTCATGGGGTAGAGACAGCCGGTGTGGGAGCCGAAGGAGCCGGACACCCACTCGATGACGCCGCCTTCCCCTACCAGCGCCCGCTTGGTGTTGAGGTTATACATGTTCTTGGACCAGTTTTCGATGGTGGAATAGCGCAGCTTGGCGTTCTTTTTGACGTACAGCTCCACGCAGCCGGCGTGGAGGTTGGCCACGTTGTACTTGGGGGCGGAGCAGCCCTCGATGAAGTGGAGGCTGGCCCCCTCGTCCACGATGATGAGGGTGTGCTCAAACTGGCCGGCGCCCTTGGCGTTCAGCCGGAAGTAGGACTGGAGGGGGATGGACACCTGCACGCCCCTGGGGACGTACACGAAGGAGCCGCCGGACCACACCGCGCCGTGGAGCGCGGCGAACTTGTGGTCGGTGGGGGGCACCAGCCTCATAAAGTACTTGCGCACCATGTCGGCGTACTCGCCGTGGAGCGCGCTCTCCATGTCGGTATAGACCACGCCCTGAGCTGCCACCTCGGCGCGGACATTGTGGTACACCAGCTCGGAATCATACTGGGCGCCCACGCCGGCCAGAGACTTGCGCTCCGCCTCGGGAATGCCCAGACGCTCAAAGGTATCCTTGATGTCCTGCGGCACGTTTTTCCAGTCATTCTGCATTTTTGTGTTGGGCCGGACGTAGGTGGCGATATGGTCCATGTCCAGACCCGCCAGCGACGGGCCCCAGTCCGGCAGCGGTGTCTCGTTGTAAATTTGCAGGGAGTGGAGACGGAACTGCTGCATCCAGACGGGGTCGTTCTTCTCCTGAGACAGCTTTTCCACGATGGCGGGGGTCAGGCCCGCCTCCATGCGGTAGGCATCGTGCTCCGCGTCCCGGATGTCGTATACGCTGCGGTCGATGTCGTCTACATAGGTCTTTTCGCGCATGACGGCACCTCCGTTCACTGCTGCTGAAGGCCGGTGAAGCCCTTTTCGTTGATGGTGTCCACCAGCTCCGGCCCGCCGTTCTTTACGATGACGCCGTTTTCCATGACGTGGGCGGCGTCCACCGGCAGGGATTCCAGAATGCGGGTGCTGTGGGTGATGATGAGCAGCGCGCCATGCTGCTGCTCGCGGTAGAGGCGGACGCCGTGGGACACGGTGCGTACCGCGTCCACGTCCAGGCCGGAGTCCGTCTCGTCCAGAATGGCCAGGCGGGGCTCCAGCATCAGCATCTGCAATATCTCGGCCTTCTTCTTCTCACCGCCGGAGAAGCCCACGTTCAGGTCGCGGTCGGCGTAGCTCTCGTCCATATCCAGCAGGGCCATGGCGTCCTTCAGCTTTTTCTTGAAGTCCCACAGGCGCAGGCGGCTGCCGGTCTTCTGCTCCAGCGCCGTGCGGATGAAGGCGCTGAGGGTGACGCCGGGGACCTCCAGCGGGTTCTGGAAGGACAGAAAAATGCCGCGTCTGGCACGCTCGTTGACGGGAAGCTGGGTGATGTCCTCACCGTCGAACAGGATGCGGCCGGCGGTGACGGTATAGGCGGGGCTGCCGGTGATGGCGCAGCCAAGGGTGGACTTGCCGGTGCCGTTGGGGCCCATCAGGACGTGGGTCTCCCCTGCGCCGATGGTGAGGTCCACGCCGCGGAGGATCTCCTTGCCCTCGACGCCGGCGTGCAGGTTTTCTATGGTAAGAAGCGGTTTTTGCATGTTCGTTGCCTCCTGTGTACAATTTACCTACCAATCTACTGGGGATTATAGGACGAATAGCCTATCTTGTCAATAGGGAAATGGAAAAAGAAAAGCGGAGCGGCAAAAGCCGCTCCGCAGGGGGTACGCAGGGGGTCAGGGCAGGTAGGTCAGCTGCACGGGGATGTGCTGCTCGGCGGTGAAGTCGAACCAGCGGCCGTCGAGGGACACGGAGGTAATGGTGTCCACGTCCACCATACGGTTGAAGATGTATACCGCGTGAGCGAAGGGGGCGGTCTCGCCGTCGCCGTAGATGTAGCCCAGCACCCAGTTCATCAGGTTCTGGCTGTCGCTGCTCACCGCGTAGGAGGAGCCGTCGGCATAGTGCAGGGTCAGCTCCTGGACGGTCAGCTCCTGCGCGGGGGAGGCATTGTCCATGGTGATGCCCACGGCGGAGATGCGGGTCGTTTCGCCGTTGGCGGCGGTGAAGGTCCGGACGGGGGCGTAGGTGCGGGGCTGGATGGCCACGGCGTAGGGCTCCCTGTCCTCCGCGCCGCCGTCGTAAACGGTGAAGTAGAGGTTGTCGCCCTTCTGATACGTCTCGCCGGCGGCAAAGTAGGCCACCACGTCCAGATGGGTGGCGGTGCTGGTGGTCTTGTCCACGTGGAGCTTGACATTGATGCTGCCGCCCTGCTGGTAGTCGGGGGAGCGCAGGTACATGCGGGGCTCCAGCGGCAGGCCGTAGACCTCGCCGTAGCCGGCCTCCTCATAGGACACGCCCTCGGGATCGTCCACGGCGTAGGTCAGGATGCCGCAGCCGCTCTCGTCGATGAGGAACGTCCCCAGTGTGATGGTGGTGCTGCCAACGGTGAGGCCGGCGTCCAGCTTGGACAGGTAATCGCCCACCAGACGCTGCACCGTCTCCACATCGCCGGGGATGCGCTCCATGTCCGGTACGGTGATGAGCTCACCGGAGTTGCCCTCCACCGTGGGGGCGGAGGCATCCATATCATCGGTGAAGGCGTGGAGCGTGGTGTCGCTGACGCCGTCGGCGGGAGTCACGTCCGCCTTGATGAGATGCACTACGCCGGCTGCTGCGGCCACCGTCAGCATCAGGGCGGCGGCGATGGCGATGACCACACCCCTGCGCAGGGTGCGATGGGTCTTTTTGTTGTTCTCCATGGCTTTCTGAACCTCCATCAGTGTGTCGGGGGAGGCGTGCAGCGTGGAGAAGGTTTTTCGGAAAAGTTCATGCTCTGTCATGTCTGCGGCACCTCCGATAAAATGTACTTCAGCTTTTCTCTGGCACGGGCCAGCCGTGTGCGCACCGTTTCCTCCGGTATGTCCATGAGGCCGGCGATCTCCTTCTGGCGGTAGCCCTCGTAATAGTACAGCAGCACCGGCACGCGGTAGCGCCGGTCCAGAGCCATCACCGCCTCAAACAGCTCCTGACACTGGGGTTCCTCAAAGGTCAGGCTGTTTTCATAGTCGGCGATGTCCTCCGTCCTGTGCCACGGGGCGCGGAGTATATTTTTGCACCGATTGACCGTAACGCGGATCAGCCAGTTCTTCACATGGGCGTCGTCATCGAACGCCTTGTCCGTTTTGTATAGCTGCAGCAGCACGTCCTGGGTCACATCGTCGGCGTCGGCGGGGGAGCGCAGATAGCTGTACGCCACCCGGAACACCGTATCCATATATCGCTCTGCCAGAGGGGAAAACTGTTGCTCTGTCATAGATCGATCTCCTTGCTGTCTGAAAGGCCCTTCATACTACATACACGTGGGGACGGTGAAATGTTTCATCGACAAAAAAATTTTTATTCCCGGGAATGAGCACATCATGTGGAAAACGAAAAGCACGGCATGGCGCGAGGCATTCGCGTCATGCCGTGCTTTTTACGCTTCCGATGGCGGCTCCGTCTTAGGAAGTCTGCGCGTGGGGGACGGATGCTTTCTTCTTACGGACACGGGGGGGGGAGGACAAATTTTCGTAACGTCTGCGCCAGCAGGGACGCGTCTATCGGCTTGGCGACATGGGCGTTGAAGCCGGCGTCCAGACTCTGCTGGATATCATCGGAGAAGGCGTTGGCGGACATGGCGATGATGGGGATCTCCGCAGCGTCGGGACGGTCCAGCGCACGGATGGCCCGCACGGCGTCCAGACCGTTCATCACCGGCATCATGATGTCCATGAGGATCACGTCAAAGGCGCCCTCCGGCGCGTTGGCGAAGGCGTCCAGCGCCTCCTTGCCGTTCCAGGCGCGGGTGACGGAGGCGCCGCGGTCCAGCAGCAGGAACTCGGCGATCTCCATGTTCAGCTCGTTGTCCTCCGCCAGCAGGACGTGGATGCCCTCCAGCCAGGAGGAACCCTTCGCCTCCTCCTCATCGGGGTCGGGGGCGTAGTGGCGGTCGATCTCAAAGGGCAGGGTGACGCAGAAGGTGGTGCCCACGTCCTTCCGGCTGGTGAAGGTGATCTGGCCGCCCATGGCCTCCACCAGACGCTTCACGATGGACAGGCCCAGCCCCGTGCCCTGATAGCGGGTGCGGGCATCGTTGGACTCCTGCATGAAGGGCTCGAAGATGTGCTGCTGGAACTCCTCGCTCATGCCGATGCCGTTATCGGCGCAGGTGAACTGGTAGACGGCGCTGTCGCCGTCGGCGGGGAGCGCACGGCCGGTGAGCCGGATGCAGCCGCCGCTGCGGCCGTACTTGATGGCGTTGCTCACCAGATTCATCAGGATCTGGCGGAGGTGGGAGGGACTGCCGATGAGACGGGGCGCGTTATCGGTGTCCCACAGGCACTCCACGGTGTAGGCGATGCCGTGCTCGGCGGCGTAGGGCTCGTTGGTGACGCGGACCTCATTCAGAATGTCCGCCAGAGCGAAGGACTTATGCTCCAGCTGGAGCTGGCCGCTTTCCAGCTTGCTCATATCCAGAACGTTGTTCACCAGATCCAGCAGGGTGTTCAGAGCGGTGCCGGCCCGCTGGCGGCATCTGGCCTGAAGCTCCATATCATCGGGAGCCTGAGCGGCCATGGCCAGGTAGCCCTGAATGCCGTTGACGGGGGTACGGATGTCGTGGCTGATGCGGCGGAGGAACTCGCTCTTGGCCATGTTGGCCAGACGGGCGGATTGAGCCTCCTCCATGATCTGGGCCTGATACTCAGCCTCCTTTGTCTTTTCACGGTTGATGTCCTGGAGCACCACCAGAACGTGGAGGGGGGTGCCCTCCTCATCGAAGTCCACCGCCGTCACGGTGACGCGGCACCAGTTGACGGCATCGCCGCGGTAGGCCTGATAGTCGATGTAGAAGCTGCGGCGCACATCGGAGAGGTTTTCCCGGCGGAGTGTTTCACGGATGGCGGCACTGCTCATCTGGCGGTCGAGCTCATCGCGGTACTGCTCCAGCACCAGCAGATGGGTGAAGCGGTCCTTCAGCTTGGAGTAGCTGAGATCCTCCGGCAGGAAGCCGTCCAGCCATGGGGCCAGGAACACGGTGTCGAAGCGGTTCAGCTCCAGATCCACATAGAAAATGGTGAAGTAGATGTTCTCCAGAGAATGGAGCATGTTCACCGTCTTTTGCAGCTGGCTGTTGCTGCGGCGCAGCTCCCGCTGGCTGTCGGACAGCTCCAGGGTCTTGAGGCCGAACAGCAGTACCCAGAAGCCGCCGTACAGAGCGATGAACACTGCGGCGGAGGTGAGGGTGGAGGAAAAGACGGACAAGGCGGGGAAATAGATGTACAGGCCGTAATCCTCGCAGGCGGAGCGGGCGCCGTAATACAGATGTCCGCCGCAGCGGAACGGTTGCAGGGCGCCGCCGTTCTCCAGACGGTTCAGGCAGTCCAGCACGGCGCTGTCATCGTCGATGCCGGCGTTGCCGGAGGCCAGCACCGCGCCGTCACGGGTGATGAGGTAGGCGCCCTTGCGGTCCAGATGCAGGCCGGTGAGCAGGGTGGCCATGTCGACCTCCGTGTCGGCGAGAAGGCCGTTGGGCTGCTGGTAGAAGCCGATGACCACGCCGGGAACGTCCCGCCGCGCCACGGCGCAGATATCATAGGAGACGCCGTCCTTCTCCATACGCTGGGTGTAGATCTTGGCGGAGCCAATGAGACTCTCCAGCCGGGCGGAGGATGCGCCGTCCGGCCAGGGCATGCCCGCGTACTGACGGGTGTAGCCGGAGGCCTCCAGCTGCAGGTCCGCGTTGAGGAGGGCGATGCCGCTGAGTCGTATCTCGTCCACGAAGTCCTCCAGATAAGCGTTGGAGGCCAGGGTGGGGTCCAGCTCCAGATGGCGGCTGAGCTCCTGTACGCTGTCGGCCAGACGGAACAGGCTCTTGGTGCCGTCCGCCGATTCCAGCTTATGGAAGCTGATGCACTGCCGGCGCAGGGTGTCCAGCGTGTTGTCCGTCAGGGCCTGAGTGCGGCTGAGGCCGTTCCGGCCGGACAGGTCCAGGGTCAGGAGGAACAGCAGGATGCCGGCGAAGATGATAGAGCCGATCCGCCACTGGAGGCGGGTTCGTTTGGTGTTGTTCACGGCGTCGTCCTCCCCAATGCGGTGTCGGCGTTCAGTCCGAAGGACGCAACGATGCGTTCCGTGGTGCCGTCGGCTTCCATGTCCGCCAGCGTCTGGGCCAGCAGGTCCCGCAGGGCGGTGTCGCCGCCGGCGGCGAAGGCCACGCCCAGCTGAGCGTGCAGCAGCGGCTCGTCCAGAAAGCGGTAGGATACGCCGGCCTTTTCCAGCGCGCCGGCCAGTGCTTCAGCGTGGCTGGCGCAGGCATCCACATAGTATTTGCGCAGGGCGGTGGCCACCTGATCCATATCCACCAGACAGTACAGGGCGCGGAGCTGGGGAATGCGGGCATCGGCAGGGTCGGAGAGGATGCTCTCGGCCTTGGAGCTGATCTGCACCGCCACGCGGCGGTCCGCCAGATCGGCCAGGGTGCAGATATCGCTGTCGGCGCGGACGGCCACCACCTGATCGCTGTACAGGTAGGGGCCGGCCCAGAGATAGGCGTTCTCCCGTCCGTTCATGGAGAAGCAGCCCCACAGGCAATCCACCTGGCCGATTTCCAGAAGGAGATCCTTCTCGTCCCAGCTGATCTGCCGGAACACCGGCTCGTAGCCCATGCGGCGGCAGGCCTCCGTGGCCAGAGCCACATCCACGCCGGCGGCCTGACCGTTTTCGTCCAGATAGTTATAGGGGCGGTAATCGTCGCTGCCGATCACCAGCTCGGGGAGATCCCCGGACGGCTCCTCCTGAGCGCCGCAGGCGGCGGGCAGCAGGGCCAGCATCAGCACGGTCAGCGCGATGAGATATTTCCTGATGTTCACTGCTCCGGCGCCTCCTTGCTGTCGGGATCTGTGTCGGCATCGCCGCTGCGGCGGGACAGCAGGCGGGCAATGGCCAGCTCCAGTGCCTGTACGCTGACGGGCTTGGCGATGTGGCCGTCCATGCCGGCCTCCAGCGCCGCCTGACGGTCCTCCGCAAAGGCGTTGGCCGTCACGGCCAGAATGGGGATATGGGACAGCTGTGGGTCCGGCAGGGCGCGGATGCGCCGCGTGGCCTCATAGCCGTCCATCCTGGGCATCTGCACGTCCATGAGGATCAGGTCGTAGTGACCCGGGGCGGACCAGCGGACCTTTTCCACGGCTGCGTCGCCGTCGTCCGCCTCCTCCACCAGGAAACCGGCGTCGCTGAGGATCTCGCGGGAGATCTCACGGTTCAGGGCGTTGTCCTCCACCAGCAGGACGCGGCGGCCCGCAGCGTGGAGCCGCTCCCCGCTCTCCGGCAGCTCCGGCGCCGCATCGGCGGCAGTGCCGGTGCGGAGGGTGTAGGTGCAGACGAACTCGGAGCCTTTGCCCGGCTCGCTGCGGCAGGTGATGGCACCGCCCAGCTCCTCCACCAGACGCTTGGTGATGGCGAGGCCCAGACCGGACCCCTCAATGCCGGAGACGACACTGTTGTTCTCCCGCTCGAAGGCGTCGAAGACGCGGCGGCGGAACTCCTCGCTCATGCCGATGCCGTTGTCCTTTACGGTAAAGCGGTAGTCCGCGGTGCCGCTGCCGCTGCCGGTCTGGCTGACAGTGTAGGTGATGTGGCCGCCGGCGGGAGTGTACTTGATGGCGTTGCCGATGAGGTTCAGCTCGATCTGGTTCATCTTCAGGGCGTCAAAGTACGCCACGGGGTCCTGTACGTCGCAGGCGACGTCCAGCGTCAGCTGCTTTTTTTGCAGGTCCGCCTGAAACACGTACTTCACATTTTCCAGCATGGCGGGGATGTCGTGGGCCCTGATGTCCAGCGTCACCTTGCCGCTTTCGATGTAGGCCAGATCCAGCACGCTGTTGATAAGGCGCAGCAGATACTGGCCGGAGAGGTTGATCTTCTGCAGGCAGTCCGCCACGCGGGCGGGGTCGTTGACGTATTTTTCCGCCAGAGAGGAAAAGCCCATGATGGCGTTCATGGGGGTGCGGATGTCGTGGGACATGTTAAAGAGGAAGGTGCTCTTGGCGCGGTTGGCGCTTTCGGCGGCCTCCTTGGCCTGCCGGAGCTCCGCAGTGCGGCGCATATCATCATCGATGCAGCGGGTCATGGAGATGGAGTACACGTCGCCGGTGACGTTTTCCGTCAGGATATTCCGGGTCTCCATCCAATGAACCTGTCCGTCATCGCCGGTCTGGCGCACCTGCACATGGAGCAGGCGCTGGCCCCGCCGGTAGGCGTCCAGCTGGGCATCGCGGTTCATGACGGCATACAGCCTGTCGAAGTCCTCCGAATAGGGCATGGTGGGCTTCAGGGAGTCCATCATCTCCTCCATGGTGAAGCTCCGGAACAGGCCCTCGTTGACAACGCTGTGGTTATAGACGGTGAAAGCCTCGTTTTTCGTCAGGTTCTCCTCCAGAATGAAGGGGTACACGGTGCTGGCGGCGGAGACGATTAGGTCCATGCTGGTACGGGTGCGGATGCGCTCGTGAGTCAGCTCCGTGATGTTGCGGACGCCGGACAGCAGGCGGGGCTTCCCGGGATCGCTGCGGTCCAGAATGAACTTGCTTTGCAGATGCTGGAGCTCGCCGCCGGTGATGGCATCATATTCGATATAAAGCTCCCGCTGGCGCTCCAGCAGGGGCAGCAGCGTGTCCAGCCGGGCGGTGCGGAGGAACCGGTCACGGTCCTGAGGGCAGACGAACTGCCGGGCGAACTTCTGCATGCCGTGGGTATAGTCGGCGTCGCCGCCGGTCCAGTCCTCCAGACCGCAGCTCTCCCGCAGGCGGAACAGTTCCTCCTGCTGGGTGTTCAGATCCACGCTGATCAGGCAGAGGTAGTCGTCGGCCACGCTTTGCAGCAGGGAGGTCATGCGGTCGCGGGAGCGCTGGGCCTGAGCGGCGGATACCTGCTGGCGGGTGAAATAGAGCAGCTGGGCTCCGATCAGCATCAGGATCACGACCAGCACCAGCATAGTGAGGTGCTGGTCCCTGTTGATCTCCGCCAGCATCTGGGCCGCCACCTGGGAGGGGAACAGCTGCAGGAGGGACCAGCCGGTGCCGGACACGGGCTGGATGCCGCCCTCGGACGCGCCGCCGCTGCCCACGAAAGAAAAGGTCATGGCCGTCTGATCGGCGGCAGCCTCCAGCACGTCACGGGCCTGAGATACCTGAAAATGGGAGAGGGCGGCGTCCAGATCCTCCACGTAGGCAGAGCCCGCGGTGCGGTACTGGCCCAGAGAACGGCCATCGGCATCCACCAGCATGGTGAAGGCGGGGAAGTCGTAGAGCTCCGTCTCCAGTATGGCGGAGACAGTCTCCTCATCCAGAAGGCCGAGCAGCACGCCGATGACCTCATCGCCCAGCTGCACCGGCGCGTAAAAGCCGATGAGCCTGGCGCTGTTAAAACGGGACGCGGAGACGGAGATGATGCCGCTGCCGCCGCGGATGCCGTCCATATAATAGACGCGGTCCGCCACCAGCGCCGTTTCTCCGTCGCTGGTATAGCTGACGCCGCCGGCGTCGATGAAGCGGATGCGGTCAAAGCCGGAGGCCTGTTCCAGCTGGGCCAGATGGGTCATGTCCGCGCCGTCCTCCCCCAGCGCCTCACCGTACAGGCAGGCGGCGGAGGTGATGGCGGACAGCTTGTCCTGAAACACATCGCCCGCGTGCTGGGCCGTCCGGCCGCTGAGCACGCCGATGTAGACATCCAGCCGCTCCATCTGGCGTGTGTAGTTCCGGTGTGCCGCAGCGATCAGCAGCACCACCATGGCGGCGAGCAGCAGGACGATATTAGTCGCCATGTGCTTGACAAGGCGGAGGTGATTTTTCTTCATGGAACGATCCTCTTTATACCGGTGCGTCATGCCTCCAGCTGCGACAGGGTCTCTGTGACCAGCGCGTACTCCCGCGCCACGGCATCGTGCAGCGCACGGATGTTGTCCGGCATCACCGCGCTGCCCCGCAGGGCCTCGGTCATGGCGGTGCAGGCTTCGGCCAGACGGACAAGGCTCAGGTTCAGGGCGATGCCCTTCAGGGTATGGACGGCGCGGAAAGCCTCCTCGGCGCTGCCGCTGTCCACGGCCGCCGTCAGGCGGGCCATGTTGTCATCGCGGGGCAGCATCCGCAGGAACCGGCCGATAAAGGCATCGTTCTGCAGGCGGGCGGAGGCGTCCTCGTAGCTTCCGCCTACGGCGGCGTAGAATTCAGTCAGTGTCATGGATATTCTCTCCTTATTCCGTACAATATGGTTTATTCCTCATACACGACGGCGCAGTTTTTGGTGCGCTTGGCGCGGTACAGAGCCAGATCGGCCTTGCCCACCAGCTCGGAGACGCGGCCGGAGCCGTATGCGCCGCCGATGCTCAGGGACAGGTGCAGGTCCGGATACTCCGATATCGTCAGGGCAGCCACGGCACGGCAGATGTCCTCCAGCTTCCGCGCCAGCACATGGGCGGGCAGGCCGTGGAACAGCAGGAAGAACTCGTCGCCGCCATAGCGCACCAGCTCGTCCCCGCTGCGCAGCATGGAGCGCATGGTCTGGGCCGCGTGGAACAGCGCGGCGTCGCCGGCGGGGTGGCCGAAGCGGTCGTTGATCTGCTTGAAGTTGTCCAGATCGATCATGGCCAGGGCGTACTCGCCGGTGAGGCTGCGCAGGCGCTCGTCGTAATAGCGGCGGTTGAAGACCTGGGTGGCGGAGTCGGTATACACCTGACGGTTGCGGACCAGCAGCTGATTCAGGATGTTCTCCTCGCCGCTGCCTATCATATCGTCGGGGCGGATGGGGTTGACGCACTCCAGCGCGTAGGGGATGCCGTCCACCTCCACGCATACGGCGAGGACATAGCAGACATCGCTGCCGATAGTCTCCACCTTGCTCTGGGTGGTGCGGGTGCGCACCGCGTCCTGGGAGATGCAGCGCTCACAGCGCTGACGCTTGCCCCAGATGGCATAGCAGTGCCCGGTGCGGTCTATGGAGTGGCCGTTGGCATCGGTGGACACCTGCATGCGGATGCCGGGGTCCACCAGACGCACGGTCTGGAACATGGTGCGGTAGCTCTGCATCACAGGGCCCAGCTGCTCCGCCGTGACGCGAAGCACGTCGTCCCGCCCCATGGTGACGGGCAGCAGGAGCTGGCGGTCCGCCAGATGGCCGGCGGCGCGGTCATAGCGCTCCAGCCGCTCACAGCTGTCATCAATGTCGATGACTCTGCCGAACAGGGCGGCGCAGCGGCCGTGCTCTGCGGCGGACCACAGCACCAGAATGGTCAGCTGGCAGCGCCGGGGCTGTCCGTTCAGCACCAGGTGGGCCGCCACCTCCAGATACGCCTCGTCTGCGGTGAGGTCCGCCAGGCGGCGGCGGACGGCATCCACCGTCTCCGCTCCCACCCGCGCCAGAAAATCCGGATCGTCCAGAGGCGCCACGATCATGGACGGCAGGCCCATCTGCTCCGCGGCGCCGCGGGACAGGCGCAGGGAGGAGGGGTGGGGCGTGTATTCAAACCAGATCTCCCCGCTGAGAGCGAAGAGAAAATCCTGCTTGGCGTAGGCGTCCTCCAGCTGCTGGGTCATGCGGGCGGCGGCCAGATCCTGCCCGCGGTACAGCTCCTCCACCGTGCGGCGGGGGGAGCGGCGGGCGGCGGCCTTGAGGTCCACGCCGCGTCTGGCGGCTTCGCCGACCTCGTCCAGACAGGACAGCAGCAGGGGGTTGAAGGAGCCGCAGTCCCCGTTATGGAGCATGGCCATGGCCTGCTCGTGGGTGCAGGGCGCCTTATAGCTGCGCTGGTGTACCAGCACATCGTAGGCATCGGCCAGGGAGACGATCTGGGCGGCCAGAGGGATCCTGTCGCCCTTCAGGCCGTCGGGGTAGCCCTCACCGTTCCAGCGCTCGTGGTGCCAGCGGCAGATCTCCATGGCGTATTTGGTCAGCTTCTCCCCCTGATAGACGGGGAGCTCCGCAATGAGCTGGGCACCGATGACGGTGTGGCGCTTGACGATCTCGTACTCCTCCGGCGTCAGACGGTCCGGCTTCTCCAGCAGCTCACGGGGGATCATGAGCTTGCCGATGTCGTGGAGGCTGGCGGCCATGCAGACCGTTTCCACATCGGCGGGGTCCAGCGGGTGCACATCCTCCCGCGCCAGCAGCCGGCGCAGCAGCAGGCCCGTCAGGCAGCTGACGCCGGCCATGTGGCGTCCGCCGCCGCAGCAGCGGTGCTCCACGGCGGAGCTGAGGATGGACACCATCTCCTCCGTGTTCTTCTCGTGGCGGTAAAAGTAAGTGGACACGATGTCCATGAGCTGCTGCTTCTTGGTGTGCAGCAGGATGGTATTGATGATGCGGCGGCGGATGATACCTGTGGCAAAGGGGCGGTTGATGTAGTCCGACGCGCCCAGCTCAAAGGCGCGGTCGATATACGCGCTGCCCATCTCCGCCGAGATCATGATGGTGGGGACCGACTCGGTCCAGCCGCGGCGCTGCATCTCCTCCAGCACCTGAAAGCCGTCCATCTCCGGCATGACGATGTCCAGCAGCAGGGCCGCGATCTCACCCTTGTACATTTCCAGTGCGGAGATGGTCTCATGGCCGTCCACAGCCTCGATGATCTGGAAATCGTGATCCAGCATATTGGCCAGCATGGCGCGGTTCATCTCAGAATCATCTGCGATCAGCAGTTTCCTGCGATCCATACGAAAACGCCCTCCCTTTCGCCGGATGCCGTACCCTCCATGGCGCATCCGGCGCCATTTTTACGGCCGCACCCGCGGTGCGGCTCCCGAAGCATATAAAAAGCCACCTTTTATTATACCGCACGGCAAAACGAATGACTACCGCTTATTCATAAAATATTGAGCGAATATTCGCCCGCGTGCAGGCTTCTGCTTGAAATAACTGGAAGAAACAGGAAAGAAGCCGCCGCACCGGCGGAGAAAGACGCTGCGGCGCCGGCACCGGGGAGAACGGTCAGATTTGGGGGAGTTTGGTTGAAAGTTTGGTTATTCATAAAGTAAAGTTTGCTGGGCAAACAGAAGAAAATGGATTATAATAAACCGGTATAATGGAACAGATAAGGTGAGGGAAATGGAACAGAAAGGAAATGTCACATATCCGCGGCCCCAAATGGAGCTGGTGTGCGTTCTGGACGAGGCGGAGCAGGCGGGGCATCTGCCGGAGACCATCGTGGAGGAATTCACGGAGCACCCGTTTTCCATGCCCGCGCTGTGGGCCTGCCGGGACCACTTTTACCGGCTGGACGCGGCGGCGCGCAGGAGCCATCCGGCGCTGCCGTCCGTCTTCGCCCTGCTGGCGGCCATGGCGGGAGATCTGGATCTGGCCAGGGAGTACGTGAGCCTGCTGGGGACGACGCCCAGGCACTGGCGGATGCAGGATCTTCGGGAGAAGGATTATTACCGCATCTGCACGGAGCTGGTCATGCCGTACATCAGCGACGGCATGTTCCTGCGCATCGTGCTTTTCCTGGTGAAAACGGGCATGGTGCCGGTGAGGTCGCTGACGCTGTCCGCCTGCCGCCCCAGCATCATCAACGGGTTTCGGGATTTTACGCGGTTCGGCCCGTATCTGGAGCGGCATAAGGACGCCATTACCCAGATGATCCACCAGCTGTACGGCAGCGTGGGGAAGAACGTCTATGAGATCATGCTGGCGGAGTGGTACTACCAGAACAACGACTGCTTCAACGCGCTGATCCTGGCGACGGGGACCATCCCGCTTATCGAGAGGGAGAGCGATATGCGCTGCCTGTTCGTGGCGCTGGCGCTGCAGATGCGCATCCTGCTGATGAACGGGCAGGCGCGGACGGCCAAGCCTCTGGGGGAGAAGATCAGAGACCGCATCCAGGAGACGGGGCGGGAGGAGCTGACGGCCAGCCTGAACGCGCTGGAATGTCTGGCGGCCTGCTACGATGGGCAGCAGGAGGCAGTGGCCCAGTGGCTGGAAAACACTGCCCCCGATGAGAATCGGGACATCTATATGATGGACATGTTTGCCTGGCTCACCAAGGTGCGCTGCTATTTGCAGGTGGGGAAAAACATGGCCGCCTACGTGCTGGTCAGGCAGCTTATCACCCTGCTGGAGCCGGGGAAGCGGCACATGGATCTGTGCGAGTGTCACATGCTGCTGGCCGCCGTGTACTACAAATCGGGGGACAAGGACCGCATGTGCCGGGAGCTGGAGACGGCGCTGGCGCTGGCGAAAAAATACCGGTACATACGGCTGCTGGCGGACGAGGGCGCCTGCATGATGCAGATGCTGTTCATCTACCAGCGGGAGCGGGGCGCGGACGACTTTACCGACCGGATCATGGAGCTGGCGGGCGGCGTGAGCCGGTACTTTCCCAATTATCTGAAGTCTCCGGCGGAGTACTACGAGACGCTGACCGAGACGGAAAAAAAGGTGCTGCGCCTGATGGCGCTGGGCATGAGCAATGACGAGATCGCGGAGCGGATGGGCCGGAAGGCGGGTACCATCAAGTTCCACAGCAACAGTATTTTCAGAAAGCTTCGGGTGTCAAACCGGCAGCAGGCGGTGAACCGCGGAAGAGGCATCGGCCTGCTGTGACATACGGCAGCCGTGAAAAAACAGAACGGAGGTTATGCACATGATCAAAAAAGGAGTATCCCTGCTGATGGCTCTGGCTCTGTGCCTGACGCTGCTGCCTGCATCGGCGCTGGCGGCGGAGGCGCAGGGGCAGGCCGGTCAGGAGCAGACGGTCCTGACGCAGGGAAACGACGGGCAGACGCAGGCACCCGGTCAGGATGGTGCGGGCGAGGACGATAAAACGTCCGACGAAGCACCTGACAAAGAGCCTGACGAGGAGCCTGACGAGGCGGTTTCGGCTGTGCAGGCGCTGATCGACGCGCTGCCGGCGGCAGAGGATATCTCGGACGCCAACGCGGACGAGGTCTCCGGCCAGCTGGACGCCATCGACGAGGCGAAGCAGGCCCTGACGGAGGAGCAGGCGGCCCGGCTGGACCTGACCGGATACGACGCGGCGGCTGCCGCGGTGCTGGCGCTGGCGGGAGAGCCTGACGCCAACGAGTCCGCGCTGCTGGCCGCCATCGCCGGCACGCAGCCCGGCGGCAGCGGCACGGCGGAGGACCCCTATCAGATCACCGGCGCGGCGGAGCTTATCTGGCTGCGGGACGCGGTGAACGCCGGTGAGGCGAACACCTGCGCGGAGCTGCAGCAGGATGTGGAGTACGTGGATGAGGTCTGGACGCCCGTCGGCACCAGCGAGCATCCGTATACCGGCACCTTCAACGGCAACGGCCACACGATCCGTGTGTGGCTGGATGGCTGGGGACAGGCCCTGTTCGGCTATATCGGCGCGGGCGCGAAGCTGACGGATATCGCCGTGCAGAAGTACCAGAGCGAGAATTATTCCATCAGCGCCAGCGCTCCTCTGGCGCGCAGCAACGCCGGCACCATCACCCGCTGCCGGTACAGCGGCGGTATAACGGCCAAGGACAGCCTGGGCGGTCTGGTCTATACCAACAGCGGCACCATCGAGGCCTGCTGCGTGTACGCGGGCAGGCTGAACCGCGGCAGCCGCATCGAGATGTACTACGGCGGCTTGGCAGGCGGCATCGCCTATGAGAACACGGGCACCATCGCCAACAGCTATTTCTACGGCGACATGGTGCAGGCCCAGTCCGGCGATACGGTGCGTGACATCATCGGCTGGGGCGCCATCGCCCATAAGAACAGCGGCACGGTCTCCAACTGCTACTACGGCGCGGACAGAGACGACGGCTACGGCGGCAAGACGGAGGACCAGTTCCGCGGCGGCGAGGTCACGTATCTCCTGAACGGCGGCACGGCCCGGGACGACTGGCGGCAGAACTGCTACGCCGGTGACAACAGCGACGCGACCCCCGTGCTGGACCGGAGCCATGCCCAGGTCCGGAAGACCGGCAGCAGCTATGTCAGCCTGTATCCCCACGTCCACTGCATCTGCGGCGGCGACGCCACATCCGGCGGCCACCTGCAGCACAGCAACGTGACCTACACCGCGTGGACGAACGACGAGGCGGCCAGCCAGTACGGCGCCAGCAGCTATACCGCGGCCAACTCCCTGCCCAAAAAACCGGGCAATTACTATCTGACAAGTGATGTGTCGTTGTATGACAGCGGCACATGGCATCCCGCGGACAACACGGTAATTTGTCTAAATAGCCATAATATCAGAGAGTTTGCTTTTTATAAGCCCGCGTATGACGTCATTACCGTTGACAGCGGCGTGACCTTCTCCCTGACGGAGTGCGCCTCTATCCAGGGGGATATCCATTGCGCCAGCAGTGCGGCGACCCACACCGTGAACAACAGCGGCACGTTCAACTTCTACAACGGACGGCTGCGGGACACCAAAAGCAAGGCCGACGGCGCGGCTGTCTATAACACCGGTACATTCAATATGTACGGCGGCACCATCAACGACAACAATACCACCGCGCGGGGCGGCGGCGTGTATAACGCCGGTGCGTGCAATCTCTACGGCGGCACCATCACCAACAACGGCACCGGGGGCGGCGTGTATAACAACGGCACGCTGACCGTGGGCGGCACCGCGACGGTCACAGGCAACAGCCCCAACGTCTATCTGGCTGGCGGCACGACCATCACGCTGAACAGCGAGCTGGACGAAAGCGCCCGCATCGGCATCACGGCGGAAAAGCAGAGTGACCTTACCGATACGGCGGACATCACCGTGGTCAAAGGCGGTGCGGCAGCCCTGAACTGCTTCTTCCCCGACGATGACGGCACCTATGACCTGTCTGATGCCAGCGGCAGCAGCGATATTATTCTCCATCTGATCCGGGATCATACGCACTGCGCCTGCGCCCACAAGGCGAAGTACGCCAAGGACATCGGCAGCCACACCGAGCATGTGGACCACGAGTTCGTGGCGTGGACGGATGAGCTGGTGAAGGAGCAGTACGGCAGCGACACGACGCGCACGGCAGCCACCGCCATGCCCAAGGTGGCGGGCTGCTACTATCTGACAGACGATGTGACGTTGGGCGGCAGCTCTGCGTGGACGCCAGTGAATGGTACTATCATCTGCATGAATGGGCATAAGGTCACCAGCTCCTCCGCTATCGGCAGCACGGTATATATCGAGTCGAATGTCCATGTGGTTCTGACTGACTGCAAGGCCAGCGGTTCCATCTCCAACACCAGATCCAATGGTGCCGCCGGACTGAGCAGCCGAAATAGTTTCAACTATACTAACTCCGAGAACTGTACCATCGACCTTTTCGGTGTCACCGTCTCCGGTACCGGCAGAAGTGTCGCAAACTACACAGGCAGCACCGTTAATCTGTATAACAGCACCGTTTCCGGCACCAAGTATGCCATCTACAACACCGGTACAGTGAACACTGCCGGTACGGTCAAGACCACCAGCGATACCGTCGAAAGCGGATATTACTGTGTGTATAACTTCGGTACGCTGACCGTTGATGGTACGCTGACGGCGAATGGCGGCGACGTAGGAATATACAATGCGGCCAATAAGGACGGCTCGCAGCACGGCACCATGACCGTCAACGGCATTGTCACCAGCACCGGCAGCAGCAACGGTCTGAGCAACGGAGGTGTGCTGGCGGTCACCGGTACGCTGACGGCCATCGGCAAAAATTTGCATGGACTGTATAATAATGAACACGGGACGCTGACCGTGAACGGTACGCTGACCGCCGCCGGAAACGCCAGCAGCAACAAAGCCAACGGCCTGTATAACGCCGGCGGTACGGTCACGGTCAACGGCACGCTCACCGCCTCCGGCGGTCAATACAGCGTATACAACTACGGCACGCTGAACCTGAGCGGCACGGTCAATGCCAACAAGAATGTGTATCTCGGCAAGGACAGAACCATCACCGTGGTGGGCGAGCTGGACAACGCCACCAGCATCACCGTCCAGACCTCTGCCACACCTGCCGCCGGCAGCCCCGTGACCATCGCCACCACGGAAAACGCCAACTGGATCAAGGCGGGCAGCTTCGTCAGCTGGACCCCCGGCAAGTACGCCGTCAGCCGCATCGATGAGGGCAAGACCGTGGTGCTGCGGGGACATGAGCACGACTGGAGCTATACGCTGGGCAGCGACGGCACGGCCATCAGCGCCGAGTGCGGCAATGCGGACGGGCTCTGCGGCAATCCCAACGGCGGCAGCATCACCATCGCGCCGCCCAGCGGTGAGCTGAACTACGATGGCAGCGCCAAGGCGGCCAGGCTGACCAAGACCGGGTGGACGGCGGCGGATGTGGGCGAGATCGTCTATCAGAAGGACGGCAGCGCCCTGTCCGCAGCGCCCGTTGATGCGGGCACCTACACCGCCGGCATCACCGTGGGCGGCCAGACCGCCAGCGTGACCTATACCATCCGGCAGGCTGTCCCGCAGGCAGGGGACTTCGCCTTCTCCCCTCCCGATACGCTGACCTATGACGGCAGCGCCAGAACGGCGGCGGTGGCGGCCAGGGCCGGTATTGCGGGCATGGGCGGCGTCACGGTGAAGTACTATCGGAACGGCGTCAAGGTGGAGCAGCCCGCCGATGTGGGCACGGACAACGTCAGGATCGACGTGGCGGAGGGCAAGAACTACGATGCCGCCGCAGACCTGACGGACGACAGCTGGACGTTCACCATCGCGGCCAATGAGACCGCGCCGGCGGTGACGCTGAGCGGCGACACCACCTATACCGGCGGGCGGATCACGCCTGCGCCCACCGTAAAGATCGGCAGCACCAAGCTGACCGAGGGGCGGGATTACACCGTCGCCTATGGCGAGAACCGAGATGTCAGCACGGGCGGCACCGTGACCATCACGGCCATGGGCAACTATGCGTTCAGCGCGGTGGCGGAGAGCTTCGCCATCACGCCCAGGGCCGTCACTGTCAGCGGCATCACGGCGGCGGATAAGACCTATAACGGCAGCGCTGACGCCGTGCTGGATGTCAGCGGGGCGGTCATCAGCGGCAAGGCGGAGGGCGACGCGCTCACCGTTTCCGCCGATGGTACCTTCGACAGCAAGGACGTGGGCACGGACAAGACCGTCCGTATCTCCGGCCTGACGCTGGGCGGCGCGTCCGCGGGCAACTATCGGCTGGCGGCCAGCGGCCAGCAGGCTTCGGCGATGGCCGCCATTACCCCCGCTGTCATCACGGTGACGCCGGATGCCGGTCAGGGCAAGACCTACGGCGAGAAAGACCCCACGCTGACCTACATCTCCGCCGGTGCGGTGAACGGCGAGACCCCCGCCTTCAGAGGCGTACTGGTACGTGACACAGGCGCGAACGCGGGAAGCTACGCCATTACCGGGGGCACTCTGGCGCTGGCGGACGGCAGCGGCTTCAAGGCGGACAACTATACGCTGAAGCTCGCGGATGAGGTGGTGTATTTCACCATCCACAGGGCAGCCTATGGCGACAGAACGGTGAACGGTTCCGCCATGTACGACAACAACGGCACCGTGGACCTGAGCAGTCTGATCGAGGAGGGCGGTACGGCGGTGCTGGGCAGCGTGACAGATGATGCCGGTGTGCTGAACGGTACATGTTCGATCAGCGAAGGTATCCTGCGCTTCGGCTTTGCGGACGATGCGTCCAAGGTGGGCAAGACCGCCAAGGTGAAGGTCAACGTTACCGGAGCCGACAACTATGAGGACTACACCATCACCGTTACCCTGACGGTGGAGGCCAAGCTGACGCCCAGTCCGGAGGGCGCGCTGACGCTGAGTCCTGCTGAGATCACCTACGGCGAGAAGCTGGGCGCCATCGCCATCAGCGGCACGATGCAGGCGGACGGCAGGACCGTTGCGGGCACGTTTACCTGGCAGGAGCCCGACACGGTGCTGGATGCGGGTACACATGCAGGCGCTGCGTGGAAGTTCATGCCGGATGACACCAAGACCTATGCGGAGGCCACGGGCACTGTGGCCGTTCAGGTCAACAGGGCCGCGCAGAGCGCCGCCGTCAGCATGGCGGGCTTCACCTACAACGATGCGCCCAGCGCGCCCAGCCTGACATATCAGGTGGGCGATGGCAGAGCGGTCTACTACTACGGCACCGAAAATACCGCCAGCGGCGGCACGAAGTGGGAGAACATGCAGCCCACCACGCTGGATGCCGGTACCTACTACATGTACGCGGTCATTGGCGAGACGGATAACTACAGGGAATTCACCACGGCGGCTGTGCAGTTTGTGGTGGAGAAGGCAACGCCGACCTATAAAAAGCCCACTGGCGTGACGGCGAAATACGGTCAAACGCTTGGTGATATTGCGCTGGCAACCCCCGAAGGCACTACACCCGGCACATGGAGCTGGCAAACGCCGCAAACGGTGCTTGACAAAATCGGCAGCCATACGTATGATGCCAATTTTAAGCCGGATGACCCAAACTATAAGGGGGTAGTCGGTGCCGCCATCGATGTGACCGTGGGCCCGGCAGACGGCCGGAACCTGAGGACGGTGGAGCTGGTGCAGAAGTACACGGACACCGAGAAACACACCTACGCGCCGGACTGGTCCTCGCTTCCCGAGGGACAGCGGTGGACGTTCAGCAGCGAGGCCAGCGAGGTGCTGCCCAGGCAGGACTTTGCGGCGGACGGCAGTCTCCTGACCTACGCGATCCCCGAGGGGAAGGCGCTGGGCGACCAGATCACCATCACCCTCAAGGCATCCTGTGCCAACTATGAGGACTTCACCATTACGCTGCACATCCTCCTGCGGGAGAAGGACGATCAGGCGGCGCTGCGTGTCACCGGCGGTACCACCGTGGTCTACGGTGAGACGCTGCAGCTGGGCAGCAGCGGCGGCTCCGGCACAGGCAAAGCGGCCTACGCCGTGACCAACGGCACCGGCGAAGCCGTCATCGACCCCGATACGGGCCTTCTCACGCCGGTGAAGGTGGGTATCGTTACCGTGACGGTCACCAAGGCGGAGGACAAGGACTACAAGGAGGCTGTCAGTGACGCGGTGATCGTTACCATCACCAAGGCCAGACCCACCGGCGAGCCCAACTACACCAGGATCATCACCCGCGGCAAGACGCTGGATGACGCGGCGCTGACGCTGGACGGCAGCACCATCTCCCCTGCGGACGGTATGCTGGAGTGGGTGGACGATGCGGGGAACGTGCTGCCGGGCAGCACCCGCGTGAAGGCCAACACGGCCTACAAGTGGCGCTTCACCCCTGCGGACGGCAATTACACCACCCTCAGCGGTGAGATCGAGCTGTATTACAAGCCCAACGGCGGCAACCAGTACGGCACCGATCACACCATCAGGGCGTCCGCCGGTGCCAACGGGACCATCTCCCCCGCCGGCTGGACCTCCGTTGGCGAGGGTGGGGAGCAGACCTTTACCATCACGCCGGATGCGGGCTACGCCGTGGCCAAGGTGCTGGTGGACGGCAGGAGCGTGGGCGCGGTGACATCCTACACCTTCCGGAATGTCACGCAGGACCACACCATCGAGGCCGTCTTTATGAAGGCCAACGGCAATCCCCAGACCGGCGTGACCGTGACGCGGAGCACCACCGGCTGCGGGAGATAACGCCATGAGAAAGTTCACGCGCACCCTCTCCTGCGCTCTCATCGCCGCGCTGCTGCTGACCGTGGCGGCCACGGCCGCCGCCTGCGGCAAAAAGGCGGAGTATCCCACCGTTTCGGAAGTGGCGGAGCCCCAGACAGTCGGCGAGGTCATCCCCGCTGTGGACCGGCAGGAGCAGTTGGCTGCCGCCAAAAGGGCAAATCCCGACACCGCGGCGTGGCTGTATATGCCCGGCGCGGAGGTGGACGATGCCGTGATGCAGGCGGCGGACAACGGGTACTACCTGCAAAAGGACGAAAACGGGAATTTCAGCGAGTGGGGCTGCTACTACGCCCATTGCGACGACCATCTAAGCAGCCGGAGCGCGCTGGATAAGAACACCGTGATCTTCGGCCACTCCGCCACCAACTGCGACCCGGACGGTCCGAAATTCACCAAGCTCCACCGGTACATGGATGCGGACTTCGTGCAGGAGAACCCCTACATCTACCTCTCCGTGGAGGGTGACGACATGGTGTTCCAGATCACGGCCTGCTTCATCACAGACATCAGCTTCGACTATATTTCTCCGGACCTCGCGGGTGAGGAGCTCACCGGCCTCCTCCGGCAGGTGGAGGAGAAGAACTGGCTGGCGTTTGACGGTGTGACCTTCAGTGAGGAGGATACCATCCTGACGCTGTCCACCTGCTGCCGGAAGTACGACATGGAGAATACCGGCGACCAGCGGCTGGTGGTCATGGCGAAGCTGCTGCCGGAGGGCGCAGCGGCGCAGGACTTCACTGTGCGCCTGGCCTCCGAGCCGGCGATGCCCTGAGAAAGGCGCAGCAGGAAACAGGAAAGGCAGGCACCCTTTGGGTGCCTGCCTTAGTCTGTCGAAAAACCTGCCCGGGCACAAGTATCGGAGGGAAGGATCGTGTGAAAGGGAACCGTTAGGGTTCCCTTTCGCGTTCAATCACGCGCCGCAGCTCACAGCGAGACGGACATTTACTTTTCCTTGTGCAGCATCCGCCACAGAGTAGAGCGGCTCACGCTGCCCAGAGCGGCAACCGGGCGGCGGGGCTTCCCCAAAAAAGCCATGGTCTGTGCTTTTATCGTTATGAAATGTGAGGGGTTCGCGCAGATCACAGATCTGATGGATAGTCTCCAACCAGTTCATACTTCAGCCCCGTGCGTTCATCTGTGACAAATCTCTCCATTTGTATAACCTCCTGTTCCTTTCTGCAACCATTGTAGCAGGAGGATTAGCGGAAATCGAATGTGCGGATAGCAAAAAAGCGCCGTCTCGGAATCACTTCCAAGACGGCGCTTTTCTGTTGTGGATCAGAGCAAACACTTCACAGCGAAGCCGCCGCTGAAGAAATAGGTGTTCGTCCAATACCTTTTTGGTGGACCTGAAGGGATTTACCCCTCCGGGGCATAAACCTCGAATCCCTAGGCCCACAGCAAAAATAAAGCCACCCTTGCGGGTGGTTTATTTTTGGTGGAGCTAACGAGTCCCTCGTCGAACTCACCGCCCTCGATATTTGAGAGGTCCGCTGACTTGAGTTTTCCGTCTTCGCTACTGATATTGAAGTAGATAAGAAGTCGGTCGTCATATAGGTAGACCTCTGAAACAAAGTCAGAGATGATTCTCCGGCGGTAGTCCTGCTCGGACTCTCCCGGGTACGGCTCAAGGTGTTTCATCAGCGCAAAGAGAATTTGGTCCTCTGTAAACGTGAGGTGCTTGCCTTTGAGGAAGCTGAGCTCGCCCAGAATGACCGCTTGCTCGTTCTCGAGTTCCTGCAAGCGCGCAGGCAGGGTCTGCGTCGCTGCGCCGGACTCGATAGCTCGCAGCACGTTCGCAATGGACTTCTTATTGTCTGCCAGCTTCTTCTCGTAGAAGGCAATCTCCGAGGCGGTATCGTTTTGGCGCTCTTGCGCCGCGTGTACCTTCCTCGCAAGCTCTTCAAGAACGTCCTCTTGAAGGATATAGCGGACAGTAAAGTCGACCACGGCGCGCTCGAGGCGGTCACGTGAGACTTGCTTCTTATCGCAAGTCTTATTCTTGCCACGAGTGTTCCCACAATAATAGTAGTACCATTTGTTCCCGCTCTTGCCCGTGCCGCTGACTCCCTGCATTGGTCCTTTGCAATGACCGCAGAAGAGCCTACCGGCTAAAAGGTATTCAGCCTTCGGCGACTTCGGAGCCTTACGAGTGCGCCGGCGTTCCATTTCGGCCTGAGCAAGGTTAAAGGTATCTTTTGAGATAATCGCAGGCATACCGCCTTCGACGACTATATCGTGATACCGGTACTCGCCGATGTACTTTCGGTTTTTGATGATTCGGTTGATACTGTTCTTGTTGAAGGGCTTGCCCTGCGCGGTACGCAGCCCACGGCTGTTCAGGAGCTCACAGATGGCCGCATTTGATTCGCCCTTAATATACTGCTCAAAAATCGTTTGAACGGTCTGGGCTGCTTCTGGGTCTATCTGGAAGTGCTTCTGCTCGTCGACCCGATACCCGAGCGGTCTCCCGCTTCCGGTGCTCTGGCACTTCAAAGCGCTCTCGTGCATTCCCCGCTTGATTTTCTGAGCGAGCTCTGCCGAGTAGTATTCCGCGAGGCCTTCCATAAGGCTCTCGAGGATAATGCCCTCGGGCCCGTCCGGTATCGCTTCGGCTGCATAAAAGATTTGGATTCCGTTCCTCTTGAGCTCTCGCTTATAAACGGCGCTGTCGTATTTGTTCCGGGCGAAGCGGTCTGTCTTATAGACAACCACCGCCTCGAACTTCTTGCGCTTGGCGTCGGCAATGAGCCTTTGGAACTCTGGCCGCTCGTCCGTCCGCCCTGAGATATGACGGTCGCAGTATGTGTCGATAACGGTAAGCCCTCGCTGCTTACAAAAGTCGGTACAGACTCTAAGCTGCCCTTCGATACTCTGGTCGGTCTGTCTCGGGCCGGCAGAATACCGAGCATAAATTACTGTATTCATGTGACCCTCCTAAAAATTTCGTCGTTATGGTACTCCAGAAGCTCTCTACGCGGCGGAAATCGGGGGGGGGGGGGGTAAAACCATTCCGTCAAGAGAAGCCAGCCAGCGGGCTGTAAAAGCGTCCTGAGGGCTATCCAAAATTATTGGAGAAACATAGATTTTCATGGAAGGAGTGATAGTTATAAGGCCTCGGTCGAAGGCTTTATCATAAAAAGTATTGAGGCAAATCCCGTTGTCGGGGCTGACCCGGTCCGCCTCGCTTCGGCATTGCGAGTACGGTTTTATATGACTTGCAACGAGCATTTGCGGCAGCGCGCAGCCGGATATAAAGCACCGGTCGTCGTAAGCCGCGAGCACCGCCTGCTTGAAGAAGTGTCGTTCCCGCGATACTCTTCCGTGATTCGTCAGAGACGAAAGCGGCTTTGCTCCCTGCAAAGGTGAAGAGTCAAAGATAGCGAGACCGGTCAAGGTCTCCGCCTCAAGACTCAGAGAGCCCCAGTCGTGTTTGAACTCCTCGTAAATCATTCGGTCCGCCTTCGCTACATTCTTGAGCCCTGAGGAAACCTTCGGGTCTATGTACCGGAAGTTCCGCATGCGCATTACGATAGAAGCGACTGAGTGAGGAATAATCTCGGCGACCTGCTGAATGACCTTGTTGCTGGGATTGATTTTCCCGAGAGGAGTAACGCAGTAAAGGGCATAGGCGATAATTATGTCCTCTCTGCTCCACGCGTTCATTGACTCTGCTCCTCGTCTAAGCGGATAGCTGTCATAAGCAGCTCCATACGCCGCTTGACATCGAGCCCGGAGAAAATGCGCAGAAGCTCCGCTTCCTCTTTGGAGCGCTGCTGCTCTAAGTGAATCTCACCGGAGTTCTGGCCTATGACGCCGTTATTGGTCCCCACCGTTCCGACGTTTACGCTGTTATCGGTCCACCCCATCAGGTAGTCGACCGACGTTCCGAGAGCGTTCGAGAGCTTCTGCATTTTATCGGTACGAAGTGTTTTGATGTAGCCCGTTTCCCACTTGCGGACCGTGCTCGCACCGACGCCGACCTTATCGCCGAGCTCCTGCAGAGTGTACCCTTTCTCTGTTCTGAGATAATGTATTCTATCGCCTAAAGTCATTAAGACCGCCTCCCTTGAAAAAGTTTACTCTTATTATAACACGCATTTGTCTTAAAGTGAATGCTTTTGCTTAAAATTCACAAAAATTTTCCAAAAGGCTATTTACAAATCCAAAAGGACACGGTATAATAAATTTGTCCTTTGGGACAACCGGTAGTGCCTACGAGGAAAAATCTCAAGGAAAGGAGACAGTATATCGTATGGTTGAAACTCGAATGTTGAGGGCCCACATGACCCTGAAAGGCGTTACTACGAAAGACCTTGCGGACGCGCAGGGCTGGAGTATGAGCACAGCCTACCGTAAGATTACGGGCAAAGTTGCCTTCACGGTACCTGAAGTGCAGCTCTGTAAGGAGCTCCTTGATTTGGACGCTCCTACGACGAACGCAATTTTTTTTGCGGCTGATTTGTCCTAAAAGACAAAAATGCGGCCGACGCTCGCCGAAACCGCTCTTGCAAGAGAGAATCTTATGCTTGACCGACTAAGCGCTGCGGTCAATGCGTTTTACGAAAATCCACAAAATATGCAAGCCTATTTGGCTTGGAAGAAAAACAAGGAGGCAAAACAAAATGAAAATCACCGTAACAATGGAGCTGACTCAGGAAAACCTGAGCAAGCTGAGAGCCCTGCTCCCTGATACCGAGATTCCCGGTCAGGTAAGTATGTTCGATTCCCCTTCGGAAAAGCCTGTCGAGCCCACAGCTGAGGCTCCTAAGATTGAGGACAAGCCTATCACGAAGACCGAGGCTCCTAAGACCGAGGACAAGCCTATCACGAAGACCGACATCCGCGCCGTCGCCCTGAAGCTCTCCAAAGCTGGCAAGCAGAAAGAGCTCGCTGACATCTTTGCGAAGTTCAGTTGCAAGAAGCTCTCCGACTTCGACAGCCGCACGGAAGACTATCCGGCGCTTATGAAAGAGCTGGTGAGTGTCAATGGCTAAGCACGCACTACTTTCCGCAAGCGGCGCTCACCGCTGGCTCGAGTGTACCCCGAGCGCGCTACTCGAGCTTCAATTTCCGCAGAGCACGAGCGAGTATGCCGAAGAAGGCACCGCAGCCCATGAGCTCTGCGAGCTGACCGCCCGCTACTTCCTCGGCGAAGTCTCCGAGATGGACTTTGAGAATCGCCGTGACGAATTGGCAAAAGGCCCTTACTACAACGCTGAAATGCAGGAATGCGCAAATGACTACGCAAGATTTGTTGCTGAAAAGACCAAAGCTGCGCAGGAGTCTTGCGAGGACGCATTTACCGAGCTTGAGGTGAGAGTCGACTTCTCGAAGTATGTCAAGGATGGCTTCGGTACCGGCGACTGCATCATCGTCGCTGACAAGGTCCTCGAAATCGTGGACTTCAAGTATGGCAAAGGCGTCCGTGTCGAAGCTATCGGCAATCCGCAGATGAGACTCTACGCTCTCGGCGCATTTCTCAAGTACAACACGCTTTTCGACATCGACTCCGTTCGCATGACGATTTTCCAGCCTCGCCTCTCCGGCATTCAGAGCTCCGACGAAATCACCGTCAAGGAGCTGCTTGAGTGGGCTGAGAAGTATGTCAAGCCCCGCGCTAAGCTGGCCTATAAGGGCGAAGGCGAGTTCGCCCCGTCCGAAGAGGTCTGCAAGTTCTGCCGGGCGAAAGCTCAGTGCAAAGCGAGAGCCGACAAGAATCTCAAGCTCTTCGATGGGGCCCCGGACGCTATGCTCCTGACTCCTGAAGAGGCTGGCGCGATTCTTGAAAAGGCCACGGATATTCAGGCGTGGCTTACTGACCTCGAAGGCCTCGTATCCTCTACGCTGCTCAGCGGTCAGCCTGTTACCGGCTGGAAGATGGTTGAGGGACGCAGCAACCGCAAGTTCGCGGACGAGTTGAAAGTCGTCGAGGCTATGAAGTCCGCCGGTTACGACGAGAGTCTGCTTTACGAGCGCAAACTGATTACTTTGACTCAGATGGAGAAGGACTTCGGTAAAAAGGCTGTAGCTGAAACGCTCGGCGAGCTTATCGTCAAGCCTCAGGGCAAGCCCACTCTGGCTCCTGCAAAGGACAAGCGCCCTGAGTTCAAGCCCGAAGAACAGCTTCTCGCTGAGTTCGATAAGTAAGGAGGTCTCGTTATGACGGAAGTGGCAAGACGCAGAACGCAGGCGAGAATCCGCCTTATCAAAATCCAGTGGCTCCTCATTCTGGCGCTCATTGTCGCCTTGATTCTCTCGTTCGTTACGAGACCGAGCGCTTCCGTTCCTGATGAGCCTGAGTCTTCGCCCGTTCGGGTAGAAGCTCCTGAGCCGATTACCGAGACCGCCGCGCCGGAGCCTGAGCTTATCGAGCTCGGCGAGTTCAAGACTACCGCCTATTGCACTTGCGTTAAGTGCTGCGGTATCTGGAGTGCGGAACACCCTTCTCGGGTCGGTACCGATTACGTGCAGCGAACAAAGAGCGGCACGATTCCGACCGCAGACCGCACGGTCTCGGTCGACCCCGATGTGATAGCTCTCGGAACGGTCCTCATTATCGACGGCTGCGAGTACATAGCCGAAGATACGGGAAGCGCCGTTAAGGGAAACGTTATCGACATCTATTTTGACTCACATGAGCTCGCCGTCGAGTACGGCGTTCAGATGAAAACTATTTATATTAAAGGAGATTGATACTATGTCTACTCAAATCACTACTGGTAAGGTCCGTTTTTCCTACTGCAACCTCTTCACCCCTCGCGCCGTTCAGGAAGGCGCTACGCCGAAGTACAGCGTTACCCTCCTGATTCCGAAGAGCGACAAGGCCACCATGCAGAAAATCAAGGCCGCTATGGACGAGGCTAAGCAGAAGTTCATGGCAAGCAACAGCGGCAAGAAGCTGCCTACCAACCTCAAGAGCACGCTGCACGACGGCGACGGCGAGCGCCCGAATGGCGGTGAGTTCGGCGAAGAGTGCAAGGGCTGCTACGTTATCACTGTCAGCTCCAACAACAAGCCCGTTCTCGTCCACGCGGACAAGACCCCGCTGACTGACCCGCAGGAGCTCTACTCCGGCTGCTACGGCCGCGCAATCATCAACTTCTACGTGTATGACACGCAGGGCAACAAGGGTATCTCTGCTGGCCTCAACGGTATCATGAAGCTCTACGACGGCGAGCCTCTGGGCGGCGGCGTTGTTACGGATTCCGATTGGGACGACGGCTGGGAAGACGAGGACGACAACGACGACCTCCTCGGTTAAGCGTATGCTCCGGCGCGTTCGTCTCGGATTTGCTGAGGCGAACGCCGCCCGGAGGAAGGAGGCAATATGAGAACATTAGCAATCGATATAGAGACCTACAGCTCGGTCTCTTTGCAAAAGTGTGGTGTCTATGCCTACGCCCAAAGCCCCGATTTTGAGATTCTTCTCTTCGGGTATGCTTGGGACGACGGCCCGGTCGAGGTTATCGACCTCGCCAGAGGCGAGAGCCTGCCTGAGGAGCTCCAGAACGCTCTGTATGACCCCAAAATCCTGAAGACAGCATTCAATGCGTCTTTTGAACGGACTTGTCTGAGCGCGTTTATGGGCCGCGTGACACCGCCCGAGCAATGGAGCTGCACCGCAGTCATGGCCCGCGAGCTGGGCCTGCCCGGTAGCTTGGAAGCTGTCGGCGAAGTCATCGGGCTTCCTGAAGACAAGCAGAAGTCTAAGACCGGCCGGGCGCTTATCCGTTACTTCTCGATACCTTGTAAGCCTACGAAGACGAACGGCAACCGTACCCGCAACCTTCCTGAGCATGACCCTGACCGCTGGGCTATCTATGTTGAGTACAACCGTCAGGACGTCGTCTCGGAGCGTGCTATTCGGCAGAAGCTCTCTCGCTTCCCGGTGTACGAGAAGGAACAACCTCTCTGGATTCACGACCAGCATATCAACGACCGCGGCGTCGGTGTTGACCTTAACCTCGCAGAGCATGCGGTCGAGATTGACGCCATTATCAAGGCGAGACTTCTCGAGCAGGCTAAGGAGCTCACGGGCCTTGAAAACCCAAAGAGCACCGCGCAGCTCAAGAGCTGGATTGAGGACACCGCGGGTATTGAGGTCGAGAGCCTCAACAAGAAGAGTATCGCCGGCGTAAGAGCCGACGCTGACTGCGACGCCGTGGACCGTATGCTCGACATTAGAGCGGGTCTTGCAAAGACCTCAACTGAAAAATACAACGCTATGCTCCGCACGGCTTGCCCGGACGGGCGCATTCGTGGCCTGACTCAGTTTTACGGTGCAGCGCGTACCGGTCGATGGGCCGGCCGCCTTGTACAAATGCAGAACTTACCGCAGAATAAAATGCCGGACCGTGACCTTGATACCGCAAGGCAGCTCGTTGAGGCCGGAGACCTTGAGACCCTTGAAATGCTCTTCGACGACATTTCCGGGACCCTCTCGCAGCTTATCCGCACGGCCTTTATTCCGAGACCCGGCTATCGCTTCATCGTGTCTGACTTCTCCGCGATTGAGGCCCGTGTTATCGCATGGCTTGCAAGCGAAGAGTGGCGCATGGAGGTTTTCAAGACCCACGGCAAAATCTATGAGGCTTCCGCCGAGCAGATGTTTCACCTTCCGAAGGGCTCCGTCAAGAAGGGCGACCCTATGCGGCAGAAAGGGAAAATCGCTGAGCTCGCACTCGGCTACGGCGGCAGCGTCGGCGCTCTGAAATCTATGGGCGCTCTCGAGATGGGGCTTGAGGAGTCTGAGCTGAAACCGCTCGTCAATAGCTGGCGCGCCGCAAATCCTGCCATCACTAAATTATGGTGGGACACGGACGCAGCAGCGCGCCGGACCATTCAGACGAAGGCACCTACTAAGCTGCCTTTCGGTATGGGCTTCTACAAGCAAGGGCCTCTCCTCAAGCTGAGACTTCCGAATGGCCGCGAGTTGAGCTACGTAAAGCCCAGAATCGACGACGACAGTATCACCTATGAGGGCACAATTCAGTCCTCGGGCGGCTGGGATCGTATCGAGTCCTACGGTCCGAAACTCGTGGAGAACATTGTTCAGGCTACAGCGCGAGACTGTCTTGCAGTCGCCATCGACCGTCTGGAGCGGGCCGGTTTTCCGGTTGTGTTCCATGTTCACGACGAAGTTATCTGCGAGGTACCTATCGGCGTAAGCTCTGCCGAGGAAATCAGTAAAATCATGTCGGAGCCCATCGAGTGGGCGACCGGCTTACCGCTCAAGGCTGACGCCTATGAGTGCGAATACTATAGAAAGGACTAACCGCTATGAAGATAGATGTATTTAATAAGGTCGTCAAAGAGCAGCTTCTTGTCTGCGAGCACCTGCTTACCGGCAAGGGCCACGAGTATGCGCCTGACGCCGTAGATGAGAGCAATATTGACCGCCTCGCGCACTTCAAGAAGGCTGCCGCGATTATCGACGGCACTCCGAAAGAGGCTCTGCTCGGTATGCTGACAAAGCACCTCGTCTCTATCTCTGATATGTGTACCGACGGTCGCAGCTACTCTCTGGACCGCTGGACCGAGAAAATCACGGACAGCATTAACTACCTGCTACTGCTCAAGGCTTTAGTCGAAGAGGAGGCGAACGGCAATGGATAAAATCAAAGTCGCGGTCCTCAATCCGACCGCAATTAGCGAGGCCGAGAAGATGATGGTATGCGCCGCCCGCTTAACGCAGCGCGGGCACACGGTCAAAGACCTCTCTGACTTCCTTGCTCTCTACGATAAAGAGTACACCGAGAAAACGGCTAAGGCTATGACCCAGCTTCCGCACCCTACGATTCAGAAGTTCGCAGTCATCAACGCCGTAATTGTCGGAGCGTCGAGAAGATTCCTCGCCCAGATTACGAGACACCAGAACGAGGTCAAGTTCATGTCTGCGTCCTTGCAGTACAGCGACTACTCGAACGAGGCCGACTTCGTTGTCCCTTATGAGCTGCTCGACAGTCAAATGCGTTTCTCCTACCTTTCTCAGTGTCAGGACGCTATGCGGAAGTACAAGCTCCTTATCGAGTACGGTGTGGACAATGACTCTGCCGGCTATCTGGCTCCGCAAGGTCTGAGAAACGTTCTGATTATCAGTGCAACGCCTTACCAGTGGAAGCACATGATAAGCCAGAGAACTTGCCGGCGCAATACCGCCGAGACTCGTTACGTTATGCTCCGCCTCTGGGAAGAGCTTTACGAGCTGGCTCCGGCTCTCTTCTCTCCTGAAACGACCGGTCCCTTCTGCATGAAGGGTAAGTGCCTTGAAGGCAAGATGGCCTGTGGCGCTCCGCTGGCGTCCGACCTTACGCCGCACGATATTCTCGAGCGTGATTTTCCGCTCTGTATGGAGGTGTGAGAATGAGTGAACGCGACCCTTTATGGGACGGCTTGCGCGATTTAGCTAATGAGAATCATAAAGCCAGAATCGCTAAGACACCGAGCCGTATTCAATATGCTATATCTCAATTTGAGAAGTACGATATTGAGTACGCCTTAAAAAATGAAGCTACCGGGCATTTTCATTGCTGGCGCAAAGCCGACGATAAACTTTTTCAATTTTACGCTGGGACAGGAAAAATTCAAGGTCATGATAGTGCCCGCGGTATTCACGCCTTGATTAAAATTCTATTGCAGGAGGTGCGAGATGAAAATTAAGCTAATTGACTTCAACGGCCCCGCTCCTGTACGAGCGCATGACAACGACGCCGGCGCGGACGTGTTCAGCCCCAGAGACCAGACCATCTACCCCGGGCAAGTATATAAGCTGCCTCTCGGCTTCGGTCTGGAACTGCCTGACGGCTATGTGGGGTACATATTTCCTCGCAGCAGCTTGAGCGCTCGCGGTATCGTATGCGAGCTTCCGCCCATTGATTCCGGCTATCGCGGAGAGGTCCACGCTATCGTCTCGAATGTCGGGGGCGACGGTTACGACATCAAGAAAGGCGACCGTATTGGCCAGCTCGTGATTATGCCGGTCGTTATCCCTGAGTTTACGTATGCAGAGTCTGCCGAGCGTGGTACCGGAGCTTTCGGAAGTAGCGGGAGGTAAGACTATGAGAATAGACAAAGACAACTACTATCTGAATATCGCAAAAGCCGTCGCGGCCCGTTCTACCTGCCTTCGCAGGCAGTATGGGGCCGTGATTGTCGCAGACGACGAAATCATCGCGACCGGCTACAACGGCGCGCCCAGAGGCGAGGCTAACTGCTGCGACGTCGGGAAGTGCTACTGCCGAGAGCATTCCACTCCTATCGACGAGCATGCGGCCCGCCACGGGGACCAGTACGGGACCTGCGTCGCCGTTCACGCCGAGCAGAATGCGATTATCAGTGCGCCGAGGCGGTCCATGCGAGGTGCTACCCTTTACCTCGCGTGCCTCGACGATACTATTGACCCTGCTCCGTGTAATATCTGCGACCGCATGATTAAGAACGCGGGTATCACGAGAGTAGTAACGAGAGCCGGTACCTTTTAATGCCGACTCTTCAATATGACGGCTTGATAACGATTGCGACGGGTAGCTCGCGGCGTTCGGCAAGCTGGAAAACTAAAGAAATGCTCTGGTCTGAGTTCGTTGATAAGCTCGGCCGTGTGACCCGGACGCAGGAGACCCAGCAAGAGTACTTCCGTATGCCGAAGGAGGAACGCGATAACGCGAAGGACGTCGGCGGCTTTGTCGGCGGCACCCTGAAAGGTGGTCGTCGTAAAATCGACGCCGTACTGCAGCGCAGGCTTATCACCCTTGACATGGACTCTATCACGGCCGGCGAAGACCCGTGGCCTACGGTCGAGCTGATTCTGGGCTGCGCTGCGGTGCTCTACAGCACGCACAGTCACACGGCGAAAGCTCCGAGGCTTCGCCTTGTGCTTCCTCTCTCGAGGCCTGTGTCTCCTGAGGAGTACGAGGCTATCGCCCGCAGGATTGCAGGCGACATCGGTATTGACATGTGCGACGATACCACCTATGAGCCCCATCGGCTCATGTACTGGGCGAGTGCTTCCTCTGACGGCGAGTTCCGCTATGAAGTGCAGGACGGTCCATGGCTGGACGCCGACGAGCAGCTCGCGAGGTACGCAGACTGGAAAGACCCGACTCAGTGGCCCGTATCAAGCAGGAAGTCCGGCACGATTCGGCGTCTCGCTGACAAGCAGGGAGACCCGACCGCGAAAGACGGTATCGTCGGCGCGTTCTGCCGCACTTACTCTGTGGAGGACGCAATCGAGGCCTTCCTGCCTGACGTCTACATCAAGGGCGAAAATGGCCGCTATACCTACAAAGGCGGCTCGACCTCCGGTGGTCTCGTTATCTATGAGGACGGCCGCTTTGCGTACAGCCACCACAGCACAGACCCGACTTGCGGCAAGCTCTGCAACGCGTTCGACCTCGTCCGCATTCACATGTTCGGTAAGGACGACGAAGGAAAACCCGCGAACACCGCGGCGAACAACCTTCCTTCCTATAAGAATATGTGCAAGTGGATTGAGACCAACTGCGAGAGCGTTATGAAGGAGCTGCAGAGCAAGCAGCTTGATTACATCGTCCAGCTTTTCGGCGAAGGCGACGAGGCCCCTGATATGAACTGGGTCTCTCAGCTTGAGGTAAACCCGAAGACAGGGCGCGCGGCGACCACGGTCGAGAATATCCGTATCATCGTGAAGAATGACCCTCGCTTTAAGGGTACCTTCTACTGGGACGAGTTCATGGAGAGACCTATGGTCTGCGGAGACCTTCCTTGGAGAAAGGCTGATGCAAAGCCTCGCTCGTGGGACGACACCGACGACGCCGGCGTTCATAATGTCCTTGAGAAGGACTACAAAATCGACTCTATGCCGAAGACCCGAGAAGGCGTCGACCTTGCGCTGGCCGACATCACGAGGCACCCGGTACGCGAGTACCTGCGGAGCCTTATCTGGGACGGCGAGAAACGCTGCGAGACTCTCTTCATCGATTACCTCGGCGCAGAGGACTCCCGGTATACGAGAACGGTAACCCGTAAGGCGCTTATCGGCGCGGCTGCGAGAATCTTATCTCCCGGCTGCAAGCACGACCACATGCTCGTCCTTATCGGTCCTCAGGGCTGCCGCAAGAGCACGACCTTGAAGAAGCTCGGTAAGGAGTGGTTTTCAGACTCACTCTATACCATGTCCGGTAAGGATGCTTACGAGCAGCTTCAAGGCTTTTGGATAATCGAGCTCTCCGAAATGGCTGCGACCCGTAAGGCCGAGGTCGAGCAGATTAAGCAGTTCGTCTCCAAACAGGAGGACAACTACCGCGCGGCATACGCTCGCCGCACGCAATGCCACCCGAGACAATGCGCCTTTTTCGGCACCACGAACGATGAGGAGTTCCTGAGAGACCCTACCGGTGCCCGCCGTTTCTGGCCGGTCGTCGTTACCGACGCAGGTAAGACTCTCGGGGACAAGCTGACCGCTTCTATCGTGGACCAGATATGGGCCGAGGCCGTGACCTACTACGAGGCCGGCGAGACTTGGTACCTTGACGGCGCGGTCGAAGAAATGGCTCGCAAGGTGCAGGCCGACCACACCGAGGCGAACGGCAAGCTCGGTCTTATCGAGAACTTCCTTGAAGTCCTGCTGCCCGAGGGCTGGGACGATTGGGACCTCGAAAAGCGTCTCATGTTCTGGAGCGGCGGCTTCGGCGAGGAGCGTAACGGCACGGTGCCGAGGACGAAAGTCTGCGCGCTTGAGGTCTGGCAGGAGCTTTTCAAGGGAGACCCGAAGAGCTATTCGCAGACGCAGGCCCGCGAGATTATCGGGCTTCTGCGCATGATTCCGGGCTGGCGGTTGTCCACCTCCGTCAACTGCGGAGCAATTTACGGCAGGCAGAGGGGCTTCGTGAAAGAGGTCTGAGGTAGCAAAGGTAGCACTTGAAAGGCCAACTTTTTTCGTTAGCAGGTAGGTCGTACAAGCGCGCTTGCAACAAAGGTAGCACTTTGAGAACTACTTGCAACAAAGTGCTACCTACTCTGCTACCTCGAAAAAGCCTTATATATCAATGCTTTTGGCTACTTGGTAGTACTGGTAGTCGAAAAATCTTAAAAACATTTTTTGAAAAAGTAAAGGGGCACTCGACGCAATCCCGTCGCCCCCTCGCATTACATGTATATATAGGGAATCTTTGTTACACGCGCTACTCGACTACCTAAAGGAGGGATTTTATGTATGAAAGCACTTTTGAGCGAAAGCTCTGTGCGTATATCAAGTCCCTCGGCGGTAAAGCGTACAAGTGGGTGTCCCCGGGAGCTCCGGGGGTGCCTGACCGAATCGCGATATTGCCGGGGGGACGAATAATTTTTATAGAGGTCAAGCGGCCGGGGCTGAGTGACGGTTTGAGTGTCAGGCAGAAAAAGGTCATCGCGACATTAGAGGGGCTCGGCTGCACCGTTTGGCGTATCTCCGATATGGAGGATTTGAAAGCGAGGCTAAAAGCCGATGGAATATAAACCTTACTATTATCAGGACTTCGCGGAGAAGTTCATTCTCGATAACCCCGAGGCGGGGCTCTTACTGGATATGGGTATGGGGAAAACGGTAACGAGCTTGAGCGCCGCGGACAAGCTCCTAAACGACTATTTTGCCGTGAGCAAGGTCCTTGTTATCGCGCCGCTGAAACCGGCGAAAGAGACGTGGCCGCCTGAGGTCAAGAAGTGGGACCACCTGAAACACCTGAAGCTCTCGCTGATTCTCGGGTCGAAGGCTGAGCGTATCGCGGCTTGTGAGCAGGAGGCGGATATTTATATCGTCAACCGTGAGAATGTTGTTTGGCTTGTGGACTTTTTCAAAAGCAAGTGGCCTTTCGATATGGTTATTATCGATGAGCTGTCGAGCTTTAAGTCCAGCAAGGCGCAGCGCTTCCGAGCTCTTAAGAAGGTACGAAAGTACATCAAGCGGATTGTCGGCCTTACCGGCACGCCTTCGCCGAATGGACTGCTTGACCTATGGCCGGAGATGTACTTACTCGACGAGGGCAAGGCTCTCGGCAAAACCCTGACGGGCTATCGTGATACTTACTTCGTCCCGGACAAGCGGAACGCCACAACCATTTTCTCATGGAAACCGAAAGACGGCGCGGAGGAGCTTATCTATGAGAAAATCGGCAAGCTCTGTATCAGTATGAATGCGGCGGACTACTTGCAGTTACCGGACAGGCTTTTTCTCCGTCGTGAGTTCGAGCTTACTCCGGAGGCGATGGAGCTTTATAAGACTCTTGAGCGGGACACTCTTCTCCCGTTCGCCGACGGCGACATCGACGCGCCGACCGCGGCGGTCCTGACGAATAAGCTCTTGCAGGCTGCAGGCGGCGCAGCTTATGACGAGAACGGTAACGTCAAAGTCCTGCACGACTGCAAGCTCGAGGCGTTAGACCAGCTTATCGAAGAAGCGAACGGTCAACCCGTTTTGGTGTTCTACGCCTTTCGGCATGAACGCGACAGAATTATGGAGCGGTACCCGGAAGCGGTAGACATTAAAGACGATGGTGCGGTCGTCCGCTGGAACGAGGGCAAGATTCCGATTATGCTTGCCCACCCCGCGAGCGCGGGTCACGGTCTGAACTTGCAAGCGGGAGGTCATATCGCGATATGGTACGGACTTCCTACCAGTCTTGAGCTTTACCAGCAGGCAAACAAGCGGCTGCACCGTCCGGGGCAAAAGAAAACGGTCCTGATTCACCATATCCTGATGAAGGACACCTACGACTACCGTGTCTTAGACGACATACTCGCGCCGAAGGAGGTACGGCAGAACGCTTGCCTCGAGGCTTTGAAAGCCAGAATCAAGGAGGTATCAAAATGACAATACAGGAAGCAAAGGACTTCCTCAACAGAGGATATAGGTCCAGAGAACGAATAAAGGTTAAGGAGGAGCGTATCGATGAGTGGATTCGCAGAGCCGAATCTATCACGGCTGAGATTAAGCCGGTCGCCTCGTTCTCTTCTACCCCGTCGAAGAAGGTCGAGGACGCCGCTTGCGCTATCGTCGATTTGCAGTCGGAAATCAAGGCTGAGATTTACGAGCTTGCGGCTATTGAGCTTGAAATCGGCAGAGCCATCAATCAGGCAGTTACCGACCCTACCCTTAACGCCTTGTTAGAGATGAGGTATCTTAAGTACCTCAAGTGGGAGGAAATTGCGGTACGACTCGACATCACTTTCCGCTGGACGATGACTCTCCATAAAAAAGCTCTCACAATTTTTACCGAAAGCGCTTTAATTCACGCTTGACTTGCGTTATAATATATGATGAAAAAGTCGGATGAAGAATCCGGCTTTTTCTGCGTTATCGGGACTTCCGGTATCGCGGACGGAGCACTGCGCGGGCCTCCGGTGCAGTGCTCCGTCTATTATTATGAATGGAGGTTAGTGACAACTAACGAAGGAGGGAGAATGTGGCTAAGCTGACCGACAAGCAACGGAAAAAGATTATAGCTGAATATGTCGAAGGCGGGACGTCACAGAGAAAGCTCGCAGAGAAATACCATGTCTCTCCCTACCTGATTCGCAGTATTTTGAACGGAGATAAGAATCTCGCGCAAAAAATCTCGCATAAAAAAGAGGAGAACACAGCGAGCGTTCTGGCCTTTATGGATTCTAAGAAAAATGACGTCTGCGGACTGATTGACAAGCTGCTTGCGGCAATGGGCGACGAAGACAAGCTCGCCGCTGCGACAGTCAATCAGCTTGCTACCGCTATGGGTATCGTCATTGACAAATATACAGCTAACGAGGCGATTAAGTCGTCTGGCGCGAAGGAGACCAACTTCTTCGAGGCGATTCACGCTGCCGGAAAGGAGGTTGACCTGAGTGCAATACCAGAGCTTCAGTCCTCGGCAGAACGCGACCCTCTTCTGGTGGACGAAACCGGAGCACCAGAATAGAGACGGGCTTATCTGCGACGGGTCAATCCGTTCCGGCAAGACGGTCTCAATGGCTATCGGCTTTATCATGTGGAGCATGGCGAGTTTCGATAAACAGAACTTCGCTATCTGCGGCCGCACGATTGAAGCGCTCCGGCGTAACGTTATCGTACATATTCCCACATGGCTTGAGGGTATGTTCGAGGTTACTGAGCGCCGCAGCGAGAATAAAATGGTCGTCACTATCGGCAATCGCTCTAATACCTACTACCTCTTCGGAGGCCGGGACGAATCCAGCTACACCCTTATTCAGGGCATTACTCTGGCAGGAGTCCTCTTCGACGAGGTCGCGCTTATGCCCCGCTCCTTCGTAGAGCAGGCTATGGCGCGTTGTTCGGTCTCCGGGTCTAAGTTCTGGTTTAACTGCAACCCCGAGTCCCCGGGTCACTGGTTTTATAAAGAGTGGATTCGTAAAGCGGCGGAGCGCAATATGCTCTACCTGCATTTTACGATGGACGACAACCTCAGCCTTGACGAGAAAATCAAAGCCCGATACGAGGGCATGTACTCCGGCGTGTTCTACGACCGGTATATCCGCGGTCTCTGGACCGTCGCGGAGGGCTTGATATATACAATGTTTAATAAGGACTATCATGTAGTCCCTTCCGTGCCTCGCGATTACGAGGAGTACCTCATCTCTTGCGACTACGGCACCTTAAACCCGACTTCGGCCGGGCTCTGGGGCCTCTGTGAGGGAAAATGGTACCGCGTTCGAGAGTACTACTACGACGGACGCAAGGAACGGTATCAGCGAACGGACGAGGAGCACTACGCGGCTATTGAAGAGCTTGCGGGAGACCTCTCGATTCGGAAAATCATCGTTGACCCGTCCGCCGCCTCGTTTATCGAGGTCATACGCCGGCATGACCGCTTCATGGTCGAGCAGGCAAGCAACCGAGTCCTTGACGGTATTCGCGATGTTGCTACCCGGCTGAACGCCGGCGACCTCTTCTTTTGCGACTGCTGCACGGACTGCATAAGAGAGTTCGGTTTATATCGGTGGGACGAGAAAGCCGCCGAAGACCGGCCGTTAAAAACAGACGACCACGCCATGGACGATACGAGATATTTCGTCCGCGCTGCGTTCCAGCCGTCGAGATTCAGTTTTTAAGGAGGTGCGATAAATGCCCTTATTCAAGAAGCCTATCGAGCAGGAGTTTTTCAATTTGCGCCTCCGTGCCGGCAGGCCTATGACCGAGCTTGAGTTCTACGCGAAAGAGCTTACCGACTGGGAGACCTCTCCTGAGCGGCGCGAGATGATTGACGGCGACCGGTATTATACCGGGGACCATGACATTCTCAAACGCCAGCGCACGGCTATCGGCCCCGACGGTAAGCTGATTGTGATTGAGAATCTTCCGAACAACCGCATTGTAGATAACCAGTATGCGAAACACGTTGACCAGAAGGCAAACTACCTTCTCGGTCAGCCTATTTCCTTTTCCTGCGAGAATGACGATTACGCGGCCGAGGTCAAGAAGGTACTCGGCATGCGGTTTATGCGTACTCTCAAGAGCGCGGGAGTCGAGTGCCTCAATGCGGGTATCTCGTGGCTTTATCCCTATTACAATAAAAACGGCGAGCTCGCATTCCGGGTATTCCCCGGCTACGAGATTATGCCGTTCTGGGCGGACGCGGCTCACACCGAGCTTGACTCCGCTCTTCGCCTTTATCCGGTCGAGGTCTACTACGGTACCGAGAAGAAAATCGTTAAGAAGGTCGACCTCTTCACGCTGGAAGGCGTCACGACCTACATCTTCGAGAACGGCGTACTCACGCCGGACACCGAGAAGCAGGCCTACGTTAAGGTGAAGGACAGCAAGGGTAACGAGCAGCCCTTGAACTGGGAACGCTTTCCCCTTATCCCTATCAAGTACAACCCGAAGGAAGTCCCTCTTATTCGTCGCGGCCGCTCTTTGCAGGACGCCATCAACCTCCTGCAATCCGACTTCGTGAACAATATGGAGGAAGACGTCCGCAATACCGTTCTTGTCCTCAAGAACTACGACGGACAAGACCTCGGTGAGTTCCGACGTAACCTGACGACCTACGGTGCTATCAAGGTCCGCACGGTCGAGGGTACTGACGGCGGCGTAGACAGTCTTGAAATCTCGGTAAACTCTGAGAACTACAAGACCGTCCTCGAGCTTCTGAAAAAGGCGCTCATTGAAAACCTCCGCAGCTATGACGCAAAGGACGACCGCCTCTCCGGTACGCCTAACCAGATGAACATTCAGAGCATGTATTGCGACATCGACCTCGACGCGAACGCAATGGAGACCGAGCTGCAAGCCGCTTTTGAAGAGATTCTCTGGTTTGTGAACACCTACCTTGCCAACACCGGCAAGGGCTCGTATGAGAGCGAAGATATTACGGTTATCTTCAACCGCGATATTCTTATCAACGAGTCCGAGGCTATTGATAACTGCTCTAAGTCCGTCGGCATTATCTCCGACGAGACCATCGTCGCTATGCACCCGTGGGTCGATGACCCTGCAGCCGAGCTTGAACGGCTCGAAAAGCAGAAAGAGGAAACGGACCCCTACCGAGCGGCTTTTGAGCAGGCACAGGCTTTGCGCAACCCCGAAGGCGGTGACCCGGTAAATGAGGAATGATAAGTACTGGGCCAACCGAATGCGGATTCTTGAAGAGTCCTTGCTTGATAAGGGGTACGACTACGTTAAAAACCTCGAGCGGCAATATGCGACCGCTATTCAGGATATAGAATCGCAAATCGCGAGATGGTATCAGCGTTTTGCGGCCGAAAACGGCATAACGCTCGCCGAGGCGAATAAGCTGCTTACCACGCAGGAGCTTGACGAGTTCCGATGGACCGTTGAAGAGTATATAAAACACGGTCAAGAGAACGCAGTCTCTCAGGCGTGGCTCAAGCAGCTTAAGAATGCTTCTGCCCGCGTCCACGTGTCAAGGCTTGACAGCTTGAAGCTCCAGCTACAGGAGCAGGCCGAGGTCTTACACGGGGCGCAGACGGAGGCCCTTAATTCGTCCCTGAGCGAGGTTTACCAGCGAGGCTATTATCATACTGCCTTTGAGCTCCAAAAGGGCATGGGGGTCGGCTGGACGCTCCACGGGCTGACCGATGAAGCTATCAGCAAAGTACTCTCGCGGCCGTGGACCTTAGACGGCCAGACCTTCAGCGATAGAATCTGGGCGAACAAGCAGGCGCTCGTCAACAGCGTCAGCACGCAGCTTACTCAGATGATAATGCGAGGCGCGGCACCGGATAAAGCCATCAAGGCTATCTCCGACCGTTTTCGGGTCTCTAAGTCGCAGGCCGGGCGTCTGGTCATGACCGAGAGCGCCGCCTTCGCGAACGAGGCCCGCAAGGACTGCTTCAAAGACCTCGGCGTTGAGAAGTACGTTATCGTGGAAACCCTCGACAACGAGACTTGCAGCCTCTGCGCAGGGCTTGACGGCAAGGTCTATCCGATGAGTGAGTATCAAGTCGGCGTTACTGCGCCGCCTTTTCATCCGTGGTGCCGTGGCACGACTGCCCCTTACTACGAGGATATGCAAGGTCTTGGGGACCGCTTCGCGAGAGATGTAAAGACCGGTGAGAGCTTTGATATTCCTAAGGATATGACATATAAGGACTGGAAAGCGAGACAAGACACTGCCTATGGCGCTGGTACCGTAGAAAAGTTCAAAAATATGTGGTATAATGAATCTGCTGACAAAAAGCAGTATGAAAACTACAAGGCCCGACTCGGCGCAGACGCGCCTAAGAGCTTTGCAGCTTTTCAGCAGTTAAAGTATAATTCTGAGAACTACAAGGACCTTACGGGCTACTACCGATACAAGGGCGCGAATCCTACAAGTGATAAGCGCTTTTGGACTGCGCATAAAGCGGTCAAGGCTCTCCACGATGAGGGCAAAGTCCGGACAACCGGAACTCTGGTCGCCCCGCCTCTGGGGCGAGTCGCTATCAAGGCGAACGAGCACGCCAAAAAACGGTTTGCCTCTCGCGGTATAACCTTAGAATGGACTCAGAATATTATTGATAACGCAGACTTCGCGCTTAAACAGCGTAAGGGCACGCAATACGCCTTCTATACGAGTGAGGGCTTTGCGGTCCTTGATAATAACGGCGAGATTGGTACCGCCGGCCAACTGGACGAACGTGGCAAGCTGCTATATGACGAGGTGATGAAACATGTCCGAGCAAAATAAGGTCAAGTGCCCTTTACTGAATAAGGAAATTGACTGGGGCTATTGCTGGGAGCTTTGCAATATCGCTACCGACGATATTCTTCTTGAGGGCGATACCGTTCCCGACTGGGATAAGGCTCTCGAGGTATGTAAGAAGTGCGGTCGATATTCGAGCGAGCCAGAAGGCTCCTGATTCGAGCCCGATTTTTTCAGAGGGTAAATCTAAGGGCCCCTCAGTTAAAACGCGATACGGGAGACCGTGGAGCCCCACAGAAGCAATAGTTGATTAGAGCGTCCCTGCTTTTTAGCAGGAGGCGCTTTTTTCATACAAAAATTACCGCCTTACGCGGCGGACAACAAATAGCGTACCCGCAATACCGGGACTGGCCGGATAAAAAGGACAGCGGGAGACAGGAGGACAAAATGTTGGACTGGCTGAAAACTATTTTGGGAGAAGCGTACTCCGAGGAGATTGATAAGAAGGTCTCTGAGGAAATCGGCAAGAACTTCGTGGCGCGTGCAGACTTCAACACTCTGAACACCGAGAAGAAAGCTCTCGCCGATACCGTCAAGGAGCGCGACAAGCAGCTTGAGACCCTCAAGGCCTCTACCGGCGACGTCGAGGCGCTCAAGACGCAAATCGCTACTCTCCAGACTGAGAACACCGCAGCGACGAAGGCCCACGAGGCAGAAATCAAGCGCCTCAAAATCGATACCGCCGTTGAGCTGGCTCTGTCTGCTGCCAAAGCGAAGAACGTAAAGGCCGTGAAGGCGCTGCTCGACCTTGATAAGGCTGAGCTCGACGCGGACGGCACCGTTAAGGGTCTGGCCGACCAGATTAAGAAGCTGGCCGAGGCACCCGACAGCGGTTTTATGTTCGACACTACGAAACCGAAGAATGACTTTAAGGGCTTCAAGCCCGGCGAGAGCGGAGACCCGGCACCTTCCGGTGATAAAAAGCCGGAGACTATGACCTACGACGAGCTCTGCGCATACCTCGCTGAAAATCCTGACGCAAAACTTTAATATGAAAGGACGATTTTACTATGGCAAACAGCAAGTTTGATTCTAAGAGCTTCAATGCTGAGGCGTTCAAGTACATGGTGGACCGTGTTCCTAACCTCAACCTGAACGAGCTCAAGAAGTCTCGTGCCCTTGCGGGCAACCCCGACATCCGCGGCGTGTTTACCGCCCAGAACGGTACCGCGTATGCTCGTCTGGCTATGCGCGGTCTGATTGACGGCGACGCCGTTAACTACGACGGCCAGACCGACATCACCGCAACCTCCACTAAGACCTTCGAGCAGGGCGTCGTTGTCATCGGCCGTGCGAAGGCTTGGACTGAGAGGGACTTTTCCTATGACATTACTGGCGGCGTTGACTTCATGGGCAACATCAGCCAGCAGGTGGCCGAGTACAAGGACCATCTGGACCAGAACACGATTCTCGCTATTCTCGCCGGCATTTTCGCTATGACCGACACGAAGAGCAAGGAGTTCGTCACTAAGCACACTCTCGACGTGACCGGCGTCGGTACTGGCGTTATGGCGGCTTCTACTTTGAACTCCGCAGCGAACAAGGCTTGCGGCGCGAACAAGAAGAAGTTCAAGCTCGTGTTCATGCACTCTGACGTTTCTACCGGTCTTGAGAATCTCAACCTGATTGAGCGTCTCAAGTATACCGATAAGGACGGCATTACCCGCGACCTCGAGCTCGGCACGTGGAACGGTAAGCTCGTTGTCGTTGATGACGACATGCCGGCTTCTGATGGCTACTTCGACGCCGACGCCAACACTGACGGCGCATTGAAGATTGTCGCTTCCGGTACTCCTGCCGCAGGTGAGATTCTTCTGTCTAAGGTAACTCCGTACTTCGGCAGCAAGACTCTGGCTGCGAACGACTACGTTGTTGCCGGCACTCAGTATACGACCTATGTTCTCGGCGAAGGCGCTATCTCCTACGAGGACATCGGCGCGAAGGTGCCTTATGAGATGAGCCGCGACCCGAAGACCAACGGCGGTGAGGACACTCTGTACACTCGTCAGCGCAAGGTCTTCGCTCCTTACGGTATCTCTTATGAGAAGGCTTCTCAGACTTCTCTGTCTCCTACCGATACCGAGCTCAAGAACGGCGCGAACTGGGCATTGGTGCATTCCGGTGAGACTACCGCGTCTCAGCGTTCCTACATCAACCACAAGGCCATTCCTATCGCGCGTATCTTCTCCAGAGGTTAAGGCCTATGGAGATACTCGCGGCAGTAACCGCCCGGCTGTCGGCCCTCGGCTATACCGTGACCGAGGCCGACAGCGCGGCACTTGATTACAACATTAAGAAAGCCGAGACGACCCTAAAGGCGCGAACGAATCAGCTCGAAGTGCCGGAGGGTCTTTTCTATGTCTGGGTGGATATGGCTGCGGGCATGTTCCTCACAGACAAGAAGGCTTCCGGCGCTCTCTCTGAGGTCTACGACTTCAACGCGCCGGCTAAGAGCATTTCTGAAGGCGACACCTCCGTCACCTTCGCGATTGCAGATACCGGCTCTTTCGAGGACCAGTTCGACGCAATGCTCGCGAAGATGGTAAACCCCGACGCGGAGCTTATCGCAGCGTTCAGGAGGTTGGTATGGTGAAAAGCTATCAGGACGCTCTACGGAGGCTCTGGGACGGCCTCTGTGACGTTTATGTCCTCGAGACAGCGGTAAATAAGGCAAACGGCCGGGATGAGCCCACGGAGGTCCAGAAGCTCCACGGCGAGCCCTGCCGTTTGTCCTTCTCAAGTATCTCAAGCACGACCGAGCAGGACAGCGCGCCGCTGATTCAGCAGTCTGTCAAGCTCTTCGTCTCGAAGACCGTAGAAATCCCGGCGGGCTCTAAGATAGTCGTAACGCAGGAAGGCCGGACTACCGCCTACGCGAGGTCCGGCGAGCCTGCGGTCTATAGCTGTCATCAGGAGATACCGCTCGTCCCGTTCAAGGAGTACGCCTAATGTCCCGCTGGGGACGCTGCGACTTCTCTCAGTTCAGGGAGTTTGCGAAAGGCTTTGAAAAGCTGAGCGACTCTGAGATAGACGACCTCTGCGTGGCTTGCAGCAAAGAGCTCGCCGCAAGGCTTCTGGCTCTCGTTATTCCGGCTACCCCGGTCGGCAAGTACCCGAAAGGCTCCGGCAAGAAAGGCGGTACCCTCCGCCGAGGCTGGGGCGCTAAGAACGGCAAAGCCGGGCGTGAGTATGCGCAGTCCCTAACCGTCACAAAGTCCGGGAACACGTATATGGTCGAAATCATAAATCCGGTCGAGTATGCCTCGTATGTCGAGTTCGGCCACCGTACCGTAAGCGGCGGCTGGGTCGAGGGCCGGTATATGCTGACTATCTCCGAGGAAAAGCTGAAACGAATCGCCCCATCTGTGCTTGAGAAGATGGTGCTCCGAAAGCTGAAGGAGGTCTGCAATGGCGGAAATTAGTACAAACATTATCTTAGACGGAATCACGCTGGCCTTGCGGTCCGCTTTTCCCGGTAGTCATATCGAATCAAACGCAGTAAAGCAGGGGCTTCGGCAACCTGCTTTTATTGTGCTTTTGGTTAACGCCGAGGTCGCGGACTACCCGGCTCAGTGCAAGAAACGTCTTCCTCGTTTCGATGTTCTCTACTTTCCGAAGTCCGGGCGTGAGGACTGCTACGGCGTGGCAGATACCCTCACCGAAGTGCTTGAAGTGATTGACCTGCCCGGCGGCGATAAGCTGCGTGGTACGGATATGAGTTTTCAGGTGACGGACGGAGTGCTTCACTTCCTCGTCTCCTATAACCACTTCACGTATAAGACGGCCGAGGAGGTTAAGATGGGAACTCTGAAAATTGAACAAGGAGGAAACTGATATGGCGAAAGCTACTGCGGCGGCAAAGCCCGCCGCTCCTACTCACTCCAAAGAGCAGCTTTTGAGGTCTCAGCGCTACGCTAAGCGCCGTGACCTTCTGGGCGCGCTTTTGGAGGACGGTAAGTGGTACACCCTCGAAGAGGTTGATACCGCTATCGAAAACTTTATGAAAGGCAAGGTGAAATAATATGGCCCTTGGCGGTGGAATCTGGGCAGTACAGAACAAGGTACTCCCCGGCACGTATATCAACTTTTCCAGCGTGGCTAAGGCGTCCGCTACTCTCTCCGACAGAGGTTATGCGGCCATGCCTCTTATGCTGGACTGGGGTCCCGACAGCACGGTCTTTACCGTGACGAGCGGCGACTTCCAGAAGAACAGCCTCAAGATTTTCGGTCATGCGTACACCGACGACGCTTTGCTGCCTCTGCGCGAGCTCTTCCAGTATACGCAGACCCTCTACGCCTATCGCCTGAATGGCGGAGGCGCTAAGGCCGCTTGCACTTACTGCACGGCGAAGTATTCCGGCGTTGCCGGCAACAAGCTCTATGTGGTTATCGCGGCGAACGCCGATAACTCCAGCCTCTTCGACGTCAGCCTCTACTACGATACGACTCTCCTCGATACGCAGACCGCGGCTGCGGCTACCGCGCTCAAGGATAACGATTTCGTAACGTGGAAGACTACCGCGTCTCTCGCCGCAACTGCGAAGACTCCACTCACTGGTGGCACGAACGGCACGGCAAACGCGGCGGCTCATCAGGCGGCGCTCGATAAGTTTGAAAGCTACAGCTTCAATACTCTCGGCTGCCCGTCCGACGACTCGACCACTATCAAGCTGTATATCAACTACACAAAGCGCCTCCGCGACGAGGTCGGCGCGAAGTTCCAGACCGTTATTTTCAACCTCGATTCCAACGAGAAGCTCGCAGACTACGAGGGCGTTATCGAAATCGGCAGCAAGGTGACGGACTACGATTCCGGCATTTCCGGCCTCGGTCAGTACGGTCTCGTGTACTGGATGACCGGCGCGTCTGCGGGCTGCGCCGTGAACAAGTCCAACACGAACAAGAAGTACGACGGCGAGCTCACCGTCGACGTAGACAGAACGCAGGCCGAGCTCGAGGCGGCAATTAAGGCCGGCCGCTTGATGTTCCACAACGTCAACGGCGACATCCGCATTCTCGAGGACATCGACTCCCTGATTACCGTCTCCGACACAAAGGGCGACGTCTTCAAGTCGAACCAGACTATCCGCGTCTGCGACCAGATTGCGAACGACACGGCGGTCCTCTTCAACACGCGCTACCTCGGTACCGTGCCGAATGACGCGGCCGGCAGAATCGCTCTCTGGAATGATATTTGCAAGCTCCATCAGGACCTCGAGTCCATTCGTGCTATCGAGGACTTCGACCCTGACAGCGTAACCGTGGAGCAGGGCGACACGAAGAAAGCTGTCCTTTGCACTGTGAAGGACCTGAACGTCGTGAACGCTATGGCTCAGCTCTATATGAGCGTTATCATCATGTAAGGAGGTTTGAATTATGGCTCAGCCTATTATGAACGCGCTTGACGCGATTGCGGGCTCTCAGGCTTCCGCGTATGTCACGATGGCCGACGGTAACAGATACTGCTTCATGCAGCTCTATTCCTTCGAGTCCAAAATGGACATCTCCGTAGCTGAGGTGCCTATCCTCGGCAAGTCCGGCAAGGGCAACAAGCCGACCGGCTGGTCCGGCACGTGGAGCGGCACCGCCCACTATAACCAGTCCGTTTTCCGCGAAATGCTCCTCGAGTATAAGCGTACCGGCTTTATGCCTACGTTCGATATTCAGGTCGCGAACGAAGACCCGACCGCTTCTGTCGGTCGTCAGACTATCATCTTGAAGAACTGCCTCACTAAGGGCGGCATTCTGGCGAAGTTTGACGCTGACGCCGAGACTCTCGACGAGGAGCTCGAGGGCACCTTCGACGACTGGGAAATGCCCGAGACTTTTAGCTTGCTGAACGGCATGCAGTAAACCAACATAAAACAGGAGGTATTTTATTATGGCTAAGAATCTGACTGCGTTCCTTGCTCAGAACGCGAAGAAAATCGACAATGTTACTTTTATCGCTTCCGACCGCTTCGTCGACCCCGATACCGGCGAGGCTATGCCGTGGGAAATCTGCTGCATTACCGCGGCAGAGAATGCAGGTCTGAGAAAGGCCTGCATGCGTACCGTCCCAGTACCCGGCCGCAAGGGTCAGTTTACGCAGGACTTCGACGCGAACGCCTACCTCGCGAAGGTAGCCGTCCGCTGCACGGTGTTCCCGAATTTGAACGACGCCGAACTCCAGCAGAGCTACGGCGTTATGGGCGCGGAGCAGCTTATCACCACTATGCTGACTCCCGCCGAGTTCGAGGACTACTCCACTAAGGTCCTGCAGGTCAATGGCTTCCAGTCCGGCGACGAAATGGTGGAAGAAGCAAAAAACTAATACTCGGAGACGACCCGGAGGCGAACTATGTCTACTACTGTCTCCATAAGTTCAAATGGCCGCCGAATGTCTTCCTTGACATGGACCCGTATACGCAGGCGTTCATTATCGCCGCTATCGATATAAAGGTCGAGCAGGAGAAGAAAGAAGCAGCCAAAGCAAAACACGGGAAAAAGCGCTGAGGTAAAGCCGGGTCAAGCCTCAGTGCTGGCTCCCGGAAAGGAGGAGGCCTATGGCCCTTATCAAGTCGCAGCTCGTACTTACGGACGGCATGACCGGCCCGCTCAAGAGTATCAATAAGGCGATGAACATTGTACTTAATAGCTTCGAGGCTATGCAGGACGCGTCCGGACGGGCTATCGACACCGCCTCCATTCAAGAGGCCCGCGAAGAGCTTGCGAGAGCGAGCGCCGCGCTGGACCAGTTGGAAGACCACACAAATAAATCGACCGACGCCTTCAGCCGCCTCGCGAAAGCCATCGGGCTTGTGATGATTGCCCGCAAAGCGCTTGATACTATCAAGACCGGAATTGACTATGCCTCCGACCTTGCCGAAGTCCAGAACGTCGTCGACGTTACTTTCGGAAGCGCTACGGAGGCTATCAACTTGTGGTCGAAAGAGTGTCTTGCCGCCTACGGCATGAATGAAGTAAGCGCAAAGCGGTACGCCGGTACTATCGGCGCCATGCTCAAGTCTTCCGGCCTTGCGGGCGACGCCATTGTAGATATGTCGAAAGATATGGTCGGCCTCGCCGGCGACATGGCGTCGTTCTACAACCTTGACCTTGAGACCGCCTTCGAGAAAATCCGTTCCGGTATCTCCGGCGAGACAGAGCCCTTGAAGCAGCTCGGCATTAACATGTCGGTCGCTAACCTCGAGGCTTATGCCCTCTCGCAAGGTATCACAACGGCCTACAACGAAATGTCTCAGGCTGAGCAGGTTATGCTCCGGTACAATTACCTTATGAGCACGACCGCCGATGCGCAAGGCGACTTTGCCCGCACGCAGGATAGCTACGCCAACCAGACCCGGCTTCTCTCCGAGAGCTGGCTCGAGTTTACCAGCATTATGGCTGAGCAGCTTCTGCCGGTCCTTACGACCATCGTCTCGTGGCTGAATAATATCGTCGCCTTCCTCACGGAGAACGCAGATATGGTCAGCGCGGTACTCGTGGGGCTGGCTACTACGGTCGGCATTCTCGCCGTTGCGTGGGTCGTCCATGCCGCTGCCCAGTGGCTGGCTGTCGCGGCAAATCAGGCCCTTATTGTTTCGCTCCTCTCGAATCCGATTCTCTGGATTGCCCTTATCATTGGCGTACTTGTTGCGGCGATGTATCGGTGGATTCAATCTATCGGCGGCGTTAAAAATGCGTGGGAGATTTGCAAGCTCGCGCTTATCGTGGGCTGGAACGCGGTCAAGCTCGCATTCTTTACCGGCGTCTACTGGGTCATTGACCTCGTAGACAAGCTCAAGCTCTGCTGGCAGAAAGCCGGCGTCGCAATCGCGAACTTCATGGGGGACATGAAGGTCTCTGTACTGACGATTCTCCAAAACATGATTAACGGCGCTATCGATATTATCAATAAGTTCATCGGGGTGCTGAATAAAATCCCCGGCGTGAGTATCGACGCCATTGAGCATGTGACCTTTGCAACGACTGCGGCCGCAGAAAACGAGGCTGCAAAGTCCGCTCGCGCGGCAGACCTTGCCGCGTATGAGAGCGAGCTCGCGAGCGCGAAAGCCGGAAGAGACGCGCATATCGACTCTTTGAAAGCCGAGCTCAATTCTTCTGTCGACGCTTTGCAGGCCGCTTATGCACAGGCAAAGGCTGACGCCGCGGCGGACAGTTCCGCAGAGCAGACCGCTCTCGACAGTATCGGCGCAGACACCGCCGGCATTAACGACAGCGCGGGAAGCGCGGCCGCGTCCTTGAAGGAAACGACCGAGGACCTGAAGTATATGAGAGACCTTGCGGAGCAGGAAGCAATCAACCGCTTCACGACCGCTGAGGTCAAAATCGATATGACCGGCATGACTAACCGCATTGACTCCGATATGGACCTTGACGGCGTGCTGAATACTCTGACCGAGGGCTTCGCGGAAGCGCTCGAGGTCGCTGCTGAGGGGGTGCATGAATAATGTATAGCTTTTACTTCGGGAGTCTGCTTCTACCGGTTACGCCGCAGAAGCTGACGACCAAAATCAAGGGGAACAACAAAACGCTTACCCTTGTCAATGAGGGCGATATAAACTTTCTGCGCTCTCCCGGCTTGACCGAAATTAGCTTTGACATTGTTCTCCCTATGCTGGGGCAGTACTCTTTTGCGGACTTCTTTCGCAAGCCTGACTACTACCTCAGCGTTTTCGAGAACTACATGACAAGCAAGACTCCGTTCCGCTTCATCGTGAGCCGTGTGTCGCCCTCTGGGAGACTTCTGTTCGACACGAATATGAAAGTAAGCCTTGAGAGCTACAACATCACAGAGGACGCCACAAAAGGCCCTGACGTGACCGTTTCGGTAACGCTCAAGCAGTATATCGACTATGCGACGAAGACCGTCACGGTTACGAAACCAGCTGCAGCTGCGCGCAAGCCGACTATTAAGGAGGAGAAGAAGCGCGAGACTTCGAGCAAGCCTAAGACGAAATCCTATACCGTAAAGAAGGGCGATTGTCTCTGGAACATTGCGAAGAAGTATTACGGCAACGGAGCGCAGTACACAAAAATCTATAATGCGAATAAGGGCAAGATAAAGAATCCTAACCTTATTTACCCGGGGCAGGTGTTGACGATTCCATGAGTAAAGTAGATTTAATCATTCAGAGCGGCAGCACGATTCTCTACCCCATCGTTGAGGAAGGTATCAGCCTTTCGTGGGACCGCAAAGGCTCTCCCGGAAAGCTCAAGTTTTCCGTGGTAAAGGATTCCGTCTTGTCTTTTCAGGAAGGAGACGCCGTAAAGCTGTCCGTCGATGGGACGGACATGTTTTACGGCTTTGTCTTTACAAAGAGCCGCTCAGGCCGCACGCCGAACGTTATCGAGGTTACCGCCTACGACCAGCTCCGCTACTTCAAGAATAAGGACACCTATGTCTACTCGAACAAGAAAGCGAGCGACGTTATCAAGATGATAGCCGAGGACTTCGGCCTCAGCGTGGGAGCGCTTGAGGACACGGGGTACGTTATCGCCTCGAGGACGGAGGACAACGCCACGCTCTTTGACATCGCCCAGAATGCGCTTGATGAAACACTGCGGGCGAAAACTAAGCTCTATGTGCTCTACGATAAAGTCGGCAAGCTGACGCTGCAGGACATTGAGAGCATGAAGCTGAATCTGCTTATCGACGCCGACACTATCGGCGAGTACTCCTATTCGAGCACCATCGACAAGCAGACCTACAACCAAATCAAGATTACCTTTGAGAACAAGGATTCGGGCAAGCGCGAAATCTTCATTGCGAAGGACAGCTCGAATATCAACAAGTGGGGCCTTCTGCAATACACCGATACCGTCGAGCTCTCCGCAAGCGGCGCGGCAAAGGCAGAGGCTCTCCTAAAGCTCTACAACACAAAAACCCGCTCGCTCTCTATCTCCGACGCGCTCGGCGATACGAGAGTCCGGGCGGGCTCGTCCGTTATTGTTAAGCTGGGGCTCGGAGACATCAACGTCCAGAGCTACCTACTGGTCGAATCGGTGACGCATAAGTTCAAGCAAGAGCAGCACCTGATGGACCTGAAATTGCGAGGTGGTACATTTGTCACTTGATATGAACGGCTTTTTAGAAAACGTAAAACGCGCCGCGCTTGAGGCAGTCAATGCCGCAAAGCCTTTCGCCTTCGTTCTCGGCAAGGTGACGAGCGTATCGCCGCTCAAGGTGCAGGTCGACCAGAAACTCGAGCTCACCGCGGCGCAGCTTATCCTAACGAATGCGGTCCGGGACTATACCGTTTATATGACGGTAGACCATCAGACCGAAAATACCGCAGGTGGAAGCGGAGACGCTTCATTTGCGAGCCACAAGCATGCCTATAAGGGCAAGAAGGCCTTCAAGGTCCACCTCGGACTGAAAGCCGGCGAGCAGGTGCTGCTTCTCCGTACCGACGGCGGGCAGAAGTTTATTATCATAGACAGAGTGGAGGCGCCTACATGATACCGAAAGTAGACAATGACCTCCTGACGCTTGAGGTCGAGACTCAACCGAGTCTTACTTACGCTCTGGATATTGAGCATGGGCGCATTCGCGGCATGGTAGACGAGCTCGAGTCACTGAGGCAGGCTATTTACCTGATTCTCAGCACGGAGCGATACGCCTATCTCATTTACTCGTGGAACTACGGCGTTGAGCTCGTCGAGCTTATCGGCCAGCCGAAAGAGTATGCGCTTCCAGAGATTAAGCGTTGCATTACAGAAGCCCTACTGCAGGACGACCGAATCACCGCAGTAGACGGCTTTGAGTTTGAGACCGGAAAAAAGACCGTGCACGTCACCTTTACCGTGCATAGCATTTTCGGCGATTTGGAGGTGGAAACCGATGTATGAGGATAAAACCTATGAGGCGATTCTTCAAGAGAAGCTCGCCCGCGTAGCGTCGAGCCTCGATAAGCGCGAGGGCTCGATTATTTTCGACGCTCTTGCGCCAAACTCCCTTGAGAGTGCCATGATTTACGTGGCTCTCGATACCGTACTCAACGAGACCTTTGCCGACACCGCGAGCAGAGACTACCTTATCATGCGCTGCGCGGAGCGTGGTATCACGCCTCTGCCTGCAACCTGCGCCGTGGGTATCGGCGAGTTCAGTATGGATATTCCTATCGGCACTCGCTTCTCCTGCGATAAATACAACTGGACCGTGACCGAGAAAATCGAGTCTCTCAAGTATTACCTTACCTGCGAGACCGCCGGTGCGGACCCGAACGGCTACACCGGTCAGCTTATCCCTATCGAGTATATCGAGGGGCTTGCGACCGCGGAGCTGACGAGTATCGTTATCAACGGCGAAGACGAAGAAGCAACCGAGACCCTGAGACTGCGCTACCTCAACAGCTTTGAGAATCAGTCCTACGGCTTCAATCGCGGGCAGTATATCGAAGTTACCGAGGCTCTGCCCGGCGTCGGCGGGTGCAAGCCCTACCGTGCGTGGAAAGGTCCGGGAACGGTCAAGCTCGTTATCACGGGAAGCGATTACCAGCCGCCTTCCGATACCCTTATCAATACCGTTCAGACGGCTATCGACCCGACGCAGAACAGCGGCGACGGTATAGGTCTTGCCCCTATCGACCATGAGGTTACGGTCGTCGGCGCAGAGGGTACTACGGTCAATATCTCTACGACCTTGACCTTCGCCGCGGGCTGGAACTTGACCGAGTGCCTTCCGTACATTCAAAGCGCTCTTGACGCCTATTATCTCGAGCTCAACTCGACGTGGAGTAAAGAGGCCGGGCTGATTGTCCGTGTATCGCAAATCGAGTCGAGACTCCTCGCGCTCGCCGGTATCGTCGATATTTCCGGCACGACTCTGAACGGCCAGACGGGAAATCTCACGCTCGATAAGGACGCGGTTGCGGTGAGGGGGTCGTTCACAAATGCGTAATTTCAACAACATCAGAACCATCGACCTCAAAGAGTATCTTCCCGATGTGCTGAAAGACGTGCAGGAAATGCGGGCAATTATGGAGGCTGAGACCCCGGAGGTACAAGCTATCTGGGACGCCTGCGAGGACTGCATGAACGACCAGTTTATCTCCGAGGCCACCGAGAACGGTGTGGCCCGCAGAGAGAAAATGCTGGGTATCACGCCCTTCGCGACCGATACTCTTGACGACCGCAAGCTCCGGCTGCTCAGCCGGTACAATGAAAATATTCCGTATACAAGGAAAAGCCTCGCCGCTCTGCTTGAGTCTCTCTGCGGAGCGGGAGGCTATATTTTGACTATCACGACGGCGACCTTTACCGTCAATGTGAAAGTCGCGCTCGGCGTTAAGAAGCAGGAGATGATTATCTCCGAGACGCTTGAGCGCATTTTGCCGTACAACATGGTCTTTACGGTAGAGCTTCTTTATAACACGTGGGCTAAGGTCAAGCCCTATAAATGGAGCGAGGTCAAGCCGCTCACGTGGAAAGATTTGAAGGAGGAGGTACTTACTTAATGGCTACCTACACAGACAACTACAACCTGAAAAAGCCGGCGCCGGAAGACTTCGCGGACATTGCAGACCTCAATGAGAACGCGGATAAAATCGACGCCGCACTCAAGGACAAGGCGGACCTCGATGAGTCCGGCAAGCTGAAGGAGAGTCAGCTTCCGAACCTGTCCTATATCCCGGCTTCACAGAAAGGCGCAGCAGGCGGCGTCGCAAGCCTCGGCTCTGACGGTAAGGTCCCTTCGGGGCAGCTTCCCGCTATGGACTACATCCCTACGTCTCAAAAGGGCACAGCGGGAGGCGTTGCGAGTCTGGGCTCTGACGGCAAGGTCCCTTCTGGACAGCTTCCTTCGCTCGACTATATTCCTACTTCGCAGAAGGCCGCAGCGAACGGCGTTGCGTCCCTTGACACGAATAAGAAGGTCCCGGTCGCGCAGATTCCCGCCCTCGGCTATATTCCTACCTCTCAGAAAGGCACGGCAGGCGGTGTAGCTACTCTGGGAAGCGACGGCAAGATTCCCGACTCTCAGCTCGGCACGGTCGGCGTGCCGCCTCAGATTATTGCCACAATTCCGAGCGGCAGTTCCGTTACCTGCAAATGCGGCTCTAAGACCTTGACCGCTACGAGTACCGGCACCGTGACCTTCAACCTGACGGGATATGGTACATGGGTCGTAACGGCTACAAAGGACGGGCAGACTGCGACTGAGCGCGTTGTCGTTGACGATGTGAAGCAGTACAAAATCTCGCTCTCCTACTTCTCGGCGACGCTAAAAGTAACTTCGGACTCCGGCGCTACCGTTACCGCCACGAACGGCACGAAGACCTTCTCCGGCACGGTGCCTTCAAGCGGTGTGCTCTCCCTGACGATTACCGCGTCCGGTACCTATACCGTTACCGCTACGAAGAGCGGGGAGACAACCGACCCCGTGAGCGTGGCAATCACGACCTCCGGGCAGACCTACTCCGTCGAGTGCCTGTTCTTCAACAGCGTGCTCTCTAAGAACACATGGGCGCAGATTGCTAAGGCCTCTGCCACGGGCAAGGCGTCTCAGCTCTGGTCTGTCGGCGACACGAAGGACATCACGGTCGGAAGCGAGACCCTGACGCTCGTAATTATGGGCTTCAATCATGACGACCTCGCAAGCGGCGGCAAAGCCGGCATTACCTTTGGCATGAAAAACCTTATGGCAACTACGCGCCGAATGAATGCCTCGAATACAAATAGCGGTGGCTTTACCGGCTCTGAAATGTACTCGTGGCTGCAAAACACGCTTTTGCCGACCCTACCGTCCGACCTGCAAGCGGTACTTAAGAGCGTTAACAAGAAGACCTCCGCAGGCAGTCAGAGCTCGACTATCAACACAAACTCGATGAAGCTCTTCCTCTTCTCTGAGATTGAGATTTTCGGCTCGACCACCTACTCGAAAGCCGGTGAGGGCTCGCAGTACAGCTACTTCGCAACTGCAGCGAACAGAATCAAGTACCTCTCCAACGGCTCCGGGTCTGCGCACTGGTGGTGGGAGCGTTCTCCTCATGGGAGCAGCTCCCACTACTTCTGCTTTGTGAACAGCGGCGGCAGCGCGAACGGTCACAGCGCCAACGCCGCCAGCGGCGTTTGCTTCGGCTTCTGTGTTTAATCTACTATCTTTAGTCAATCCGGGGCCCTTGTGGCCCCGGTAGGAGGTAAAAGCTAACTATGTCAGTTTATAAAGCACTGCGAGGAGATAGCTCGGTCCAGTTCGTAGAGACTGCGCGCAAGCTCGCCGTGCATACAAGAAAATGCTGCCTGAAAATGCCGAAGAGGTACACCTTTTACGGTGCTCAGGAGCTAAGCGCTCTCGCCGATACCGTCTACAATGAGGTCAAAATGGCGAACAGCGTTTTTCCCGGAAATCAGCATGAGGCTCAGCTTCGGCGAGACCATCTTATCGAGGCAAACGCCACGCTTCAGGCGCTTATCGGTCAGCTCGGAATTATGGCAGACCTTCTCAAGCAAAATCCTGAAAAGCTGCGCTGGCTTGATAATTCTCTCGAGGAGTGGGCTTCCCTCATCAGTGAGGAAGCTAAGCTAATTTCCGGCGTAAAGAAATCGGATAAAGAGCGATTCAAGAATCTGCCCTAACCGATATACGGGTCCTGTCATGATACTGTTGTCTTGTCCTGCGAACTGGTGGTGGGAGCGTTCTCCTAATGGGAGCAACTCCAACAACTTCTGCAATGTGAACAGCAACGGCAACGCGAACAATAACAACGCCAACAACACCAACGGCGTTTGCTTCGGATTCCATAAGGAATCAGGTCCGACGTAGTAAGCGGGAAACCGCCGAAATCAGTACCTTTATGGAAGGATGACTCGTACCCTGCCTTTTGGCTAAAACACTCCTTTGATGTAGTCGCTCGGACGCTGCTTGCATGGCACGGTTTACGCGGACCGTGTTTCATGGGCGGTACTACTATGCAGTTACTTTTACGCGTGCAACACTGTACGAAGGGGACAATTTTTAATGACAAGCGAAGAAAGACACGAGGCTCGCTATCAGAGGCGAGTCAAGAAACGGCAAGAAAGACGCCTCGCTCTCAGCAAATCCTGCGGAGATTTTGAGGACGTCTTTTCTTATGAAAACCTATATCAATCCGGGCATATCTGCTGCCGCGGCGTTAGCTGGAAAAGCTCCACGCAGACTTACCGCTTCAATCTCGTAACGAATACGGCCGCAACTCGGCGCGCGCTTCTTGACGGGACGTATAAGAGCCGAGGCTTTATCGAGTTCGACCTCTACGACCGAGGGAAAATGCGGCACATCAGGAGCATTCACATCAGCGAGCGCGTTGTGCAGAGGACGCTCTGCGATAAGGTCATCAACCCGACCTTAAAACCGTCGTTCATCTATGACAACGGCGCAAGTACCGAGAACAAAGGAATCGACTTCGCTCTTAACCGTCTCTCCTGCCACCTGCAAAGGCATTACAGGAAGTACGGCCGGGAGGGCTATGTTCTTCTCTTCGACTTCTCCAACTACTTCGCCAACGCGCAGCATTGGCCGGTCAGCCGTGAGCTGGCAAAGCGTGTGCATGATGTGAGAATCAGGGCTCTCGCGAACGAGTGCCTCGATAATTTCGGGCCCATCGGTTACGGGCTCGGAAGTCAAATCTCGCAGACTGCCGCTCTTATGCTGCCGAATAAGCTCGACCACTTCATCAAGGAAAAGCTCGGCATTAAGGGTTACGCCAGATATATGGACGACGGCTATCTGATTCACCCGAGCAAGGAATACCTCAAAGAGTGTCTTACTCGCATGAAAGAGGTCTGTGATTCTCTCGGCATTATTCTTAATACGAAAAAGACAAAAATCAAGAAGCTCAGCGAGGGCTTCAAGTTCCTGCAAATCCGCTTCAAGCTGACGGAGACCGGGAAGGTCCTTCGCAAAATGAGCTTTGAGAGTATTAAGAAAATCCGGTGCAAGCTTAAGAAGTTCAAGCTCTGGAATATCGAGGGCAGAGTCGTGAAAATTGCCGGCAAGTTCGTCCGGCGTGTATTTCCGCTCTCGGATATTTGCAGCGCCTATGAGAGCTGGCGCGGGCACATGAAGCGAGGAAACAGCTTCCATGCCGTCGAGCGCATGGACCTATATTTTAAGAAACTGTTCGGATTCCACCCGAACAATAAAATCGAATGGAGGAAAGCGCTATGTACTTAATCACAAACTCGGCAAATCTCATTGTCGAAATCTGCGAGCACCCCTGTTATGTTCGCAGGCAGGCAAACGGCGTCGTCGTTCTCAGCGAGCAGGACAAAGCCGACGCGATTTACTCGAACGACTCCAACACCTTCTGGCCCACACAGCAGGTCGGGTATCTCTGCGACCGGCATACCCTCGTTGAGGTCGAGAGTGTTCCCGCGGAAGTTGTCGCCGGCTTCTACTTCTACCATGCGGGCGAGTTCTACACGACTGAGGCGAATCTAACCGCCCTCGCAAAAGCACGGGCTCCGGAGCTCGCGAGTCTTGTTTTCGTGAAAATGGCAGAGACAGAACAGCTCGACGACGCGACTCTCACGGAACACGCCGAGCAGTTTTCGGAATGGGCATACCCGGTAGCTTATGCAGTCAAGGCGATTTGCTCTTACAAAGGAAAACTGTACCGCTGCGTACAAGCGCACAGCTCGCAAGCAGATTGGACGCCACCGGCTACCGCAAGTCTTTGGAAGGAAATCGGAGACCCTACGGCCGAGTACCCCGAATGGTCTCAGCCCCTCGGCGCGCATGACGCCTACGCGCTCGGCGATAAGGTTGCGCACAGCGGCAAGCACTGGGTAAGTACTGCCGCAAATAATGTTTGGGAGCCGGGGGTCTACGGCTGGGAGGAGGTTACTGAATGACGGTTTATCAATGGCTCTGCCTTCTGGGCGTGCCTGCGCTCATTGCGGCCATCTTCAAGTACTTGCACTCCCTCGTCAAGAAGAACGCTCTGGACACGGCTGCGGTAAAGGCGGGACTGCAAGCCTTGCTCAGGTCGCAGATGATTAGCGACTACAACAAATGGGAGGAACGCGGCTTCGCTCCTATCTACGCCCGGGAAAACTTCGAGAACTGCTGGAAGCAGTACCACTCCCTCGGCGTGAACGGCGTTATGGACGACCTCCATAACAAGTTTTTAGAGCTGCCGGTATCGCCTCCTGATGAGAGCTAAGAAACGAGAGTTTTCCAAAATCATAATCGCCATTGTCGGGACCGCTACGGGAGTCGTAACGGCCTTTACTTTGGCCATTGTTTGGAAAACCGGCGACACTTCGCCGCTTGCGTACCTTATCCCCGCCATCTTTGCCGAGCTCGCTACCGCGACCGGCTTCTACTACAGTAAGGCGAAAGCCGAAAACCGAATCAAGCTCCGTAAGAAGTACGGGCCTGATATATACAATGATTCAAAGGAGGACTAAAAACATGTTAGAAAGCGTACTGCAAAACCTTATCAACATCGGCTGGGCCATGCTTATCTTCCTCGCCGCGTACCTCGCGAATGTCGCCTTTTCGCTCTGGTACAACATCAAGATTCTGCATGAGTCTTTTGACAAGGACAAGCTCATTGCGAGCGGCCTTAAGATTCTGACTTTCGTGGTCGGGCTGACGCTGCTCTGCTCCGCAATCACGACTCTGCCCCTGTTCGCAAATCAAGTCGGCTGGGCGATTCCTGAGGAGTACTCCGACCTCTTCGCAGACCTCATTATTATCGGCGCCGTGCTGCTCGTGGCCTGCAAGTACATCAAGGAGGCCTTTACTAAATTCGTGGCTATCCTGAATGCTAAGACCGAAGGAGGTACCGAAAATGAGTAACAGCCCGCTCGTAAGCTATACAAAAATCTCGCCGAATAAATCGAGCCCCCGTAACCACAAAATCGATACCGTAACTATCCATTGCGTGGTCGGTCAATGCTCGGTCGAAACCCTCGGCAACGTGTTCGCCCCTACTTCCCGGCAGGCGTCCAGCAACTACGGTATCGGGTACGACGGCCGTATCGGCATGTACGTCGAGGAGAAAGACCGCTCGTGGTGCTCCTCGAACGCAGCGAACGATAACCGTGCAATCACGATTGAGGTCGCCAGCGATACCAAAGAGCCTTACGCCGTAACGGAGAAGGCCTACGCCGCACTCATCGACCTGCTCGTCGATATTTGCAAGCGCAACGGTATCAAAGAGCTCAAGTGGAAGGCCGACAAGTCTCTTATCGGCCAGCCGGACAAGCAGAACATGACCGTGCACCGGTGGTTTGCAAATAAGAGCTGCCCCGGTACATATCTCTACGAACGGCACGCTCAGATTGCCTCTGAGGTCAACAAACGCCTCGGGAGTACGAATATCAAGCCCGGGCCTGAAAAGCCGTCTGTGGGCTTGTATCGCGTCCAGACGGGTGCCTTTAAGGTCAAGGCAAACGCAGACGCCATGCTGGCTAAGGTCAAGGCGAAAGGCTTCGACACCTACATGGTGAAGGTCGGAGACCTCTACAAGATTCAGGTCGGCGCATTCAAGGTCAAAGCGAATGCGGAGGCTACGTTGAAGAAGCTGCAGGCGGCAGGCTTCTCGGCCTTCATCACTACCGAGCAGGGCTCGGCTGCGGGTGCCGGTAAATCGGTCGACGAGCTTGCCAGAGAAGTCCTGCAAGGCAAGTGGGGCAATGGCGCAGAGCGTAAGAAGCGACTTGAGGCCGCAGGGTATGACTACACCGCCGTACAGAAAAAAGTAAATCAGCTCGCCTAAGAGATAAGGCCGGAGTCGTTCCTTCGTGGGACGGCTCCGGCCTTTTACTATTTGCGGTAAAACCGCAACGGAAAGTTCGCAGAATCCCGGCAGTTTTGCGCGCTCCCTTTTCTTACCAAACACGGTAAAATAATAATTGTCAAGGGGAAAGCCTTGACAAAGAAAAGAGCCCCCGTTGTTCCAGCAACGAGAGCTCAGAAAGGAGGTCAATCATGGACGGCTACCACACCGACTACGGATTCATGGGCTTGGTAAACGGAGAGTACATGCTCTTCGCGACCGACACCGAGTACCTTGAATATGTAACTGACGACTAACCTCGTCCGCTCGAGAGCTTGGCCAGCCGCAAGACCGGCTGAGCTCGAGAGTGTTCATATATTATATCGCGCTCAGGCAAGAAAGTAAACCCTAAGGAGGTAACGATTATGATTTTTACTGTTTACGCAGATAAGGCTGAGGAAGTCAGCAAGCGTCTTAATAAGCTCGCTAAAAAAGCTGCCCGCTATAATGTTCCGTTCTCTTACACCATTTCCGACGAACACCCCGAAACGGTTAACGTCTTCGACGACTTCTCTCACAAAGCCGGCTCCTACAAGGTCGCGGCCGTTGATTTTGATATTGCTTGCGAAGAGCTTATCAAGGCGAACGGCTGGACTGTTCTCGCTAAGGTCGAGCACGGGGACAAGGGAAATGTCGTAAGCTGCTTCGGTAAGCAGAAAGCCCGCGCCGAGTGGTTTACCGCCGCTCCTCATTGCGACCACTGCAATACGAATCGCCAGCGCGCCGTTACCTTCTTCATTGAGAACGCCGAGGGCGGTACTCGACAGGTCGGACGTGCTTGCCTGCATGACTACACTGGAATCAGCCCAGCGACTGCCGCTCTCTGGGCCGAAGTGAGAGACCTCTTTCCTGAGGACCTTGATTGCTCTATGACTGACTGGAATACCCGCCGGGGCGCGCAAATGTTTGAGGTCCGCCAGATTCTCGCCTGCGCTTACGACGCAATTCAGGAATACGGCTACCGCAAAAGCGACGAGCAGGATAGCACGCGGGAAGTTGTTCTTGATAAGCTCCGCGAGCAAGTAGCTGTCTCCGATAAAGCAAAGGCGCAGGCCGAGCTTATCAATAGTTGGCTGCTTGATATTGACTTTGACTCTGCAAGTGACCTCGAGCGTAACTGCTCCGTATTTGCTAAGGGCGAATATGTAATGGCTAAGCAGGTCGGTCGGCTGGCATACATGCCTCTCGCGTATGAGCATTATATGGAGCGCAAAGCCCGGGAAGAACAGAGAGCAAACACGGAAAATACTTCGGCGTATGTTGGAGAAGTGGGTACTCGTCTGACCCTCGACTTGACTGCTGCAGTGCTTCTCACCTCATGGTATAACGACTTCGGTACCACCTATCTTTATAAGTTCGCTGACGAGACAGGAAACGTCTTTATCTGGTATGCGTCTCGACCTATTGAGCTTCAAGAGCGTATGACCATCAAGGCCACAATCAAAGCTCACAATGAACGGAACGGCGTCAAGCAGACTGTTCTCACGCGTTGCAAGGTGGTTGCGTGATTGACTGAAAGCAGTAAAACCGCAATGGAAAGTTCGCAGAATCCCGGCTGTTTTGTGCGCTCCCGAAATCAGTAAAACGCGGCATAATAAATAATACAAGGAGGCAATAGTATGAAAGTTTACATCGTTCAAGTGATTCCTGAGGCGAGTCTCGGGAAAGTCAGTCAGGAAGGCTACTCGACCTTAGAAAAGGCACAGGCCTTTATCGAGAGCCGCTCCGACCGACCGCAGCGGGTCTCGCCGTACCTTTACCGCACGGCAGACTTCACCGACTACCTCATTTACGAGGTCAATATCGTCTGAGAAAGATTCGCCCGCAAGGGCGTTTCTTTCGGGCTGATTACTTTAGCGCACTACTTTATTAAAGGAGGCAACTCAATGGCAAAAAGAGTCGGAAAGACCGATGACCAACCTTTTGTAAAGCTCTTCCGAGAGCTTACATACCGCTGGACTCCGTGGGAGGTCTGGCAGGACTTCGTTACGATGTACGCTTGCGCTATCTCGAACGCGGTCGACAAGTCCCACTTTGAAAAGCGCGAGGAACTCTACCTCAAGCGGATTCAGAAGTACAACAAGAAGGAGCAAGAGATTTTTCCTCGGCTCGCTGCGGAAGTGGTTCTTGCTCTCGAGAAGAATCCTGAGCAGGACTTCCTCGGAAGTATCTTCATGGCGCTTAACCTCGGCAATGACTCTGGCGGGCAGTTCTTTACGCCTTACGATGTTTGCCGAATGATGGCGGAAATGACTTGCGACAACGTGCTGCCGACTATCGAGGCGAAAGGCTATATCTCAATTAACGACTGCGCTTGCGGTGCCGGCGCTACTTTGATTGCTGGAGTTCACGCCGCGGCTAAGCAGATACACAAGGCGGGTCTGAACTGGCAAAATCATATTCTCGTGACCGCGCAGGATGTTGACTATACCGTAGCCTATATGTGTTATATCCAGCTCTCACTTCTCGGTGTCGCCGGTTATATCAAAGTAGGCAACTCACTTACCGAGCCCATGCGCTCGGACGACTCATTGGAGAACTACTGGTTTACGCCGATGTACTGCTCCGACGTGTGGACTATCAGAAGGCTTCTCAAGGGCAGAACGCTCTTATAAGCAAATACATTTTTCAGGAGGTTTTTATTATGGCAACTATTACAACGAAAGAGACCCGGGCCTTTAACTGGGCGAATCCGGGTACGCTCAAGGTCGGCGATGAAATCGTCGAGACTCTCAAGGACGGCCGCGAGGTTGTGTTCGTCGTCATGGACGACGGCGTTATCGGGCTGAAGAATCTGCTCGGCTACCACCGCATGAATAAGGAGTGGACCAACGAAGGCGGCTGGCTTGCCTGCGATATGCGTCGCTACCTCAACGAGGAAGTTATCGCGCTGCTCCCTGACGCGCTTATCGCAGCTATCAAGCCCCGCAAGTTCGGCGAAGAGGAGGACAAGCTCTGGCTCTTCTCCGAGATGGAGGTCTTCGGTGAACATGACTGGACCGAGAATGACCCTGACCGCGGCTTCCAGTTCGAGTACTTCAAGGACCACCACAACCGTATCAAGGTCGACGAAGACGGAGATGCGGGCTGGTGGTGGGAGCGTTCTCCTAATGGGAGCGCCTCCAACGGCTTCTGCGTTGTGAACAGCAGCGGCGACGCGAACATTGGCAGCGCCAACGACACCGGCGGCGTTTGCTTCGGCTTCTATATCTAATCATCAATCTATGAATCCGCGGGGCCTTGTGCCCCGCGGTGAAAGGAGAATGACACTTTGGGACTTAAAGACTTGCGGCTTGCGAAAGGCTACAGCCGCACCGAGCTGGCAAAAATCAGCGGAATCCGCTACCAGAAAATCCGTGATATTGAGGTCGGTATCATCAAGCCTGAGAATATCACGCTCAAAACGGCGCTCAAGCTCGCGCAGGCTCTCGACTGCCAGCCTGAGGACCTGACAAAACCGGATAAGGAGGAAAGCGATGTATGAGGAACTGAGAAAGGCCTTTATCAAACGCCTTACCGTGGACAGTCCTCACCATGACGCGCGGCGTAAAGACTTCAATCAAGCCATCTTTGACGCTGACGAAGGCTTTGCGTGTTTTAACGGAACGGACCTCGATATGGTCCTTGAAAAGTTTGACGCCGCAGTCCGAGACTTGACTACTTACCAAAAGCGGTAAAACCGCAACGAAAAGTTCGCAGAATCCCGGCGGTTTTGCGCGCTCCCTTTTTCTACTGAACACGGTAAAATATAATTGTCAGTTGGAAAACACTGGGATTTATAAAGGAGGCAAACACAATGAAAGACATGAGCATTATCGCTAACAAGAAGATTATCAACAAGGAGACCAACGAGGTCCGTCTGGTCGTGAGCATTGACGAGGAGAATCGCAAGATTCACTCCGTCCCCGCGGACGAGCCTAACGCTGAGCCGAGTATCATGGCTGCTGCAAGCTATGACCGTCGCTGGAAGCTCTACGAAGAGCCTGAGGCTGAGGTCAGCGAGACCGCTGAGCCAGAAGTCAACCACGACGAGCCCATGAAAATGTCGGACGTCGTGACTAAGCTCGAGAGCCTGTTCGACATTCTGAATCGCGTCTACTTCGACAACGCGCTGCCGAAACCGGTCATCACCGTTCAGTCTACCCCTAAGGCTTACGGCCACTGCTCTACTAAGAAGATTTGGAAGAGCGAGAACGACGGCCAGTACGAAATCAACATCGGCGCCGAGTTCCTCAATCGTCCGTCTGCTAATACGGCTGCGACTATGTGCCATGAGATGGTCCATCTTTACTGCCTTGTGAATGAGATTCAGGACACTTGTCAGAAAGGCCGCTACCACAACAAGACCTTCAAGGCTGAGGCTGAGGCAAGAGACCTTGAAATCGGGTACGACCGTACCGTGGGCTTCTCCCACACAAATCCGACCGAGGCCTTCAAGAAGACCCTCGAAGACAACGGCTTCGTGCTTGAGGTCCCGTTCGCCCGCGTTATGCCTGAGGAGAAAGCAAAGGCCGAACGCGAAAAGCCTCACCGCTACGTTTGCCCGGTCTGCGGGCAGGAAGTTAAGACGACCGCCGACCTCAGCCTCATTTGCGGTATCTGTGAGGTCGCTATGGAGAGGGCTGATTAAAAGAACTCCAGAACAGCCCGTATCGCGTCCAAAGTTTTCAGAGGGTAAATCTAAGGGCCCCTGAGCTAAAACGCGATACGGGAGGTCTGGGGCTTGCCCGGGGAGGTTTATATGAGAGACGAAGAGTACCTCTTCAAAGAAGATGTACGAGAAAAGGCGATAACAGCCCGGAGCGCCAAGAAGCGCCCTCGGCATAGCGGTTGCCGCCTACCGCAATACACGGCAAAGGAGATGAGAGAGATGAGCGGTCCTACCTACACGCTCAACCTGAAAAAGCGTATCACCTACGCAGAGTTCAAAACCCTTCCTGAGGGCTTGCAGAAGAGCTACGTGCAGAACATCATTGACAAGTACCGCGTCGGCCCTTCGGCTCTTGCCGAGCTTATGGGCGCGAACGCCGGCGCGGTCGGCGTTTACCTGAGCAAGAGAGGCTTTTCCTTCAAGCGAGGTTTTCAGCCTACGAAGGACGACCTCGAGAGATTCCGAGAGGACTATGGTATCAGCACGAATGCGCCGACAAAAAAAAATAACTTTGGAGAACTTCTCGTTCTGCTTCTCCGGAGCCTTCAATGCGGCGAGCTTTGTAAAACAAATCAAGGCCTTCGTCCCCGAAGGACAACTCCTGCGGGTCTCCGTAGCAGTCGAGGTAGTCGAGCCCGAGCCCTCTGCTACTGAGCCTGCTACCGAAGAAAGCCCTTGATTTGCAAGGCCTTTGGCTATCTGGTAGTACTGGTAGTTCGTAAAAACTAAAAAGATTTTTCCAAAAAGTAAAGGGACTCAAGGCGCAATCTCGTCGCTCCCTCGCATTACATGTATATATAAGGAAAATTCGTTAAAACGAACTACCGACTACCAAAAGAAAAAGGAGGAAAAATATGAAGTATAAAATCGGACAAATCCTCACCTCTAATCAAGATGTGGAGGTTGAAAAAGCCTTATCTGGCGAGAAGGTGGTTATTCCTAAAGGAAACAAAATCATTATCGGCGCGGATAAGCTGGCACACCATCTCCGTACGGGCATGATTCAGCCCCTCGGTACGGCTGAAGTCGAAGGCTATGACTCTGAAGGACTTGCTGAGTACTTGCTGCTTGTCCTCAAAGCGCATTTTCCTATCGACGAAATGCTGGAGGACTATGAAATCTCGGAGCGTATGCTCTTAGACGAAATCGAGTACGCCTTTGACGACATTGGCTTTTGAAAAGAAAAAGGACAGGCTTAAAGCCTATCCTTAATCTGGGCTGCAAGTACAAAACCGTAAGGCAAAACGACTATCGTCACCTCAGGTGTTCGACCTGCGATTAAATTGGTGGACCTGAAGGGATTCGAACCCTCGACCTCTCGGATGCGAACCGAACGCTCTCCCAGCTGAGCTACAAGCCCAAATATGAAATTGTTACGTTGCAATATATCAGGCCCGCTCTCCCAGCTGAGCTACAAGCCCATAATTACCCTATCATTATACACATCCTGCGGGAAAATGCAAGAGCTTTTTCCGGGTTCTTTTTGCTGCGCGTTCAGTATTGCTAATACGCAATATAAATATTTCATATTTCACTTATGCCGAATTCGTGCTATACTATAACTGTTGCGCAGCGATAAGCGCTGCGTGGCCTGAAATGATATGCAAAGGAGCATCCGCTATGAGCAGAACCTTGGGTACTGTGGTACGGGGCGTTCGCGCTCCCATTTTCCGCGAGGGCGACAACGTGGTACAGATCACTGCCGACACTGTGCTGAATGCACTGAAGGACAACGGCATCACCGCCCGTGACGGCGACATCGTGGCCATTACCGAGTCCGTGGTGGCCCGCTGCCAGGGCAACTACGCCACGGTGGAGCAGATCGCCGCCGATGTCCGCGCCAAGACCGGCGGCCAGACCGTGGGTGTCACGTTCCCCATCCTCAGCCGCAACCGATTCTCCCTGTTGCTGCAGGGCATCGCCGCCGGTGTCAAAAAGGTGGTGCTGATGCTCAGTTATCCCTCTGACGAGGTGGGCAACCACCTGGTGTCCATGGACCAGCTGGACGAGGCCGGCATCGACCCCTGGCACGATGTGCTGTCCCTGGAGCAGTTCCGCGCCGCCTTCGGCGCCGTCATCCACCCCTTCACCGGCGTGGACTACGTGGACTACTACAAGACCATCATCGAATCCGCCGGCGCTGAGGCGGAGATCGTGTTCGCCAACCGCGTTCAGGCGGTGCTGGACTACACCGACACCGTCATCTGCTGCGACATCCACACCCGCAAGCGCAGCAAGCGCCTGCTGGCCGCCGCCGGCGCCAAGGTGGTGCTGGGGCTGGACGACCTGCTGACCTCCCCCGTGGACGGCAGCGGCTACAACCTCCAGTACGGCCTGCTGGGCAGCAACAAGGCTGATGATGACCGCGTGAAGCTGTTCCCGCGGGACGCCAAGCCCGTGGCAGAGGCCATCGGAAAGGCCATGAGCGAGGCCACCGGCAAGCGCGTGGAGGCCATGGTCTACGGCGATGGCGCTTTCAAGGACCCCGCCGGCAAGATCTGGGAGCTGGCCGACCCCGTGGTATCCCCCGGCTACACCAGCGGTCTGGTGGGCACTCCCAACGAGCTGAAGCTGAAGTACCTGGCGGACAAGGAGTTTGCCGGTCTGTCCGGACAGGCCCTCAAGGATGCCATTTCCCAGAAGATCCGCGAGAAGGACGCCAAGGTCAGCCTGGTGGGCAACATGGTGTCCGAGGGCACCACGCCCCGCAACCTCACCGACCTCATCGGCTCCCTGTGTGACCTGACCAGCGGCTCCGGCGACAAGGGCACTCCCATCGTCTATATTCAGGGCTATTTTGACAACTATACCAACGAGTAAGCTGTTTCTATCTCCTCACAAATGAAATAGAGAGGCGCGGGCCGTCAGGCCCGCGCCTCTCTGCGTTTATCCGGGGGTTCCTTCCACAGCGTAGGGCAGCTGCACCAGCGCGTTGTCTGCACGCTGGTAAAGCCGTCCGTCCTGGGCGTAGTACGTCTCGTTGCCCTCGTCGCACGTCACTGTCCACACAGGGGTGATGATATAGCTGCTGACGCCCTTGTCGTAGCCAAAGTAACCGGTGGGCGTCGGCAGGCTGCCGTCCGGCTGGACGCTGCGGACATAGCGGCCGATGTGGATGTGTACCGGCAGCGTGATCTCCACTGCGCCGCTGGGCATGGTGTAATGCGCCCGTTCCGCGCCACGGTACGTCTCCGGCATGGTGATGGCCAGCCCCGCGGTAGGGGCCTTCTTCAGCTCGCCGGTGAGGCCGCCGATGGCTGTGACCTTCACGCCCTGCACTGTGTCGGGGATGACGTAGTCGATGGCGTCGCCGGTGCCGTCCCAGCGATAGGTGCTGGCAAAGGCCGCCCCGTGGTCCTTCCGCAGGTAGAGCAGGACACCGTTTTCCTCCACGGCGTCCGCCGCATCGTAGTTCCGCAGGCTGGTCAGCCACAGGGTACCGGCGGTCAGCACCAGCGCTGCGGCGATGCACAGCAGTCCTCTTTTCATGACACGGCCTCCGTGTCCACCGTGGTGGTGTTGGTGAAGTCCAGGCTGCCGATGAAGGACTGCATACGGGTGCAATAGCCCATCGGAGTCAGGCTGCGGCTGACATCGCGGCCATCCACCATGGCGTAGATGACGATGTTGTAACGGTATACGTCCCATGCCTCCGTCTCCGCCGGGAGGGTATCCTCCTTAGCCGCAGCGGCGTAGACATCATCGCTGTTCGCGGCCATGGCGGCCAGCACATCGCTGTCGGAGACATCGTTGGCGTCCTGCTGGGCCAGACGGCACAGCTCCGTGGCCTGCTCACGGGTCAGATCCACCGTGGCGCCGGTCCAGTAGTCCTCCACATAGCCGCTGCGGACGGCGTCCAGCCCGGAGGTCTCCAACCAGTCGATGCCCATGGCAGAGCGGCGGAACTGGGGCATATTCAGCAGCTGGTTGGTCAGGCGGTACGTCTCCGTACCGGAGACACAGGCGATGGTGTAATCTCGCCGGACGGTGTCGCCGTTTTTCAGCTCATAGCGCAGGCGGATGCTCATATGGCGGTCCGAGTTATCGGCCATATCCTCGCCCTGAGCCAGGGCGGCGCGGTGCAGCGCCTGCACCCGCTCCAGCACGGCGGGATCGTCCGTCTCGCAGTAGCTGCTGTCACCGGCGTAGAGCTGGACCGACACGGTGTCCACCTGGGACGCGCCGGGTATGCGGTTCTGGACGTCGAAGAAGTCCTGCCGGATGCACAGGGTGATGGCGGCCAGTGCGATCACCAGCGCCAGCGCCTCCTTCCAGCTGCGGCGGAAGACGCGGAACGACTTTTGCAGCAGCATTTGAGCGGCGAAGAAGCACAACAGGCCCATGACCGCCTGGCACAGCAGGAGATGCACCAGGCCGCCGACCAGACCGCCCAGCAGCGCTACGCTGAGGAACAGGCCCAGGCCCAGACCGCCGCACAGACCCACGGTCCACCGGACGATGGGCCGCAGCCAGCGGAAGGCGATGGCGTCACCGGCGGCCTCACTGGGCCGTCTGCGGTACAGAAGCCAGCCCAGAGCCAGCAGCGCCAGTCCCACGATGGCATAAACCAGCAAGGAGGTCATGCCGCCCTCCGGCAGGACGCGGAGGTAGACCTCCTCCCCCTCTCGCGGCACCAGAACGTCGGCGTAGCCGCAAACGGCGGAGGACAGGCGGGCGATGGGCGTCAGCCAGATCACCGCCATGGGGAAGGTGGTGCTCTCAAAGCCGAAGTAGAACCAGCGCTGAAGGAACTGTACCACGACGCATACCAACAAAACAATGCAGTTGGCCGCGCCGTACAGCACCGGTATGGCCAGCAGCCAGCCGGTGGCCATGGCGCACAGAGTACCCAGAGACAGGAAGAACAGCTCCAGCAGCTCCGTCACCAGCAGCCACAGGCCCAGCGCGGCCCAGTCCACGCTGCCGGAGGGCATCATAGCCAGCGCTGACAGCAGGAAGATCAGCAGATTTCCCGCTGTCAACAGGCCGAAGCCGCTGAGAAAGTGGGTGAAAAACTGGGATGTGCGGGTGACGGGCAGGGCGTGCATCAGCCCCACAGCCCGGGGCGTCATCAGATAGGCGTACACCGCCATGGGGATCACCGCGCCCGCCAGCACCGCCAGCACCAGCGAGCCGGTCATGGCGGCATAGACGTGGTTGTGCAGCTGCGCTGCCAGCTGGACCGTCTGCTCAGACTGGAAACGCAGATAATCCCGGGCTGTCTGCAGCAGGGGGATGGGCAGGATCATCAGCCACACCAGCACATAGAGAAAGCCGGCGGGCCAGTAGTGGCGCACGTCGCTGCGCAGCAGCGTCCCGTTACAGCAGGATGTCTTTCGCGGCATAGTCCACACCTCCCAATTCATAGATAAAGATCTCCTCCAGTGTCAGCGGGATGGATTCCAGCAGGATGGGCTCCGTGATCTCCATGCGGCGCAGGATCTCGGCGCGGCTGCCCCGCACGATGTAGGTATACACCCGTCCCACGTGGCTGCGGTGCAGGATGTTCAGCTCCGACGGCAGCATCGGCTCCGTCACGCCGGCGTAGGCTACCTGCAGCTTCACGGTGTTGTCCTGCAGGTCGGAGAGGCTCCGCTCCAGCAGCACCTGCCCGCGGTTCAGGATGCCCACGTGGTCGCACACGTCCTCCAGCTCGCGGAGGTTGTGGCTGGACACCAGTACCGTGGTGCCCCGCTCGGACACGTCACCCAGCAGCAGAGACCACACCTGGCGGCGCATGACGGGGTCCAGCCCATCCACCGGCTCATCCAAAATGAGGTACTCCGGCATGCAGCACACCGCCAACCAGAACGCCGCCTGCTTCTGCATACCCTTGGACATGCGGCGCAGCATCATCTTCTCGTCCAGTGGGAACACCTGCTTCAGCTTTTCATAGCGCTCCCAGCTGAAGGCGGGGTACAGTCCCGCGAAAAAGCGGGCCATCTCACGAATATTGGCCTGGGGGAAATAGTACCAGTCGTCGCCGATCACTGTCATCCGCCGCTTGACGGCGGGGTTCTCGTATACCGGCTGGCCGTCCAGCAGCACCTCGCCGCTGTCCTGACGGTAGATACCGGCCAGATGCCGGATGATGGTGGACTTGCCCGCGCCGTTGGGGCCCACCAGACCGTACACCGCGCCCTTGGGAACCGTCATGTTCAGACTGTCCAGCGCCCGAAAGCCGTCAAAGGTCTTGACCACGTTTTTCGCTTCAAGCATGTGTCTCTCCTCCTCTCCACAGCTGCAAAAGATCCTCCTCCGTGCAGCCCAGCGTCTTCAGCTCCTCCAGCAGAGGGGCCGCCTGCGTTTTCAGCTCACGGATACGCCGCTGCTGCTCGCCGCCCTCGGCGGCGGCAAAGCTGCCCTTGCCGGGCACGGAGTAGATGTACCCCTCCGCCTCCAGTTCGCTGTATGCCCGCTGGATGGTGTTGGGGTTGATGGCCAGCTGTGTGGCCAGACTCCGCACCGACGGCAGCTTTTCGTCCGGCGGCAGCAGCCCCGTCAGCATCATCCGCCGCAGATTGTCCTTCACCTGCTGGTACAGGGGGCGGCTGTCCCGATAATCCAGGGAGATCATCCGCGCTCACTCCTTCCTGCCATTGCGCATTAACTGTATTATGCGTGTTAGTACAGTTACCATACCATGGACAGCTGCGGCTGTCAAGGGAAAAATGGAAAAATGCGGGAAGCGCCGTCCGAAAGGGACGGTGCTTCCCGCATACTTTTTCCCGATACGGGGCAAACTGCCCATATCCTGAATTTGCTATGGAGGGAATTTTTATGGAAGCCATCGTATTGCAGAAGGCGTGTATCCGGTGCGGCCTGTGCCCCACCATTTGTCCGGAGGTGTTCTCTCTGGAGGACGGCGAATCGGCGCAGGCGGCGGCCGGGCCGATACCCGACGGTTTGAAGCTGGCCGTGCAGGCGGCGGCGGACGCCTGCCCCGCGGCGGCTATCGAGGTGCGGTAAGCCTTACCGGAGGACGGTGCCGTCCGCCAGGGTGATGGTGTAGCCGTTGAAATTGATGGCGCCGTTGTTGGTGAGGCGCCGGACGTAGAAACGCTTGACGAACCGTGCCCCCTGTACCAGCAGGGTCACGGCCAGATAGGCGGCCAGCGTTACCATGGCTGCGGCCGTGGCCCGCCCGCCCAGAATGGCGGTAAGGCACTGGGCCATGCGGTCCTCAAACCAGGGCCCTGCCAGAAGTCCCACATTGATCTCTGGGAAGAAGGGAGATCTATCAATGGAAGGAGAGACGTCATCCGCCAGATAGGCGAGCCAGCCATGATGAAGACACCGGCCCGCTCCGGTCTCGCCGAATACCCCCGCGTACAGGTCGGACGCGCCAGACAAAGCAGATAAGGTGCAGATGTCTTTGCGTTGACTTTTTCTTCCCCTCATGATACCATCAAAAGCGGTGAAAAAGCCAACGTTTTCATAAAGGAGAGAGTTTATGGAGAAAAAACCAACCCCCCGGGCGGTGGCCCTGCTGCCCGTGGCCGTATTCCTGGTGCTGTATCTGGTGCTGGGCATTATTCTGGAGTATGTGTTGAAAATCAAAATGGGCTTCTATCAGATCCCCATCGTCGTGGCCTTCCTGGTGGCGCTGCTGGTAGCGTGCCTGCAAAACCGCGGTGTGAGCTTTGATGAAAAGCTGGAGCTGATGGGACAGGGCATCGGCGATAAGAACATCGTCACCATGATCCTCATCTTCCTGGTGGCGGGCATCTTCGTGGGCGTCACCGGCCGCTCCAGCGCCGAGGCCGTGGCCTACTTCCTGCTGTCCATCGCCCCGGTGAAGCTGGCGGTTGCTGTGCTGTTCGTGGTGGCGTGCTTCGTGTCCATGGCCATGGGCACCTCCGTCGGCACCATCACCCTGCTGGCCCCCATCGCCGTGGCGGTGTCCGCCGATTCCGGCTTTGACCTGCCGCTGTGCATCGCCTCCGTCATGGGTGGCGCTATGTTCGGCGACAACCTCAGCTTTATTTCCGATACCACCATCGCCGCCTGCTCCACCCAGGGCACGGAGATGAAGGACAAGTTCCGCGCCAACTTCAAGATCGCCCTGCCCGCCGCGCTGGCGGCGCTGGCGCTGATCATCGTGGTCTCTCTGGGTACCGATGTGCAGAACGCCGTCTCCGGCGGTCACGATCTGGTGCTGATCATCCCCTATGTGCTGGTGCTTATCGGCGGCATTGTCGGCCTGAACGTGTTCGTGGTGCTGCTCATCGGCATCGCCGCCGGCGCTGCCATCACCCTTATCACCGGGCAGGTCACGGCGCTGGAGCTCATGGGCAACATGGGCGGCGGCGTGTCCGGTATGTTCGAGACCATTCTGGTGACGCTGCTGGTGGCCTCCCTGTGCGGCCTCATCCGCGCCTACGGCGGCTTCGAGAGCATCCTCGCCTTCATCCGCCGGGTGTTCCGCGGCAAGCGGGGCGGCCAGCTGGGCATCGGCCTGCTGGTGGGCCTCATGGATATCGCCACCGCCAACAACACCGTGGCCATCGTCATGGCAGGCCCCATCGCCAAGGAGGTGGCGGAGGAGTACGGCATCAGCCCCAAGCGCTCCGCCTCCCTGCTGGACACCTTCTCCTGCATCTTTCAGGGCATCATCCCCTACGGCGCCCAGATGCTGGTGGCCATTTCCACCTGCGCCACCCTCGGCTACGCCATCAGCGCCTTTGACATCATCCCCCTGCTGTTCTACCCCTTCCTGCTGTGCCTGTCCAGCCTGCTGTTCATCCTGTTTGACAAGAAATAAAGCATCTCATTTCGTGTACTTACAGCAAGAGCCCACCTTCTTGAGAAGGTGGGCTCTTGGCGTAAATGCTTCCGCGATACCTGTATGACGCGGTGCTGTGGCCGCTGTCCGCTGAAATCGCCATGTAAAAAAGACAGCTTCCAAGGGATATAGGTTTAAGCGCGGCAAATGCTCCGGCACACACTCTGCCAGAACCCGCCGGTTGGCTCCCCCTTATTCTTCCTTCAGATGCTCCTCCATCCAGTGCAGGATCTCGCTGAGTCGGCTGATGCGGTTGGAGGGCTTTCCCTCTCGGCTCAGGCCGTGGTTCTCGCCGTAGAACATGCACAGCTTGCTCTCCACGCCATGGAGCTTGAGCGCCGCGAACATTTCCAGGCCGTTGGCCAGCGTGCAGCGGTAATCCTTATCTGCGTGAATAAAGAGTGTGGGCGTCTTAACACGGTCGGCATAGGTGAGGGGCGACGCCTTCCACAAATTCTCCGGGTGCTCCCAAATGGTGCCAAGCTGCTGGTCAGGCACATAATAGTAGCCGATATCCGAGAGGAGATAATCCCTCACATAGTTGGCAATGCTCCGCTGGGACACGGCACAGCGGAAACGATCCGTGTGACCGATGACCCAGTTGGTCATAAAGCCGCCATAGGAACCGCCGGCAACGCCCATCCGATCTGCGTCAATTTCGGGATACCTCCGCAGAACCTCATCCGTGAACTCCATCAGATCCCGGAAGTCCACCTCTCCGTACTTGCCCTGAAGATCGGCAAAGGCATTTCCCTTGCCGCAGCTTCCTCTGGGGTTGCAGTAGCATACGAAAAAGCCGGAGGCCGCCCAAAGCTGCATCTCGTGGTGGAAGCCCGGGCCAAATACCATCTTCGGCCCGCTGTGAATATGAAGGATGCCCGGATACCGCTTGCCCGGCTCGGAGCCCACCGGCTTCATCACGAAGCCGTCGATATCCACGCCGTCCGTGTTGAGGAAATACAGCGTCTCGCCCACCATTCTCTGTCCCGTGACGGAGCCGGAGAAGCAGTCGGTGACCACCTCGGAGTTGACCCGGCGGTCATAGCGGCCCAGATTTTCCTCGCCATTTTCGTCCACCACAAAGAATGTGGGGTGCTCGTACACGCCATAGTCCCGCATGACCAGTCCCAGACAGAGCGCCTTCCGGCCTAAATGCCCCACATAGTCGATGCTGTATTTGTCGGGCGTGATCAGCGTCTCCGTCTCGTTCCGCGCTGTTTCTCCTTTAGAAAATTTCTTATCTCACAAGGTGCGTCGTTTACAGGTATCACTGAAGCGACAGACCGTTGATCGCCTTTTCCATCTGCTCCAGAGCCTTTGTCAGGGTACACCGGGGACAGGCCACATTCATGCGCAGAAAAGCCTCTCCCTGCTTACCGAATTCATAGCCGGCGCAGAACGCCACTTTGGCCTCATTGATCATGAAATGCTCCAGCGCCATGCCCCGGTAGGGCAGCTGGGAGCAGTCCAGCCAGACCAGATACGTACCCTCGGAGGGGATCATACGGATCTGAGGAATGCGCTCCCGCAGGAACTGATCCAGATACGCCTTGTTGTCGGAGACGTAGGCGATGGCCTGATCCAGCCACTCCTCGCCGTCGTTGTAGGCGGCTATGAGGGCGGCCATGCCGAAAATGTTGTCCAGCCGCGTCTGGGCAATGGACATCTCCTCGTTGAACTTGCACCGCAGGTCGTCGTCCGCCAGCACCAGGGTGGCCATACCCAGTCCGCCCAGATTGAAGCCCTTGTTGGAGGAGTAGCAGACCATGGAATGGCGCAGCACCTCCTCGCCCAGCAGACCAAAGGTGGTGTGGGGATGCTCCGGCGGCACGAAGTCGCAGTGGATCTCGTCCACCAGCATGAAGATGTTGTGCCGCAGACAGATCTCCGCCACGCCCTCCAGCTCCTGACGGGTCCATACCCGGCCGGTGGGGTTGTGGGGGCTGGAGAGCACCAGTACCTTCACGCCGGAGGCCGCCTTGGCCTCCATATCGGCGAAGTCAAAGGTGTAGCGCCCGTCCTTCCAGACCAGCGGCGTCTCTACCAGCTTCCGGCCGCCCCGGGTGACCATGTCAAACAGCGGGTCGTAGTTGGGCATGGGGACCATGACCCTGTCGCCGGGCTTGGTGAGGATGCGCAGCATCACGTTCATGGCGTAGATCACGCCGGGAGGCGCAAAGGCCAGATGCTCATAGTTGACCTCAAAGCCATGGCGCTTTTTCAGCCAGCCCATCACCGCGTCATAATAGGGCTGCTGGCGCACACCGTAGCCGTAAACCGGATGGGCGGCGCGCTTCTGTACAGCCTCCACGATGCAGGGGGCGCAGGCGAAATCCATGTCCGCCACCCACATGGGGATCACATCGTCCCGGCCGAAATAGTCCATATCGCAGTCCCACTTAAAGGAGAAGGTATTTCTGCGATTGATGGGGGTATCAAAATCGTATCTCATGCAGCGCCACCAACCAGTGCAACGACGATCCACAGAATGATGGACACTGCCGCCGCCAGCAGCGCATAGGGAAGCTGGGTGCGGACGTGGTCAATGTGGTCGCAGGCGGCGCCCAGAGAGGAGAGCACCGAGGTGTCGGAAACGGGGGAGCAATGGTCGCCGAACAGACCGCCGCTGACAACGGCGCCCACAGCGGCGTAGACCAGCGTACCCAGCTGACCGCCGGTGAAGGAGTAGGCCATGGGAACGGCGATGGGAATGCAGATGGCGAAGGTGCCCCAGGAGGAGCCGGTGAAGAAGGAGATCACGGCGCCCGCGATGAAGGTCACAGACAGGAACAGGGCGGGGGTCATCCAGCTCTCGCAGACGCCCAGCAGGAAGTCGGCGGCGCCCATAGACTTGGTGATGGTGTTGATGCAGTAGGCCAGGGCCAGGATCAGCGTGGCGGACATGACGCTCTTCATGCCCTGCACGGCGGTGCTCACCAGATCGGTCACGCTCTTAAACACCTTGCGGATGCTCAGCTCGATGGACATATAGATCACGGTGATGATGAAGCACTCCAGGATCTTCACGCCGCCCTTGGCGATGTACGTCCAGATGGCGGTGGCTACCAGAATCATGATGGGGACCAGGAAGTCCAGCATGACGTTGGGCTTTACATCACTGTCGTTGCCCTTCTGCAGCTCCTCCAGCTCGGTGCCCATCATGGGAACGGCGCCGTCACGCAGCAGCTTGCCGGTGGTGCGGGCGCGCTGCTCCGCCTTGCGCATGGGCCCGAAGTCGGGGAAGATCTCCAGTGCGGAGAGCAGTGTGATGAGCACCATCAGAATCGCGTAGAAGTTAAAGGGGATGGCGCTGATGTAGACGCTCACGCCCTGCTCGTTAGAGGTCACGGGGCCGCCCAGATCCGCCACCAGACCGGCCACGTAGGCGCCCCATGCCATGAAGGGCATCAGGGTACACACGGAGGCGCAGGTGGAGTCGAGGATGAAGGCCAGCTTCTCTCTGGGCACACGCATCTCATCCGTCAAGGGACGCATGACCACGCCGCGCAGCAGGGGGCTCATGTAGTCGTCGATAGTGAACAGGCCGATGAACCAGGTGGCCAGCTTTACGCTGCGGGGGGATTTCACCTTACCGGCGATCATCTCCGCAAACGCCTTGACCACGCCCGCCTTCATGAAGAACGCGATCATAATGCCGATGAATACCTGAATGAGCAGGATCCAGATGAAGTCCTCGTTGCCCAGAGCCTCCTCCGCCAGAGCGGAGAAGCCGAAGGCGGGGTCATGCCCCAGCAGCAGAACGCCGGAGAGACAGCCCATGAACAGGGCAAAGACCGCGTCCTTCTTCCAAAATGCCAGCAGCAGGGTAAGCGCAAGGGGAATCAATGACAAAATACCGTAGTTTGCAGCTTCCATTACAAATACCTCCTTAAAAATATAACGCGCGGGGGGGGGGGGATGACATTGAGCCTCCCTTCTGATAACTTTGTTACATTCCTGATTATAATTTATCACACTGCCCTTGTCAACCTTACATAAGTGACAAGAAGTTTGATAATTTTTTGTCTAAATCGCTGTTTCAAAGGCTATTTTCGCCTTGGCCTGCAAAAAAAATGTTACATCCTCCCCAAACTTTCCGGCATATTAGGTGTTGATTTATCCATTCATTTTCGATATACTGACTTTCAACAGAACTATGTGACAGTTTTTTATCAGGCAAGAATTATTGTTGAGAAAGTAGGGATACAGTGAGCAACTACGCCAGTCTTGAGCGATACATTCCTCTGGTGGAATTTATGGGGAAGATCTGCGGAAAGAATTATGAGATCATCCTCCATGACGTTTCCACGCCGGAGCGCTCGGTGATTGCCGCCTGCAACGAGCATCTCAGCGGCCGCCGCGTGGGCGACCCCATGACGGAGTTGGCCAAGGAACTGCTGCGAACCGGAGCCTATAAGGAGCACGACTATGTGGCCAACTACGAAGGCCGCACCCGGGGAGGCAAGCGTTTCGTCTCTTCCACCTATTTCATTAAGGAAAAGGGCCATCTGGTGGGGCTGATCTGCGTGAACCACGATGTGGAAGATATTCTGGTGCTCTCGGAGCATCTCTCCAACCTGCTCCATTCCTTTTCTCTTCCGCAAGAGGAGGAAAGCTCCACCTATACCGAAAACCTGGATGATTCCATCCCGGAGCTGTCCAGCAATCTGATCCACTCCACCATCCTCGGCTATGGTATCCCCTCCGATGCCATGCATACCGCCGACAAGCTGGAGATACTCCGCTCTCTGGAAGCGCAGGGCGTATTCCAGACCAAGGGCTCCGTCGGACAGGTCGCCAGGGAACTGCACATCTCCGAACCCACGGTCTACCGCTACCTGCGGCGTATCCGCAGCGAAGCAACATGACCTTCCGCCGCGGCGCTTCACCCGCGGGCGGGACGCTCTGACGTCTCGATGCGTAAAGCGGCCGGCCACGGCTACGGCGTTCTGACAAAGACCCCGGAGCTTGTCCGCGAGGAGATCGAGGGCATGATGGCCGAGGCTGTGGCGGCGGCAAAGACAGCCGCACCTCCGGCGCTTCCCGATCACTTCCACGTGGAGGTCACCTATGTACACCATTATGACGCCTATGGATGCTCCCACTATCCCGGCGCCAGCCTCATCTCTCCCACCACCGTGGCCTTTGATGCCGATGATTACGGTGCTGTGCTGCGCTTTTTCTACTTTGTGATCTAAGAAACGGAGGTATATGCTATGGCTGTTATTGCCTATCAATACCGCGGTGATCTGGTGGATCAGATCCACCGGGGACACATCGCGGTAACGGATCACACAGGCAAGATCCTTTGGAAGCTCGGTGATCCGGAGCGTCTTACATTTGCCCGCTCCTCCGCCAAGCCCCTTCAGGCGATCCCCGTGGCAGAGAGCGGTGCGCTGGAGCATTATAGCATTACCCCGCAGGAACTGGCCGTCATCTGCTCCTCCCACAACGGAGAGCCCTTTCATGTAAAGGCCGTGGAGAGCATCCTGCACAAGGCCGGGCTCTCCCCCGATCAGTTGTGCTGCGGGTCGGAATACCCCATGTATGTCCCCGCCGAGGACGCCTTGAAGATCGCCGGCATCCCCCGGGCGCCCATCTACTGCGACTGCTCCGGAAAGCACGCCGGTATGCTCATCACCGCCCGCCATTTAGGGGAATCCCTGGAGAACTATATTTCTCCGGAGCACCCTGTTCAGCAGCGTATCCTCTCGGTGTTCGCTGAAATGTGCGGCGTAGAGACCTCCGAAGTCCATCTGGCCGTGGACGGCTGCGGCGTTCCGGTCCACGCGCTGCCCCTTTACCGGCTGGCACAGGGCTACGCCCGCATGTCCCTCCCCACGCTTTTCACCCCCACCCGGGCCGCTGTCCTCCGGCGCATCACATCCGCCATGACAGCACATCCGGAAATGGTGGCAGGAACCGATCGCATCTGCACGCAGCTGATGGCCGCCTTCGGCGACCGAATCTTCTGTAAATCAGGCGCCAGCGCATTCTATGCCGTGGGCATCAAGGATAAGGGGATCGGCATTGCCCTCAAAATGGAGGACGGCGCCTCCTCCATCGTCCCGTATGCCATCCTCTCAGTTCTCACCCAGCTTGGCGTCATCACGCCGGAGGAAGCCTGCTCTCTGCCCCGCTACCACGACAAAAGCCTTTACAACAACCACCACGCCGTTGTGGGCCGCACCGAGCTGGCCTTTCAACTGGAGCAGCTCTGCTAACGGCACGGGCTGCACGCAAAACAGAGCGCATCTGTCCTCTTGCCAGAAAGCAGCATAAACAAAACCACCCGCTTGGCGGGTGGTTTTGTTTATGTCGGCATGGTGCTCCGGATAAAGCGTTTCCCCGATTTCCGGGCATAGGTCGAATGGTATGCTCTTGCGAAGGCGCACCGCTTCGCGGTCATACGCTCATGTGATTCGATTATTGTTATACCGCATGTAAATACAAAAATCCCGTCTGTCCAAAGAAGGTGACTTCTTGAAACAGACGGGATGTATGATTTCTGTGACTTATCGGACTCCTGTGCGCAGCACGATAAGCCTGCCGTCTGATTGGAAAAGACAGCAGGAACAGCATGCGGTATTCACAATGATCTGCTTTCTGTGCGCATTCGTAGGGAGGGACAGGTTACTTACAAAGAAGTTGGCGCCGACCTGTTGGAGAGTTGTATCGAAGTTGTTAGCGAGTAGACTCGAAAATCGCGCTGTATCAACGGTTTGCGGCGTTCAGGCAAAAGAAAAATCCCACCTCAAATGAGGTGGGATTTGGCGGAGACTGCTGGACTCGAACCAGTGACCTCCTGCGTGTGAAGATACGATGAGCGCCGGAAAGCGTTGTGCCACAACGCTTTCCGGCGCTTTTGCGTGCTTTCGGCCCGGTGGGCGATCCACTGTGTCCGGCTGTATCCAACTGCTTTTTTCCGCGTTTGGGTCACGGTTTGGGTCAAGCCCCGCGACGGTGCAGAAATGACCACGCTGTAATTAAAGAATAGGCGTGCCGCCTATCGACTTCCTTCAAAACAGTCAAATCCTGTGGCCGCGCACCCATTGGAGAAGCGAGTCGTAGTCCATTGTGCCGGAGGCAACGGATAATCCGACCTCCACAACTTCCTCATTGGTACACTCCATGTGTATCCCGTTCACTTCCAGAAACGTCAGCATAACGTACATGCCGATGCGCTTGTTGCCGTCCACAAAAGCGTGGTTGGAGATGAGCGTATAGCCGAGCCGTGCGCCCTTTTCCTCCTTGGTAGGATAGAACTCCTGCCCGTCAAAGCCGGCAAAGGCATTCTCCAATGCGGAATCCAGCAGGGCTTCATCCCGGACACCGATACTGCCGCCTGTTTCCTGGGCGATGAGCTTGTGGAGCAGCAGCACCTTATCTTTCGAAAACTTGATCATTTCGCAAGCTCCATAAATGCGGGCTTGTACTTTTTCAGGATGCGCGCCGCCACAACGTCGATCTTCTCATCATCGGTCATATCGATCATGGGGGACACATCCAGATCCACCAGCATATACTTGGGCTTATTGTTCTTGAAAATCACCGCCTGCCCGTTCTTCTCGGCAATGCGCGTTACCCGCGAGAAGTTCTGATTCGCTTCGGTGACCGAAACGATCGTCTTTGTATCAATGGTCATGGTGAACACCTCCTATGCTTATTATACCCGCATATAGGTAAAAATCAACCTATAATTTACACATTATTTGGCGTTCGTAACCAACCGCAGAATGCGGTTATTCCTTCGCTGCGTCTTGCCTTGTCAGTGCGTCCATGACCTTGTGATATGGGCGGCATTATCTGCTGTTTGGATGAGTCCGGTTCCACCGAAGGCGAAGCTGCGGCATGGGGTAAGGCGGTGGCCATGACCCTGTTGGAGATCGCCGCAAAGAGCCGAAGGCGCTTTGCGCTGATCCATTTTGCCGGAAGCAGTAGTTGTCAAGTGGACATATTCCGTCCGGGCGAATACTCACTGGAGGATAAACTGACTGCTGCGGAAACATTCCTCGGCGGCGGCACCAACTTTGAACGCCCCATCCGTGAAGTGATCCAATTGATGGACACTGAGGGCTTTGAAAAGGCCGATGTGGTTTTCATCACGGATGGCGAATGTGAGTTGCCCGATGCCTGCCAGCAGGAATTGCAATCAGCGCAGGCCACATATCATTTCACGGTAACAGGCATTTTGTTGGACGAGGGGCAAACTGCTATGGATTTCAGCCTGGAGCCCTTTTGCCAGAAGATTTACCGAACCAGTGAGCTGACGGATAATGCTGTTGTGGAATCGGTGATAGGCTTGCTGGTGTAGCGCATGACATTATGGCGAGTATTACGGCCTTTGGGAGGGTTCGAGCGGCGCCAAGTGTGATACCCTGGCGGTCAGCGCCACAGATGGCGGCATGTACTTCACCTTCTACAAGGACGGCGAGATCATGGCCAGCGGCTGCGCCCAGGTCATTGAGGAATACGACCAGCTGTACTTTTTTAATGAGTACGATGGCTGCGCCTATTTGACCCGGGGCGGCGCCACTGAGCTGGCCATCGAATCCTTGGGTACCTACACCATAAGCGGCTCCGGCAGCAACGGCGCAGACGAAGCTTTTGCCGACATCGCCGATGTGTGGTACCCGGATGGTGAGAAGGACGGCCTCAGCTGTATCGTCATCCTGTCCGATGGCCAGTGGGGCCTGGGGGAGCGCACTCAGGCCGGGGAGGACTTTGTCACCGTGGACCGCGGCCAGATGGAGCAGGATCCGGACGACGCGGACCAGTATTACGCCCGCTCCAGCGCCTTTGATGACGTCACCTATGATATGCACACCACCGCTGAAAAGGACCTCCTCTGGTGGGGCGGGGAAAATGACACCTACCTGCGCCAGGCGGACAGCCAGTAAGCGGGCATTGCCCCCATGCGTCCATGCCGATAAGATAAAAAGCTCCGCTCCTTCGCCTGGCGGCGAAGGAGCGGAGCTTTTTATCTTATCTTGCGGCAAAGCCACATGGCCTACACAGAATTTCTGTTACAGGATCACCAGCTTGTGGCTGCATTTCTTCTGCAGAACCTCTGCCACATCCCGGCTTAGCGCATCCAAGGGGGCGCCGTTTAGGGAGCGAATCTCCAGCCTGCAGGCCTGTTTTCCCGTGCAGAGGCCGGTTATCAGGTCTATAAAAGCCTCCGCTACGCGCACCATGGGTACGCATGTTGGCATCTGCGCAGGCAGGATAGGCTGCAAATAGGCCAGGTCCGAGAGCTGGCGTTGTGTCAGATGGTCGCTCCAGGTGATCTGATTGCTTTGGCAAAGCGCCTTCAGCACCTGGGACATCCAGCCGCCGGGAAGGGACGGAATGGTGCAGACCTCCAAATGCAGCACATTTTCCTCCACATCCCTGGTTTTCTGCAAACGGAACTGCTTGCTCAGCTCCTGCAGCTCCGGAGAGGGCTCGGCCCCCACATCCCGCAGCAGCCGGCTATAGAACATCTGATAGTACTGCACGGCATCCCGCCAGGCGCTCCGCCGGATCAGTATCTCCAAACGGATTTTTGCAATATCCTCGTTATAGGGGTCGATCTCCTCGCAGGCAGACATGAACTGCAGGCAATCATCATCCAGTGCGTTTTCATAGGTCAGCCGAATCAAGCGGTGATAGACCACCAGCTTTCGGTTTTCCAAATAGTACCGGCGCTGGATGATATACTCCAAAAAATTCTCGCAATTGTGCAGGCTGCAGTTTTCAAAAAAGTCACCCCGGAACAGGGATAGCAGATGCTTCAGCTCGGCGATGGAGTTGATATCCTCGAGAGCGGCCTGCTCGATCTCAGATATATCGCACAGGAAGCTGAAGTTGGGATTGACTTTGATAACATCCTTGGACACCAGCAGAAGCGACTCACCATCCGCCTGCACGAGGGCCTTTTTGATCTGCCAAAGGTTGAAGCGCAGGTTATATTTGGCGGCATCATCGCTGCTTTCGCTCCAAAGATAGCTGATGATGTCGCTGCGGCGCATTTGCCGGGTCGCCTTCATCAGGACCAGGGCGATGATAGCGGCAGCCTTGCTGCTGATCTGATCGCTGACATCCGCACCGTCCAGCAAAAATCGGGGCCCGCCCATAAACGTAATATACAACATACTCATACATTCCGGTCAAATACGACCCGTCCGTCTTTGATGGTCATATCCACTTGAACGTCCTTCAGCTGCCGCAGATCCATCTGCGTTATATCCCGGTCCAGGATCACAATATCGGCGTCCTTCCCCTCACGGAGGCTCCCCTTTTTCTTTTCCAAAAAGAGGGCATAAGCCCCAAGGCTTGTATACATCTCCAGTGCCTCCTGCAGCGTTACGCTATTGGCGGCAACAGGATGGTTGACGGCGTAGTGGATGCCCTGGAAGGGATTGGGGTTGGTGATGGGTGGATCCGAACCGCCGCAGATGGTAATGCCGCTGTCGATAATCCGGCGAAATTGGTTGGTAGTGCCGTAACGATCGCCCAGGCGCTGCTGATACATACCGCCAGGATAGCCCCACAGCCCCTCATAGGCGGGCTGCATGCACAAAATGACACCCAGGCGGGCAGCCCGCTGCATCTGGGAGGGTGTTATAAGTTCCGCATGCTCAATGCGGTGGCGCATGGAGCGCACGTCATAGTGTTTCGCGGCGGCCTCCAGCACCTGGAGCACGGTCTCGATGGCGGCGTCGCCAATGGCGTCAAAGCCAATCTGCAGATTGTTTTGGCAGCACTCCATGGTAAAATGTGTCAGCGCATCCTGAGTCATGTAGATCCGCCCCTTCCGATGGGGCTCATCGGCATAGTCAAAGGAAAGGGCCGCTGTCCGGCCGCCCATGGTGCCGTCGATATACAGGGCGCCGCCGATATGCTTGAGGCCGTGCTGCAGGGCACGCTTATACTCGGTGGTCTGATAGAAAATCTCTATGGTCAGAGGATAGCGGTCCTTATAGCGCACCAAGAACTCACTGGTGCGCAGAGGGCTCTGCTCTGCCTTGGCGCCCCGGTACTCCATGGCGGCCACGGTGGTAAGGCCATGGGAAAAGGCCATGCCCACTGTGCGGGCGGCAGCAGTATCAAAGTCATCATAGGAATAGGCATCCAGCACGTTGCCCTCCAGCCGGTTTTCCGCCTGATTGGTGAAGACACCTGTGGGAATACCGTTGTCATCCATATGGATGCCCGGCAGGGTAAAGGGAATCTTATTATACAGGATGCCCACGGTATTGAGGATAATGGTGTGATAGTCTAAGGAGAAGATCAGAACCGGCTTATCGGCGCAGTAATGATCCAGGACCTTGCGATCCGGAAGGGCCTTTTCCTCCAGGCGGCTGCTGTCCAGCCGATAGGCAGTGACAACGCTGCGGCTGGCCGCCTCACGCCGGATAATCTGACCGATCTCATCATAATTGCGCACATGGGACAGATCTACATACCCGCACTCCAAGCCGATACGCACCACCTGAAAGTGGTTATCAATAAACCCCGGCAATACCGTCCGGCCCCCGGCATCAATGATCTGCACGGTGCCAGAGATATACTCCGGGTCGCACTTTCCCACGCCCAGGCGGGCAATCTTGCCGCCCTGGGTCAAAAGCCAATCGGCGCGTACATCTCCATCCATACAGAGGATCTTCCCGTTTTTGATGAGTAGGTCTCGTTGATCCATGGCATTTGCTCCCATTCTACAGTGTTCTTTACAGAAAGAAGTATAGCAGACTCCGCCCGAAAAGAGAAGCCTCTATTCCGCTGTTTCTATGATGGCGGTGACGCCAGTGTGTACCTCGCCGTCGTGGAGCGTCACATGGCCCACACGCACACCCGGCACATCCGTAATCAGGTTGCGGGGACCATGATCCATGTAACCAAACTTCAGACCGTAGCTGCTCTCTACACCCATAATCTTATTTCCTCCTATTTTCTTGCTTATGCAACAAGAGGGCCGCCCGTTCAGCTCGCACAAACACACGCACTGAACGAGCAGCCCTGTCGCTTTTCGTAATCGTTACTTCTTATAAACTACCTTGCCGCCCACAATGGTCATTACGGGCAGGATGTCCTTGATCTCCATGGGATCCACGGTGAAGATATCCCGATCCAGCAGGACCATATCTGCATAATAGCCGGGTTTCAGGCGGCCCTTGACGTCCTCCTGAAACTCCGCGTAGGCGCTCTCCTTGGTGTAGGCGTCAATAGCCGTTTCCACATCCACGCACTCGCCGGGATAGAAGCCGCCGGAGGGACGGCCCTGTCTATCCTTGCGGGTAACGGCCATGTAGATATTGGTGAAGGGGTTGCAGTCCTCCACAGGGCAATCGGTGCCGTAGGACAGATGCACGCCCATGCGCAGAAGGGTGCCGAAGGCGTAGGAGGTGGAAGCCAGCTCCTTGCCGCACAGCTTTTCCACGATATTCATATCGTAATCCAGGAAAATGGGCTGGGCAAACACCAGAATATCGTCCTTGGCGATGCGCTCCAGCAGGGCACGGTCGGTAATCTGGCAGTGAACAACGGCGTGGCGGAGCTTGTTCTTGCCGTCCACGAAGGCCCGCTCATAGCACTCCACAGTGCGGCGCACGGCCTCGTCACCGATGCAGTGGGTAATCACCTGCAGATTGTGCTCCTTTGCCAGCTGGCAGTAGCGGTCCATATCCTCCACGGTGATCCACTCCAGGCCGTGGTTTTCCGGATCGCCCACGTAGCCGTGGGACATAAGACCCGTGCGGGCGCCCAGGCTGCCGTCCTTAAACAGCTTCAGGGGGCCCAGGGTAAGCCAGGAGCCCTTCTTATACTCGCCCACGGCGTACTCGCCCCGGGTCAGGTACTCCTCGAAATCCTCCAGGTTGTTGAAGCAAACCTGATGGCGATAGCGAACCTTGCCCTCGCCGTTATCATACATCTCGTGCAGCAGGCGGAAGGCAGCAGGGGTATCCAGGAAGGTGGTGCCCACATCGTTGCTCTGGACGCTGGTGAGACCGTGGGAAACCGCATAGTCCATGGCATCCTTCATGAACTCATGGCGCTCCTCCAAAGTAAACTCCGGGATGAGACGCTTGGCGATATTGCAGCCGTTGCCGGTGAAGATGCCGTTGGGCACGCCATTTTCATCGGTGAGGCAATCCTCGCCCTTGCACTTGTCTATCTCGCCGGTGCTTTGCAGGATCTCCAGGAGCTTGCTGTTGACGGAGACAATGTGTCCGCAGACACGCTCCAGCACGATGGGATAGTCGGTACTGATCTTGTCCAGGTCATGCCGGTCGGGCAGGCGGCCGCCGTCGGTGAAATAGTCCTGGTTCCAGCCGATGGCATGGAGACCGTTTTTCACACGCTGGGGGTGCTCCTGGGCGAACTTGCGGCATACCTCGATCAGCTCCGCAATGGACTTTACATCGGCGATATGGGCCTGGTTCAGCGTCTCGCTGAACTGGGCAAAGTGCATATGAGAATCATTGAGACCGGGGATCAGGGTCCGGCCGCCGCAATCCACCCGGGTGGCGTCAGCCGGGGCATCGGCCAGCAGGGCATCGCTGCTGCCTATGCGGCGGATGATGCCGTCCTCAACCAAAACTGCCTGCTCATAATGACCCTTTTCCACATAGACCTTGGCATTATAATACAGCTCAGCCATTATTAGCCTCCCCATTCTCCTTATTCTCCCCCGCTTCCTTCTTCAGCTTACGGTCAAAAATCAGGTAAACAACGGCGCCGATAGCGGGCACGATGAAGCCGAGGGAGCCCAGGAAAGGATTCTCAATGGCGGAGTTGACGAACAGGGCCACGAACACAATGGCAGTGAAGATGATGGACACGGGATAGAGCCACACCTTGTAGGGACGCTCGATATTGGGGAACTTCTTGCGCAGGATGGGCACAGCCAGAACGATCATGACATTGAAGAGCAGATTGCACAGCACCACCATGTCGGTCAGCTCGCTCAGGTTACGCAGCAGCACCAGGGCGCTGGAGATGACAGCCTGGACAAGGATGGGCACATAGGGGATCTTCTGCTTATTCAGCTTGGTGAAGCTCTTGAAGAAGTGGCCCTCCTTGGCCATGGCATAGTACATTCTGGGCTGGGCCAGGATGAGGCCGTTGAGGCTGCCGAACATGGCCAGAACCATGCCCACGGTAACCACCACGGCACCTGCGCTGCCCAGCAGCTTCTTGGCAACCGCCGTACCCAGATACAGGTCGCCGGCGTCGATCATGGCGGCGATCTCCTCGTGGGGCAGAACCTTCATGATGGCGAAGTTGAAGAGGGTGTAGAGAATCGTAACGCCGCCGATGCCGATGATAAGGGCCAGGGGCAGATTCTTGCGGGGGTTCTTCATTTCCTCGGCCACGGTGTTCAGGTTGGTCCAGCCCTCATAGGCCCAGAGGGAGGCCACCACGGCCAGAGCGATCATGCTGAAAACGCTGGTGTTGTTCTCGGCGGCATAGACGCCGGCAGAGCCAAAGGACAGGTCGGGGGTAACATGGCCGACAAACAGGGCGGCCAGCAGAATGATGGCAACGGGCACCATCTTGGCAATCATGGAGACATTCTGCACCACGGAGGCCAGCTTAACGCCCACCATGTTATAGGCAGTGATACCGAAGATGAGTACAACGGCGGCAATCTTGCAGCCAAAGTCGCTGAGGTGGAAAATGGGCTGGAACACGCCCATCAGAGCCAGGGCCAGAGCAGCCACGGAGCCGGGGCCGCCGATGAGCCAATCCACAAAGCCGTTCATGAAGCCCACGATGGGATGATAGGCCTCATTCAGGTAGACCACACGGCCACCGGATTGGGGCATGGCCGCGCCCATTTCCGCATAGGCCAGACCGCCAAACAGGGAAATGACACCGCCGATGATCCAGCACAGCAGAGCCAGACCGCTGTTCATGCCCACGCGCTGCAGCACATAGGCGCCCAGGTAGAAGATACCGGAGCCAATCATGATACCAGCAATAATGCTAACACCACCAAAGGCACCTATTTCTCGCTTGAGTTCTGTTTTTTCTGTTGTCAAATCGTTGATAGTTTCTTTTTTCATGGGATGCGCCTCCTTTTCCAGCTATAAAAATAGCCTGAATGTAAATTTATTGTAAAGTATTTCCGTTCCCAAAGGTGTTTATAAAAAAACTTTTCTTCATTTTTGATCTAAACGGTTTATTAAACTCAAATAAAACATCTCGGATTCTTTATATGCCTCCAAGCAAAAAGCTTGCCCGGGGGCGGAAGGGTCTATCTCACCCGCTCGGAACATATCGGTGTATTTCCTGGTGTTGGCGGCGGCGTACCCCATCTCTGAGAACGGTGAGATAGCATCCGCACCCCGTGGTGCAGGAGGATAATGTGTTATTTCGGTATGAACCGTCGTATTTAAAAAATCGCCGCGATCTGCAAACTGTTTTTTTGCAGAACATTGACACGAATTGGCAACTGATCAACGGTTGGCGTCCGCCCTGTGATTTTGATAGATTTGATAAATCGGAGATAAACCTCGATGGCGGTAATATATTGACCCTGCCGTGTAGTGAAAAAGTGATTATCGGAGATCGCGTTTTTTCTGAAAATCCCGAATACGGAAACGCTGAATTGATAAGGAAGCTGGAGACATTTTTACATAGGAAAGAGGTTGTTATAATTCCGTCACTCGAAAAAGATATCACCGGTCATGCAGACAATATGGTTCGTTTCTTGGACGGTCAGACCGTAGTATGCGTAGAATCTGATAGCATTGGACGGCAGCTGCAAACGATACTGCAATATCACGGTTTGGATGTGCTGGAATTCCCCTCCGCACCGGCTGAAGACAGAAGCGGAGTGAGGAGCTATTTGAATTATCTTGAAACCGATGAAGCGGTGTTTTTGCCCGTATTCGGCATAGATACAGACACAAAGGCCATAGCTGCCGCCGAAAAGCTCTTTTCAAAACCGGTCGAACCGGTAATGATCCCGCACCTTGCCGCTGACGGTAGCGGCCTGCACAGCATCAGTTGGGGCATGTCCTACTGAGTTTGCATTTGGGCAGATTAGCAAGGAAAATGTATTATGGCGAAAAAACGAGGATAGAAACACAAAATGGCAAGATTCTTTGCTAAAGAAGTATACGGAGGGTGCGGTTCCACTGAACCGCACCCTCCTTGTATTTACGACTCCTTCAGCCACCGCTGGAATTCCTCTGCGGTGATGCTACCTTCGTCACATCTCTTTTTCTGCTCTCTGGCCTGCTCGCTCCACGCGTAAAACTCGCTGTCGCTGATACGCCCGGCCTTGATCCACGCGAAGCGTCGCTTGTACTCCCTGCGGTAGACCTTGAACACCGGATCGTCCGCCTGCTTCAGCGTCCACTGCTGGAATGCCCCCATCGCACGGCAGCTGGACTGACCGTCGAGCGGTGTGCGGTCGCAGTACTCCGCGCTGACGCGGCCTGTCTGGGCAAAGTACCGCCCGCAGTTTTTGCAGCGACGCACGGTGATGCTGCGCTCCACGCAAGTCTGCAAAGAATAGCTGATCATATCCGCCACAGAATTCGCGTACAGCACCGGCGCACAAGCATCGCCACCCACCGGCTCGAAGCGTGTGGTCAGCAGGCGAAACGGAAACAGCGTTGCGTCACTGGGACGGTCAGGCTGGTCGAAATGATAGTATCGCATGATTTGCTGGCTGGGTTCACGCCCAGCCTTGTCTATATCCAGTATCAACTCGAAGAAACGCTGGATCTGCTTCTGATACAGCGGCAGCTCCTCCGGCAGCGTCCGCAGCTCATTTAATGCCTCTGATACCGCAGTCGTGGCGTTCTCAAAACCTACGGAATGGAGATAGAACCACTTGGTATACAGCACACGGAAGAAGCTGTGTGTATCCGCCAGCCCACCCAGCTTGACCATGGCGTTGGTCACACGCTCGCGGTCGAGACTCTCCAAGTCATCGGAGATACACCGAAGCACGATGGCAACCTTCCCGATGTCCATTTCTGTGAAGGACAGCAGCGACTCTAAGAAAGGAAAGACCTTTCGCTGCGACGGTGCTCCCTGCGTGCCAAAGGCATCGCTCTCAATGACCTCGTGCCTTCCAGGGAAATACATTTTACAGTACCACATAGTGCCCTCCAATTATGGACTAATTGTAAATATTGCTCGACAGCGTTGACAGGATATGCCGCCTCTGTTATGATAGACTCAAGCTAAATGTCTAATCGATATTGCAATTAGTCTACACCATCCGCGCAGCCATGTCAACAGGAATCGGAGGTATGTATTGAACTTGCAAAACAACAAACTGAAAAACTTCACACCGCTGCCCAATGAGATATTCTCTCTGCATTTAAGCACCGGCGAGCTGGCCACCTATACAGCTTCGTCATGCTGAGCTCTGGCGGTAAAACGGTAAAGCTGTCCACGCCGGGGATGAGCGCCAGCGTCCGTCCGTTGTCCCATTTCATATGAAACTGCCCGGCGTCGTCAATATAGTCCAGTTTCCCCGTCGTGCCAGCTTCCATCGGTGCGTACGGATCCTGCATGGAGTCCAGCCGGATGCGTGTACCCACAGGGTACTGCTTCCGCAGGAACGCCAGCAGCTCCCGATTTACGTTCATACTAAATTCCTCCCATCGTCTGTGTGTAGTCTTCCATTTCACAGTGGTTTTCCTCACCAAGAAAGTCAAGCAGAATGTCATCTGCTGCCTTGCGGATAGCGGGATCGTCTGTCAGGACTTCATAGCGAAACCCTGTGGTATCACGGTAGGGCAATTCCTCCCGGATGCAGTCCAAAAAGTCGTCGGCATCGTCGTAGAAGATATCATCGTCCCCTACGAAGGTCACCTTGCCGAAAATGCTTATAGTTATCTCACCTCCGTTCTCTCGCAGTACACCACATATCGCTGTCGCCCACCGCTGGCGTAGGGATGGCAGGTCAGCAGCGTCAGCAGATCGTGTCCTTGCTGTATCTTGATTTTATCCACCTCGTGGGGCTGGATGATTTGAATGTCGGCCACGGTATAGGTCAGTGTTTCCCATAGATTTGTCAGCGTAACGGTATCGCCAATCTGTAAGCGGTCTATATGCCGGAAGTAGTCCGCACCGCGCCATCCACGGTGGCCTGCGATGACCTGGATCGCACCCTTGTCTGCGGCGTTGCGGTACCTCTCCTTGCCTGTCGGACGGAAAGGCGCTAAAATATGACGATGACTCCGTTTATCCTCGGGCGTTTTGCGCTGCCACATTCACCGTTGAAAAAACTGTAACCTGTCCACCGCTTTTTGCAACTTACTGGGTGAGAGCTCTTAAAGGAGGCCGTCATGGAAGACGAAAGAATCATTGATCTATACTGGCAGCGAAGTCAGGAGGCCATCTCCCGTACCGATGAAAAGTACGGCAGGCTTTGCACGAAAATTTCTCTCAATATCCTATCCAACGCGCAGGACGCGGAAGAATGCGTGTCTGATACATACATGGCCCTATGGAACAGCATTCCCCCACAGCGGCCAACGTGTTTTCAGGCTTTTGCGGCAGCCATTGTCAGAAATCTCAGCCTGATGAAGTTGCGGGAGCAGTACGCCCGGAAACGCGGCGGCGGTGAGTTTGATCTTGTATTGGACGAGCTGAAGGACACCATCGCTTCCGGTGATTCCGTGGAAGCGGAATGCGAGAGGAAGGAGTTTGCCGCGGCGGTCAATCAATTTCTTTGCACACTCTCAGCAGACGACCGAAATATCTTTGTGTGCCGCTACTGGTTCTTTGCTTCCATAGCGGACATTGCCTTGAGGTTCAAGTGTTCACAAAGCAAAGTAAAAACCTCACTTTTCCGAACCAGGCAGAAATTACGGCTATATTTATCTAAGGAGGGATTGCTATGACATCGTTTGACTTTCTGTCCGGGTTCAACAATATTGATCCGAAGTTTATACTGGATGCCATCGACCTGATGCAGACGGTTGAGGCATCTGATGCCGAAAAGGAGATTATGAACATGGAAAACTATACGATTCACAAAAAGAGAACTGTCAGAAGATCGGTACTGGTGGCGGCGGCTGTCATAGCGCTTTTGTGCGCCATGTGCGTGGGAGCCTACGCGGTGAATCTGTTTGGTATCAGAGACGCTGTGATGGGCAGCCAGATCGTTTCCGACCACTATGTGGACGGCGAGTACGCAGGCAAAAAGCTGGATGACGGAATGACCATCAGTATGCAGGGCTGCATCGGCTCCCCCGAATACGAGGCCTCCCGCGAGTTCAACGCCTTCCTCAGCGCCTACGAAGCAAACGGCTATAACGGAGATGCGCTGCACCAGCCTCTGGGCGACTGGGGCGAAGCCCATCGAAGGCTCTACAACGGCCTTTACACGGAAACGCTGGTCAACAAGTTCCTTGAGATCAGTGAAAAATATGAGCTTACACCGTGGGACGAGCTATACGAAGGCTCTGGATATGCGAGCTTTTGCGAGATCATCGGCAGCGATGGCTTTTTGACAATGGAAAACCCGTCACGGCAGAGTATCCCTGAATATCGGGTATGGAACGACGGTTCCTTCTCCTTCGGGGATGATTGGTGTACGGGCGGCGAGGAGGAAAGCTTCTGCACCATCGCCATAAACCGTCGGGTAAAGGGAAGCATGAGCATCGACTGCCTTTCTCTGGATGATGCCCATGAATACCATGAATGGTCGTATACCACCGCGCGTGGCGAGACAGTGTCTGTTTACTCCGGCAACCATCAGTTCATTGTCCTTTACAACGGCGAGAACGCATTTATCAGCCTGGTTTCTCAGCCGGGTGACTCTCTCGGCGATGACGAGATCAAAGCATATGTGGAAAGCGTTGATCTCTCTGCGCTGGATATAATCGGTCATATCAACCTGCCGGCATAAGCCCGCCCCGATTGCGGCAAACTGCTGGACAACCACCAAGGGAGGGACGGAAGTCCCTCCCTTGGTGGTTACTGGCCTTAGGTGGATCACAGCTTGGTTTTTGGATGTCGGTCAGGCTGCCGGTGTTCTTGCTGGTGGAGGAGCACGCAAAGCACCCACACAGTCCCTACCAGTTTGTGTCGCCCAAGACCGGCACCATGTTCGACCCGGATTCCTTCCGGCACACCCATGAGAAGATCCTGAAGGCCATCGGTGCGGAGCACATCAGGTTTCATGACCTCAGACACACCTTCGCAACGCTGCCCCTCAAGTACGGCGTGGACGTCAAGACGCTGTCCGGCGCACTGGGACACTATGACGCGGGCTTTACCCTCAGCACCTACACCCACGCCACGGAGGAGATGAAACGTGACGCCGCCGACACCATCGGCAGCGTCATCAGCCAGACCATGTAGCCCACAAAAATAGTCCGAGAGGGACGGATGATGCCATCCGCCCCTCTCCGGTGCTTTCCTGACCTCTCGGCTTTTGGGTCACGGTTTGGGTCATGCGAAAAACGCCAAAATGCCGCGTCACTATTTGAAGACATAAACAGAAAAAGTTCCTGATTTCTGACGAAATCAGGAACTTTTTGGTGGAGACTGCTGGACTCGAACCAGTGACCTCCTGCGTGTGAAGATACGATGAGCGCCGGAAAGCGTTGTGCCGCAACGCTTTCCGGCGCTTTTGCGTGCTTTCGGCTCAGTGGAACGTCCACTGTGTCCGCCTAATACTCTCCAGTCGTTTCCGCGTTTGGGTCACGGTTTGGGTCAGGCCGTATGGCGGCTCAAAAATGACCACGCTGTAATCAAAGAGTACCTTTACACTTCCTGTAAAGGCTTCGGCAGGGCTTTCCAATTTAAGTATTGATTGCCTTGTTGCCTGCACAGTAGTAGAGGTAAACCTCTTCCAGACCAATACCAGCTGCCGGTTCAAACTCTGCCGGGAGGTCATCGCCTACCAGGCGCAGCAGCTGCCCGCCTTGTCGTTGGAACAGCAGGCTCACGCTATGCTGATGCTGATACAACTCAATTTCCTCCGGTGTGCAGAACCGTTGGGCCACTTTTGTTTCAATGGAAGCGATCAATTCCTCTGGTGTGCCCGATTTCAACAGCGTTCCACTGTTCATCAGCAGCACCTGATTCGCAATACACTCCACATCACTGACAACATGGGTTGCCAGCAAGACAATATGATTCTGGGTAGCCCGGGCGATTAGCCCGCGGATCCGGATACGTTCCTGCGGATCTACTCCCGATGTAGGCTCATCCAAAATCAGGAGCGGTGGATCTCCAAGCATAGCCTGTGCCAGCAATGCCCGCTGACGCATACCGCCGGAAAACTGACCAAGCTTCCGATCTGCGGCGGCGGACAGCCCCACCTCCGTCAGCAGCCGCTCTGTCCCCTGAACCAACTCTTTGCGGGGAATGTTTTTCAGTCTGCCCATGTAATAGAGGAATTCTCTGGCTGTCATCTGCGGGTAATAGCCTTGGGCCTGCGGCATATAGCCTACCTTGGCTCGGTATCGCCCACCCAACTTTAGGATGTCAACACCATTCCACAGGATTTCACCGCAGTCGCGCCGCAGAGTGTCGGTCAACAGTTCAAACAAGGTACTCTTTCCGGCCCCATTTGCACCCAGAATACCATAGATACCCGGACCGAACTCATAGCTGAACTGGGATAGTGCCCGGATGCTCCCATAGCTTTTTGTCAATCCTTTGATTGTTAATTTCATCCTCGATACCTCAGCCACTGATGCCGCGAGGCCACCAGTGCAGTTATCCCCAGAACAGTCCACACTCCGAAGCAAAGTACACCTGCCCAGCGCACTGCCAAGCCATCCCCAGCAAGTTTTGCTGCCCAAGATACATATTCAAGTGAGGGTGCGCCCAACTGCGTTAACAGAACGGGCACCAGCAGGACGAGAGCGCTTATCCCAGCCGCTGGAAGCATGGCGGGCAGTCTGGAGGATATCCAGAGCGTCACACTGGCAGCAGATAAAAGCCCTACCAAACGGAACGCATAAAACCCGATCAGGTATACAAGCAGCGGCGTGCTGCCCAGATGGCTGTCCCAGTAGAACAAACTGTCGGCGTTGGCAGGGCAGGCGTCCCACGAACCACCGAGACTTCGAAACTGAAAGAGTTCGTATCCACTCCAAATAAGCCAAATACCGATGGACACGCATAGTGCAAGCACGGCTTTCCACCGCCAGAGTCTGGTTCGCCCCGCTGCGGTGCTGTGTAATAGCAGCTCCATCCCGTGATTTCTCTCGAGCCAGAAAACGCCGGGGATCGTCAGACACAGCGCCAACAAGGAGACGCAAGCCGACACCAGCCGAAAGTCAGTGCCAGATCCGCCATAGATCCGCTCAAAGGGCTGGTCGTCCAATAGCTGCAGATCATCGTGCCCCGCTGCCTGCATATCCAGCAGCTCCTCATACCGTGCACACAGTTCATCCAGCGCCCAGCAACGCGCGGCATAGTATTCCCAAAAGGCTGCCTTGCTGTCATCCTCCAGCGATTCAGCATAGATCTGCTTTTCCTCCTGTCTGACAGACCGGATCTGTACCAGCACAGCCTCGTCCACAGGGCCGGTGTAAGTGCTGATATACTGAACTAACTGGACTTGCTGCATATTGCTTGCTGCGGGAGGTGGTGTCTGCGACATAAGGAGTACGCCGCATACCCCCAAAAACAGTACCCCGCCACAATACAGCAGGAGCTTTTGCCACTCGTACACCAACACTGACTTGGGGTGACGAGACAGATATGCCCTTTTGCTCCGTCTTCGTCTCGGAAGGACTTTGAACACTGCGCCGTTCTGCCGCGTTCCGCGTGAGAAACGGGCGGAGATCAATGCCGCAGCCGCGCAGGCGAAGATCAACACCGCCGAAACAGCGAGCAATAGTGTCCGCTCCCTCATGGGAAACCCCAGCAGATCATAATTCAGATATCGTCCTGCCGCTTCCGCCGGAAGAAGCAGACGAAAAATATTGAAGCCGGACAATGGGTACAGTGCATCGTTCACATCATACTGCTTGAGCCAGTAAAACTCAAGCAGCAGAACAGCGCCGTACACGGTCAAGCCTAATGGAAGTGAGGGCAGCTTGGATAGTGCCAGCCATAGCAGAAGCCCTACAGCACACAGCCCTGCTGCACTGAACAGAAAATACCAGAGCAAGACGCCTCCGACCGTAGCCGATGCGGCCCAACGCTGGAAAAAAGGTATGGACTGCGCCGGAGCGTCTAAAAACAACGGCTGGCGATAGAGCAGTGTTCCAAGAAGCAGCATCCCGCCTTGCATCAGGAATGCGGCTATCGCAGCGGACATGGCGATAGCCCCGATCCGCCATCCGGTCACAGCGCAGCGTCCGTTGATGCAGCTTCGCTCCAGTGTTTCCAGCCCCAATCGCTTGGGCTCCAAAATCAGTGTAATGGACACCACCATCAAGCACAGACTGAATATCACCGAGGTTCGGTTCTTCATGATCGACGTCACCACATCCCCCGGCTGTAGCTTGAGCGCTGCATCCCGTGTTGAGAGATAATCCGTCTCCGTCTTGTCTGCGTTGCGGTATACAAATGTGTGAGGATCAGAAAACAGCGGGTTACGGCGAATGACATCCGCCTGCGATGATATGGAGCTTAGGAACTCATCATAATTCATCTGATAAGTTAAGCGATCCATCCAGCGGGTCACCGCCTTCTGAGCGGCAATGTCCTGCGCAGGGGCAGTCCCGTCCCGTACAGCTTGGAACATCGCATCAAAGTTGTCATACTGCGTTCGATAGCGGGATAGCAGCTCATCATCCACTTGCCCCTGCCCAGCTTCCATCTGGGCCAACAGTCTTGCGGCGTTCCATCCCTGCAAAGCCTGATTTTCCTGTTCCAATAGGGCAAGACCATCTTCTGGTGAAACCTCGGAAAGTGTCTGCATCCACTGGTTCGTATACTCGCGATAAGCGTGTACCGAGCCGCCCGCTTGAGAGGACTGTTCTCTTGCGTAAAGGCCCAGATTGCACAATAGGAGCAGCACTGCGGCGCCCAGCCAGATGCGGTTAGAGAAAATCCGTATCCACTCTGCCATAGCAATCAGCCTACGGGCAGCATTTGGGCAGAGCCGGACGAAACAGCAGCCTTTTCCAAATACAGGGTCGGGCAGTAGGAGCCGTTACGGTCATCACAGAAAAAGACATAGCCTGGAGTAAACAGCAGAAGCAGCGCGTTTCCGGACTCCTGAGGTACGGGGATAAATTGCTGTAAATTTCCCTGAAGATCGTATACCTTTACACCTCGCTCTTCCGCGGGGACCGTGCCTTGGGAGTCCATATACCGAATGGCGTTTGTCAAATAGAGATACTGATCATCGTATGCCGCGGCGCCATATTCCAAAACAGGATCAAAGCTGCGATGCTTTGTCACAGACTTTTTCTCCATATCCATTGAATAGACTCCATCGCCTGTTACTGCCCAATAAAGGATCCCGTCCTGCACGGTGAAACAGTTGCTGATATCCCAACCCTCCACCAAGGGGACAGCCTCCTGCGTTGTAAAGTTGTAGCCCCATAGAGTGTTGGTCCCGTCCGCAGCATTTTTCTCCGTCACAAACAGCCAATTCTCTCGAAACTCAATGGCGATATACGACTTGTCGCTGTCGCCCTCCTCGCCAAAAAGAAAGACCCCCTCATCTTTGCTGTCGATTCCGGTGAGATAGATCTTATGCTGCCAGGAATCCTCCTGCAAGAGATTCAGCTCTATGGCCAAATACGAGCCGTACACGCGAAAGGAGTACCCGAGCGAGGAGATCCCGGGCCAGCTTTCCTCGTTTAGTATGTTCAGACTTTTGACCAGCTCGCGGCCGCCTCCACTAAGATCCATACGATATAACGCGGGCTTCGCATCCTTGTCTGCATCTATGTAGTACAGGTTATCTCCGGCAGCATAGATCGATCTTGAAGGCGTATTGAGCCAAGCGGTGCAGGAACTGTTTTTGTGGTCGCAATCCGCTTGAAAGCAAAGGGGAAACAGCTGGGATGGCTGGGAGCGACCTACATAAAACAGTCGGCCGGAGTCAAAGAAAATATACAGGTCTTTCGTATAAGCAGTGACTCCATGAGAAGGAATATACTGATTATAGTCAGTTGCCGTCTCGTCCTGAACGGCGGACTGTCCGCAGGAAGAAAGCAGCGTCAAAAGCAAAAGCAGGACGGCTGCTGCTCCACAAGTTCTAAGCCTGTGCGACATTTTATCGACCTCCTCCATTTGTCTGCCTCCCGCTTTGAGGGGAAACCTCCTTGATTTTTGGGGGAACCCACTTGTATTTGAATCCTATCATATCGCGCAATATTAGTCAAATCGATTTTGGAAATTTGTCCAAATCAACCAAATCTGGCATTTTCCAAGGACAATGAACGCTCGAGTAAAAGAAGCCTGTGTTGCACGATTCTACCGCTCACAAACGGCGAACAAACTAAATATATTATCGCCGTGCTGTACGGCTGAATGTGACAAGCAGAGGGCAGGCCATTAGCCTGCCCTCTGCTTGCCTACGACTCTTTCAGCCACCGCTGGAATTCGCCCTCAGTGATGATACCCTCATCACATTTCTTTTTCTGCTCTCTGGCCTGTTCACTCCAGGCGTAGAACTGGCTGTCGCTGATACGCCCGGCCTTGATCCACGCGAAGCGTCGCTTGTACTCCCGGCGGTAGACCTTGAATACCGGGTCGCCCGCCTGCTTTAGCGTCCATTGCTGGAAAGCCCCCATCAGCCGGCAGCTGGACTGACCATCCAGCGGAGAACGGTCGCAGTACTCTGCGCTGACACGGCCTGTCTGCGCAAAGTACCGTCCGCAGTTCTTGCAGCGGCGCACAGTGATATTGCGCTCTACGCAGGTCTGCAAAGAAAAACTGATTATATCCGCCACCGTATTCGCGTACAGCACCGGCGCGCAAGTATCGCCATCCACCGGCTCAAAGCGCGTGGTCAGCAGGCAGAACGGAAACAACTCCGGATCACTGGGTTGGTCAGGCTGGTCGAAGTGATAGTACCGCATGACTTGCCGGCTGGGCTCGCGCCCGGCCTTGTCTATATCCAGTATCAGCGCGAAGAAACGCTGGATCTGCTTCTGATACAGCGGCAGCTCCTCCGGCAGCGTCCGCAGCTCATTTAATGCCTCTGATACCGCAGTCGTGGCGTTCTCAAAACCTACGGAATGGAGATAGAACCACTTGGTATACAGCACACGGAAGAAGCTGTGTGTATCCGCCAGCGCTCCCAGCTTGGCCATGGCGTTGGTCACACGTTCGCGGTCAAGGCTCTCCAAGTCATCGGAGATACACCGAAGCACGATGGAGACCTTCTCCATATCCAGTTCAGTAAAGGACAACAGCGACTCTAAAAACGGGAAGGTCTTTCGCCGCGACGGCGCTCCCTGCGTGCCAAAGGCATCGCTCTCGATGACCTCATGCCTTCCAGGGAAATACATTTTGCAGTACCACATAGTGCCCTCCAATTGTGGACTAATTGTAAATATTGCTCGACAGCATTGACAGACTTTGCCGCCTTTGTTATGATAGGCTCGAGCAAGATGTCTAATTAATATTACAATCAGTCTACATCATCCGCACAGCCATGTCAACAAAAATCGGAGGTATCTATTGAACTTACAAAACAACAAATCGAAAAACTTCACACCACTGCCTAACGAGATATTCTCTCTGCACTTAAGCACCGGCGAGCTGGCGACCTACGCTGTACTGATGCGGCTGGAAGACCCGCGCACCTACGAGTGCTGGCCCAGCTACGAAACCATCGGTAAAGCCATCGGCAAAAGCAAGAGCTCCGTCAAGCGTTATGTGGCTGGGCTGGTAGAAAAAGGGCTCATCACCGTAGAGCCGACGTCGGTCATCATGCGGAACGGCCTGAAGAAAAACGGCAACCTGCGTTATCACATTCGCCCCATCCGCGAAGCGGTGGAGTGGTACACCCAGCATCAGCTGTACCTCGCCGAAGCCGCCGAGCGACATCGGGTACAGCGGAAACTGTCGGCGCAAGCCACAGAACCGCCGCATTCGCCCCTATGAGCCACTGCGTGGCCTCGCAGGGCGGAACGAGTGTCACAGGACGCTGGGAGTCGGGGAAAGCGGAGCATCGCGCCTTCGGCGCGATGGCAAGTTTCGCATTTGTGGTACGGTTTTCGGCCAGGGGCCGAAAACCGTACCACAAATGCTGCATGCGGGCTAAGCCCACACCCCTTTTCATGGAGGAGCAACGTATGAAAAAAGAAGAATTTATCCGCGTCCGCGTGGCGGGATGGCAGAAGAAATACATCTCGCTCCAGGCGGAGAAGGCACATAAGTCTCTCAGCCAGTATGTGCGGGACGCCGCCATGGACAAGGACGTGACGGTCATCGACGGCGTGGATGACCTCATCCGCGAACTGCGGCGGCAGGGCAATAACCTGAATCAACTGGTCGTCATGGCGCGGCAGGGTCATGTCGAGCTGGTCAACATGGAACCGTTCATGGAGGTATATGAAAACACATGGCAAACGTTAAATTCATTGCTGTCTCGCGTGGGCTGAGAGGTATCGTCGACTACGTCACCAACCGGGAAAAGACGGCGGAACAGCTCATCAGCGGCGTCAACTGTGTAGCGCGGACGGCAGTGCCGGAATTCGAAGCGGTGAAAAAGCAGTTCCGCAAAACGGAGGGCCGCGGCTACTACCACATCGTGCAGGCGTTCGCGTCGGATGATCCGCTGGACTTCACAACGGCGCACGAGCTGGGCGTAAAGCTGGCGGAGCATTTTGAGGGCTACCAGTGCATCGTGGTCACCCACATGAACACCGCCCACATCCATAATCATATCATCGTGAACTCCGTCAATTTCGAGACGGGCATGAAATTCCATCAGTCCGCAAGGGAGATGCAGCAGGTCAAAGACTACTGCAGCCAACTCTGTCGGGAGTACGGCTTGTCCGTCACAGAGTCCAAGGCCGATCCGTTCCGTATTCCGATGTGGAAGAAACATCTGGTGGATCATATCAAAGATGCCATGGAGCAGAGCCGCACCCGACAGGAGTTCATTGCCTACATGAACGCCTATGGCTACGATGTAAAGTGGGAGCCGGATCAGAAATACATCACCTACACCACCCCGGAGAACATCCACTGCCGGGACAGCAAGCTGTTCGACCAGACGCTGAAGCGCGAGAATATGGAGCTGTACTTCCGGCTGGGCGGCGCGGATTATCTGCAAGCCTGCCGGGAAATTGCCTATGACCATCGTGAGCCGACACCTACGCTGGAGGATGCCGTCTGCGGCATGGCGGGTACAGTGGCCGCCATCTGCGCCCTCTGCGAGGACGAGGACAGCGAGGCCAGTGACCTTGCCCGTGAGCTGTATTACAGCAGCCTCTTGCTGCAGGAGCTGGTGGAGTGGTATCAGTCCCGCCGTCAGGAACAGGGAAATTACGAGGAAGAATATGAGCAGTATCACGGTTTCGACATGGCCATGATGTAAGGAGGAGCGAATGAACGAATGTACCTATAAGAATTACGACGAGCTGCCCCTGATGCTGAATGTCGTTCAGGTGGCGGCGGTGCTGGGTATCTCCCGCGCCGGAGCGTATGAATTGGTTCACAGCGAGGGTTTCCCTGCACTGAAGATCGGCAGCCGCATCGTGGTGCCGAAGGACAAGCTGCGGGAGTGGATCGACGCCAACACAGCGCAAAAATGACCACGCTGTAACCAAAGAATACTCCCGCTGCGCAATTGATAACTTTCTCTTAACTCTGCCCATCTCCAATAGCTATTAAGGCCGGCTTGTGGTATGTGTATTGGCTACCAAGAAAAGGAGTTGATACCATGCCGAAGAAACGTGCAAATGGAGAGGGGAGTCTGCGCAAGCGGAAAGACGGCCGCTGGGAGGGTCGCTACACCGCCGGCTGCGATCCCGCCACCGGCAAGCCCATCCACAAGAGCGTCCTCGCCAAAACCCAATCCGAAGCCAAGGAAAAGCTCAAGCAGGCCATTGCGGAGGCTGAAAAGCTGGACATGAGCCGCGCCAAATCCTACACGCTGGGCGCGTGGATCAAGCTGTGGTACGAGGTCTACGCCGAGCCGCGCCTGCGGGAGAAAACCAAGGACTACTATCTCAATTACATCGACAACCACATCGTTCCCGAGCTGGGCAACACGCCGCTGGAAAAACTGACCACCATCCAGATCCAGAAGTTCTACAACGACCTGCAAAAATCTGGCCGCATCCAGCGGTATACCCACATCAAGCTGAAGGACAAGGGTCTCAGCACCCGCGTGGTACGGGGCATCCACACACTGCTGAACAACTGTCTGGAGCAGGCGGTGGCGGAGCGGCTGATCCTCGCCAACCCCGCCAAGGGCTGCCGCCTGCCGAAGCTGGAAAAGCGGGAGATGAAGATACTGCCGGAGGATAAGATCGGCCCGTATCTGGTCGAAGCAGAACGGCGCGGGCTGCTGGCGGCCTTCTATCTGGAACTGACCACCGGCCTGCGGCGAGGCGAGCTCCTCGCCCTGCTGTGGACGGACTTGGACGTGGAGAATATGACCATCTCCGTCAGCAAGCAGGTAAACCGCATCAACGGTGAACTGGTGGTCAGCCAGCCCAAGACGCCAAACTCCATCCGTAAGCTGGCCATCCCGCAGCGGGCCGTAGAACTGCTGGTGGAGGAACACAACAAGCATCCACACCGTCCCTACCTGTTCGTATCGCCCAAGACCGGCACCATGTTCGACCCGGACTCCTTCCGGCACACCCACGAGAAAATTCTAAAGGCCATCGGCGCGGAGCACATACGCTTCCATGACCTCAGGCACACCTTCGCAACGCTGTCCCTCAAGTACGGCGTGGACGTCAAGACACTGTCCGGCGCGCTGGGCCACTACGACGCGGGCTTTACCCTCAGCACCTACACCCACGCCACGGAGGGGATGAGGCGCGCCGCCGCCGACACCATCGGCAGCGTCATCAGCCAGACCATGTAGCCCGCAAAAAAGCCGGAAAGGGACGGATGATGCCATCCGCCCCTCTCCGGTGCTTTCCTAACCTCTCGGCTTTTGGGTCACGGTTTGGGTCAAGCGAAAAACGCCAAAATGCCGCGTCACTATTTGAAGACATAAACAGAAAAAGTTCCTGATTTCTGACGAAATCAGGAACTTTTTGGTGGAGACTGCTGGACTCGAACCAGTGACCTCCTGCGTGTGAAGCAGGCGCTCTAACCAGCTGAGCTAAGCCTCCATATTCGGCAGCCCGAGACGGATTGCCGAAGTGGTGACCCGTACGGGACTCGAACCCATGTTACAGCCGTGAAAGGGCCGTGTCTTAACCACTTGACCAACGGGCCGTTTTTGTGAGTCGAGGGGGGTTCCGGAGAGATGCCGAAGCATCTCTCCGGACGTGGTAGCGGCGACTGGATTTGAACCGGTGACACTGCGGGTATGAACCGCATGCTCTAGCCAACTGAGCTACGCCGCCATGCCGTCCTCGACAGGCACGAGTTACTATACCACATCGTACGGCCGTTTGTCAACAGGTTTTTGCAAAAACGGGAGAAAAAAGGTGCGGCGGCATAGCCGCCGCACCCTCTCTATTGTTTTCCGGGGGATCAATACATGCCCATGCCGCCCATGTCGGGTGCGGCGGGAGCCGGCGTAGGAGGCTGGGGCTTGTCGGCCACCAGAGACTCGGTGGTCAGCACCATGCCGGACACGCTGGCGGCGTTCTCCAAGGCGCTGCGGGTCACCTTGGCGGGATCCACGATACCGCTGGCGATCATGTCGCAGTACTCCTCCTTGTAGGCGTCGAAGCCGTAGCCGTTCTTGCCGGAGGTGCGTACCTTCTCCAGCACCACGCTGCCGTCGATGCCGGCATTGGCCGCGATCTGACGCACAGGAGACTCCAGAGCCTTGGCCACCAACTGCACGCCTACACGCTCATCGCCCTCGGTGCTGTCCAGCAGCGCCGTGACGGCAGGGATGACGTTGACATAGATGGTGCCGCCGCCGGCCACGATGCCTTCCTCAACGGCGGCCTTGGTGGCGTTCAGGGCATCCTCGATGCGCAGCTTCTTCTCCTTCATCTCCGTCTCAGTGGCAGCGCCCACCTTGATGACAGCCACACCGCCGGCCATCTTGGCCAGACGCTCCTGCAGCTTCTCCTTGTCATACTCGCTGGTGGTCACACCGATCTGAGCGCGGATCTGAGCCACACGGTCCTTGATGGCCTGGGGATCGCCCATGCCGTCCACGATGATGGTGTTCTCCTTGGTGACCTTGATCTGACGGGCGCGGCCCAGCATGTCGATGGTGGCGTCCTTCAGGGTCAGGCCCAGCTCCTCGCTGATGACCTGACCGCCGGTCAGCACGGCGATATCCTGCAGCATCTCCTTGCGGCGGTCGCCGAAGCCGGGCGCCTTGACGCACACCACGTTCAGCACGCCCTTCAGACGGTTGACCAGCAGGGTGCTGAGGGCCTCGCCCTCCACGTCCTCGGCGATGATGAACAGCTTCTTGCCGCTCTGCAGCATCTGCTCCAGCAGGGGCAGGATGTCGCTGATGACGGAGATCTTCTTATCGGTGATGAGGATATAGGGATCGTCCACGACGGCTTCCATCTTCTCCATGTCGGTGGCCATGTAGGGGGTGATATAGCCGCGGTCGAACATCATGCCCTCGACCACCTCGCTGTACGTCTCGGCGGTCTTGGACTCCTCAATGGTGATCACGCCGTCGGCAGAGACCTTCTCCATCGCCTCGGCAATGAGCTTGCCGATGTTCTCGTCGCCGGAGGACACGGTGCCCACGCGGGCGATGTCGGCGGTGCCGTTGACCTTCTGGCTCTGCTCCTTGATGGCGGCCACGGCGGCGTCCACGGCCTTGGCCATGCCCTTCTTCATGACGATGGGGTTGGCGCCTGCGGCCAGGTTCTTCAGACCCTCGTGGATCATGGCCTGAGCCAGCAGGGTAGCGGTGGTGGTGCCGTCACCGGCCACATCGTTGGTCTTGGTGGACACCTCGCGCACCAGCTGTGCGCCCATGTTCTCAAACGGGTCGTCCAGCTCGATCTCCTTGGCGATGGACACGCCGTCGTTGGTGATCAGGGGCGTACCGAACTTCTTATCCAGCACCACGTTGCGGCCCTTGGGACCCAGCGTGACCTTTACGGTATCGGCCAGCTGATTGACACCGGCCTCCAGAGCCTTGCGGGCCTCGTCCCCGCGCTTGATGATCTTAGACATAAAATTGCCTCCCATTCTGAATGAATAAATCAACGGGTCCTATTGATTTTTGCCGCGGCGTGAACGTGGCAAAAATACATTGACCCAGCCGCCCTGGGCGGCGTTCGCCAGTGACCGATGTCAGCTGGCGGTGGGGGATCGAAAGGGGGAGCCTGCTCCCCCTTTCAGGGAATTACTCCACGATGGCCAGGATGTCGCTCTGCTTGACGATGATATACTCCACGTCCTCCAGCGTCACCTTGGTGCCGGCGTACTTGTCGGTGATGACCTTATCGCCGGCCTTCACGGACATCACCACGGTCTTACCGTCCACGGTGCCGCCGGGGCCTACGGAAATGACCTCCGCCACAGAGGGCTTCTCCTTGGCGGAACCGGTGAGGATGATGCCGCCCTTGGTGGTCTCCTCCGGCTCGGTCATCTTCAGCACCACGCGGTCAGCAAGCGGTGTCAGTTTCATAGCTGCTTCCTCCTTTTATATACTCAATATTGAAAAAACAAAGTCACCGTTAGCACTCAAATACATGGAGTGCTAACGGTGCTTATCATACCACACTATTCGGGATTTGCAAGGGGGAAACGGGAAAAATTTGAAAAATTCACAAATTGTTCAACTCAGGTCCCTTGGGGCGGGCAGTGCGGTTGCAGCTGCATCCGGCGGGGCCGAAGAAATTCAGCTTTTTGTCGGACAGCTTGATGGTCACGTCCCGGTTCACCACGCTCTCGCCGTCCAGACAGGTGACGATGTCCGGCTTGTCCGAGTGGATATGGACGACCTGGGGGGTGTAGCACTGGGCGTAGTCGGGGAACTTGTGGTAGTTGCCCTTGGAATAGGGCCCCACAAACTTCAGGAACGTCCGGCGGTTCACCTCCCTGACCACCAGCGTGTTCAGTATGCCGTCGTCCATCCGCGCCTCGGCCACGGGCATGAACCCGCCGCCGTAGTATCGGCCGTTGCACACCGCCACCAGAGACCAGTCGCCCTCCATCACCGTATCGTCCAGCGACACGGTCCAGTGGGAGCCGATGCCCTTGAACAGGAAGTTCACCGCCAGCGAGTAGATATAGCTGCTCTTGCCGTCCAGCAGGGGGCTCTCACTGTATTTATGTACGTCGGCGGCCACCCGGGCGTCGATGCCGGAGCATGCGATGGTCAGGGCGATACGTCCGTTGACGTCAATGGCGTCCATGGGGAACTGGGGGCCGTCCCACAGATTTTCGGCGTCGCGGAATTTGTCCAGATCGTCGCCGAAGTTTTTCAGGAAGTCATTGCCGGTGCCCACGGGGATCACGGTCATGGACGCGTTGTCGTAGCCGATAATGCCGTTGGCCACCTCGTTGGCGGTGCCGTCGCCGCCGCAGGCGTAGAACCGCAGCTCCTCGCCGCTGTCGCACAGCCGCTGGGCGATCTCTGTGGCATGCCCCTGCTTCTTGGTCAGGATGCACTGCACATCCAGATCATGCTTTGTCCGCAGGGCCTCTGCCATGTCGTATATCTTCTGACGGCTGTCGGTTTTGCCCGCCGTGGGATTGATGATGAAAACGTGCTTCATCGGAAAACGCCTCCTCCAATAAACTGTCTGGGGAAAACTTTAAGATTTTCTTAGTATTGTAGCATGGCCGCAGAAAAGAAAGTGAACAAATTGAAAATTAACACTTTCTTTACGCGACCTCTTTTTTCGCAGTCATACGTTTCCATAGAAGAACACGTCGCATTTTATCATACCGTTATAGAGCTTGCGCCTTTTATCCGCCGGCCGCCCGAAGGCCCGCTCGAATTCCGTGTGGCTGCTGAGCACCAGCGTGCGCCACCCCTCTGGCAGTGTCCGCCATACCCTGCCCAGCATGCGGTACAGCTCTTCCGCCTCCTGCCGCTCCATCAGCCGCTCGCCGTAGGGCGGGTTGGTCACCAGCTGGCCGTACCGGCTGTCCCGCCGGAACTTGGCGGCGTCCGCCACCTCAAACCGCACGCAGTCGTCCACTCCGGCCTTGCGGGCGTTGTCCCGGGCGATGTCCACGGCGCGGGGATCGATGTCGCCGCCCCAGATGTCGTACTGCCCGTGGAACTCCTTGTCCTGGGCCTCGTCCGCCGCGTTCATCCACGCCTCCGCCGGCAGGAAGGCCCACCGCTGGGAATCGAACCGCCGGTCCAGTCCGGGAGCGCGGTTTTTGGCGATAAGCGCCGCCTCGATGGGAATGGTGCCGCTGCCGCAGAACGGGTCGCAGAACGGGTCCCGCCCCCGATAGCGGCTGAGCGTCACCAGCGCCGCCGCCAGCGTTTCCCGCAGCGGCGCCTCCACGCCCACGGCGCGGTAGCCCCGCTTATAAAGCCCCTCGCCGGAGGTGTCCAGACAGATGGCGGCCTCGTCCTTGAAGATGGAGAACCGTACCTGGTACTTCACGCCCGTCTCCGGAAACTGCTCCAGCCCGTAGGCCGCCTTCATCCGCTCCACCATGGCCTTCTTGATGATGCTCTGGCAGGCGGATACCGCGTGGAGCTGGGAGGAGATGGCATAGCCCTTCACGGGGAACGCCGCGTCACGGGGCAGATAATCCTCCCACGGGATGGCCCGCACGCCCTGAAACAGCTCCTCAAAGCTGCGGGCGGGAAACTGCCCCAGCACCATCATTACCCGGGCACCGCAGCGCAGGTTGATGTTCAGCCGCGCGCAGTCCGCCGCCGTGCCGCGGCACAGGATGCGCCCGTTCTCCGCCTGCACGTCCTGCAAGCCCAGACGCTTCACCTCATCGGCCACCAGCTTCTCCAGCCCCAGCAGGCAGGGTATCATATATGTCACCATGTTCGGCGTACCTCGTTCATTCAGATTCGTATCCAACAGTATACCCGACTTTTCGCTGCGGCGCAACCCGAACTGCGTGGAAAATCCCTATGGCTTTTCCGGCGCAAATCGGCTATAATAGGAAATGTAAACTTCAGGTTGCGCGGTCTGGTATGAAAAATGGCCGGCGCAACTTCAAGGTGCTGGACAAAAATCGCCCATGTGCTACACTGTCGGCAAGAGGAACGGAGGAACGAGCGTATGTCATTTGGAGAGCAGCTGTCATCGGTGCGCCGCCGCAGCGGCCTGACCCAGGAGCAGTTTGCCGAGCAGCTGCAGGTGTCCCGCCAGGCGGTGAGCAAGTGGGAGTCCGGCAGGGGCTATCCGGAGATGGAGAAGATATTGTATATCTGCAACCGTTATCAGGTGTCCATTGCCGACATGTTCGCCGAGGAGGCACCGCCTCCGGCGCAGCCCGCCGTACCGGACACTCCGCCGGAGACGCCGCAGCAGCCCCTGCCGCGGGAGACGCTGCACAATGCCTTCTCCGCCTTCCTCACCAATCTGTCCCCGAAAAACAAGTGGCTGGCCGCAGGGGTCCTGCTGGGCATCGGAGCGCTCAGCGGTCTCATCGGCCTCTGTCTGAAAGGAGGAAGCACGGATATGTCCACTGCTATCTGGATCGCCGCCATCATCATCTTCGGCGTGGTGGAAGCGGTCACGGCGGGCCTGACGTCCATCTGGTTTGTGCTGGGCAGCATGGCGGGCCTCGTCGCCGCCGTCTGCAACGGCCCCATCTGGCTCCAGGTGACGCTGTTCTTTGTGGTGTCCATCGTGGCGCTGGCCGCCACCCGTCCGCTGGTGACGAAGCTGATGAAAAAGGACATCAAGCCTACCAATGCCGACCGCGTGCTGGGCGGCTCGGCCCGGGTCACGGAGCGCATCGACAACGATGTGCCCACCGGCGCCGTCTACATAGATGGTAAGACCTGGTCTGCCCGCAGCAGCACCGGGGAGATCATCGAGCCTGACGCCATGGTCCGCGTGATCCGCATGGAGGGCGTCAAGCTGTACGTGGAAAAGGAGGCGTAAATGCCCTATTTTCTAAGGGGCCTTTTAGTGGTCCTGGCCTTTGTCGTCACCCGCATCATCCACCTGACCCGCAAGAACAAGAAGGAAAAGCACACCAAAAAAGAGAAAAAGAAATAAGGAGGAAACGCATATGCCGTACAACATCCCGGGCACCATCGCCATCATCGTCCTGGTGATCATCATTCTGGTGGTCATCGTCAGCTGCATCAACGTGGTCCAGCAGTCCAAGGCCTACGTGGTGGAGCGCCTCGGCGCCTTCCACAGCGTTTGGGGCGTGGGCCTGCACTTCAAGCTGCCGTTTATCGAGCGCGTGGTGAAGAAGATCAGCCTGAAGGAGCAGGTGGCCGACTTCGATCCCCAGCCCGTCATCACCAAGGATAACGTCACCATGCAGATCGATACCGTCATCTACTTCCAGATCACCGACCCCAAGCTGTATACCTACGGTGTGGAGTACCCCATGAGCGCCATCGAGAACCTGACGGCCACCACCCTGCGCAATATCATCGGCGAGCTGGAGCTGGATCAGTCCCTCACCAGCCGCGATACCATCAACGCCAAGATGCGCTCCATTCTGGACGAGGCCACCGACCCGTGGGGCATCAAGGTCAACCGCGTGGAGCTGAAGAACATCCTGCCGCCCCGCGAGATCCAGAACGCCATGGAAAAGCAGATGAAGGCCGAGCGCGAGCGCCGCGAGTCCATTCTGCAGGCCGAGGGCGAGAAGGCCAGCAAGGTGCTGATCGCCGAGGGCGAGAAGCAGTCCGTCCTGCTGCAGGCTGACGCCGCCAAGCAGGCCAAGATCATGGCCGCCGAGGCCGAGGCCCAGTCCATCCTGAAGGTGCAGCAGGCCATGGCAGACTCCATGCGGCTGCTGAACGAGAACGCCCCCAACGATCAGGTCATCAAGCTCAAGGCGCTGGAGGCGCTGGCGAAGGTGGCCGACGGCAAGGCTACCAAGCTCATCATCCCCAGCGAGATCCAGGGCCTGGCGGGCCTGGCTGCCAGCGCCAAGACCATCCTGTCCGATGATAAGCCGGAGGCGTAAGGCGCTATGGCCAAGAAAGAAACCGACCGCTTCGTGAAGGTGCTGGACGAGAGCGGGATCATCACCTGCAACGAAATTTGGGCCGACACCCAAACAGGCGTGCAGTATCTCTATCACGCCAGCGGCAATTCCGGCGGGCTGACGGTACTGGTGGACGCCGAGGGCAAGCCCCTGCTGTTCCGCAAGACACCGAACGCACCGGAGTTCTGACGGAGAAAGGAGCGGGAAATGGCCATTCTTGCGAAGGAGTGTCCCCTGTGCGGCGGGAAGATGATGCCGCCGCGCTGCGCCAGCTATCTGACCACGGTGGATGACCCCGGCCTGCCCATCATGGAGCGGCACATGAAGGTGCTGATCTACACCTGCGAGACGTGCCGGTATGTGGCCATGTTTGCGCCGCCGTCGCCGCTGGAGGAATTTGAAAAGCGGCAGGCGGAGGAGCAGGCCATCACCGACCCGGTGGAGAGGTTCATATATAACTTCCGGGAGTATTCCGACGAGAAGCTGCAGCAGGTCATCGACGGAAAGGGATACGTGCAGGAGGCGAAGAAGGCGGCCAAGCAGCTGCTGTACCGCCGACGGTATGGGGAATAGAACACAAAAAGTAACCGTCAAAGCTATCCGGAGGAGACGTATGCGCCGCAAAATCATCGCGGCGCTGCCCTGCGGGACGCGAGGGCGCACTGCCCTGCTGTACCGCAAGCCTGAACCTGAAAAGGAGCTGAGATATCCCATGTACTATCTCTTTGCCGGCGGCTTGCAGCCCCAATCCGCCCCACCGGCGGACGGACGGGGCGTGCTGGCCATCCTTGCGCCGCAGGAGGCCCACAGTGCGGCGCTGCCCACCGGACTGTCCGTGCCAGCTGCGCCTGCCGACCCACATGAGTCTCAGTTCTGCTGGCTGCACATCGACCGCACCGGCGTCACCGGCCACCTGCGCACGCCGCCGCGTTCCAATCAGCCTGCCCGCCGTCTGGGCTTCACATGGGCGGGCGGCGGTCTGACGGTGGTGGATCACGACAAGGCGGCAGCGGACTGCGCCGCCCGCCTGACGGAGCAGGGCGCGCCGCTGCCGGACAGCCCGGACAGCTTTCTGGTGGCGCTGCTGCTGTACCTGATCCGGGACGACCTGCCCTACATCCAGCAGCTGGAGACGCGGCTGACCGATCTGGAGCAAGCGGTGCTGGACAACGACACGGGACGGTTTCTCCACCGGATGAGCGTGATCCGCAAGGAACTGAACCGTACCAACCGCTACTATGCGCAGCTGTGCGACTTCGCCTCCAGCCTGCTGGAGGACGCGGAGGAGCAGCTCTCCGGTCACAGCAAGAAGCGGCTGAATCACTTTCTGCGGAAGGTGGAGAACCTGCGGGGCGAGACACGGATGCTCCACGAATACGCCACCCAGATCAGCAGCGAGTATCAGGCGCAGGTAGACATCGACCAGAACCGGGTGATGAAGGTGCTGACCATCGTCACCGCCATCTTCCTGCCTCTGTCCCTCATCGCGGGGTGGTACGGCATGAACTTCCCCAACATGCCCCTGCTGGGCTGGCGCTATGGTTACATCACGGTGGCGGCGGTGTCGGCGCTGGTGGTGGCGCTTCTGATCTGGTATTTCAAACGGAAGAAGTGGTTCTGAACCGGAAATTTCTTCATCATGAAGAGCAAAAACGGAAATAAACGGGGATTAACCGGAAGTAAATCGGAAATAAATACGGTTTTTGTTGCACAAAAATTGGAGGAAATTTCCAGTTCTATCCCTGAAGCGGCGGTCCGCCGCCATGACCAAAATTCCCTCCCAAAACATGAAAACAGGTCTCTGTGCCGATGCGGCACAGAGACCTGTTTTCACGCTTATACAAAATATCGGGAATCCACGGATGCAGGAAAATTCCAGATATTTACAGCTTCGTCACCATGGGGATGATCATGGGACTGCGCTTGGTGGTCTTGTAGAGATAGCTGGACACGGCGGAGCGGACAGCGCGGCACACGTCGCCGTCATCGCGGCGCTTCTTGGCGGACATGCCGTCCACGGTCTCGGTGGCAATGCGGCTCAGAGTGTCCAGCAGCTCCTCGGACTCCTTGACGTACACAAAGCCGCGGGTCACGATCTCCGGCGGGCACAGCAGCTGGTGGTCGTGGCTGGACATGGGCAGCACGATGACCACCATACCGTCCTCAGCCAGCAGCTTGCGGTCGTTGAGGACCACAGCTCCCACCTCGCCTACGCCGCTGCCGTCCACAAAGACCTCGCCGGAGGGAACGCTGGTCTCGCACTTGATGTGCTTGGTGGTCAGCTCAATGACGGAGCCGTTCTCGGCCACCACGATGTTGTTGGGGTGCATGCCCATGCTCTCCGCCACGCGCTTGTGGATCTGGAGCATGCGCTGCTCGCCGTGGAGGGGGATGAAGAACTTGGGCTTAGTCAGGGCGTGGATGATCTTCAGCTCCTCCTGACAGGCGTGGCCGGAGACGTGGAGCATGTCGGCCTTGTCGTAGACCACGTCGGCGCCCTTGCGGAACAGCTCATTGATGACGCGGCCCACCGTCACCTCGTTGCCGGGGATGGCGCTGGCGGAGATGATGACCTTGTCGCCGGGGCCCACATCCACCTGCTTGTGGGTGGAGAAGGCCATGCGGTACAGGGCGCTCATCTCCTCACCCTGAGAGCCGGTGGTGACGATGACCTGCTGATTCAGGGGCAGGCCCTTGATGCGGTTGATGTCCATCAGGGTGTTCTTGGGCACCTTCATATAGCCAAGCTCCGTGGAGACCTTCATAATGTTCTCCATGCTGCGGCCGGTGACGGCCACCTTGCGGCCGCAGGCCGCCGCGGCGTCCAGCACCTGCTGGATGCGGTGGACGTTGCTGGCGAAGGTGGTGACGATGATGCGCTTGGTGCAGCCGGTGAACTGCCGTATGAACGTGGCGCCCACGGCCTTTTCACTCAGTGTGTAGCCGGGACGCTCCACATTGGTGGAGTCGGCCAGCAGCGCCAGAACGCCCTGCTTGCCCAGCTCGCCGAAGCGGGCCAGGTCGATGACCTCGCCGTCGATGGGCGTGGAGTCGATCTTGAAGTCGCCGGTGTGAACGATGGTGCCCATCCGCGTGTGGATGGCGAAGGCCGCCGAGTCGGCGATGGAGTGGTTCACATGGAGGAACTCCACCTGGAACTTGCCGGCCTTCACAGTCTGGCCCGCCTCCACGGTGATGAGCTTGGTGGAGTTCAGCAGTCCATGCTCCTGCAGCTTCAGCTTGATGAGCCCGGCGGTGAAGCGGGTGCAGTAGATGGGGGTGTTGATCTGCTTGAGGACGTAGGGAATGGCGCCGATGTGGTCCTCGTGCCCGTGGGTGATGAACATGCCCCGCAGGCGGCTGTGGTTCTTTACCAGATAGCTGACGTCGGGGATGACGCAGTCGATGCCGTACATATCGTCCCCGGGAAAGGCCATGCCGCAGTCCACGACGATGATCTCGCCGCCGTACTCATAGGCGGTCATGTTCTTGCCGATCTCATTGAGACCGCCCAGAGGAATGATTTTCAGTTTTTCTGCCATAAATGTCGATTACTCCTTTGCTTTTTCACAGATGCCGCACAGCCGCCGGACATGGAAAAATGGCCGCAGCAAAACAAAGGCGGTCCGCCGCGCCGCCGGCCCTGCATCGCCGGAGGGGGAGCGGAGTATCGCCCAGCCGCTGTGTGGATGGTCACGGGGAAAAGTCCCCCTGTTTTGTCTATATGATCGCAGGCGCGCGCTCTGCGAAACGACCAAAAAATACGCACAATTTTCTGCGCTTTTTACAAAGTATACCACACATTTTCCTGTTTGTACACCCCCAACTTGCCGACAGGTTCCGACAGGGCGCGCAGCAGGAGCGGCGGAGACGGAAACTGACGGGATTTTCCAAAAGCACCTATTGTCCCAACGGGAATTGTGTGCTATAATCAATTCCTATATTAAATTGGAGACGTATTCCCATCAAAAGGGAGGAGGACGCCCTTTGAGTAAAAAGATCATTCGCGGGTTCCGCACGAATATGGCGCTGTACAGCCTGTGCCTGCTGGCCTTCGTTATCGTGACCATTCCGGTCGAGCCGCTGCTGGCGGCGGGGGAGGCCCTGGCGGCCGTGGTGGTGCTGCTGGTGGGAAACCGGCGCAACAAGATGGCCCAGGCCTCGGTACGGCAGTACATGGACCGCGTATCTGGCGGCATGGATTCCGCCCGCTCCAGCAACATGCTGTACGCCCCGCTGCCCATGCTGGTGTTCGATGTGAACACCGGCGAGGTGCTGTGGAGCAACGATATGTTCCTGCAGCTCACCAGCCAGAAGGAGAAGATCTTCGAGATGCTGGTGGACACTGTGGTGCCGGATTTCAGCTATCGCTGGCTGCTGGAGGGCAAGCGGGAGTATCCGGAGCTGTTCCCCTGGAACGGCCGGATCTATCGGGTGTTCGGCTCTCTGAGCCATCCGGAGGAGATAGAGCGGGACCAGACCCCTCTGGCCACCACGTACTGGATGGACGTTACGGACAGTGAGGAGATGCGCCAGACGCTGGAGCTGACCCGCCCGCTGGTGGCTATCCTGATGGTGGACAACTACGAGGAGCTGATGAAGGCCTGCCCGGAGAGCAAGCGCTCAGCGGTGCTGGCGGCGCTGGAGGAGAAGCTGAACGACTGGGCCGCGGGCTCCGGCGGACTGCTGCTGAGCTACGACCGTGACCGGTATCTGTTTGTGTTTGAGGAGAAGGACTACGGCGGCTACACCGAAAGCAAGTTCGACGTGCTGGAGAAGGTGCGGCAGGTGCAGGCCGGAGAGGGCGTGTCCGCCGCGCTGTCCATCGGCGTGGGACGGGATGAGGACAGCTTTGACCAGCTGTTCAAGAACGCCTCGCTGGCGCTGGAGATGGCGCTGAGCCGCGGCGGCGATCAGGCCGTGGTGAAGGACCGGGTAAACTTCGAGTTCTACGGCGGGCGCAGCAAGTCCACGGAGAAGCGGACAAAGGTGAAGTCCCGGGTCATGGCCAACGCGCTGGGCGAGCTGATCGACGACGCCAAGCAGGTATATGTCATGGGCCACAAGTACGCGGACATGGACTCCGTCGGCGCGGCCATGGGCGTGTGCTGCATCGCCCGCAAACGGGGCAAGAAGTGCCAGATCGTCATCGACACCGAGAACAACGCCGCCCATCCCCTGATCCGTAAGATGGCGGAGCAGCCGGAATACGCCGGTGTGATGATCTCCGGCGGCGAGGCGTTTCTGAAGTGCCAGCCCGGGGCGCTGCTGGTGGTGGTGGACACCAACCGGCCGGAGAGCGTGGAGTCCGAGGAGATGCTGGAGACCTGCAACCGCGTGGCGGTCATCGACCACCACCGGCGGGGCAGCAGCTACATTGAGAAGATGGCCCTGAACTACCACGAGCCCTACGCCTCCTCCGCCAGCGAGCTGGTGACAGAGCTGATGCAGTATCTGCTGGAGCCCTCCGATGTGCTGAAATGCGAAGCGGAGGCGCTGCTGGCGGGCATTGTGCTGGATACCAAGAACTTTACCAACCGTACCGGCGGCCGCACCTTCGAGGCGGCGGCCTACCTGCGGCGCACCGGCGCCGACACCCAGGATGTGCAGCGCTTGTTCCAGGGCGACCTGCAGTCCATGGTAGACCGGTACGCCATCATCCGGCAGGCGGAGCTGTACCACGACGACATTGCCGTGGTGGCGCTGGAGGACGAGTGCGACCGCGTGACGGCGGCCAAGGCGGCGGATGAACTGCTGACCATCCGCGGCATCAAGGCGTCCTTTGTCCTGTACCGGAAGGGAGAGGGCGTGTACATGTCGGCCCGTTCGCTGGGCGAGGTGAACGTGCAGGTCATTCTGGAGGCGCTGGGCGGCGGCGGCAATTCCACCACCGCCGGCGGTCAGGCGGACAACATCTCGGTGGAGGAGGCCAAGGCCAGATTGCTGGAGGCCATCGACCGTTACTTTGAAAACTGACGAAAAGGAGATACAGAGCGATGAAAGTGATTTTGAAGCAGGACGTGAAGGGCAAGGGCAAGAAGGGCCAGCTCATCGAGGCGGCGGAGGGCTATGCCCGCAATTTCCTGCTGCCCAAGGGACTGGCCGTGGAGGCCACTGCCGACGCGGTGAACACCATGAAGCTGCAGGCCAAGGCCAAGGCCAAGGCGGACGCGGAGGCCAAGGCGGAGGCGCTGGCCATTGCCGAGAAGCTGAAGAGCTGCCAGGTGAAGATCGCGGCCAAGGGCGGCGAAGGCGGCAAGCTGTTCGGCGCCGTCACCGGCAAGGAGATCGCCGGTGCGCTGAAGGAGCAGTTCGGTATGGAGATCGACGGCAAGAAACTGGTGCTGGATCAGCCCATCAAGAGCTTCGGCAACTACGAGGTCAAGGCCAAGCTGGGCTTCGAGGTCAGCGGCACCGTGTACGTGCTGGTCATCGAGGAGAAGTAACTTTTACCACGGAGAGGAGGGTCTCATATGGCTGCGGACGATCTGCTGCTGCGGCAGGCGCCTCATTCGCCCCAGGCGGAGCAGGCGGTGCTGGGCTCCATGCTCATCGACCCCGACTGCATCAAGGACGTCATGGACAAGCTGCAGCCGGAGGACTTTTATCTGCGGGCCAACCGCGATATCTTTGAGACCATCTACCATATGTTCATCTATTCCAGGCCCATTGACGGCGTCACTGTGGCGGGGGAGATGGAGCGAAACGGCGTCTATAACGACAACACCCGGGACTATCTGGTGCAGCTGATGGACGTGACGCCCACCAGCGCCAACGTCATGGAATACGTGAAGATCGTGCTGGACAAGTCGCTGATGCGGCAGGTGGCGGCAGCCGCCGGCAGCATCACCGCCATGGTGCAGGAGGGCAACGGCGACGCAGGCGACATGCTGGAGTCAGCGGAGCAGAAGGTCTACGCCATCCGGCGGGGCCGCAGCGCCCAGAACATGGTGACGGTGAGCATGGTGCTGCAGGACGTGATGAACCATCTGGCGGAGCTCACTGCCAGCGGCGGCAAGACGCTGCCGGGCCTGTCCACCGGCCTGTCCGCCGTGGACGCCAAGATCAACGGCCTGAACAAGTCCGACCTGCTGCTGCTGGCCGCACGCCCGGGCATGGGAAAGACCAGTATGGCCCTGAACGTGGCGCTGTCCGCCGCCAAGGAATCCGGCAAGACCGTGGCCATCTTCTCTCTGGAAATGTCGCGGGAGCAGCTGGTGACGCGGCTCATCGCCAGCGAGGGACTGGTGGAGAACACCCGTCTGGTGACGGGCAACCTGCGGGAGAGCGACTGGCAGCGCATCGCCGAGGCCGCGTCCTCCCTGAGCCGGATGGATATCCGCATAGACGACAATCCGCTGCTGACGGTGGCGGATATGAACGCAAAATGCCGCAGGCTGGAGAATCTGGGGCTGGTGGTCATCGACTACCTGCAATTGATGACCTCCGCCGGCGGAAAGGGCTACTCCGGCGAAAATCGCCAGCAGGCGGTGTCGGATATCAGCCGTATGCTGAAGATCATGGCCAAGGAGCTGCAGGTGCCGGTGCTGTGCCTGAGCCAGCTGAGCCGTGCCAACGAAAAGCGCGACGACAAGCGGCCCATGCTGTCGGACCTCCGCGAGTCCGGCGCTATCGAGCAGGACGCGGACATCGTGCTGTTCCTGTATCGGGACGATTACTACAACAGCGATTCGGAAAAGCGCAACGTGGCGGAGTGCATCGTGGCCAAGAACCGCCACGGCGAGACCGGCAAGGTGGAGCTGCGGTGGATGCCGGAGTACACCGCCTTCGGCACGCTGGAGAACCGCTATGACGATGAGGAGTGAGCCATGGACCTGACGCCGTGGATGGCGCGGTGGCACATGCTGCCGGAAAAGGGCGGCGTGATCCTGTGCGCCGTGTCCGGCGGGCGGGATTCCATCTGCCTGCTGGACTATCTGCACACGCTGGGGCAGGAGCGGGGCTTTACCGCCGCGGCGGGACATCTGAACCATCTGATGCGCCCTACCGCCCAGCGGGACGAGGACTTCGTCCGCAGTTTCTGCGCCCGGCGGGGCATCCCGTTCTACACGGAACGGGCCGACGTGTACGCCCTATGCGGCACGTGGGGCCTGACGGTGGAGGAGACGGGGCGCCGCGCGCGGTATGAGTTTTTGCAGCGGACGGCGGAGACCATCGGCGCAGAGAAGATCGCCACGGCCCACCACCAGAACGATCTGGCGGAGACGGTGCTGCTGCAGCTGCTGCGGGGCACGGGACCCCAGGGTCTGACGGGTATCCCGCCGGTGCGGGGCAACATCGTCCGGCCGCTGCTGGATACGCCGCGGCGGGACATTGAGCGGTATATTGCCGAGCACGATCTGGCGTATGTCACCGATGAGACCAACGGGGACACGGCCTACGCCCGTAACCGGCTGCGGCTGGAGATCTGGCCGGAGCTGGAGGGAATCAACCCCCGAGCGGCGGAACACATCGCCTGCACGGCGGACATCCTGCGGCGGGAGAACGCCTATCTGGATGCGCTGGCGGCGGAGCGGCTGCGGTCAACGGGGACCGGCGTGGACTGCGAAGCACTGCTGGCAGCGCCAGAGGCCCTGCGGCCCAGGATGCTGCGGCTGCTGCTGGATCGGCTGCCCACGGGACGGAAGGATCTGGGTGCAGTGCATCTGGCGGCGCTGGAGCAGCTGGCCGCCGGCGAGGGCGCACTGTCGCTGCCGGAGGGCGTGGAGGCGGTGTGCCGCGGCGGCGTGCTGACCCTGCGCATGGCGGAGACGGCGCCGGAGGAGACGGTACTGCGCCGGGGGGAGAACCCCTACGGCGCGGGATACCTCGTGGTGAGCAGAAGCCCCATGGAGGGAGCGCTGGCACTGCGGTGCGGCGCGGAGCAGCGCCTGACGGCCCGCTGCTGGCGGCGGGAGGACCGGCTGACACTGCCGGACGGCCGCGGGGCGCGGAGTCTGAAGCGGCTCATGGCGGAGCGGGGCGTGAGACCCGAGAACCGCCGGAAAATACCGGTGCTGTGTGTGGACGGCGTGGCCGCCGCCGCGTGGGGTATCGGCGTGGACAGGAGCTTCCTGCCGGAGCCATCCGGCGAGGGCATATATTATATTATAATGAGAGAAAGCTAACGGAGGACAAAACGGTATGGCGAAGAGCAATATGGATCAGGATATTCTGAAGGTCCTGCTGTCTGAGGAAGAGATCAAGACCCGCGTGGCGAAACTGGGCGAGGAGATCTATGATGCGTTCCGCGATAAAAACCCCATGTTCGTGGGCGTGCTGAACGGCTGCTTCATCTTTATGGCGGACTTGGTGCGGGCGGCCCAGCTCAAGAGCGAGCTGGAGTTTATCGGCGTGTCCTCCTACAACAACGGGACCAAGTCCTCCGGCGTGGTGCAGATCACCCGCGATCTGCAGCGGGACATCAGCGGCCGCGACATCATCGTGGTGGAGGACATTCTGGACTCCGGCAACACGCTGGCGTTCCTGACGGACTATCTCAGGACCAAGGGCGCGGCGTCCGTTACCATCGCTACCCTGCTGGATAAGCCGGCGCGGCGGGAAAAGCCTATCAAGGCCGATTATGTGGGCTTCGAGGTGCCCGACGAGTTCGTAGTGGGCTACGGGCTGGACTACGCCCAGCAGTACCGCAACATGCCCTACATCGGCGTGCTGAAGCCGGAGGTATACAGCAAGTAAAACGGCGTATTTTATATACGCATCGTATAGAGAGCGGGGGACGCAGACAGATGAGGGACAAGGGCGGCAAACGGCTGGCAGGCGCCGCACCGGATGGTGCGGCGATAGCGGAGCAGGCTGCGGCAGGCGGCGCACCGGCGGGAAAGAGCCGGTGGCGGCGGCTGTGGGACGACTGGGGCTATCTGGTCGTCACGGCGGCGGTGATGCTGTTCCTGCTGCGGGTGCTGCTGCAGCTCATCTACGTGCCCACCGCGTCCATGGAGACCACCATCCCCACCCGATCACTGGTGGTGGGGTGGCGGCTGCCCTATGCAGTGGCCGACCCCGTGCCCCAGCGGGGCGCTATCGTTACGTTCTGGAACGACGAGGAGGGTGAGGTGCTGGTGAAGCGGGTGGTGGGACTGCCCGGGGAGACGGTGTCCTTCGAGGGCGGCGATGTGTATATCGACGGGGCGCAGCTGGGCGAGGACTATCTGCCGGAGGGCGTGGAGACCCTGTGCGACAAGACGTTCCAGGTGCCGGAGGGCTGCGTGTTCGTGATGGGCGACAACCGCGAGTGGTCCAAGGACAGCCGTCTGCTGCAGGAGCCATATATACCGGCGGCATCCATCCAGGGGCAGATGCTGCTGGCGTTCTCCGTCGGCTCCGGCCAGAGCTGGCAGGGTGTCCGCTGGATCGGATAGCATAACAAAACGTAATTTTCCACGGATGGCTATACAATTCGTATAGCCATCCGGCGGCGAAAGGAGACCATATGGAAGACAAAGGCGGCAAGCGTCTGGCCCGGAACAGGGCGGACGCGGCGCGGAACGATACGGCGCAGGGGAAGATGCCTGCGGCGGACGTGCCGGAGAGCGGCGCGGCACCGATGCAGCAGAGCCGGTGGAAGCGGCTGTGGAGCGACTACGGCTATCTGCTGGTGACGCTGGCGGTGGTAGTGCTCATTTTCCGCGTGCTGCTGCAGCTGGCCTACGTGCCCAGCGGCTCCATGGAGACCACCATTCCCACCAAATCGCTGCTGGTAGGCTGGCGGCTGCCCTATCTGGTCAGCGATCCGGCGCCGCAGCGGGGCAACATCGTCACGTTCTGGGACGAGGAGATGGGCCACGTGCTGGTGAAGCGGGTGGTGGGACTGCCCGGAGAGACGGTGTCCTTTGAGGGCGGCTTCGTCTATATCAACGGAGAGAAGCTGGACGAGGACTATCTGCCGGTCAGCGGTATCACACAGAGCGAAAAGGACACGTTTCAGGTGCCGGAGGGCTGCATTTTCGTGATGGGCGACAACCGCACAGGCTCTCATGACAGCCGGTATCTGCGGGAGCCGTACATTCCGGTATCGCAGGTGCAGGGCCGGATGCTGCTGGCCATCTCCATCGGCTCCGGCCAGAGCTGGCAGGGCGTGCGGTGGATCGGATAAAGGGGGCGTAAGGTTTTGGAAAGAAGACGATTCGGGGCGACCGGCCTGCTGCTGGTAGTCCTTGTGGTAGTATTCGTGGGGTATCTGGCGGGCAATATGCGCCGCGCCGGAGACATTTCGTACAGCCAGCTGCGCTCGCTGTTCACGGAGGAGAAGGTGCAGTCCTTCGCCATTGAGAATGAGCGGCTCACCGCCAGCCTGCGGGACGGCACCACCGCCACCTGCGAGCTGTACAGCTTTGAGACGTTTTACGAGGATCTCAACGATCTGGTGGTGGAGCAGAACAAGGCGGGCATCATCGAGGCCTACGACTACCACGCCGACCACTCCACCAACTGGGTGCAGGTGCTGCTGCCCTATGTACTGGCGATCATGGGATTCATCCTGCTGCTGAACCTGATGAACCGGATGAACGGCGGCGGTGCGGCGGCCAACGACAAGATGGCCCGCTTCGGCGAGGCCCGCACCCAGAGCTTACCCACGGGCAGCAAGAAGGTGACATTTCAGGACGTGGCCGGCGCCGATGAGGAGAAGGAGGAGCTGGAGGAGATCGTCCAGTTCCTGCGGGACCCCGAGAAGTATACGGCACTGGGGGCACACATTCCCAAGGGCGTGCTGCTGGTGGGCCCTCCGGGCACCGGCAAGACCCTGCTGGCCAAGGCCGTGGCGGGGGAGGCGGACGTGGCATATCTGTCCATCTCCGGCTCCGACTTTGTGGAGATGTATGTGGGCGTGGGCGCCAGCCGCGTCCGCGACCTGTTTGAGCAGGCCAAGAAGCAGGCGCCGGCCATCGTGTTTATTGACGAGATCGACGCGGTGGGCCGTCAGCGCGGCAGCGGTCTGGGCGGCGGACACGATGAGCGCGAGCAGACACTGAACCAGCTGCTGGTGGAGATGGACGGCTTCGCCGTCAATGAGGGCGTGGTGGTGCTGGCCGCCACCAACCGCGTGGACATCCTGGACCCCGCGCTGCTGCGGCCCGGGCGCTTTGACCGGCAGGTATATGTGGGGCTGCCCGACATTAAGGGGCGGGAGGACATTCTGAAGATCCACGCCCGCGGCAAGCCGCTGGCGGAGGATGTGGACCTGGGCCGCGTGGCCCGCAGCACCGCGGGCTTCACCGGCGCGGATCTGGAGAACCTGCTGAACGAGGCGGCGCTGCTGGCCGGCCGGCGGGACCAGAAGTTCATCACCGAGGATGTCATCCATGAGGCGGTCATCAAGGTCATCGCCGGTCCGGAAAAGCGCAGCCGCGTGATCCCCGAGATGGAGCGGAAGCTCACCGCCTACCACGAGGCGGGCCACGCCGTGGTCATCCACGCCCTGCCCGATCACGATCCGGTACACCAGATCACCATCGTGCCCCGGGGACAGGCGGGCGGCATGACCATCTTCCTGCCGGAGGAGGACCGGTCCTACCGCTCCAAAGCGTATATGACCCAGCAGATCGTATCCCTGCTGGGCGGCCGCGCCGCGGAGGAACTGATTTTGGGTGATATCTCCACCGGCGCGTCCAGTGACATCCAGCGGGCCACGGCCATTGCCAGAAAGATGGTGGGCACCTACGGCATGTCGGAAAAGCTGGGCAACGTGGCCTTCGACGCAGGTACCGATGAGGTGTTTATCGGCAAGTCCATGGGCCACACCCGTCCCTACTCGGAGAAAACGGCGGCGGAGATGGACGAGGAGATCCGCGCCATCATCGACAGCGCTTACGACCAGTGCCGCCGGATTTTGACGGCCAATCGCGAGCAGCTGGTGTCCGTGGCGGAGTATCTGCTGGTCCACGAGACCATGGACGCCGAGACCTTCGAGAGCTATTTCACCGGCGAGCAGGCATCGGAGGAACGGTAAAGGTCCGTGCAAAAAATGAGAAAAAGAGGCCCTGCGGCAGCGCCGCAGGGCCTCTTTTGTGCAAATAGCGAGGGCGGAAGGGCTGATTATAGGGGAAAATAATAGAGCTTTGGGCAAAATGACGAAAAACGTGTCTGCGAGTGGCGGACAAATGTCGGGGAAGTATGCCGGAAAATAACGGCAAATGTACGCGGCGGGGAGACAAAAGCGGCGGAAAAGCCGGAGAAATCAAGGCCTTCCGGGGAAAAGCAGCACGATTTTTCGGAGCAACTCACAGTTGTAATCGCAGGGGAGTTCCGATAAAATGGGGGCATTCTATGGAGGACCCATTTGGGATGGGCCTCCGGAGAAAGCATAGGAGGAAAATGAAATGAAGAAGTTTTTTGCGATGCTTCTGGCGCTGGTCATGGCGCTGAGTCTGGTGGCCTGCGGCCAGCAGGGCGGCGACAGCCAGGGCTCTGACGACGACAACCAGGGCTCCGACGGCAGCGCCCCCGTGGCCTATGTGCTGGCCGAGAAAGGCGACACCTATTCTCTGGGTCTGGCCAGCAGCTTCCAGACCGCCTTTGAGAAGCTGGGCGGCACCGTTGTGATGGAGACCTTCCCCACCAACACCACCAACTTCTCCGACTATCTGCAGAAGGCCATTGATAAGGACGCCGATGTGATCTTTGCCCCCAACTCCATCACCGTGGCATCCAGCCTGCTGCCCCAGGCCAACGACCTAGGCGTGGAGTGCCCCATCATGGCCGGTGACACCTGGGAGTCCTCCGTCATTCTGGACGGCATGGCCAACACCGGGCTGAACGTGTACTGCTCTACTTTCTTTGATGAGAACGACTCCGCTTCCAGCGCCGCGTCCGAGTTCGTTGACGGCTTCAAGGCATGGCTGAACGCCAACTCCGACGCCTACAACGACAATGGCGGCAACGACATTGTGGCGGCTGTCTCCGCACTGGGCTTTGACGCCTACAACGTGGCCATGGCGGCCATCCGCGCTGCGGCCGAGACCAAGGGCGCTGACCTGACCTCCGTGGACGTGGCCAGAGCGCTGTGGACCCTGACCTATGACGACGCCGTTACCGGCAAGATCCAGTTCAACTACACCGGCGATGCCATCAAGAACTGCGCCTACATCAAGAAGGCTGCAGCCGACGGCTCCAAGTTCGAGTTCGTCAAGACCCAGGAGGTCCAGAACGATGACACGCAGGCCACCGGCTTTGACTATGGCGATGCCGCCGGCGTGAAGCTGGATACCGCCAACCACAAGATCGTCATCGGCGTGTATGAGCCTCTGACCGGCAACAACGGCGGCGGCGGCAAGCAGGAAGTGCTGGGCATCAAGTATGCCAACTCCCTGGACAATAAGATCGACATTGCCGGTGAGGAGTACACCGTGGAGCTGTACGTCTCCGACAACGGCTCTCTGGAGGAGAACGCGGTGTCCGCCGCCTCCTCCATTGTCTCCGCAGGCGCTATGATCTCCCTGGGCTCCTACGGCTCCGGCGTGTCCATCGCTGCGGCAGATACCTTCGCTGAGGCCCAGATCCCCGCCATCGGCGTGTCCTGCACCAACGCGTCCGTCACCGACGGTCACGACTGGTACTTCCGCATCTGCTTCCTGGATCCGTTCCAGGGCTCCGTCATGGCTCAGTTCGCCTGGGATATGGTGGCGGCTGCGTGACCATTCTGATTTGACCCACAGAAGTACGGTGGTCCGCGCCACCGTACTTCTTTCGGTTTGAGAGGTGACATACATGAATCTGACTCCTTATCTGATCCGAGGGCTCGCCACAGGCGGACAGTTCGCGCTGGTGGCCATCGGCTACACCATGGTGTACGGCATCCTGAAGCTCATCAACTTCGCCCACGGCGACCTGTTCATGCTGTCGGGCATCATGATGATCTATCTGGCGGCCTCCTTCCCCACTATGCCTATGTGGGTGACCATCCTCATCATGATCGCCCTGACGGTGTTCGTGGGCTTTGCCATCGAAAAATGCGCCTATTCCCCGCTGCGCACCGCGCCGCGGATGTCCGTGATGATCTCCGCCATCGGCGTCAGCTATCTGCTGCAGAATCTGGTGTGCTACGTCACCGGCGGCCTGGCCAAGCAATTCCCCGATATCCCCCTTATCAGCCAGAGCATCCGCGTGTTCGGCGTGAAGGACAAGCTGGCGGTGTTCATCTCCCCACTGGTAGCGGTGGTGCTGATGGTCATTCTGGTGCTTATTATCAACCACACCAAGTTCGGTATGTCCATGCGGGCCGTGTCCAAGGATTTTGAGACGGCGCAGCTCATGGGCGTGAAGATCAACCGCGTCATCTCCATGACGTTCATCATCGGCTCGTTCCTGGCGGCGGTGGGCGCGCTGCTGTACTTCGCCAAGAACACCGGCATCAACCACATGGCAGGCTCCACCCCGGGCATCAAGGCGTTTATCGCCGCTGTGGTGGGCGGCATCGGCTCCGTGCCCGGCGCTGTGGTGGGCGCACTGCTCATCGGCGTGGTGGAGAGTCTGGCAAAAGCCTTCGGACTGGCAGATTTCAGCGATGTTATCTCGTTTGCACTGCTGATTATCATTCTGGTCATCAAACCCACGGGCCTCTTCGGAGAGAAAACGACGGAGAAGGTGTGAGAGGATGAAAACGACATTTTGGGAGAAAAACAAGCGCACCATCTGCAACCTCATTTTGGTGGCGGTGCTGGTGGCGCTGGTGGGATGCGTGGACGCCTTCGCGCCGTCCAGCTCCATGTGGTTCCCCGTGCTGCGGAAGGTATGTACCTTCGCACTGGCGGCGGTGGCCATGAACCTGCTCAACGGCTTTACCGGTCTGTTCTCGCTGGGTCAGGCGGGCTTCATGCTGCTGGGCGCGTATGCCTATGCCATTCTGACCATCCCTGTGGAGCTGCGGAGCACCGTGTTCCGCAACTACGGCGACAGTCTGGTGCAGTTTCAGATGCCGCTGGTGCTGGCGCTGCTGGCAGCAGGTGTGGTGGCCGCGTTCTTCGCATTCCTCATCGGCCTGCCTGTGCTGCGGCTGAAGAGCGACTATCTGGCCATCGCCACGCTGGGATTCGCGGAGATCGTCCGCGGTCTGGTGCAGCTCAGCCAGTTCGGCCCGCTGACCAACGGCCCCGACCCGCTGAATAACTTTACCGCGCCGAAAAGCGTGATGCCCTACGCCGCCATTGCCGGCGTGTGCATCCTGCTGATCGTGCTGCTCATCAACTCCACCTACGGGCGGGCGTTCAAGGCCATCCGCGACGATGAGATCGCCGCCGAGGCCATGGGCATCAATCTGGCGCGGCACAAGATGATCTCCTTCGTGGTCAGCTCCTTCTTCTGCGGCGTGGCCGGCGCCATGCTGGCCATGTGCAACACATCGGTGTCCTCCGTGTCCTTTACCACCAGTATGACATATCAGATCCTGCTGGTGGTGGTGGTGGGCGGCATCGGCTCCGTGTCCGGCTCCGTCATTGCGGCGTTCATCTACTACGCCAGCAGCGAGTGGTGGCTGCGGTTCCTGGATCTGGAGACGTACACCGCGTCGGGCGCACGGATACCCCTGCTGGGCTACGGCTTCCGTATGGTGGTGTTCTCCGTGCTGATCATGATCGTGGTGCTGTTCTTCCGCAAGGGCATCATGGGCACCCGCGAGGTGTCGGTGTATGACGACATCCGGAAGATCGGGCGTTTCTTTACCCGCAAGAGTGCGGCGAAAGGCGGTGACGCACAGTGAGTGAGACGAAAAACGTGCTGCGCGTGGAAAATGTGACCATGCAGTTCGGCGGTGTGGTAGCCGTGGACGATCTGAGTATGGAGGTCAATGAGGGCGAGATCGTGGCCCTTATCGGCCCCAACGGCGCCGGCAAGACCACGGCGTTCAACGTCATCACCGGCGTGTACGCGCCTACCAACGGGCAGGTGCTGTTCGACGGGAAAAAGGTGGTGGAGAACCACCCGCGCGGCAAGATGCGCCGCCAGTATAAGGGCAAGCACCTGGGGGACTACAAGTCCGTGCTGGAGCCCACGCCCGATAAGCTGACCAGAATGGGCATGGCCCGCACATTCCAGAACATCCGGCTGTGGAAGTCCATGACCGTGTTTGACAACGTGCTCATCGCCAAGCACCTGCGGCGCAGCAGCAATATGTTCACCGCCATGTTCCGGCTCAACGCCAGGGAGGAGGCGCGGCAGCGCGCCGAGGTGCTGGAGCTGCTGCGGGTGGTGGGCCTGGAGGACGTGAAGGACGAGCTGGCCACCAGCCTGCCCTACGGCAAGCAGCGGCGGCTGGAGATCGCCCGTGCGCTGGCCACCGACCCCAAGCTGCTGCTGCTGGACGAGCCGGCTGCCGGCATGAACCCGCAGGAGACGCTGGAACTGGCGGAGTTCATCCGCGAGATCCGCGAGAAGTTCCACAAGACGATCCTCCTCATTGAGCATCACATGGATCTGGTGATGGGTATCGCCGACCGTATCTATGTGCTGGATTTCGGCGAGCTCATCGCACAGGGCACGCCGGAGGAGATCCAAAACAACGCGCGCGTCATTGACGCATATCTGGGGGTGGCAGACGATGCTGAAGATTGATGATCTCCACGTGTCCTACGGCGGCATCCGTGCCCTGCGGGGCATCAGCCTGGAGGTGCCGGACGGCAAGATCGTAACGCTTATCGGCGCCAACGGCGCCGGTAAGTCCACCACGCTGCGCACCATATCGGGCCTTGTGAAGGCGGACAGCGGTTCCGTCACCTACGATGGGCAGGAACTGCTGGGCAAGCCCATCAACAAGGTGCTGGAGGCGGGCATCGCCCAGTCCCCCGAGGGGCGGCGGGTGTTCCCCAACCTGACGGTGCTGGAAAACCTGAAGATCGGCGCGTACCTGCGCAAGGACAAGGACGGCATCGAAAAGGACATCCGGTGGGTGTATGACCTGTTCCCGCGGCTGCAGGAGCGGCACTGGCAGCAGGCGGGCACCCTGTCCGGCGGCGAGCAGCAGATGCTGGCTGTGGGGCGGGCCCTGATGAGCCGTCCCAAGCTGCTGATGCTGGATGAGCCGTCGCTGGGCTTGGCGCCGTTGGTGGTGCAGGGTATCTTCGACATTATCCGTACCGTGAACCAGCAGGGCATGACGGTACTGCTCATCGAGCAGAACGCCAATATGGCCCTGAAGATCGCGGACTACGCCTACGTACTGGAGACGGGGTGCATCACCAAGTCCGGCACCGGCGCGGAGCTGCTGGCCGATGAGTCCATCAAGGAAGCGTATCTGGGCAAGAAAAAGAAGTAAAAAAATATCCCGCGGCAGTGAGTGCCGCGGGATATTTTTTTACTTCTTGAGGATGGCGTCCACCACGCCGTCCAGCCAGTGGCCTTCGAACTGCTCGATGCAGCCGTCGTCCGTCAGCTTGGCCAGCTGCGGGTCGATGGGCATCTTGGCCAGCAGGGGCAGGCCGTACTCCTTGGCGGCCTCCTCCGTCTTGCCCTCGCCGAAAATATAGAGCTTTTTGCCGCAGTCGGGACACTGCACGTAGCTCATGTTCTCCACCAGACCCACGATGGGAATGTGCATCATCTGGGCCATCTTTACGGCCTTCTGCACCACCATGGACACCAGGTCCTGCGGCGACGCCACGATGATGACGCCGTCCACCGGCAGGGTCTGGAACACGTTGAGGGCCACGTCGCCGGTGCCGGGGGGCATGTCCACGAACATATAGTCCACGTCGTTCCACAGGGTGTCGCCCCAGAACTGCTGGACCACGCCGCCGATCACGGGGCCGCGCCAGATGACGGGGTCCGTCTCGTGCTCCAGCAGCAGGTTCACGGACATCAACTGGATGCCGGTGGCGGTGGTGACGGGGACGATGGCGTCCCCATGGGCCATGGCACGGCCGTGGATGCCGAAGGCCTTGGGAATGGAGGGGCCGGTGATGTCGGCGTCCAGCACGGCTACGTTGTAGCCCTCACGGCGGACGGACACCGCCAGCTGGCTGGTGACCATGGACTTGCCGACGCCGCCCTTGCCGGACACCACGCCGTAGACCTTACCGACGCGGCAGCCCTCCCGCAGAGGCTTGATCTGGAAGGGGCTTTCGTTTTTGCGATCCGCGCAGCTCTCGCCGCACGTACTGCAATCGTGGGTACAATCGCTCATAACTGCTTCTCCTTATATAAATGTAGTGAATGGTAACATGGTGGATGATCGGTGTACGTACAGGTATAACACCAAATCGCGGCGCTGGCAAGTCTATAATGTCAGGACCGTAACATTTTTATGCCCCGCCAGATAGTCCCGCTCCCGCGTCTGGCAGGTGAACAGCAGGATCTGACGCTGTTCGCTCTCGGCCAGCAGGACATCCAGCGCGGCGCGGAGCCGTCGGTCATCGAAGGACACCAGCGCGTCGTCCAGAATCAACGGGACGTGCTTCTCCTCCGGCAGCACCATGCCGCAGATAGCAAGGCGTACCGCCAGATACAGTTGGTCGGCGGTACCCTGACTCAGCAGGCGGATGCTGCGGCTCATGGGGTCACCGGACTGCTCGGCGGACAGAGCCATGTCCTGGCTCAGCAGCACCTTGTCATAGCGACCGTCGGTGAGGGCGGAGAAGATGTCTGCGGCCCGTGCGCCCAGCGCGGGGGAAAAACGGTTTTTCAGGATGATATTGGCCTGCTCCAGGGCCGTCATGGCCAGAGTGATGGCATCATACTCCTGCTGAAGGCGGGCCAGTTCCTCCCGCTTCTGAGATAGTTGGTCGGTCAGATCGCTGCTGCGGTCCAGCCCGCGGATGCGGCCCAACAGGTGGTCATAGCGGCTGCGGGCGTCGGCCAGCGCCGTCTGTGCCTGGGACAGCTCCAGCTCCACACTGCCGCCGGCGATGGGGGTCACCGGTATGGGAGGACGGGTCAGGTCCTCCTCCGACAGCTGGCTTTGCAGGGCGTCGCGGCCCACGGCGGCCTCCCGTGCGGTGCGGCGGGCGTCGGCCAGGGTATCGCGGCTGCGGCGGGCGTCCGACAGAGCGATTTGCGCACCGGACAGGTCGGCGGCGGCAGGTGCGAAGCGCTGCACCTGGGTCAGCAGGGTCAGCAGGCGGCTGCGGCAGCTCTCCTCGGCACCGGAGAGGATGGCGCCGGCGCGGCGGGCGGCTTCGTCGGTCTGGGCGGCGCGGTCGCGGAGGGGCAGGTACGAGGCTGTCTGCTCCGCCAGAGCGGCGCGATCACGATCCACCCGCTCCTGCTCCTGCCGGATGGCACGGCGGCGCAGGCAGACGGAGAATACGGTGAGCGCCGCGGCCAGCAGAGCCATACCGGCGAAGATCCAGCGCTGGGGTGAGGCGGCGCGGAACACCACAGCCAGCACGGTACTGATGACCAACAGCAGTCCATCGGCGGCGGGCAGCAGCAGGGACGGGGCCTTGGCGGGGGCGATACTGGCGGCGCGGCGCTCCAGCGCCGCAGCATCGTCAGGGTACAGCGGGTGGGCCTCCCAGACGGCGTGGGCCTCCGCCGCGGTAGTGCGGGCCTCGTTGGCTGCGCTGCGCTGGCCGGCAAGGGCAGCCATGTCGCTTTGCAGCGCGGCAGCCTGCCCCTCCAGCAGAGACAGCGCAGCGTCATCCGGCAGCGGCGCGGCGGCCTCCGCCAGAATGTCGGCGCGGCGCTGGGCCTCCTCCGCCGTGCGGGCAGCACGGTGCCAGGCGTTGATGCGCTCCTGCCGGATCTGAGCCTGCTGCTGCGCCGCCTGATGGCGCAGGCCGTCCACCCGTTGGGTCAGGGCGGACACCTCCTCCTGGGCCTGACGGGCCTGCTGCTCCAGGGCGTCCAGCTCCTGCAGGGACTGGTGCAGCTGCGCGATGTCCCGTTCCAGCACAGGGATCTGGCCGGTCTTGTTGTGCTTGCGGCGGTTTAGCTGCTTTTTCAGGCGCTCGTAGGACTCGGTGAAGGAGGCGTCCTCCTCACCGGTGGTGATGAGGGAGGAGATGCGCCGCTCCAGCTCGGCGCTCTGGCTCACGGCCAGCGCATTCTGACCGATGAAAGCGCTGCGTTCCCACACGTCACGGGGGACGCCCAGCAGCTGCTCACCGGCGTTCTGGGCAGTGATGCCCTCCACGGGGGTACCGGTGCCAGTGTAGGTGCAGGAAAAATTCCCCATGGGTGCGTTGGCGCGGCGGGTGTCCCGCTGCAGCGTCAGGGCGCGGCCGTCGGACAGAATATCCATGCGGCCCTGCATGGCGGCGCCGCTCCAGGGGGCGAAACGGTTCTTGTCGGCCATGAGGCCGCGGTCACGAGTGGACAGGCCATAGAGCATGGCGCAGATGAAGCTGCCCCAGGTGGATTTGCCGGACTCGTTGGGGGCACAGATGAGGTTCAGGCCACTGTGCAGGTGCAGCTCATGCTGCTCCAGGCGTCCGAAGGTGGCATTGAGATGGAGAAATTCCAAGATTTGATCCTCCTTTTCGAGGTATACCATAATAATACAGATTATAGCATGGGCGGCGAAAAATGTCACCCGAAAGGGCATTAGAAAAAATTTTGAAAAAGAACAAAAAAAGTGTTGACAAATGGAGGCAGCCGTAGTAATATATCAACTGTTCCGCGTGGGACGTGTACCTTGTAAATTAAACAACGAACGAAACGAAAAGCACCAGACGGGAGCGCGAGAGAGCTTGTGAAAACGGGCTTTGGAGCGCAACTGAAAAGCTTGCGCGAGTGGGGTTAAGTCAATTACCCACGAGCGTAAGGGTAAAAAGTTTGAAGCTATGACAAATAGCTCTGTAACGATTTAAGCAGGAAACTGTTTAGATACGATTTATAGAGAGTTTGATCCTGGCTCAGGACGAACGCTGGCGGCGTGCTTAACACATGCAAGTCGAACGAGAATCTGTGGAACGAGGATTCGTCCAAGTGAAGCAGAGGACAGTGGCGGACGGGTGAGTAACGCGTGAGGAACCTGCCTTTCAGAGGGGGACAACAGTTGGAAACGACTGCTAATACCGCATGACACATAGATGTCGCATGGCATTTATGTCAAAGATTTATCGCTGAAAGATGGCCTCGCGTCTGATTAGCTAGTTGGTGAGGTAACGGCCCACCAAGGCGACGATCAGTAGCCGGACTGAGAGGTTGAACGGCCACATTGGGACTGAGATACGGCCCAGACTCCTACGGGAGGCAGCAGTGGGGAATATTGGGCAATGGGCGCAAGCCTGACCCAGCAACGCCGCGTGAAGGAAGAAGGCTTTCGGGTTGTAAACTTCTTTTGTCAGGGACGAGTAGAAGACGGTACCTGACGAATAAGCCACGGCTAACTACGTGCCAGCAGCCGCGGTAATACGTAGGTGGCAAGCGTTGTCCGGATTTACTGGGTGTAAAGGGCGTGTAGCCGGGAGGGCAAGTCAGATGTGAAATCCACGGGCTCAACTCGTGAACTGCATTTGAAACTACTCTTCTTGAGTATCGGAGAGGCAATCGGAATTCCTAGTGTAGCGGTGAAATGCGTAGATATTAGGAGGAACACCAGTGGCGAAGGCGGATTGCTGGACGACAACTGACGGTGAGGCGCGAAAGCGTGGGGAGCAAACAGGATTAGATACCCTGGTAGTCCACGCTGTAAACGATGAATACTAGGTGTGCGGGGACTGACCCCCTGCGTGCCGCAGCTAACGCAATAAGTATTCCACCTGGGGAGTACGATCGCAAGGTTGAAACTCAAAGGAATTGACGGGGGCCCGCACAAGCGGTGGATTATGTGGTTTAATTCGAAGCAACGCGAAGAACCTTACCAGGGCTTGACATCCTACTAACGAAGTAGAGATACATCAGGTGCCCTTCGGGGAAAGTAGAGACAGGTGGTGCATGGTTGTCGTCAGCTCGTGTCGTGAGATGTTGGGTTAAGTCCCGCAACGAGCGCAACCCCTATTGTTAGTTGCTACGCAAGAGCACTCTAGCGAGACTGCCGTTGACAAAACGGAGGAAGGTGGGGACGACGTCAAATCATCATGCCCCTTATGTCCTGGGCTACACACGTAATACAATGGCGGTCAACAGAGGGATGCAAAGCCGTAAGGTGGAGCGAACCCCTAAAAGCCGTCCCAGTTCAGATTGTGGGCTGCAACCCGCCCACATGAAGTCGGAATCGCTAGTAATCGCGGATCAGCATGCCGCGGTGAATACGTTCCCGGGCCTTGTACACACCGCCCGTCACACCATGAGAGTCGGGAACACCCGAAGCCCGTAGCCTAACCTAACGGAGGGCGCGGTCGAAGGTGGGTTCGATAATTGGGGTGAAGTCGTAACAAGGTAGCCGTTCGAGAACGAGCGGCTGGATCACCTCCTTTCTAAGGAGAACTCAGACAGGCTACGGTTTGTCTGTAAGTTCTTGGTCAGACGTCTGGTGGCGTTCGTTCGTTGTTTAATTTAGAGGGTATACGTACCCTGAAGATGGTCTGGGGATATAGCTCAGCTGGGAGAGCGCCTGCCTTGCAAGCAGGAGGTCGCCGGTTCGATCCCGACTATCTCCACCAGAACGGGCCCGTAGCTCAGCTGGCTAGAGCGTACGACTGATAATCGTAAGGTCGGTGGTTCGAGCCCACTCGGGCCCACCAATCCAATTTGGAATTGGATCTTAAGACCCAAGGGATTGGATCTTAAGATCTGGCTTCAAAAGAGGCTGGAGCTTGTACCTTGAAAACTGAACAAAGAAGAAAGATGAAAAGCAAGGCAACAGAGAGGTCTTTCAACGAAAGTTGGAAGAAGTTTGTGATATTTAATTGTGGAACATCTGAAAAGATGTGGGTATACAATTACAATTTTGCGAAGTAACCTGTTGATTGCCTGCATAATTCAAGAGAACCAAAAAATCTCTTTGGTCAAGCTATAAAGAGCGCAAGGGGAATGCCTTGGCATCAGGAGCCGACGAAGGACGTGACAAGCTGCGATAAGCTTCGGGGAGGAGCAAATATCCGTTGATCCGGAGATTTCCGAATGGGGAAACCCACCAGAGCAATACTTTGGTATCGTGCGTTGAACAAAATAGGCGTACGAGGGGAACGCCCTGAACTGAAACATCTAAGTAGGGGCAGGAAAAGACATCAACCGAGATTCCGCAAGTAGTGGCGAGCGAACGCGGAGGAGGCCAAACCAGTGGATTTATTCACTGGGGTTAGGACTCGCATCAAGATCAGAGGTATCTAACAGAACGGCATGGGAAGGCCGGCCACAGAGGGTGAGAGCCCCGTAAGTGAAAGAGAAGACTGACAGCGAGGATCCAGAGTACCGCGGGACACGTGAAACCCCGTGGGAAGACGGGTGGACCACCATCCAAGCCTAAATACTACCTGATGACCGATAGAGGAGCAGTACCGTGAGGGAAAGGTGAAAAGGACCCCGGGAGGGGAGTGAAAGAGAACCTGAAACCTTGTGCTTACAAGCA